>Ga0194138_10001140_pt1 | contig 12727 bp, 13 predicted proteins | sample TARM_MetaG_T2_14_FD_134022 | JGI IMG/M metagenome (GOLD analysis project Ga0194138, IMG submission 134022) | Freshwater microbial communities from Pennsylvania, USA, analyzing microbe dynamics in response to fracking - TARM_MetaG_T2_14 (version 2) | ecosystem: Environmental > Aquatic >...
AGGCAATACGCTCCGGACGCAGAGCTGCCAGGGTTTTCGGGGTAATTTCACCGAAGATCAGGATGATGATGGTCAGTCCGAAGGTGGCGATGGCGATGCCGGCCTCGCCCCAGAAATGCACAGCCAGAACGGTGGCGATCGAGGCGGCCAGAATGTTGACGATATTGTTGCCAACCAGAATGGTGCCGAGCAGGCGATCCGGTCGTTCCAGCAGGCGCGAGGCACGCCTCGCGCCCTTGTGACCCTGTTTGACCAGATGCTTCAGCCGGTAGCGGTTGAGGCTCATCATGCTGGTTTCGGAGCTGGAGAAAAACGCCGAGAGCATGATCAGGATGACCAGCAGAATCAGCAGCGCCCCGGTATGGGATTCGTTCACGGTTTTACCTTGGAGTGTCGGGTAGACGGTTCACAGCGGCAGAATGAATTCGCGCACCAGCTTGCTGCCGAAATAGGCCAGTGCCAATAGAAGGAAACCACCCAGCGTCCAGCGGATTGCCAGACTGCCACGCCAGCCGCGCATAAAGCGCCCCCACAACAGAATGCCAAAGGTGATCCAGGCCAGTAGTGATAGCAGCGTCTTGTGCATCACCTCGTCAGCCAGCATGTCGCCGACGAACAGGAAGCCGGACAGCAGCGCCAGGGTCAGCAGGGTCTCACCGCATAACAGGTACTGAAACAGCAGGTGCTCCATCGTCTGTAACGGGGGGAAGGTACCCATAAAGCGAGTCGGGTGTCGATGCCGTAGCTGATAGTCCTGTACTGCCAAAAGAACGGCCTGGAAAACCGCAATGGTAATGATGCCGTAGGCAAGGATGGATAACAGTATATGTGCGAGCAAGCCGCCATTGCCGGCAATTACCAGTGAACGGTGATCGGGCAGGAATAGCGAAAGGAGCGTGGTGACAAAGGCCAGCGGGAAGAGCCCGAGGAACAGACTGGTGACCGGTGCTTGCAGACTGGAGACCAGTACTACTGCAACCACCAGCCAGGCGATCAGTGATGATACGTTAAAGAAACCGAGGGCCAGCGAGCCGTTGTTGAAGATCAGTGCTGCCATGCTGATGGCGTGGACGACCAGCGCCGCAGCACCGATACCACGTAGCAGGTGCGGGTTGATGGTTGTGCGCAGTTGCAGGCTGCGCGCCTGATATAGGGTGCCGGCGAGGTAAAGGGCGGCTGCCAGCAGGCTGGAAATCAGGGCGGTCATGTGTCCTTGGCTATAAATGACGACAGAACCGCAGTGTCGCACAAGCGACGGTGCCGATAAAGCGTTTCGGCGCGTTGGGCAGCCGGCTGCGGCGTGACTGCTGCACGCCTTGACGCGGCAGGGTATACTGCGCCGCTTGAAACAGCGCACCCTGACCTGGAGATGCACCGATGTTCGAAAACCTCACGGACCGCCTATCGCACAGCCTGCGCGGCCTTACTGGCCGGGCCAAGCTGACCGAGGACAACATCAAGGACACGCTACGCGAAGTGCGTATGGCGTTGCTTGAGGCGGACGTGGCGCTGCCGGTGGTCAAGACCTTTGTTGATCAGGTGCGTGATCGTGCGGTGGGTCAGGAAGTCTCGCGCAGCCTGTCGCCGGGGCAAGTGTTCGTCAAGATCATCAAGGCCGAGCTGGAAGCGGTCATGGGTGAGGCGGTACCGCTGAATCTGGCGGTGACCCCGCCGGCAGTGATCCTGATGGCCGGTCTGCAGGGCGCGGGCAAGACCACCAGCGTCGCCAAGTTGGCCAAGACCCTGCGCGAGCGGCAGAAGAAAAAGGTCATGGTGGTGAGTGCCGACGTCTACCGTCCGGCGGCGATCAAACAGCTCGAGACCCTGGCCGCCGAGGTCGGGGTGACCTTCTTCCCATCGGATGCCGGGCAGCAGCCGGTCGCCATCGTCGAGGCGGCGATGCGCGAGGCGAAGAACACCTTTATGGATGTGCTGATCGTCGATACCGCCGGTCGTCTGCATGTCGATGCCGACATGATGGACGAGATCAAGCGGGTGCATGCGGCGGCGCGTCCGGCGGAAACCCTGTTTGTGGTCGACGCCATGACCGGTCAGGATGCGGCTAATACCGCCCAGGCTTTCAACGAAGCGCTGCCGCTGACCGGGGTGATCCTGACCAAGGTCGACGGTGATGCGCGCGGTGGTGCAGCGCTGTCGGTACGCCATATCACCGGCAAACCGATCAAGTTCCTCGGGGTTGGCGAGAAGACCGACGCCCTCGAACCCTTCCATCCTGACCGGGTTGCCTCGCGCATCCTCGGCATGGGTGACGTGCTCAGTCTGATCGAACAGGCTGAACAGAAGCTCGACAAGGCCAAGGCCGACAAGCTGGCGCAGAAGCTAAAGAAGGGCAAGGGCTTCGATCTGGAAGATTTCCGCGACCAGTTGCAGCAGATGCGCAGCATGGGCGGTCTGGGTTCGATGATGGACAAGCTGCCAATGATGGGCGGCAAGATCAGCCCCTCGCAGATGGAAACCGCGCAGACCCAGGCCGAGAAGCAGTTCCGCCAGATGGAGGCGATCATCAACTCGATGACCCCGGGTGAGCGGCGCAATCCGGACATTATCAGTGGTTCGCGCAAGCGCCGCATCGCCGCCGGTTCCGGTACCCAGATTCAGGACATCGGTCGTCTGATCAAGCAGCACAAGCAGATGCAGAAGATGATGAAAAAGGTCGCTGGAAAGGGCGGTTTGTCCAAGCTGATGCGCGGCATGGGTGGCATGGGCGGTGGCATGGGCGGCGGTGGCATGCTGCCGCCGGGCGGCATGCCGAAGTTCTGAATGGCGCTGGCGGAAAAAACAGTTTTCAACGGTCGCGCAATTCCGTAGAATACGCGACCTTTCGGGTACCCGGCATGCGTGCGCATGTGGTGACCCAACCAATGCAGCAACATGCGTTACTCAATACAGGAACGAAGTCCACATGGTAACTATTCGTCTCGCTCGCGGCGGCTCCAAGAAGCGCCCCTTCTATCACCTGACCGTTGCCAACAGCCGCAACGCCCGTGACGGCCGTTTCGTCGAGCGCGTTGGCTTTTTCAACCCGGTTGCCACCGGTGCTGAAATTCGTCTGTCGGTGAACCAGGAGCGTGTCAGCTACTGGCTGAGCCAGGGCGCCCAGCCCTCCGAGCGCGTCGCCGCTCTGCTGAAGGAAAATCAGGCTTCCGCCTGAGATGAGTCTCGAGCCCGTGGCGCCGGCCAGTGATCTGCTGGTGCTGGGCAAGATAGTCTCGGCCCATGGGATCCGCGGCGCGGTCAAGGTGTATTCGCACACCGACCCGCTGGACAATCTGCTCGACTATCCGCAGTGGACACTACGCCGCGATGGTCAGCAGCAGACGCTGCGGGTAACCGGCGGGCGGCTGCAGGGCAGGGTACTGGTCGCCAGTCTCAAGGGGGTTGCCGATCGCAATCAGGCCCTCGAGCTGGTTGGCTGGGAAATCTGTCTGCCACGCGAGCAGCTGCCGGATTTGCAGGATGGCGAGTTCTACTGGCATCAGCTGGAAGGTCTGCGCGTGGTGACCCGAGAGGGGCAGCTACTCGGTGTGATCGATCATTTGCTGGAGACTGGTTCTAACGACGTGATGGTGGTCAAGCCCTGCGAGGGGAGCATTGACCAGCGCGAGCGTCTGCTGCCGTATCTGCCCGGCCAGTATGTGCTGGACATAGATTTGCAGCAGGGTGTCATGCAGGTCGACTGGGATCCGGAGTTCTGATCGGTGTGGGCTGGCGTGGTCAGTCTGTTCCCGGAGATGTTTGCTGCTCTCAGTGAGCACGGTGTCACCGGTCGGGCGGTCAAGCGTGGTCAGCTACAGCTGGCGTTCAGCAGTCCGCGTGAGCATGCCCACGACCGCCATCGCACGGTGGATGATCGCCCCTTCGGTGGCGGCCCCGGCATGCTGATGAAGGTCGAGCCGTTGCTGGCCGCGATTGACAGCCTGCAGCAGCAGGCGCCGGCCCGGCCACGGGTGATCTACCTGTCGCCCCAGGGGCGGCCGCTGGATCAGCAGCGGGTGCAGGAGCTGGCGCAGCTCGACAGTCTGCTGTTGATCTGCGGGCGCTATGAAGGCATCGACGAGCGCATCATCGAGATGTGTGTCGATGAAGAAATTTCCATCGGTGACTATGTGTTGTCCGGTGGTGAGCTGGGAGCCATGGTGCTCCTGGATGCAGTAACCCGTCTGATCCCCGGCGTGCTCGGGCATGCGGATTCAGCGGTAGAAGATTCATTCACGGATGGGCTGCTGGATTGCCCGCATTACACCCGTCCTGAAGAATTTGCCGAGCGGCGCGTACCGGAGGTGCTGCTCAGTGGCAATCATGAACTGATCCGGCGCTGGCGACTCAAGCAGTCACTGGGCAGAACCTGGCATCGCCGGCCAGAGTTGCTCGACCGACGTGACTTGAGCGAAGAACAGCAGAAGCTGTTGGCGGAATTTATTCGCGAGCAGGCAACCGATAACCCGTAATGCAAGTCCGGCGGCTTGCGCAGGAGCATAAAATGTCCAAGATTATTGCCCAGATTGAAGCAGAACAGATGACCAAGGAAGTCCCCCCGTTTGCCCCGGGTGACACCGTGATTGTTCAGGTAAAGGTAAAGGAAGGTGATCGTCAGCGCCTGCAGGCCTTCGAAGGTGTGGTTATCGGCAAGCGCAACCGTGGCCTGAACTCGGCCTTCACCGTACGCAAGATCTCCAGCGGTGTTGGCGTTGAGCGTACCTTCCAGACCTACTCGCCGCTGGTTGATAGCATCACCGTCAAGCGTCGTGGTGACGTGCGCAAGGCCAAGCTGTACTACCTGCGCGAACTGTCCGGCAAGGCCGCCCGTATCAAGGAAAAGCTCGGCTGAGCCTGACCGGTTACGCGGTATCGAAAAAGCAGCCTCCGGGCTGCTTTTTTGCGCCTGTTTGCCGGCTTGCGAGTATTGTCCCGGCGCTGCACACTGCCTGCCATGACTGAGCTGCCCGCACTTCCCGACACCGCCGCCCGGCTTATTGATGCACATATCGATGCGTTGTGGCTGGAGCGTGGGTTGTCGCCTCACAGCCTGGAAGCCTATCGCAGTGACTTGCAGTTGCTGGCACGCTGGCTGGCGGCGCAGGGCGGCGAATTGCTCAAGGCGCGTGCCGATCAGTTGCTTGGCTATCTGGGCTGGCGCATTGAGCAGGGCTACAAGGCGCGATCCAGCGCCCGGCTGTTGTCCTGCCTGCGCGGTTTTTACCGGCAGGCATTGCGTGACGGCCGCATCAGCGAGGATCCGACCCTGCACATCGCCATGCCCAAGGTCGGGCGGCCGTTGCCCAAGGCGCTGAGCGAGGCGGATGTCGAGGCGCTGCTGGCCGCGCCGGTGCTGGATGAGCTGCTTGGGCTGCGTGATCGCTGTATGCTCGAGGTACTTTATGCAACCGGCCTGCGGGTCAGCGAACTGGTTGGACTGCGCCTGGATCAGCTGAACCTGCGCCAGGGCGTGGTGCGCATTACCGGTAAGGGTGGGAAGGAACGGCTGGTGCCGCTGGGCGAAGAGGCCATGCACTGGCTGGAGCAGTACCTGCAGCAGGGGCGTGCGCCGCTGCTGGCCGGTCAGCCCTCGGATGTGTTGTTCCCCAGCCGTCAGGCGCGACAGATGACCCGCCAGACTTTCTGGCATCGCATCAAACTGCATGCGCAAACCGCGGGGATAGATGCATCCCTGTCGCCCCACGGGTTGCGCCATGCCTTTGCCACCCATCTGCTGAATCACGGGGCTGACCTGCGGGTGGTTCAGCTCCTGCTTGGACACAGCGACCTGTCGACTACCCAGATATATACCCACGTGGCACGTCAGCGGCTGCGCGAGCTGCACGCCCAGCATCATCCCCGTGGGTGACGCGCGGCAATCGTGGTAAGCTTGCCGGTCTTGAACAGGAGAATTGCATGCGTCTTAAATTGCTTGCCGGTGCTCTGATCGGCCTGTTTTCCAGCCTGCTGCAGGCTGGTCCCGAGCAGCAGATCCGTGAGGGTCTGGCCGGGCTTGATTTGCCATTCGCCATCCAGGCGATCAGCGAGTCGCCGATGCCTGGGCTGTACCAGGTGCAGATGGATAACGGGCGTTTGCTGTATGCCAGTGCGGACGGCCAGTTTCTGATTCAGGGGACGTTGTTTGATCTCTCCGGTGAGCGTCCGCGTAACCTTACTGCCGAGGTTGAGGCCAAGGCGGTCGCCGGCGTGCTGGCTGCGCTGCCGACCGATGAGCTGGTAGTGTTCTCCCCCGATCAGCCGAAAACACATATTACGGTGTTTACCGATGTGGACTGCGGTTATTGCCGCAAGCTGCACGAGGAAATTGACGAGCTGATGAGCCTCGGTATCGAGGTGCGTTATGCCAGCTTTGTACGGGCGGGCCTGGGCTCGCCAACGGCCGAGGTGATGCAGTCGATCTGGTGCGCCGAAGACCGCAAGGACGCCATGACGCGTGCCAAGCAGGGCAAGCGCATACCCAAGCGTACCTGTGACAATCCGCTGGAGCGTCAGCTTGAACTGGGCTCGCAGATCGGCGTGCAGGGTACGCCGGCGATCTTTACAGCGAACGGCACCTTGATACCCGGTTACAAGCCGGCCGGTTTGCTGGCCCGCGATGCGCTGGCAAATCAATAAGGGCTGCAGGCCTAATAAACTCTGGTGGCTGCCCGTCCGGGCGGTCACTCAACGAATGACAACATGATCTGATACGCGGAGACCCCAGTTTGAGACCGGTCAAAGTTGGAATATGTGGATTGGGCACCGTCGGCGGTGGCACCTTCAATGTCCTCAAGCGCAATGCCGCCGAGATTGCCCGGCGCGCCGGACGTGACATCGAGGTGGAGCAGATTGCCGCGCGGCATCTTAATCCGGCCTGCGAACTGGGCGACACCCCGGTCACCGAGGATGTGTTTGCGCTGGTCGACAATCCCGAGATCGACATCATCGTCGAGCTGATCGGTGGCTACGGGGTGGCACGTGATGTGGTGATGCGTGCAATCGCCAATGGCAAGCATGTGGTCACTGCCAACAAGGCGCTGATTGCCGTGCACGGCAATGAAATTTTCAAGGCAGCCAGCGAGAAAGGTGTGATGGTGGCCTTCGAGGCCTCGGTAGCCGGTGGCATCCCGATCATCAAGGCGCTGCGCGAAGGTTTGGCAGCCAACCGCATCAACTGGGTAGCCGGTATTATCAACGGTACCGGCAACTTCATCCTCACCGAAATGCGCGACAAGGGTCGTGCCTTCGAGGACGTGCTGGCTGAAGCCCAGGCGCTCGGCTATGCCGAAGCCGATCCGACCTTTGATGTGGAAGGCATTGACGCGGCGCACAAGCTGACCATTTTGGCCTCGATTGCTTTTGGTATACCGCTGCAGTTCGACAAGGCCTACACCGAAGGCATCACCAGGCTGACCACGGATGATGTGAACTACGCCGAGGCGCTGGGTTATCGCATCAAGCATCTGGGTGTGGCTCGCCGCACCGAAACGGGTGTGGAGCTGCGCGTGCATCCGACCCTGATCCCCGAAGATCGCCTGATCGCCAACGTGAATGGCGTGATGAATGCGGTGATGGTGCATGGTGATGCGGTCGGCCCGACTCTTTACTACGGTGCTGGTGCGGGGGCAGAGCCTACCGCCTCGGCGGTGGTAGCCGACATTATCGATGTGGTGCGTACGCTGACTACCGACCCGAACAACCGGGTGCCGCATCTGGCCTTCCAGGCCAACAGCCTGTCGGATCTGCCGGTGCTGCCGGTTGAGCAGATCGAGACTGCCTATTACTTGCGTCTGCATGCCCAGGATCGCCCGGGTGTACTGGCCAAGGTGGCGACCATTCTGTCGGAACGCGGCATCAACATCGAGTCTATCGTGCAGATGGAGGCCGAGGAACAGGATGGTCTGGTACCGATGATCCTGCTCACCCATGAGGTGATAGAGCAGCAGATGAACGATGCCATCGCCGCCATCGAGGCTCTGGAAGATATCGCCGGCCCGGTCATCCGGATCCGGGTGGAACAACTTAACTAACACAGCTGTAAGCCACAAGCTTCAAGCTGCAAGCCGGGCCAGCCCTCTTGTAGCTTGCCGCTCGGAACTTGTAGCTCAAACCGAAGGTTTGGGAAATGCGTTATATCAGTACTCGCGGCCAGGCGCCGGCTTTGAATTTTGAAGATGTGCTGCTGGCCGGTCTGGCCAGTGACGGTGGTTTGTATGTGCCGGAAAATCTGCCGCGCTTCACTCAGGAAGAAATCGCTTCCTGGGCTGGTCTGCCATACCACGAGCTGGCCTTTAAGGTGATGCGTCCGTTTGTCACCGGCTCGATCAGCGATGCTGACTTCAAGGCCATTCTCAAGGATACCTACGGCGTATTTGCGCACAGCGCGGTGGCGCCGCTGCGCCAGCTCGATAGCAACGAGTGGGTGCTTGAACTGTTCCACGGCCCGACCCTGGCGTTCAAGGACTTTGCCCTGCAGCTGCTCGGCCGTCTGCTCGATCACTTCCTGGTCAAGCGCGGCGAGCGCGTAGTGATCATGGGCGCGACTTCGGGTGATACAGGGTCGGCGGCCATCGAGGGTTGCCGGCGTTGCGAGAATGTCGACATCTTCATCCTGCACCCGCACAACCGGGTGTCCGAAGTGCAGCGCCGGCAGATGACCACCATCCTTGGCGACAACATCCATAACATCGCCATCGAAGGCAACTTCGATGACTGTCAGGAGATGGTCAAGGCCAGCTTCGCCGATCAGGGCTTCCTCAAGGGCACCCGGCTGGTGGCGGTCAACTCGATCAACTGGGCGCGCATCATGGCGCAGATCGTCTACTACTTCCATGCGGCGCTGCAGCTGGGTGGGCCGGCGCGCTCGATGGCGTTCTCGGTGCCCACCGGCAACTTCGGTGACATCTTTGCCGGCTACCTGGCGCGTAACATGGGCCTGCCGATCAGCCAGCTGATCGTCGCTACCAACCGCAATGACATCCTGCACCGCTTTATGAGCGGTAACACCTACGACAAGGACACCTTGCACCCGTCACTGTCGCCGTCGATGGACATCATGGTGTCGTCGAACTTCGAGCGTCTGCTGTTTGACCTGCATGGTCGCAACGGGGCGCTGGTGGCTGAACTGATGGACAGCTTCCGTCAGAGCGGCAAGCTGTCGGTCGAGGATGACCGCTGGACCGAAGCGCGCAAGCTGTTCGACTCGCTGGCGGTGGATGATGAGGGCACTTGCTCGACCATCGCCGAGGTCTATCGCGACACCGGTGAACTGCTTGACCCGCATACCGCGATTGGCGTGCGTGCGGCGCGTGAGTGCCGGCGCAGCCAGTCGATCCCGATGATCACCCTGGGTACCGCCCATCCGGTGAAGTTTCCGGACGCGGTGCGTCAGGCTGCGGTGGGTGACGAGCCGGCGCTGCCTGCGCATCTGGACGATCTGTTCCAGCGGCCTGAGCGTTGCACGGTACTGGCCAATGAACTCAAGGTGGTTCAGCAGTTCGTAGCCGATCACGGCAACCGTGGCAAACCGCTGTAATCCGCCACTCCGCATGGATTGCAGCGTCGCTGCGCTACTCGCACTGTTGCTCAGGAACCCGATGTCAGGGTTGAAGCCATTCGGGCGTGCCTGTTCCGGCCGCCCTTCATGGCAATCTGCTCTCGTCCCGACTACCCTGTAAGGGGCTGTGGGGAGGGTCTCGTGTGTTATTCCAGTGGCGTGCCGTCCGGCAATATCTATTGCCAGTATCCTTCTTGTGTCTGTTCGGGTTTTGCACGCCCTTGTATGCTGCTGCTCTGGCGCTGAACGAGTCCGAGCAAGCCTATCTTCGCGCTCATTCACAGGTCAGTCTGTGTGTCGATCCTGACTGGTGGCCATTCGAACAGATCAGTCGTAACGGGCAGCATGAAGGTATTGCCGCTGACCTGATTGCGCTGGTGGCAGAGCGCACTGGCCTGAATATCCAGCTGTTTCCGACGGTTGATTGGGAGGCCAGTCTGGCGGCTTCCCAGGCGGGTGAGTGCATGGCCCTGAGTTTCCTCAACAGCACGCCGGAGCGGGAGCGCTGGCTGATCTTCACCGAGCCGCTGCTGGAAGATCCGAATGTGCTGATCACCCGCGAGGACACGCCCTTTATCAGTGATGTGGCACAGCTGCAGAATGTCGGTATCGCGTTGCCGCGTGGCACCGCCATGGCTGAACGCTTCGCAAGGGATTTCCCGCATATCCGCATTATTGGCACCGCGTCAGAGCAGGAAGCACTGCAATTGGTAGTCGACCGCAAGGCCGATATGTCGTTGCGCTCACTGGTAGTCGCGGCACATACCATTCGCAGCGAGGGCTGGTTCAACCTGAAGATTTCCGGTGAGGTTCCCGGTTATCACAACCAGTTGCGCATGGGGGTGCTGAAGTCGGAAACCACGCTGCGTGACATCCTGAACAAGGGGGTTGCCAGCATTACTGATACCGAGCGCATGCAGATTGTTGCCCGGCACACGGGTATGCAGGTGGTCGCGCAAAAGGTCACGGATTGGCGCTTGGTCAGCATGCTGATGGCCTTGTTGCTGGCAGTGGTGATCACCAGCCTGTTCTGGCATCTGCGCTTGCGCCGGCTGAACAGGCGGCTCGCCGGAATGGCCAGAACAGATGCGCTTACCGGCGTCGGCAACCGCAATGCACTGGATGAGTGGTTCCAGCATGAGTTGCTGCGGGCGCGGCGTTTCGAGCGCCCTTTGTCGGTGATTATTCTCGACATCGACCACTTCAAGGCCATCAATGATTCACAGGGACACTTGGTCGGTGATCAGGTGCTCAGGGCGATGGCCTTGTTGCTGCAGGCCAATTTGCGTGAAACCGACAAGCTGTTCCGCTGGGGTGGCGAAGAGTTTCTGGTGATCTGCAGTGAAACACCACGCGAAGCGGCCCTGAGTCTGGCCCAGCGCTTGCTGGAACAGGTGCGCAGCAAGCATTTCGAACCGGGCGGACGCCTGACGGTGAGTGCTGGCGTGGCTTGTCTGCAGACACAGGGGGGCGCGCCAGATGGTGGTCAGGATTTGTTCCAGCGAGCTGATCAAGCGCTGTACCGGGCCAAACATGCTGGCCGTGACCGGGTCGAGTCGTGCTGCTGAGAGCCTTTCAGATGCAGCCCTGCTCGCGCAGGCTGTTTATCTGCTGTGGGCTGTAGCCCAGTTCAGTCAGCACCTGGTCATTATGTTCGCCCAGTGCCGGTCCGGTCCATTCGACTGACCCCGGTGTGCCCTGCAGCTTGGGCACAATGCCGGGCATCTGAAAGGCCTGGCCGTCCGGCAGGTTACCCTTGAGGAACATGTCTCGAGCGAGAAACTGCGGGTCGCGAAACATGTCAGCCACCGAGAATATCCGGCTGGCCGGCACCTCGGCGGCCTGCAGCAGCGCTTCTGCCTGATCCAGCGGGAGGCTGGCCGCCCAGCGGTCGATCGCTCCGTAGAGTTCGTCACGTCGGGCATCACGCCCGGCATTGTCAGCCAGTGAGGGATCTGCTGCCAGATCATCCCGGCCAATCGCCTGCATGAAACGCTGGAAGATCGCATCACCATTGGCGCCGATCTGGATATGCCGGCCATCGGCGCAGGTGTGGATGGAGGAGGGCGTGATGCCGGGCATGATATTGCCGCTGCGCTCGCGCACAAAGCCCATCACATCGAACTCTGGCACCATCGATTCCATCATGGCGAACACGGCCTCGTAGAGCGCCACATCGACCACCTGGCCAGTGCCCCCGCGCACTTCGCGCTCGCGCAGCGCCATCAGGGCGCCAATCACTCCCCAGAGGGCGGCAATCGAGTCGCCAATGGAAATGCCGGTACGCACCGGCGGGCGATCTGCAAAGCCGGTGATGTAGCGCAGGCCGCCCATCGACTCGCCGACCGCACCAAATCCTGGCTGGTCCTTTAGCGGTCCACTCTGGCCAAAGCCGGACAGGCGCAGCATCACCAGTTTCGGATTCAGCGCATGCAGGCTGTCCCAGTCAAAACCGAGTTTTTCCAGCACGCCGGGGCGAAAGTTTTCGATCAGCAGATCGGCGTCAGCCAGCAGCCGGCGCAGCACCTCGCGACCCTCGGGGTGTTTGAGATTCAGGGTGATGCAGCGCTTGTTGCGCGCTTGGACGAACCACCACAGCGAGGTGCCCTGGTACAGCTTGCGCCATTTGCGCAGCGGATCGCCGCCATCCGGGGATTCGACCTTGATTACCTCGGCACCGAACTCGGCGCAGATACGCGCGGCAAAGGGGCCGGCAATCAGGCTGCCAAGTTCGATAACGCGCAGGCCATGCAGGGGTTTGCCAGTCATGCGGGCGGCTCCGTGACAGTGTTTCAGGCAGGGTACCCAGCACGGGTTGGCTTGTCATCCATCCCCGTATGGTCGTAACTGGCTGGTCATTCGTCGGTCTGATTGGTCACGCGGCAGGATGATGGCTATAATTACATTCAACAATAATGTCTCGTAAAGTCTGTAGGTCATAAATATGTTCTTTTATGGCCTAACATCTTTTATTGATGCCTTGATCGCAATCAATACTTTTGTATTGAAAATGGTAAATGATCAGTGCATGTCTCGTTTTGAAACCTTTGAAAAACATAGCCGGTGAGGATGCTGCGCCATGAAACAACTGAGCCCGATGGATTCGCATTTCTATTATTTCGAAACACCCGATCAGCCGATGATGATCGGCAGTCTCTGGTTGTGTGACCAGAG
>Ga0194138_10001141_pt1 | contig 12720 bp, 15 predicted proteins | sample TARM_MetaG_T2_14_FD_134022 | JGI IMG/M metagenome (GOLD analysis project Ga0194138, IMG submission 134022) | Freshwater microbial communities from Pennsylvania, USA, analyzing microbe dynamics in response to fracking - TARM_MetaG_T2_14 (version 2) | ecosystem: Environmental > Aquatic >...
AATTTTTTATGCATTTGATATTGCAATTAAGCGTTTTTTTTCTAGCTTAATTTTACAATTCAAGTTTTAAAAAAATGATTGACTCATGTTTAGCGATTTGGTAATATAATATTGTTGTATTTGTGTAGCACCACGACTACAACCGCACATCTTAAGTTAATAAGTATTGGCGACAATCACTTAAAGTGGCGAGTCTAAGTGTAGAGTTCATAGAACTTGAAAAATTTAAAATAGGAGGTGCTTGAATGTACGCAATTATTAAAACTGGCGGAAAACAAGTAAAAGTTGAAGTAGGTCAAACAATCTTTGTTGAGAAACTTGACGTTGAAGAAGGCGCAAAAGTTACTTTTGATGAGGTTGTTTTAGTAGGTGGCGAGGAAACTAAAGTGGGAACACCATTAGTTGAAGGCGCAACTGTTGAAGCTACTGTAGAAAAACAAGGTCGCGATAAGAAAGTTGTAACGTTTAGATATAGACGACGTAAAGACTCTCATCGCAAACAAGGACACCGTCAACCATATACTAAATTAACAATCGATGCTATCAACGCATAATCATGATTAAAATAAAAGTATTTAAAGACGAGAAAAATTTGATTAAACAAGTTGAATTAACAGGACATGCTGGTTACGCAGACTCAGGCTATGATATAGTTTGTGCAGCAGTTTCTAGCCAAGTTATTTCAGTTGAAAATTCTTTACATCAATTACTTAATATAGCTATTGAGACCGAAGTTAATGAAGTCGAAGGTGGTTATCTAAAAATGACGATGCCAGAGGTATCGGATGATAAATTGAGCGAAAAAGGGCAACTATTGTTGAATCACTTAGTCTTTGCATTACAAGTTCTATCACAGAACTATTCTGAATTTATAAAAATTCAAGAAAAGAATTTTAATTAAACCTTAAGGAGGTGCTTGTCAATGTTGAAATTAAATTTACAATTATTCGCTACTAAAAAAGGTGGAGGTTCGACTCAAAACGGTCGTGACTCAATCGCTAAACGTTTAGGTGCGAAAGCAGCAGACGGCCAAACAATTCACTCAGGTACAATTATTTACCGCCAACGTGGGACTAAAATCCATGCTGGAAATAACGTAGGTCGCGGTGGTGACGATACATTATTCGCTTTAGTGGATGGTGTTGTACGTTTTGAACGTAAAGGTAAAGATAAGAAACAAGTGAGTGTCTACCCAGTAGCGCAAGAAGCTTAATTTGTTATTATTTTAAAAAGAAAAGCAGTGTTAAACATTTATTGTTTAATACTGTTTTTTTGTGTTACAAAGTCTTTTGAGTATACGCGACATACGAGTTCGTCGGATGTAAGTTTAAAAGGAAAATTATTTGTTAAATTCCTCGCGAAAATTTTAGTTACATCTATTAAAAGGTTAGAGATAACCATGAACTGTACAAAGATTATATCCTCGTCAAATTATTAAGCAAATTACACTTAATTGATTATTACATCAAAACTAATGTTGAACGTTCTCAAAGGAAATCGATGAGAAACAGCGACGCATCAGCTAGCAACTAGGGATTAATGAATCCGGATGACCCAAGGAATGTTCGGTGTTATAAAATATGGGTGGCATTTTTTCTGGATTAGTTGACGGAACTTTTACTAAATCGATGTGATCAAAATCATAGTAAGCTATACCGAGATTGTTTTTAAAAAGAGTAGAAGTATTGTCACTATTATTCATGTTATATATATAATGTTAAATGTTCTCATAATTTAACATTTCAAGAGAAATAATTTTACAATAGGCATTTAACTTGATACTCTAAAGATAGCATATCAAGAAAGGGGTTTCAAAATGATAAAATTAAATGCCTTTCCAACTATAGAGTTGGAGAAAAACGATCAGATGTTTATAACAATTGCACTAGAATTACATTCGACTTCTGTAAGTTCGGATCAAGATAAGATTCAGTTGAATAATTTGCTTGATGATGCCAAGAAACGTGTTAAAGAAGAATTAGATAAAGATTTAGCCAAAAAATTACTCTTACAAATTGATGAAGCGAGAAAACACGATATTGAGCTTATTACGTATAGAGGTGCTTTAGCTTTATATATCACACAGGATGAAATTTATTATTATCATTTAGGAATACCAGTATCAAACTTACTTAATGTTTCAAAGGCGCCAAACCTAACACCTTTAATTGAAAACTATCAATACTCTAATCAGTATTTCGTTTTGGTATTAAACCGTGAGAATATTCGTTTGTTTGAAGGGGATACAACATCAGTTAAAGAAATTTCTTTAGGGGATGATGCACCTAAGACTTTAGAAATAGCACTAGGAACTGAAAAAACTGGTGGGAATTCAGCCAGCGTATCAGCTGGTGGTGAAAGTGCACTCCATGGACATAATGAAACAAGTAAGGAAAAAGAAATTGATCGTGAGAATTACTTTAGAATTGTTGATAAGTTTATTCATGAAAATTATACTGCAGCAAGGGACTTGCCTTTAATTCTTTTTGCATTAGTTGACAATCAAGCCGTATTTAGAAAAATTTCTAAAAGTAAGTATTTATTATCAGAGGGAATTGAAGAGTCTGGGGCAAATGTTAATTTAAATCAAGTTCAGGATAAAGCAATTAAGAAAAATGCGGAGATAATCGCTAAGCAAAAAGAAGTTGTGTTTAATCGTTTTAGAGAAACAACGACAAAATATCGAATTGATAATCAATTAAATGATTTAGCAATGAGTGCGACCGAAGGACGAATTGATGAGTTGCTTGTGAACAAAAGTTATCGTCAAAGAGGAATTATTACTGATCAAGGAGAGTACGAAGAAGTTGACCATGATTTTGTTAAGCGCTTAATTACTAAGGTCATTGCTTCTAAAGGAAAAGTATTTATCGTGGATCAAGACGAGATGCCAGTAGGTATTAACATATCTGCCAGATTGAGATATTAATTTGATTAAATCTTTAATCGTTTAATCTAGTTAAAAAAATTTATGAGAATACTATAACCTGAGATTATAGTATAAGTTGTATTTTTTATGGACTTCGTTGAGATAATAGTGTTTAGATATTAATAAAACATAAAAATCATGTTATACTAGGGGTAACAACTAATATAAATGAAATGGGGAAATGGATTAATGTCTAAGATTATGGCGATCAACGCTGGCAGTTCAAGTTTAAAATTCCAAATTATCGTAATGCCGGAGGAAGAAGTTCTTTCAATTGGTTTAGTGGAGCGTATAGGATTACCAGGCTCACGTTTGGAAATTGAATACGGTAATGATCAAGAATTTGAATTAGTAGAAGATATTCCAACACACGACCGTGCAGTTGAGTTATTATTCGAACATTTAGGTTCTTTAAAAGTTATCGAAAACTTCGATGAAATTGCAGGTGTAGGACATCGTGTAGTTGCTGGTGGGGAAATCTTTAAAGATTCTGTATTAGTTACTGACGAAGTAATCCAACAAGTAGACGACTTAGGTGAATTTGCACCACTACATAACTATGCTGAAGCTACAGTTATGCGTGCGTTTAAAAAACGTTTACCAGAAGTGCCAATGGCAGCAATTTTCGATACATCATTCCATACAACAATGCCAGCAGTGAACTATTTATACAGCTTACCATTTGAGTACTATGAAGATTTTGCCGCACGTAAATATGGCGCACACGGAACAAGCCACCGTTATGTGGCTAATCGTGCAGCTGGAATGTTAGGTAAACCTGTTGAAGAATTAAAAATCATTACTTGCCACTTAGGTAATGGTGGTTCAATTACTGCTGTTGAATATGGTAAATCAATTGACACATCAATGGGCTTCACTCCTTTAGCAGGAATCACAATGGGAACTCGTACTGGAGATATCGATGCATCGTTAATTCCATTCTTGATGAAAAAATTAAATATTACAGATGTTCAAGAAATTATTGATATCTTCAATAAGAAATCAGGATTATTAGGAATTTCAGGAGTATCAAGTGATATGCGTGACGTTGAATCTGCAGCAAAAGAAGGTAATGAACGTGCTCAATTAGCATTAGATATCTTCTACAACCGTGTTCAAAAATACATTGGTCAGTATGTTGCTTTAATGAACGGTGTTGACGCTATTGTCTTTACAGCTGGTATCGGTGAAAACTCTGCAATTACTCGTAAAATCATCATGGACGGTTTAACATACTTTGGTGGTACAATCGACGAAGTGAAAAATGATACACGTAAAGAAGCGATTGTTTCGACTGATGATTCAACAGTTGCAATTCTTAACATTCCAACTAACGAAGAAGTTGAGATTGCACGTGAAGTAATCCGTTTATCTAAATAATTTTTTCTAAATGCCTACATATAGAATATGTAGGTTTTTTTTTGTATACTTATCATGATAGTAGTTACAGAAGGGAAGCGGTCTAATGAATAGAACAATTATGGACGAGCAAGCAATTGCGCGTACTTTAAAACGAATTGCACACGAAATTTTAGAGCGAAACGAGGAAATGGATAAAGTTGTTTTAGTAGGGGTTAAAACACGTGGAGAATTTCTTGCTGAAAGAATTTCTGAGAAAATTCAAGAGATTGAAGGGCTAATAGTTCCTACGGAAGTCTTGGATATTACCTTCTATCGTGATGATTTAACAATCAAGGAACAATTACTGGACCCCAAAGTAGAGAAGCCAAATTTTACATTAGATTTGGATAAAAAAACGGTTATTATCGTTGATGATGTTTTTTATACTGGAAGAACAATCAGGGCAGCAATGGATGCTATTTTATCAGAAGCACGACCTGATAGTATTCAGTTGGCTATTTTGATTGATAGGGGACATCGTGAATTGCCGATTAGAGCGGATTACGTCGGGAAAAATATTCCAACAGCTAAATCAGAAAGAATTGCAGTAAATATTCAAGAAGTAGATAACAAAGAAATGGTAGAAATATTAAACTAAACGAAGCGGGTTAGACGCCAACAAGAGATTTTTCTCTTGCTAGGGCTAACCCGCTTCGTTTATAGTTATTTTAGTAGGGAATACATCATAAATGAAAGAATCCCCGTTAAGAGTAACGAGATTATCATCCATATATAAATAAATGTCATGATGCCAATCAAATTTAAAACAAAGCCAAGCAACCCCATCAATAAGAATGTTAAGGAGAAAAGTTTAATCAAGCGTGAATTATTCAAATTTAATAATTCTATTAAACTAATTCTGTAAATATAGAGGTATGCTGAAATGACAATCATCATGGAAGGAAAAGCATACATTAGCACTTGTAATATCATAATAGTCCTCCCGAATTTTATTTTTCTTAAGGATATCATAACATATTTTTAAATAATTATGGATGAAATAAGATTACTTTCTAGTAACATTAATATTAGTTGTTTAAAAGGCAAAAAAAATGCTGGCGTAAAGCCAGCAAAAAAAGATATCCGATGGTGCCGTTTGAGTATATATTTTGTTTGAACCCGCATTAAAAGCAGGTGGGCTCCACAAAAGTATTTTCTGACTTCCAAATGAAAAGGCTTGTCATAATTACTCATGACAGGATCCCGATATATAAATAAAAATGTTCGGTCAACACAGTGCATATACAACGTACACCCCAGATATATTTTCCTTATACAAAGTATAGCATATCTTTCATTGAATGCAAGTATTTGAACTTTTATTTTTGGATAAAAGTTGCCAGTAAAGGGTTGGTAAGGCTACCAATTGGTATGGATGTTAAGATTGTTGGCGAATATTCTGATAGAATTGGTGTAAAGCAGCCTCGTACTTGCCAGTTGGTTCTGCTTGAAAGTATTCGCGGTCTTTTAAGTTATCGGGTAGATATTGTTGTTTAACCCAATGGCCAGGATGACTATGAGGGTATTGGTAACCAACACTTCGCTTTAGTTTCTTTGCACCCAAGTAGTGACCATCTTTGATATGATCTGGAACAGGACCACCTTTGCCTGCTCGTACATCTTGCATTGCATCATTAAAAGCGCGATAAGTCGTATTGGATTTAGGGCTAAGAGCTAATTCAGAAACAGCATATGCTAGCGGAATTGCTGCTTCGGGTAAGCCTACTTTTTCGGCGGCTTGAACAGCAGCCACTGTTCTTTCAGTAGCAGCTGGATTTCCTAAGCCAATGTCTTCGTATGCAATAATTAATAATCGACGACAAGCGATGATTAGTTCGCCCGCTTCCATTAAAACTGCTAAATAATATAAAGCGGCATTAACATCACTTCCACGAATTGATTTCTGTAAGGCAGAAATGACATCATAATGTGCATCACCATCTTTGTCGTGCGTTAACCTTTTTCTTTGCAGACATTCTTCAGCAATCTCTTTTGTGATGATAATCTTGCCTTCAACAGTTGCCGAGGTAGATAGAACTGCTAATTCTAAAGCGTTAAGAGCACTTCGTATATCACCATTTGTTACACTGGCGAAATGAGTTAAGACGTCTTGTGGGATTTCTATAGTAAGCTTGCCTAGTCCGTTTGTTTCATCCTGAATAGCTCTTTCTAAACCAAGTAGCATATCTTCTTGAATTAAAGGTTTCACTTCAAATATTTGAACACGACTCCTTATGGCGGGACTGATTGAAATATATGGGTTTTCTGTTGTAGCTCCAATTAAAATTATACGTCCATTCTCTAAGTGGGGTAATAAGAAGTCTTGCTTTACTTTATTTAAACGATGCACCTCATCTAATAACAAAATAACCGTTCCAGACATTTTTGCTTCTTCTACAACTATTTCTAGATCTTTTTTCGAATCTGTCGCAGCATTTAATATACGAAATGCATATTTTGTACTTCCGGCTATGGCGCTGGCAATACTTGTTTTTCCAGTACCAGGTGGGCCGTATAAGATCATTGATGCTAAACGTTTAGCATCAACCATACGTCTGATTATTTTTCCAGGACCAACTAGATGTTGTTGACCTAATACATTATCTATATTTGTAGGACGCATTCTATAAGCTAAGGGTTGTTGCAATGTTACACCTCCAAGTTTCAACTATCTAATCACATAATACTAAAGAAATCTTATTAAAACAAATAGCTTAAAAAATTTAGAACACTATGATAAATTAAGTGTAAATAAAAGTAAACGAACTTTGAAAGCAGTACAAGCTTTTAAAATTCTAAAGTTCAATAAAAATCTGTATTTTAAATACAGATTAAAGTATAATGTAATACAATAAAAGTTATTATAGAATAATGAGTATTAAATTTAATACAATTTATCAAAGTGCATGTCTAAGTTATTCAATAGAAAGGAGATAATGTTATCGGACAAATGAAAGAGTTTAGCATTGATACTTGGTTTAGGAAATACTTAATCTTATTGTTAAGTATCGCCACATTAATATATGCGCTATTTATGCCAGATGCCTCAAGTATGCTTTCAGATTATTGGAGATTGTTAACGCATCAAACTTATTTGATGCACGATTTTTTCGCAATTGGAGGTGTTTCTGCGACATTTTTAAATGTGAGTTTACATTTTTTAATTGCATTTTTACTTATGAGAGAGCGTGAAACATTTCGTTATAATGGTTTGCAAATAGCGTCCATCGGGATATTTGTTGGACATAGTTTTTTCGGCACACATCCTTTAAATTTTTTACCGATTATTTTTGGAATTTGGCTCTATGTAAAATATACAGGGCAAGATTTTTCTCGAAATGCTTCAATTTGTTTATTCTCTGCATCTAATGGACCCATTGTTTCGTTTATTTTATTTAATAATGGCTTCAGTTTCAAATCGTTCATGCTTGCCATGGTTTTTGCAATTATAATTGGTTTAATTGCGGTTCCATTAGCGGAACATATGATTAAATTTCACCAAGGTTTTACACTTTATAACTTTGGATTCACTGCAGGTATCATCGCGATGTTCGCAGTTCTTTTCTTTCCTTTGTTAAATTATGAAGTTAAATCAGTGACTTATTTAAGTGAACATGCACACACTTATACTTTAATATATGTTATGTTGATTTTAACGCTGTTACTAGTTCTGGCGGTAGTTGGTCATAAAAGCTCACCGCTTTATCGAGAAGAATACTCAAGGTTAATTGATAGTTCAGGACGAGTACCAGCGGACTTCGTCACACGGTTTGGTTATGGTGTATCGGCAATGAACATGTTTTTTAATGGTAGCATTTATTTAGCTTTAATCTTACTAACAAATTATCCAATTAATGGCTCGGTAATTGGAGGCTTAATTTCTGTAATTGCCTTTAGTGCATTTGGTAAACATCCACGTAATACGTTGCCGATTGCAGTGGGCGTTATTTTAGCAACCTTATTAAATGGTGGAGCGTTTCAATCTCAAGCGTTTGTATTACCATTATTATTCGGCTCAAGTTTAGCACCAATTGCAGGGCAATTTGGTTTTGTTTATGGTATTCTAGCAGGATTTTTGCATTATCATTTAGTTAATAGCGTTTTTGTGCTACACTTAGGCATGAACTTATATAATAATGGGTTTTCTAGTGGCTTTGTAGCAGCTTTTTTAGTTCCAATTTTGGAATTATTACCTGATTCATGGGTTCGGAAGTGATTATTTTAAAGGAGTCTTATAAATGAAAATAATTGACGAGCAAGATAAAGCGAAACGTATTTTGAAGGAATTAGCTGGTTATTATTTTGATAATGGTATTTGTAATTTTGATATCAATATAGAATTTAACTCAAAGGCTTTAACAATCACCATAGCTGGTGATATTGAAGAAGAACCTAAATCTTTTAAATCATTAATGAAAGATTTGTCTTTACCCCGTCAGATTGATATTGATGAATATTACAATGCATTGTTAGGAAGTCATACTCATTATCATGATGATTATTGTTTATTGGGTGAAGCGATTGATGAAGTAGAAGGTAAATTTGAAAATCAACGCTTAACCATTAAACTCGTAAGAAAGCAGTAATCTTGGAACTAAGCTCCTATATAGGAGCTTTTTTGAAATAGATAAAATCATACAGCACTTATTAAAGGCGTCTTCACCCAAATCTACAACAACCAGTATAGGTAATTGATTTTCGTTCATATCATTTTAATTGTGTGAGCAATAATCGAATCTATCGATTGAATGAATAAGATTCACTCATTGCTCACTTTTTTTAAAAAAGATTATTTATGACTTTCAAGTTGTTCAAATGGATGTTATAATGAACGAGTTGGGTTTTTAAAATCTTAAAATTGGTTTATTTTAAGGAAAGTTCAGATACAATTATAAGTAAATCATGTATAATATATCAGTGCGATTATGTATTAAAGGAGGATTTAAATGATATATTTAGATTATGCAGCGACAACCCCGGTAAGAGATGAAGTTGTCCAGACGATTCAGGAAGCATTAATCGAGTCATATGGCAATCCTTCCAGTACTTATCGAATCGGTAAGTCAACTAAATACTTATTAACACAAGCTAGAAAAAGCCTAGCCAATTTATTAAGTGTTAGTGAACACGATATATTTTTTACTAGCGGGGCAACCGAAAGTAATAACTGGGCGATACGTTCACAAGCTGAATTAGCACGCAAGTTAGGCAAAGGAAACCACATTGTCGTGAGTGCGATTGAGCATCCGTCAGTTATGGAAACACTTGTTTTTCTTGAACAAGAAGGCTTTGAAATAACGTATGTAAACCCTAATTCTGAAGGAGAAGTGACTGCCGCAGCTTTTGTAAAAGCTACTAATGACCGAACCATTGGATGGGTAGCAATGGCAGTCAATAATGAAGTAGGTTCAATTCTACCAGTCTTTGAACTAGGAGAATTAGCTCGAGAGAAATCATTATGGTTTCATGTTGATGCAGTTCAAGCAATAGGACACTTAGATTGGGATTATTCCGAATTAGCCTGTACAAGTTTTGTTGGTTCTGGTCATAAGTTTTATGCGCCTAAAGGAATTGGCTTTATGGTCTATCAACCTTGGGATAAACAGATGAAACTTACTCCTCTAATTTTCGGTGGAGGGCAAGAAGCAAATAAACGCTCTGGAACTGAAAATGTTCCTTATGTTCTTGGGATGGTTAAAGCATTAGAGCTCCTAGCGGAAGAAAAAAATAGTATTCTCGAACATCACAATGATTTACAGTCTTATCTATATGAACAATTAAACTATCATCAGATTAGCTTTGAAAGAAATGGTAATCCCAAAGCCGAAGTGCCTTATATCCACAATATTTGGTTAAAAGAACTTAGGGCCAGTCAATTATTGATTTTAATGGACTTGGCTGAGATTTATATTTCAGCAGGGAGTGCTTGTTCAGCAGGTAGTCTTACTGATAGCAAAATACTTAAAGCATATTATCCAGAAACGCCTGAACGTTGGAGCCAAAGCATTAGACTTTCTTTTGGTAAGGAATCAACTAAGGCAGATATTGATAAATTTATTATTCAAATTAAAAAGTTTATTGAAAGGAAATGATTTAGATGGCATTTGCAAGAACAGCAGTTTTAAAAGGATTCGATAGAACATTTAGTGTTAGCCCTGAATGTAAACCGTATACTCTAAGAGATAATGGTTTTTCTGAAACAAAAGGTGGCAATTTCCAATATAAACGCTCATTAGATACTGAGCACCGTAATGGTTTAGTTTTAAAAGTAACTGTAGACAAAGAATTGACTGGTGTGAAAATTTCAACAGTTAACAATAAAGGATTATCTGCAGTTGATGTGACTAAATTGGAAAACAATGCAATGGTTATAGAGAAAATTAACTTTATTTTTGATGGTTTCGTTGATCGAAGTGTCTTATTAGAAGTAAAATAGTGTGAGTTTAACGGAAAACGGACAATGCTAAATCAGAGTATTCAAGCTGGTTTAGACTGTTCGTTTTTCAAATGTTAACCGTAAGTATTAAAGGAAAGGAAACAAAATGACAGATAATAGCAATATTAGAGTAGTAATTGGTATGAGTGGTGGCGTTGATTCGTCCGTAGCAGCATTACTCTTAAAAGAACAAGGATATGATGTAGTAGGTCTTTTTATGAAAAATTGGGATGACACGGATGAGAATGGCTATTGTACAGCAACAGAAGACTATAAGGATGTGGCTTTAGTTGCGGAACAGATTGGCATTCCATACTATTCTGTCAATTTTGAAAAAGAATATTGGAACCGAGTGTTTGAATATTTCTTAGAAGAATATCGTAAAGGGCGTACGCCTAATCCAGACGTGATGTGTAATAAAGAAGTTAAATTTAAAGCCTTTTTAGATTATGCAATGGACTTAGGTGCGGATTATGTCGCAATGGGTCACTATGCACAAGTGACTAAAGACGAAGAGGGCAATGTTCATTTATTAAGAGGTGTCGACAATAATAAAGACCAAACTTACTTCTTAAACCAATTATCACAAGAACAATTACAGAAAAGTCTTTTCCCATTGGGACATATGGAAAAAAGCGAAGTGCGTGCAATTGCTGAAAAAGCAGGCTTAGCGACAGCGAAGAAAAAAGATTCAACAGGCATTTGCTTTATTGGTGAAAGAAATTTCAATGAATTTCTTTCAAATTATTTACCAAACCGTCCAGGCCGTATGATGACTTTAGATGGAGAAGATAAAGGTGCACATGCAGGTTTAATGTATTACACAATTGGACAACGCCAAGGTTTAGGTATTGGTGGCGGTGGCGAATCAAATGATCCATGGTTTGTTATTGGTAAAGATATTGAAACACAAACTTTATACGTAGGACAAGGATTCCATCATCCAGATTTATATTCGGATTACTTAGAAGCTTCAGATATTCATTTTACAAGTGACATACCAAAAGCTAAAGAGTTTACATGTACAGCGAAATTCCGTTATCGTCAAAAAGATACAGAAGTTAGGGTTGTCTTAGATGAAACTGGAACAAAAGCTACAGTATACTTTGCTGAACCAGTACGTGCTATTACACCAGGCCAAGCGGTCGTTTTCTATGATGGCGAAGAATGTTTAGGTGGCGGTTTAATTGACGCTGCATACTCAGGAGAAATTAAACGTCAGTACGTATAATTTATTCTCAAATAACCTAGTCTAAGAACTTAAACTTCTTAGGCTAGGTTATTTAGTTGCTTAGCGTTATTTGTTATGATGTTTGAAAATACTAGTGATACGATGTTCAGTGGCATTTTTAATTTTAGATTCAGCTAATTTAAGAACTTGAATTGTTTTGGTTAATTGAATATGAGCGGGGTGGCCGGGTTTAAATCTGACGATAGCTTTCTCAGATTTAGTAAGTAGTGTTGTAATTTGTTCCAAACTTATAGTTAATTGTTCTTTGCTATACTTTATATGATTGTTATCGTTTAAAAGTACTTCTTTTGCAATGTTGAGTGCTTCAATACGATTAATTAATAGAGAGTATTGCGAACTATCTGTCAGAAATTTTGGAAGCACTTGAACACATAAATCAATCTGAATATCCATCAGTTCAGTTATTTCATCGGGATTTGGCTGCGAAAACATAACTAATCCTCCTTTATATAAAAAAACTTTTTTTTATATTATGCCATATATTTCGATTTTGTCTAAATGTTTCAGGTTAATTGGTGATATGTTATAATTGAATTTAGTAAAAATGGAGGTGGAAGTGATCGAACGAAATCAACAAGCTGAGGAAGTCATCGTTGGTGAAGTCTCAGCAATCTTCTTTGAAAACCCCTCAAACTTTTATAAAGTCATGTTAGTGCAAGTTGACTCTGATGAGACGAGTTTATTACTTAGTGATGAGATTGT
>Ga0194138_10001149_pt1 | contig 12703 bp, 10 predicted proteins | sample TARM_MetaG_T2_14_FD_134022 | JGI IMG/M metagenome (GOLD analysis project Ga0194138, IMG submission 134022) | Freshwater microbial communities from Pennsylvania, USA, analyzing microbe dynamics in response to fracking - TARM_MetaG_T2_14 (version 2) | ecosystem: Environmental > Aquatic >...
AGGGGGGAGGCGTCCGAGGGCCCTCGGTGAACTGGTTCTGTTGGTGGAGGTGGTGTCGAATCCATTCGGGCCGCACGCCCCGGATGTTTCCGCCGTTGTGGAGGGAGGACAGCGCGGCCGCGACGCCGGCGGCCTGGCCGATGGCGCTGACGGAGGACATGACGCGGTAACTGCCGTGGGCCTCGTGGGTTCCACTGATGCAGCGGGAACCGAGGAGAAGATTGTCCAGGGTGCGTGGTATCAGGCAGCGGTAGGGGATATGGTAGTATCCCGAGCCCGGAATGGGAACGAGTTCGGCATGGCCGGTGTCGGGGTCGTGCACGTCCACGAAATAGCCGCAGGCGGCGACCATGTCTTCGAACCGGGCTTCGGACAGGCAGTCGTCCGCCGTGAGTTGGTAGTCGCCCAGAATCCGCCGCCCTTCACGTACGCCGAGGCGGTTGGAGAGGACGATGGGCCCGGAGTTCCGGAAGGCGGGGTGGTTGCCGACCGCGTCCCAGAATTCGCGCACCTGTTTTTCTCCTTCCCTCTTGGCGTTGGCGATCGAGTCTTCGGAGGTCGGGTCCACTCCTCGGATACAGGTTTGATTAAAGAGCAGCGTGGTGCCGAACCGGTCCGGAAAGCAGAGGATGCTGTCCCGCGGGTTGGTGGTGCCGTCGTTGTGTTTCAGACCTTCGAAATAAGGTTGGAGATCCTTCCAAATCACTTTGATACCCTTCCACGAAAGCCATTCCGGGTCCCGGGTGTCCACCCCGAAGGCGGAGAAGTCCACGTCGTGAACCCGGAAGGTCAGGGTGGCGGGTTGCATACGGCCGTCTTCGGGACGTCCTTTTTCATAGGGTGCGCCGGCAGAGGCGGCGAGGTGCCCTTCGGCGGTGGCGTCAATGAAGACCTTGGCCTCGACCTCTCCCTCGGGGGTGGTGACGGCGGTGAGGCGACCCTGATTCGTCCGCACGCCCATGACCGGTGTGCCGGTGCGCACGGTGATCCGGGCTTCGGCCGAAAGCAGGGTTTCATATCGTTGAAGCAACTCGCGCTCGTCGTAAGTCTGGCAATAGCGTGGGCCGCCTGGACGGTAGATGTAGGGCACGTATTCCTGATGCACACCCCGGTTGATAGGCCGTCCATTGGCGTCGCAATAGGTGCACACCAAGCCAACGGGGGAGTGTACACCGGTACCTCCCACGCGGGAGCTTTTTTCAAGGAGGAGTGTATCTGCTCCGGATCGTGCGGCTCCGAGGGCGGCGGAAACACCGCCGACCCCTCCGCCCACGACGACGACTTGGAAAGGGGGTGGGTTGGGGAACGTCATGGGAAGTGTTGAACCGCAATCGCGGAAAACCACAACGGCAATGCGTTGTCGGAGTTGGAGATTCGTTTACCGGATTTCCTCATTCCCACAGTCGGTGCCGATACATGGATCCCACGGTGGTTTTTCTTGTTATTCGAGACCTGCGGGATAGGAAAGATTCTTCCTCCGCACCCTATTCTGAGATGCCGATTCTGATGAAGCCCGATTGCCATTCTACTGAGCGTTTTTGTGAGGCCCTCGCGTGTGAAACCGCCGAGTGCGAGGTGGGGAAATGAATCCTCATGGAGGCGTGTTCATCTCGTTGGAGGGGTGCGAAGGGTGCGGAAAAAGCACCCAGGCGGAGTTGTTGCGTTCTTGGCTGGAAGGGGTCGGCAAAGGGGTGGTGATGACCCGGGAGCCGGGCGGCACTCCCACCGGGGAGATGATTCGGGATCTGTTGCAACACCACGCGTCCGGCGAGGACATTTCCCCGCCCGCGGAGGTGTTGCTGTTCGCGGCGAGCCGGGCGCAGCATGTGGCGCATGTGATCCGGCCGGCGCTGGAGCGGGGCGACTGGGTGATCTGCGACCGGTTCGTCGACTCCTCGCTGGCGTATCAGGCCGGCGGACGCGGGATTGGCGTGGAGAAAGTCCTGGCGGTGAACGAGTACGCCTTGGACGGCTGTTGGCCGGATTGCACGCTGTGGTTTGATTTGCCGGTGGAGACGGCCCTGTCCCGGGTAGCGGGACGCGGGGAGCGGCCGGACCGGTTCGAATCGGAGCATGCGTCGTTCCACGACCGGGTGCGCGAGGCGTACAGGGGATTGGCGGAACGGTTTCCGGAGCGTATTGTGCGCGTGGAGGCGGAGGGAGACGTGGAAACGGTCGCCGGGACGGTGCGCGAGGCGTTGAACACCGCGGTGGGAGAACGGTTGTGAGTCTGGATCTGTTGGAGGACATCACTCGGTTGATTCGCGAGGGTCGGTTGGGTCACGCCTACCTGCTGAACGGCGATCCCTTGGAGGAGGGACGGCGTTTCGCGGAGGATCTGGCGGTGAAGGTGTTCACCGTGGGGACCGATGCGTCGGAGGCGAAGGTACGGCACCGGATCGAGGCGCGGCTGCATCCGGATGTGCATTGGGTGGAGCCTCGGGGTAAGTTGAGGCAGATCAAGGTGGAGGAGGTGAGCGGGGCGCTGAAGCGCATTCACGAGAAAAGTTTCGAGGGGGGCTGGAAGGTGGTGGTGTTCCTGGGTGCGGAGCGGGTGAATCCCAGCTCGGGGAACAAGCTGTTGAAGAGCCTGGAGGAGCCGCCGCCGGACACGCTGATCCTGCTGGTGAGTTCCTCGCCCGAACAATTGCTGCCGACGTTGCGCTCCCGCTGTCAGTTTCTGGCGGTGCCGAAGGGGGAGATGGGGGACGCGGTCTGGCTGGATCCGTTGCTGGATCTGATGCGTCAGGGGCCGCCCCGGAGTCTGCGGGCGCGGTTGGATCGGGCGGCGGCGTTTCGGGATTTCTTCGAGACGGCGGCGCGGGAGCAGATGGCCCGGGAGGACGAGGCGTCCGGGGCGGACGAGGAGGTGGTGGACGGCGATGTGGAAAACGCGCGGGAGACGGCGGTGCGGCGTCAGTTGCAACGCAAGGTCATGGCGGCGGTGGAGGCGTGGTATCGGGATGTGATGGTATGTAAAAACGGGGGCGGTGCGGACGCCTTGCGCTATCCGCAGGCGGCGGAGGCGGCGCGGGCGCAGGCCGATTCGCTGCCGATGAAATCGATTCTCAAGATCATGGAGAATATCCGCAAGGCTTCCCGACGTCTGGACGGCAACCTGCCGGTTCAGGTGGTGCTGGAAAGCGCGGTGTTTTGAATCGCTTCACGCCCCGGCGTTTCGGGATTCGTCCCGGGATGGGGTCAACTGACGCGCGATTTCGGTGCCGAGGCGCCGATCCCGGCCGAGGGTGCGCTGATGCGACAGGAGTTTACGGATCAGGGCCAGGGGAAGGAGGAAGCAGAGGAGGGGAAACACGATGCAGTCCAACAGATACACCGCCACCAGCCGCACGGTGCGCGATACCAGGGCGTCCATCTGATCGATCAATTTGTCGCCCAGATCTTCGATCTGTTCCCGCAACGCCTCCAGGCGTTCGCGGACGCTTTTGGGCGGGGAGGTGGATTCTTCGGGGAACAGCTGTTCGCGGCTTTGGGCGAAGCCTTCGGTGGCCTCCGTGCGGGCGTCGGCGGTGATGCGGGCGCTGAGGGCCTCGGCACCGCGCAGGGCGAGGGGAAGACAGACGGCGAAGGCCAGCCAGAGGGTGAGGGATAGGAGAAAGAGCGGGCGGAGCCGCATGGGACGAAAGGGGAGCCCGACACAGAGGGCCGCGGTAAACACGGCGAGAGGAATCTGGAGGGTGACCGCGGCCTCCTGCGCCCATTGCAGCAGGGTCATGGCGATCATTCCGGCCAGGACCGTGTACCAGGAGAGGTTGACGATGTCGTAGGCGGATTGCACGACGTCGCCCGCCTCCAGTTGCAGGCTGGCGCCGAGGGAGACGCCGAGGGTGCTGCCTTCGACGATATCCAGTCCGGATTTGAGCGCGCTGAGCACCAGGAAGTTCTTCAGGGCGGATTCGCGATTGGTTTCGAGGTACGCGACATTGGCCTCCCTCAATCCACCCAGCAAGGGGGCGTCCACCCAACGGGACCACAGGCCGGTCAGCAACAAAGCCAACAGGCCGAGGCCGAAAAGGGGGAGGACGAGTTTAGAGCGGGACATGGCGGGGGGCGGTAGGTTTGTGATGGAGGGCGTTTGGAGAGGTGAAACCACGGGTTCCAAAAAATGCGCACGGATGTTTTGGAGGGAAGGACGTGGTTACGCGTCTTCGTCCAGAAGATCGGGTCGGACGGCGCGGGTTTTTTCCATGGCCTGTTCGCGACGCCAGGCGTCGATGGCGGCGTGGTTTCCGGAGAGAAGCACGTCGGGCACTTTCAGCCCCCGGAAGTCTTCGGGTCGCGTGTAGTGGGGGTGGTCGAGGATGCCGCTGCTGAAGGTTTCGGCCTCGGCGGCACCCTCGCCGCCGAGCACTCCGGGAAGGAGGCGGACGGTGGCGTCCACGACCACGGCGGCGGCGAGGGCTCCGTTGGTGAGCACGTAGTCGCCGATGCTGATCTCCTCGTCGACCCAGGTATCGATCACCCGTTGATCCACGCCTTCATAATGTCCGCACAGGAGGATCAGGTGACTGTCTTGCGAGAGCCGCTCGGCGTGGGCCTGGCGGAAGGGCGCGCCCTGGGGAGAGAGATAGATCACCCGACTTTGGGGCGTTTTAAGGGATTCGATGGCCGCGAACAGCGGTTCGGGCTTCATCACCATGCCGGGGCCGCCGCCGTAGGCGCGGTCGTCGGTGGTGCGGTGGACGTCGGTGGTGAAGTCGCGGGGGGAGACGAGGTTGAATTCCACCGCTTCGAGACGGGTGGCGCGCTTCATCATGGACTGCTCCAGGAAACCGGAAAGCATGTCCGGGAACAGGGTGAGGACGTCGATGCGCATCATGGCGCGGTCCGGGTTCAGTCGGGCTCGATAATCTCGAGAACGGCCTTCCGCTCGTCGCGGCCAGCGACGGAGTTGATCAGGACACGGATGGCGCTGATGGTTTTTCCGTTTTTCCCGATGACGATGCCCACGTCGTCGGGATGGCAGCGCACCTCATAGTAGGTGGTGGAACCGCCGACGGCCTCGGTGAGTTCCAATGCTTCCGGATGCTGCAACAGTTCGCGCAGGATATGCAGAAGCAGGGTTTTCATACCGAATCTTATTCAGAATCGGCGGGGGCCTGTTCGGCCTCCGCGGTTTCCGGAGCTTCGGATTCAGCGGCTTCGACCGGGGCGGCGGCTTTCTTGTTGCCACGGAGCGTGGCGTGGTCGACGGCCCGCGGAATCAGGGAGCGCACGGTGTCGGAGGGAATGGCTCCCACGCCGATCCAGTGCTCGTACCGGTCTTTTTTCAGCACGGTCTGTCCCCCGGATTTGGGGTCGTAGGTGCCCAGGTATTCAATGGCTTTGCCATTGTTGGGATCCTGGCTGTTGGCGGCCACGATACGGTAGAAGGGGTTGTTGCGGTTCCCCATGCGGGTCAGTCGGATGCGTACGGACATAAGCGGTTCCTGTAATCGAAAATCAATCGGGGTTCATGTAAGAAAGGGGGGTGCGTTCTATACCGGCCGGGGTTGAGGTGGCAATCTTTTTTTGGAACTAATTCCCGAGGCGCGGCGATCGATTTTTTTCGCAGCATCGGTTTGCATCGTGGGGAAATTCCGTCAAGGGTGTGCGCTATGGATTCCAATTCGTTTTACGTCACCACGCCCATTTATTACGTCAACGACAAACCGCACATCGGCCACGCCTACACGACGATGCTGGCGGACATGCTGGCCCGCTCTCACCGGTTGCTGGGACACGACACCTGGTTTCTGACGGGCACGGACGAACACGGGCAGAAGGTGCAGGAGGCCGCGGCGGCCCGGAACGTGCCGGCGCAGGCGCATGTGGACGAGATGGTGGTCCGGTTCCGGGAGCTGTGGGAGCGGCTGGAAATCACCCACGACGATTTTATCCGCACCACCGAGTCGCGTCACACGGAGGTGGTGCGCGAGATTTTGCAGGATTTGTACGACCGGGGGGAGATCTACCGGGCCGAGTACGACGGGCTGTACGATGTGCGGAGCGAAACCTTTATCACGGAAAAGGATCTGCCGGAGGGCGCCTCGGTGGAGAACCTGCCGGAGCATGTGAAGGTGATTCAGGAGACGAATTATTTCTTTCGCATGAGCCGGTACCGGGACTGGTTGATCGAGTACATTGAGACGCATCCGGAGTTTATTCAGCCGGAATTCCGGCGGAACGAGACGCTGGGGTTTCTGCGGCAGGAACTGTCGGATCTGTGTATCAGCCGTCCGAAGTCGCGGCTGTCGTGGGGGATCGAACTGCCGTTCGACGAGGAGTACGTCACCTACGTGTGGTTCGACGCGCTGGTGAATTATATTTCCGCGGTGGGGTATCGACGGGACGAGGGGGAGTTCGCCCGCCGCTGGCCGTGTCAGGTGCATTTGATCGGCAAGGACATCCTCACGACCCATACGGTTTACTGGCCGACCATGTTGAAAGCGATGGGGGTGGAGATGCCGAAGACGATTTTCGCGCATGGCTGGTGGCTCAGCGGACGGGACAAGATGAGCAAGTCCTCGGGCAACGTGGTGAATCCTTTGGAGTATGCCGACCGGTTTGGGGTGGACGCGCTCCGGTATTTCCTGGTGGCGGAGATGAATCTGGGGCAGGACGCCTCGTTTACCGACGAAATTTTCGTGAAACGCTACAACAGCGATTTGGCCAACGACCTGGGCAATTTGAGCAGCCGGGTGCTGAAAATGGTACATACGCATTGTGGGTCCACCGTGCCGAAGGCCGGCGCGGATGCGCGGGACGAGCCCGCGGCCCGGGAATTGTGGGCCCGGGTGCAGGAGGCGGTGGAGGAGATGAGCCGTCAGGTGTCGGCCATGCGGCCCGACTTGGGCGTGGCGGCGGTGATGGCGGCCGTGCGCGAGGCCAACAAATACATTGGCGTGCGCATGCCCTGGAAGCAGGCGAAAGAGGCGGATACGCAACCGTTGTTTGACACGTTGTATGTCGCGATGGAGGCGCTGCGGGTGTGCGCCGCGTTGTTGTACCCGGTCATGCCGGCAAAAATGACCGAGCTGCGTCGTCAGATCGGCGCGGGGGAGGATGAGCCCAAGGTGGAGGATCTGCGGGTGTTCGGGCGTCTTTCCGCAGGCGCGGCCCTGCCGGAATCCGAGGGGTTGTTCCCCCGGTATCAGCCCCCGAAGCCGGAAAAACAGCCTCCCGCGCCCAAAAAGCAGAAGGCGGAGAATGTGGTCGAGGTCGACCAGATCGATGTCAGTGACTTTTTTAAAGCGAAATTGAAAACCGCGAAAGTGCTGGAGGCCGAGAAGGTGGAGGGCGCGGACAAGTTGCTGAAGCTGCAACTGGAGGTGGGGAACGAGACTCGCCAGATCGTGGCCGGCATCGCCAAACATTACGCGCCGGAAGAGGTGGTGGGCAAAACCATTGTCATCGTCTCCAATCTTAAACCCGCCGAGATTCGCGGGGTGAAAAGCCAGGGTATGTTGCTGGCCGCCAGCAAAAAGAAGAAACTTACGCTGGTGACCGTGGACGGCGAGATCCCTTCCGGCGCCAAGGTCGGGTAGCCGCGAAGGAACGAATCCCGTGCGTCCGCTTCTGTTTTCGCGGTTTTTTCAGATACCCTGTAATGTCGACGGAGAACGTTCGTCCAACCGACTATGAAAACTCTATCCTTTCTTTCGATTCTTTCGTGTGTGTTGTTGTGGAACGCTCCTTTGTCTGCCGAGGTGCCGATGGAGGCCTCCAAGGCGCAACCGCTTGAGGTGGGCCAAGAGGCTCCGGAGGTTTCCTTCCGGACAGTGGAGGGGGAAGACGTTACGTTGGAGGCGGCTGCCGATGGAGGGCCGGTGGCTCTGGTCTTTTACCGGGGCGGCTGGTGTCCGTATTGCAACCGTCACCTGATGGAGTTGCGCACGGTGGAGAAGGAGCTTCGCGAGCGTGGCTGGTCGATTTTGGCGGTGTCGCCCGACCGGCCTGAAAAGCTCGCCGCCACCGCAAAAGACCTCAAGACGGAATACACCCTGTTGTCCGACAGCGACATGTCCGCGGCCCGCGCCTTCGGCCTCGCGTTTGAAGTGGATGCGGCCACCCGTGAAAAATACAAGGAATACGGGATTGATTTGGAGAAGGCCTCGGGCGACACGCACCATCAACTGCCCGTTCCCTCGGTGTTCCTGATCGATGCGGATGGAGTGATCCAGTACGTGTACAGCAACCCGGATTACAAGGTGCGTCTGTCCGCCGAGAAGCTGACGGAGGCCGTAAAGGGGTTGGGAGAAGAGTAATATCCGGTTGTCGGTTGCCGGTTTCTGGTTGCCCGTTGTTTGAGGTGTCGCTCAATGGCGCCCGCTTTGGGGCGCTTTGCGAGCTATGATTCAACGGGACGATGGACTCCTTGTCGGGTTTGAGTGTTTGACGATGCGGGATACGGGTGTCATGTTGAAAGGAACCCTGAAAGGAATATCATGGCATCGAAAAAAAACTCTCCCTCCACACCCGAATACTCCGACGACCTGTTGCGGCTGGTCGAGGCACGGCATGCCCATCCTTATGTGGGGCTGGGGGAAATCGCGTCGGGTCGCAAGAGAGGGGTGATCCGCACGTTTCATCCCCACGCCGCCGCGGTCTCGGTGGTGACCGGGGACGGCGAGACGGAGATGGAGCGGACGCATCCGCACGGCGTGTTCGAGGCGAGCTTTGACACCTTGCCGGAGACCTACGAGTTCAAGGCGGTGGAACGGGATGGAGAACAGGCGCGGACCTACATGGATCCGTATGCGGACCGATTCCATGTGAAGATCCAGGATACGGATTTGTATTTGTTCGGGGAGGGGACGCATTATCGGACGTATGATTACATGGGCGCGCATGCCATGGAGATGGATGGCGTGTCGGGCGTACGGTTTTCTGTCTGGGCGCCCAACGCGGAACGGGTCAGCGTGATCGGGGATTTCAATCGCTGGGACGGGCGGCCGCATCCGATGCAGAGTCTGGGGCCCCCCGGAATCTGGGTCCTGTTTATTCCCGGACTGGGTTTGAATGATTTGTACAAGTTTGAGATCCGGGGGCAGGAAGGCTATCTGACCCACAAATCGGATCCATACGCGTTCTCGGGGGAGATGCGGCCGCGCACCGCCTCGAGGGTCTGGGACATTCACGCCTACGAGTGGAACGACTCGGAATGGATGACCTCCCGTCGGGACCAAGAGGATCCTCTGAACCAGCCGATTTCGGTGTACGAATGTCACCTGGGGTCTTGGAAGCGTATACAGGAGGGGGGCGAGGAGCGTTTTTTGACCTATCGCGAACTGGCAGAGGATCTGATTCCCTACGTGAAGGGGCTGGGATTCACGCATATCGAGTTGTTGCCGATCACCGAGCATCCGTTCGACGGCTCCTGGGGGTATCAGACGTTGGGCTATTACGCGGTGACCTCGCGCTTCGGCACGCCGGACGATTTCAAGTTTTTCGTGGACCGCTGTCACCAAGAGGGGATCGGGGTGATCCTGGACTGGGTGCCGGCGCATTTCCCGCGGGATCCGCACGGCCTTTCCTATTTCGACGGCTCCCATTTGTATGAACACGCCGATCCGCGCCAGGGGGAACACAAGGATTGGGGGACGCTGATCTTCAATTACGACCGGAACGAGGTGCGGACGTTTTTGTTGAGTTCCGCGGTCTTCTGGGCGGACGTGTACCATTTGGACGGCATCCGGGTGGACGCGGTGGCGAGCATGTTGTATCTGGATTACAGTCGGGAAGGGGACGAGTGGGTGCCCAACGAGTTCGGGGGACGTGAGAATCTGGGCGCAGTCTCCTTTCTTAAAAAATTCAACGAGATCATGCACGGGGAGTTTCCCGGCTTTCTCACCTTCGCGGAGGAGTCGACCGCCTGGCCGATGGTGAGCCGTCCGGTGTATCTGGGCGGACTCGGGTTCGGGTTGAAGTGGAACATGGGGTGGATGAACGACACGCTGGAATATATCGAGAAAGAATCGATCCACCGGAAATTTCATCACGGAGAAATCACGTTTTCGCTGATTTACGCCTTCAACGAGAATTTTATCCTGCCGCTGTCCCACGACGAGGTGGTGCACGGCAAGCGGAGCCTGTTGGACAAGATGCCCGGAGACGCCTGGCAGAAGTTCGCCAATTTACGGCTCCTCTACAGCTATATGTGGACGCACCCGGGCAAAAAACTGCTCTTTATGGGCTGTGAATTCGGGCAATGGCGGGAATGGGCCGAGAGCGGACAGTTGGACTGGCATTTGACCCAGTATGACCCGCACAGGAAATTGCGTCATTTGTTGCGGGACTTGAACGGGGCGTTTACCGGATTTCCCGCGCTGCACGAGCAGGATTTCTCCGGGGAGGGCTTTGAGTGGATCGACATTCACGACAGTCAGCAGAGTGTCTTGTCCTACATCCGGAAGGCCCGCGATCCGGAGGATTTCGTGGTGGTGGTGTTGAACTTCACCCCCGTTCCTCGGGAGAACTATCGACTTGGCGTACCGGCGCCCGGGTTTTATCGGGAAGTGCTCAACAGCGATTCCGAGGAATACGGCGGAAGCAATCTGGGCAATGCCGGCGGCGTGAACAGTGAACCGGTTTCCTGGATGGGGCGTCCGCAGTCGTTGCGGTTGACCCTGCCGCCGTTGGGCGCGGTGGTGTTGCGACCCGAGTGAGCGGGGTCGGCGGCGTATTGGGATTGCGCGAAGCCTTCGCCGGAGATAAGGAGGAGGGACCGACACGGGAGTCCGGGTCGGAGATTCCGCTATGATTTCCCCTTTTTTGCCCGACGAGGAACCCCCCGAGTGCGAACAGGGTCCGTTTTTCCCGGACTGTTCGGAGAACGTGCGCGCCTTGCTGGGGGAGGGGGGCGAGATGGAGGGGGTCTTCTCCAGAGGCGGTGGACGCTATGAACCGCGCCCCCAGCAGGTGCGCATGGCGGAGGAAGTGGCCCGGGCGATTTCGGAGGGACGTCATTTGGTGGCCGAGGCCGGTACGGGCGTGGGCAAGTCGTTCGCGTATCTGGCTCCGGCTTTGCTGGCGGCGCTGTCGGCCGGGGAAAAGGTGGTGGTCAGCACGTACACGATCAGTTTGCAGGAACAGTTGCTGAAGAAGGACGTACCCTTGTTGAGCAAGGCGCTGGGGCGCGAGGTGAGGGCGGTGATGGTGAAGGGACGGAGCAACTATCTCTGCCGCCGTCGGCTTCAGTTGGCCCGCCGGATGGGCGGGGATCTGTTTCGACCGGAACATCAGCAATGGCTGGACCGGTTGGCGGACTGGGCGGCCCACACCGAGGACGGGTCGCGGCAGGAGTTGTCGGAGCCGCCTCCGCCGGAAGTGTGGTCTCAGGTGTGCGCGGAAGAGGGGACGTGCGTATATCCGGCCCAGCGGGAGCATGGGGACTGTTTCCTCACCCGGGCTCGGGCGCGGATGCAGGACGCGGATCTTCTGATCGTCAACCACGCGCTGTTTTTTTCCGATTTGGCCATGCGGGGACAGGGCGGAGGGTTGTTGCCGGAATTCGACGTGGCGGTGCTGGACGAGGCGCATCAAATGGAGGAGGTGGCGGGACAGGCGCTGGGATTGCGACTGACGCCGTGGAGTTTCATACGCTGGATTCGCAGCCTGTATCATCCGGACACGAAAAAAGGGTTGTTGACCGTGTTGAAGCAGGGTCAGCTTGCGCATCGGGTGGCCGGGGTGCAGCGGCATGTGGACCGGTTGTTCGAGCAGGTGCACGCCTGGGCGTTCACCCGGGGCGGGGGAAAAGGCACCGTGCGGCTGCGGGAGCCCCTGGACATCGGAACGCCGCTCCCGTCGATGTTGCAGGACATCGCCACCGCGCTTAAAGAAGTGGAGCTGGAGACGGAAAACGGCGAGATCAGGGGGGAGTTGGCCCTGGCGCGGCGGCGGGCCGGGGAATTGGCGACGGGGTTGACGGGCTTTCTGGAGATGCGGGAGGAGGATTGCGTGTACTGGGTGGAGGAGGATTCGCGTCCCGGAGGCAAGAATCGGATCGTCTTGTGCGGGTCCCCGGTGGATGTGGGACCGCTGTTGCGGGACTTGCTGTTTGATCGGCTGCACAGCGTGGTCATGACCAGCGCGACGCTGGCGGTGGACGGGGATATGACCTATTTCCGGAAACGGGTGGGGGCGACGGACGCGCGGGAGATCAATGTGGGGAGTCCGTTCGACTACGGGCGGCAGATGCGGGTGATTGTGCCTTCCGGGGTGCCAGAGCCGAATCAACCCGGATACGCGGACGCGGTGGCAATGCGGGTGTTGGAGCAGGTGCGGCAGACGGACGGGGGCGCGTTTGTGTTGTTCACGTCCCACGCGATGTTGCGGGAGGTGCTGAAACGGACGGAGGGGGCGTTGGAGCGCGACGGATATCCGCTGTGGGTCCAAGGGCGCGGAGGATCGCGTCATCATCTGTTGGAGGGTTTTAAACGGGACCGGCGGAGCGTGTTGTACGGGCTGAGCAGTTTCTGGACGGGGGTGGACGTGCCCGGGGACGGGTTGCGGAACGTGATGATCACGCGGTTGCCCTTCGCGGTGCCGGACCATCCACTGGTCCAGGCCCGGGTGGAAAAGATTCAGGCTGACGGGGGCAACGCGTTCAAATCCTATTCGCTTCCCGACGCGGTGTTGCGGTTCAAGCAGGGGGTGGGGCGGTTGATCCGGGGGCATTTGGACGAGGGGCGGATCGTGA
>Ga0194138_10001150_pt1 | contig 12696 bp, 6 predicted proteins | sample TARM_MetaG_T2_14_FD_134022 | JGI IMG/M metagenome (GOLD analysis project Ga0194138, IMG submission 134022) | Freshwater microbial communities from Pennsylvania, USA, analyzing microbe dynamics in response to fracking - TARM_MetaG_T2_14 (version 2) | ecosystem: Environmental > Aquatic >...
CTCCAGCGGTGAGCACATTAAGTTCCAAAAAGATAATATGTATTTTATCACCGGGACAATGGGAGGAGATATTAAAGACCAAGCCTTTGTTTATCGAGGTAAGGGTCGATTTTCAGAATTCGACCTTGAGAAAAACCAAGCTAAAAAAGATATTTCGTTTACCCTTGGAGGAAGCCCCGAGCAAATAAATGCTCAAGGTCTTAAAAAATTCAATACCATGACAACTGTAAAGATGACAAACTTTATTCAGGACGAAGACATTAAACGACAAACCCTTGAAAAAGTTTCGATTGATAGATTCAGAAACATCTTAAATGATATGGTGCTTGATAAAGACCAAGTCCGTAAAGAATTAAACGAAGACTATGCTAAAGTCGGAAGAGCCGAAACAACCCCCAGTGGCTTTAAGGCTTATACACATGGCTGGAAAGCTCACGCATTTGGTAAAGAATGGCAAGACATGGAAAAAATGTTTATTAACAAAACAAATACTCCAGAAAAAATTCTTGCAAATATTGATATATACACAAAGGCCTATGACTTACATCGTATGGAAACCAATAGCGACAAAAGTACCGGTGCTGATTTACTCCGGGCAATGAATAAAGAAATTGCCAGAGATAGACATATGGGTAATCTAAAATACGAATCCTTTGATAAGTATCTTGAACAAAGATTGCTTCGGAAAAACGCTTTTGGGTCTGTTGATGTTTTCAATCGATATGTCGAAAAAGCAATCAAGCTCGATGGTTTTGCTCAAAACGGTATGCGAGAATATGAAAATGCGAAAGACTTTTTAAAAAATAACCTTTATGATATAATCACTGAAGAAGAAAGACTTAAAAAGTCATTTGACCATAGACGAATCGACTTAAACAAAACTCACGAAATAAGACAGAACATCCAAGAAGCTGGTCATGCTGATTTTGATGCGACCGTTAAGCCGTTAAAAGATATCATGATGGGCAGTAAAAAACAACAAGAAACAGTCATGAAGTCGCTTCGAGAAAATAACAAAAAAGTAACTCAAGAAGCACAGCAAAGAGTTTATAAATTATTTAAAGACGAAAAGCAAATGCGGTACTTCTTTAACCTAAACAAAGCAACTGAGGAATCCGTTGTTGGGTTTGGCGAATACTTAGGAACAAGATTCGATAGTCTTTCAGAAGATGATATTAAAACAATTAAACAAACAGCATCAAGAGCAAAAAGAGAACTTAAGGCTGTAACTGACCAAAACACTTTATCAAGCAAGGCTTATAAGCTTGAATACCATGCTGTATCTGAAACACTTAACAGACTAAACGAATATGACCCAGGAGTTACAAAAAGAGTAAGCGGGCTAAAGGCCAAAAAAGTATCAACTAAGATAAATAAAATATTAGTTGATAATCAAAGAACGGCTGAAGATGTCTTTGTCAATCTTAATGAAATGACTTATAACGCTAAAAAGACAGCAAGAGATAACACCAAACGAAAAGCAATGGGTAGTTCGGTTTTTGATTCCATTAATAATTTTGATATGAAAAAACTAAAAGGGGTCGGAATTGTCGTTGGAGCTTTGGCAGCGTTAGGAATTGCCAATAATTTAGTTCATGAACAGAAAACAGATTCCCCACTTTCTCCAGAAAGAAAGAAAAAAGGAAACACCTCCCCAAATATAAACACAGGTTTTGCAGACGGCCCACAGACTCGATATAAGCAAGACCAATTGGAATTATTACAGCAAGAAGAAAGAGCATTAAAAAAAGACTTAGGTGATTATGGAACTGAAAGCGCCCCTCAAATGGCACAAGCCCCTCGTAGCCCAATGTCACGAACAGTTTACCATGATAGACCAAGTGGACTTAATTTTAAAGTAACAGCAAAAACAAAAAGCAAAATCAGCGATACAAATAACGCAAGACTCATTGGTTTGGCAGGCGGCGGCCAAGCTGAGGTATATAGTCAATCAGATACTAGCGGAGTAACAGACAACTGGCTGGCCAATAAATTTGCAGAATTAGTATGAGCATAAGGAGGAGACACGGTGGCATTAGGTTATAACGAATCACCAGTTATTAATATCCCCAGTAACAAAGTAGGCCTTGAAATGCTGGATAAGCTTTCCCGAATGAAAACGGGAAGGCGAGTCCAGCCACTCGACCCATCTGAAAACATAAACTATAATCATAGATATCTGTATGATACCTATAATCTCCAAATCGGAGATACTTATTTTATGATTCCACCTGAATTTATTATGGTCACATCAGAAGCAACATCTCAATCCATTGTGACCTTACGGCAGGAAAACTCACAGAAATTAAAATCAGGCTATCACAAACGAACTATTTTGGCCGACCTTGTTTTTAATGGAATTGACCAAATCAATGGGTATAAAGTTGAAGGGCCGGAAGGTGACTATTACGTAGACGGCCTGCGGCAGCTGCTCGCACAATTCAAATGTACCCCTTTTCTTCCAATTACGCACGAAATGATTAATGGTATGTATGGTATCTTTACAGTAGTGCTTCAGGCCATCACCATTCGAGCGGTTCCCGGATTCCCAAATATGTTAATTGCTCAAATCACATTACAAGAAATAGAAATGTTTCCTTATATCGAAATGCCCAACATTGCCTTTCGTTATATGATTGACTGGGATTTATTTCGATTCTATTACCAAAGATTATTAACCGAAAATCATGACTATAAAAAACTACAAAGTCTTCCAGCTGACAAAGAACGCAATCGATTTAAACTTAGCATTTTAAATGCTGCGGTGTTGTCCGGAGACAATACCGAACAAGAAAGCCTTCTTCAAATGATTTGCGATGATGCAAACTATACAAAATGGGTCAGTAGTGACGAATCAGATGTTGTCATTTCTGATTTCCAATGCAGCTATTCTAACTTACTTACAAATATACAACTTTCTGATACCGGAAGCCCAACTGTTCAGTTCATGGGCGGAATGGATACCTTATATCATATTACCTTTGAGACAACCGATTATAGCGTCGTACAGGCCATTGAACAATGCCAAATATCGAATGACGTTATGGTTCGAGAAAATATAAAATATCATTCTGTTGGGTTCGTAAAACTTGAATCAGAACTGGTCGAATTCACTGGGTCATTATTTGTTATGATAGAAAATGTTACAACAAATACCGTTCCCGGGTTTGCTGATTTATATAATGTCCAGATTAGCTGTGTCTCTTACGATATCGCTCAATCTGACCGAGAAAACCTTAGTGGGTTTTTGCCATTTGAATGCGATAAATGCGGAACCAATAGTTTTGTGCCTGACCATATTCATGACGAACAAGCGATTGGCCAAAACGAAAAGGGTCTAAGAAATAAAATCATGCAAGACAATTATGCTGAATGGAAACTTCGAACAAGTGTTGAGGTCTATCCGGACTTACATTTACCGACTTATACAGAAGTTGATGAATTCATCGGTAAGTGTGCTTCGTTTCGAGCAAGCAAAGGATTAAACGGACTACCGTATAGCAATTACCCAACAGCTCCAGTAAACATGCTTCATGGCAGCAACCCTAATAATTCAATTACTTTTGAATCAGCTGATGGAATTATAAATGCTTCATCCATCGAAAGAGGTTCGCTTGAGTACAATATCTTTGTTGACCCGGACTTCTACGTCTTTTATCCATGTTCATATGGTTCGTTCGAAGAAGAAGCTAAAAAAGATGGAGAAGAGTATTATAGCACCTATAAACCAAAACAAAGAGCCAGCTATACCAAACAAAAAGTCTATGAGTCTTATCCGGACATCGAAGAAGCTGAAGCCGGACAATCAGGTATCGGAACAACAAGCACTGGGTCGATGGCCGAGCAGTTTGTAACACTAGCAAATAGTTTTATTGGACACAGTTATGTACTGGGAACAGAAGGCGAGAATAGCGATGCTGCCGGTTTAACCTTTGATTGCGCCGGTCTTGTCCAGTATTGTCTAAAAGGTGTCGGCGCTGAACCAGCTGATGATGCGCCTTGGAACGTACCGATTCTTTGTATGCGAGTTGATTTGTTTGACGAAGTGCCGTGGGAGTCTATGCAACGAGGCGATATCATTACTACCGGTAGCCAAAGCCATGTGGTTATTTATCGAGGTGATGGCACAATCGTTCATGCTTCAAACGAGGCTCCTTATCCAGAAGGTGGAGTCAAAGACGATAATTTATATTTTACGGACGGAAAAGTTTGGCGGCCAAAAGCTTTTGCTAGTAGTAATCTTCAGGCAACCAGTACCCCAACGGATGGAAATGTCAGTCTTACCGGAACTTCAAATAAAGAAAAAATTTGGAACTTTCTAAAACAAAAAGGATGCAGTGACTTTACCGCTGCTGGTATTATAGGAAATCTTGAAAAAGAAAGTACGACTTTTAACGTAGTCGATAATGAATATGGTTATAACGAACCAACCAATGGTTCTGGTTTTGGGATTGTTCAATGGACTTTTTCAGACAGACAAGGCCCACTAATGGATTGGTGTACGTCAAACGGGCTTGATTATCATACACTAGAAGGTCAGCTTAACTTCATGTGGTACGAAATGAATAATAAATATGGCGGTATGATGCCAGAGTTATTAGGCGCTACATCTACAGACCAAGCTACAATGACTTTCCATGACAATTATGAAGTTTCAGGAGACAATGAGTCACAGCTACAAGAAAGAAGAGACTATGCAGCTAGGGCTTATGCTGAATTTACCGGTAAAGCTGTACCCGGAGCAACCAGTCTTACAGGAGGAGGTATCGGACAAACTAATCAGTATAATTTAACAATGGATGAATTCAAATCTATTTGTAAAACAGTTATGGCTGAAACAAAAGGCGAGCCGCCAGAAGCTGAATTTGCAATGGCCCAAGTTATTTATGACAGAGTGACACATCCTCAAAAAATATTCGGAGGATTGTCCAATATTCTTACTGGAGCAGACCAGTTTAATAAAAAATATCCCGCTGCACTAAACGAAACAGTCGAACCAATTGTTAAAAAAGTCTTTTGTGAAAATAAAAGATACTGGCCAAATGCCCAAGCTTGGTATTTCTTAACCCCTCAAGACGGAAATGGGTCATTCCAAAGTCGAGATGAAAATAGTGACAGACTAACAAGCGTTGGCCGTCATACTTATTGGGGAAAGAACAAAGCTGGTTCTAATGCAAAGTTTACGATTAACGGCAAGGGTGTTGGGCCAACTTCACAGAACGCAATCAAAACAATAACCGATATTCTTCATCCGGCCATCACGATTGAAAACGCTGACGCATTCGGAGAACCTGTTATTATTTCAATTGACTCTATTCGCTATGTCGATAACGGTATCTTTTTCTGGCAAAACTATGGGAAAAAAGACCGAGCGATGGAAAAACTTAATAGCGGTGAGAATATTTTTAATACCTCTTTCTGTGACGAAGTTCAATACTCAGGCAGAGGCAAGCTTATTCGAGGATTTCCGACTTATTTATTTTGCATCTTAGACGATAATGCCGCATGGTTTGACGGTCGTAAGCTCTGGACAAACTATTATGTTCACCGGTCTGTTGTTGACATCTCCTGTCATGAGACCAATGACATGCCGACCGCAACCGCAACGGTTGTCATTACAAACTCTTATCACAACCTAGACAGAACTCAGACCGGTCTTGCTCAATATAATCTTAAAGAAGACGCTAATGGTTTATTATGGCCAACTGCCGATGGTTACAGTATGATACAGCAGACATGGTATAAAATGACCGGGTCAATGCCTGCGTTTGGGCCACGTTTGACCAATAAACTAATCGAACTTCATCAGATAATTTATAATCAAGCCATGTTAAAAGACGGGGCAAGAGTTCATATTCGAATGGGTTATGGCTCAGACCCATTAAGCTTAGCTCCAGTCATCAACGGCTATATCAGCGATGTCCAGCTCGGCGACCAGATTGCCATTGTTGTTACTTCAGATGGTTGCGAGTTAATCCAGCACGTAACATCGACGACCGAAAAAGATGTAAATGATGGTATCTTTGGTTTATTTGGGTTAGGAGCAGAACAGGAATCCAGCAATATCATTGCTTCTATTATGACCGCTCGACAGTCATGGTTTAATCATTTAAGTCATAAAACCTTTGAAGGCTCAAAATACAGTATCGAACATTTTGGATTATACTCTCACCAAGGACTTACTAACAGCTGGGAACAATGGATATCCGAAGTAGGCTTGGGTAGTGTCACTCTGGCCGACGCATGGAATGGTGTTCAAGAGCAATACGATATTTTAAAGAATATCTATAAAGCCAATTATAAAAAAGAACATTATATTTATACGACTCTATTAGAAGCTGACGGCGAACAAAACATTGTTTTTAATCAATATAATATGACACCTTGGGATGTATTTCAGTTATGTACCCAGCAAGTCCCGGAATATATACTAAAAGTAACACCACATCAATTTGATTCGAGATTATATTTTGGATTACCATTCTGGATGGAAAAATATAGATATAATTACTTTAATAAAAAAGCATACGAAGAATGCAAAGCTTCGACTCAAGTTCATATGCTGGACTCCATGACTAATATTATCGATAATCAAATCAAAGTAACATCAAAATTTAGTCATACCAATATCAAATGTATGTACCAATTAGGTAAATCCATTAAATCAACAGCCGTTATTCATAGCGATGACACAATTGATTTCTCAAGACAAAAAACAATGGTTCTTGATACTCCAATCGTTCAAGATAATCTTGGGCCGGATGCCTTATATGAATTCTTTCAGTATAAGATAGGCAGAGACTCCGCCAGACGAGTTGGTATTTCGAATTTACTCTATGGCTGGGAACAGCAATACCAAGGCCAGATATTATTAATGGGTTCGCCCGGAATAAAAGCTCATGACCGGATTATCATTAATGATACGTTTGCCAAGATAGTCGGCTTGGCTAGTGTTCGGGAAGTTGTCCATAGTTTTAATACCAATACCGGATACACAACCTCAGTGGTTCCCGGAATGATAGCCATGAGTACCGATGAAAATGCTGGCATGATTGAGACAAACAGTAATTTTTTAATGATACTCGCTTGTTTCGCAAGTTATACAAATGCTCGTCGACAAATGCGAGTCAATTACGAACAAAACCTTAAACTACTGTCAGACATTGAAGTAATGAGAGGGAAAGTGCTTTACCTTCAAACACGAGGCTATCTAAACGATGTATTAAAAGAAGACCAGGGCCTCCTCAATATTGGAGCAGGCGTATACGGAGGCAATATCGTTTTCCAAATGGCTAGGAATATCGGGAAACTTAAAAAAGCGGGAGAGCTTGGAGCAACATTTGTAAAAGGTTATAAAACAGCGATGGAAGGCGTTAAAGTCGTTAAAGGACTGAAAGGATTCGCTTCTATTTATAAAGGAATAAAGGCTGGTGTTATATTAATTACCGGTGTCCCAACTGCCGGAATAGGCTCGATTATATCAGCTATTGTTTTTATCGCTATTGATATTTTACTCGGAGCCGTTATCGAATGGCTTAGTAATAAAAACGTTTGTGTCTTGATACCATTATGGTGGGAAGGCTATCCGTTTGTGGCTGGCGTTAAAGGCGGTGAAAAGATACTGTTAGTCGATAGTAACGCAACCGCAACCGGTGAAAACACAAGAGCTGATGCCGACCCCGTTCTCGGAGCAGAGTTTGATACTTTAGGAGCAGGCAGCGCTCAATCAAATACTCCAGCATCATCAAGTGGCAGCGGAACTAATTATTTCGGCCCAGATGCCTTTAAGTGTGAGTGCGGCTGTGGCGGCGATGTTAAGCAAGAATTAAAAGACAAAATGAATAAAGTCCGAGAAATAATAGGCGTTGAAATGAATATCACCAGTGGTTTCCGTTGTCCTGAACAAAATGCCGCAGATGACGGCGCTCCGGATAGCCTTCATATGGACGGAGAGGCAGCCGATGCTCAAATAGCAGACCGGTCAGCGGAAATGATTGACAAACTTGCTGAAGCAGGTCAAGCCGCTGGACTTGGGACAATTCGCTATTACGAAGGATTTGTTCACTTCCAATTATGGCCACGAGATACGGTTGGTTGATAAAATGCAGAAAAGATAGTCAGGAGAATAGAAATGAGTATTATAAAAAATGCTTTAAAAAAAGAAATAAGAGAGAATAATTTACAACAATTCGGCGACACCACGGCCACTATTCTTGAATATGATATTATATCGAACACTGCAACCATTCGTTTTATGAATCCTAATGGCGAAGGTTATCTCCTAAGAAAAAATGTTCATGTATCCAATACTATGGGAGGTGTTACAGGGTCTGGTCTTTATTCAGGCCAGCTCTGTAACATTTCTTTTATCAAAAATAACGTCCACAATCCGATTATTACTGGAGTCATGTCAAATAACTACAATACAAAAACAACCAGTGGACAGGGGGCTTTCTTGGTCGACAACACTATCTTAGAAGTCAAAGAGCCAGAAGAAATTACCCCAATGATTGAATCATGGATTGAAAAAGATAATGAGAATGTCAATAAATATCAGACAGACTTAGGGGACTATACAAATATCGACTCCTTTCAAAAAGCAAATGATGCGGTTCGGTCTCTTGACAAATACAGCCCCAGAGACCAAGGCATCACGCATCTTGATACAAAGTCTACGATTAAGTTAAAAGAAAACGGGGATATCGATATCTTTGTTGACGGTAATTTAGGAATTCGAATTTCACCAAAAGACAAGTCCGTTAATATACATGGCACAGTCAAAGTTAATAATAAAGTAATTAACTTTGATGATGAAACAAACACAAAGGAGTGATATAATCATGATAGATGGATTTGATTTCGGATTTAGTCCGGAAGGGGAAATTACGATTGATGAATTAACCCATGATATCAAAAAACAAACAAACGATGATTTAAGAATACAGCTAGCTTATAACCGAGTTAAGTCTATTTCAAGAACATGGTACATTGATAAGATAGGCGCAGACCTTGAAGAAATCATTGGCCGACCATGCACAAAAGAAATCGTTGATTACGGTAAACTTAAAATAATTGAGGCAATTACTTTTGACAATGTCTGGGCCAAAGAGGATATTTTTATCAAAGCTACCATTATCGATAATACAAAAATTACTTACAATATTTACTTAAAGATAGTTCAGCAAGAAAGCGAAGATACTTACTCTTACGAGATTATTGCTGAATTAGATTTAGTTAAAGGTGTCTTTGTCCGATACGGCTGGGAACCAAGAAGATAATAATTTAAAAAGCAAAAGGAGGACTAAAAGTGAGTGAAGTAATAAGGTTTGACATATTAAAATATCCGTCAAACTTACCATATAATGTTTATGCACATACTGCAACAAAAGTCGGTACAGATATTTATCTTATGGGAGGGATAACAACAGGAACAACTCAAATTAATAAAAATTACAAATATAATACTTTGACAAATACTTGGTCACAACTAGAGCCAGTCCCGTACAATGTGGCTAGACATAAGGCAATTGTCATAGGAACCGATATTTTTTTAATGGGAGGAACGTCAATCGGCACTACAAGTATTAATAAAAATTATAAATACGACACTTTAAATAATACATGGGATATCATGACAGCAATGCCGTATGCCGTACATTATCATACAGCAACACTAATAGACGATGACATCTATCTTATGGGTGGATTAATAAATGGAAGCACTATAAGCAATACTGATTTCGTTATGTCAACCATTTTTTCTTTAACTCCAGAAGAAATTGCGCTAGAAAAATCAAATAGATTAAAATCATTATATATATTACTGAAAGAACTAAATTTTAAAATATAATAAAAAGGAGGTATACCTATGAATGTTTTAAATACAAAAACACTTGAAGAGTTAATTCAAGAATCAACAGCAGATTTACAAGCTGTAGGTTTTTCAACAGCTCCTGGGGCAATTGCTAAGTTATTCATGAATATCGTTAATGAAAACATTGCTAACTTATACAATACGCTTACCGTAAATCACCTTCGAGCTTTTGTTACAACGGCAAAAGACGATGGATTGGATGCAATCGGAGTCCTTGTTCGCTGCAAAAGACTTCCTAATGAATCCAATGATAACTATCGATTTCGGGTAACTAATCAATGTGCAACCTTAGCGACATCCAACGAAACCGCCATCCGCCTAACGGCGTTAACTGTGGATAAAGTTCAAGACATTGTTCTTAAACCTTATTCAATGGGAGCTGGCTCTTTTACGGTTATTGTTCTTACTGATGAAGATGTTACCAAAAGTGATATCTTGGCAAAGGTCTATGGAAGACTATTAGACGTACATGGTTACGGTGTTCGCTATAACGTTGTAACGCCGACTCTTACTTATGTCTCGATTAAGCATCGTATTTTTATTCAGGACGCCTTATCTGATACTGAAAAACAAGAGATTCGATACAATGTACAACTGGCTTTAGTAAAATATTTATCAAGCCTATCAATTGGCGAAGGAATTGTTTTAGATAAAATAACACAAGTTATCATGAATGTTTCAAGTCATATCATTCAAGAAAGCAACATGACTTTTTATATCAACGGAGAGAAAGCTTTATATGTTAATCAGTCGTGTCGTTGGTTTGAACGTTTTATTGTCTCAAAAGAAGCTGACAATGTCGTTATTGTATAACGCAGAAAGGAGGATTCAATGGCTGATTTGACATTTGCAAAATACACGAATGCAATTTTAAACGCATTACCCCATTGGTTTAAAATCCGAAAAGATTCATCCAATAGTATTGGTGCTCGATTCTTAAATGTTTGCGGCTTAGAACTTGATGATGCTCGCTATGTCATTGATTATGCATATCAACAATGCTATATCGAAACAGCGGATATTACTCAAGTCGATTTTTGCTATAAAACAATTGTCCCCATGCCACTAAAAACAGCGAACTTAAAATTTGTCTATGCAAATAATACTAACTTAATTCGAGCAAAAGATATTAAAGAGTTTTTTGGCATTGACCAAAATGGCATCCAAGATAAAACATTGCATTCGTTTGATTCTTATCTCGTAGACGAAGAAAGAAATATTATTTATGTCCGGCAACGTTTCAATGCTGACGCAATTAATTCTAACGGCAAGATAAGACTAACTTTTAATGACGACAGCCAATACACCAGAGCATTAATTCCCCATCAAGTGTGGAATTTTTTTGATGAACTGGGTGCGCTGGTTTCATGTCCTAGACTGCCACAAGAACCGAATATCGAATATAAGAAAAGAATCCTCGATGTCTTTACGAACAAAGCAGGAGCAAGCCTTAATGGGCTTGTAAATGGTATCGGTAGAGAGCTGGCCATTCGAAGAATTCTAACATGGTCAGACCCAAGTAAAGATATTGAACTTGAAGATGCTATGATTGTTTTAAACTCGATTACCGTTAATGACAAATATGTCGATAAGTCTAAGATATTTCTGACAGCAACCGGAACAGTTATGATAAAAGCAGATGCGACAATTGCTCCCGGCAGCCCGGTCAGTTATGTCTATGGTCTTGAAATGCATCAGTTATTTAATCAAGATGACATTAAGTTATATAACGAATTGTTTACTGTTGAGAAAAAGCCCAAGACAAAGCTTAAACAATACATTGATATTTTAAATTCAGAGTCGCCAATCTTTTGGGATAGTTTTCACTGGAATGAGCATTTCTGGAATCAAAACGAAGCCAATGTTTCTGGGCTGGGGCTTATTCCACATCTGTATGATGGTTCAATCAAAGGTTTTAGAAATTATAAACGCAAGGGGGTGTAACCCTTGTCGATAGAAATCACGCCTCCTTTTGATAAATGGAACCAAGAATCAGATGCCTTTATTGCTGTTTTTAAAGCTTTTGACGATAAAGGAAATAAATGTAAAGGCGATAAGTTTTTCATTGAATACGGCCTTACGTATGACGGAACCATGCCTAATTTGGGAGCACTGACAAAACTTGACAGCGATGCCAGTGGATTAATTATATTAACAATTACGATGCCTTGTGTTATTAGTCTTTACGGTTCTTATGCTCATGATGTTTATGACAGCAGCAAAGGGATGATAAGACAAGAACTTGGTATTAATTACCAAATAACATTTCAGCCAATCATAATAGGGTTCAGCGCTATTTATTCCGGCCAGCCTGTTCCCATAACAGACAATTTTGACTATATGGAGTTAACTATTATTGCTCATATGAGTGACGGTTCAAAAATAGTAGATGGAATTGATGGTTGTGTTATTAATCGATTCGATATTGATATCGTTGGTGACAACATAAGAACGGTTACCTATAATGACCTATCTCTTGGGGTTATCTGGATAGCTGAATTTACAGTTATCGGTATCCCCAAATTATTATTTATCCAGTCTTATTATACATCTTACAAGAAAATCATCGGTGATAGAATATTACCCAGCGAAGTATCGGTTACCGGAACATATTTAACAGAGCTTGATAAACAAGAAGAAGTTGAATTAACCGAAGACCGATGGTACTTTGTCGATATTCCTATTATTACTGAATCAAACAATGGAATTATAACAATCGGATATAACGGATGCATATCAACAATTACTGTTCTTTATGAAACAACTACCTTTTTGCAATTGAATGTTTGGTATGAAGGTGATAAAATAGAAGTCGGTAGTTC
>Ga0194138_10001153_pt1 | contig 12686 bp, 9 predicted proteins | sample TARM_MetaG_T2_14_FD_134022 | JGI IMG/M metagenome (GOLD analysis project Ga0194138, IMG submission 134022) | Freshwater microbial communities from Pennsylvania, USA, analyzing microbe dynamics in response to fracking - TARM_MetaG_T2_14 (version 2) | ecosystem: Environmental > Aquatic >...
GTGAAAGGCGGATTGAAGCGGGCAATGAAGCGCGCATCGATCCGCTTTTTCCATTTCCACACCCAGCGACCTGAAAAACCGATGGCGCCTCGACTGGCAATGGCACGACCGTCCCCCGTGCCAATCAGTGCCAGCACATGCCTGGGGGGCTTCCAGGTGGCCAGCGGGGCGCCGTAGCAGGCGGCTCGCAGGTTGTCGGCCAGCACGGGCCCCATGCGCACTGCGTACACGCCGGCCTTGGGCAGTGGCGGCGTGTGCTGGGCGAGCGCTGCACAGTCTCCCGCCGCAAATATCCCCGAGAGGCCTGTGACTTCGAGGGTCGTGTCTACGCTGATGAACCCCCGTTCGTTGCGTGGCAGCGCGGTTTTCTCGAGCCAAGGCTGGCCCACGGCGCCGGTGGCCCAGAGCACGATGTCGGCGTCGATACGCTGGCCTGCTTGCGTATGCACGCCGCCCGCCACTAATGCACTGCCCCGTAATCCCGCGTGTACGGCAATATCGGCCCGTTGAAGTGCGCGCAGTACCAGCCTGCGCGGTAGCCAGCCAGCGCCAGGCAGCAGCGAGGGGGACGCGCTGATGATGGCGCCTTTCCATGCCACGTCGGGACGCCGCTGGCGCAGCTGTGCCAGTACGCTCATCAGGGTTTCACAGCCCGCCGCACCGCCCCCCACGCTCACCACGTTCTGCCGTGTGCCGGGAGTCAGCTGGTCGATATCCTCCAACAGCGCCTGCCAGCGATGGTGCAGAGAACCGAGTGGCCGCATGGCCAGCAGGGCGGGCTGCGTGCGCTCAGCGTTTTCGGCGTGCTGAGGCGGCTGGAGAGTTGCGCCCACGTTGAGCGAGGCCACGTCGAAGGCCTCCACATGGCCATCTGCCAAGGTGACCTGGCGTTTCGTGGGGCACAGGGCCACGGCCGGTGAAGTGATGAGACGAGCCCCCGCCCGCTGGCAGAGCGCGGCGATGTCCAGCTGGGTGTCGCGCAGCGTGCACTCCCCCGCAAGCCAGGCAGGCACGCCACCGGAATAGGCGGCCAGTGGACTATCGCTGACCACCGTGAGCGATATCGTCGGGTCCGGGCGCTGGGCAAACGCTTCCAGCACGAAGGCGTGGGCGTGGCCTGCGCCGATGAGTAGCAGCCGCTTGGGTGGGGGCATCGGGAGTGCTCTCTTGTCGAGGGCTGCAGGGCAGCATCAAGGGCAAAGAACGCACCGGTTCTTGCCAGCCTGCTTGGCAAGATAGAGGCCCTGGTCGGCGCGTTCAAGCCATTGCCGAGGCGATTCATGGGCGTGTACCAGCGTGGCTCCCATACTGATCGAGACCGGCGCCGCCACGGCGAAGCGGGCGCTTGCGACGGCTAGCCGTACGCGGTTGGCAAACTGCAAGGTGCCCTCATGGTCGAGCTCCCTGGCCAGAATCATGAACTCTTCGCCGCCCCAGCGGCCAAGGTGGTCTCCCTGACGCAAGGTGCCCTGCACCACTGCGACCAGATCGCGCAACACATCATCGCCTACCGCATGTCCATGAGTGTCATTGATGCACTTGAAATCGTCGATGTCGAACAGAATCAGCGCCATGGTGGTGTGGGTAGGGTCGATACTGTCGAGCACCAGTTCGGTATAGTAACGGTTCCAGCACTGGGTCAGGGCGTCCTTGTGCGCCAGAGTTTCCAGCCATTGATTCGTGGCGACGAGCTGCTGGTTGAGATTGGCGATTTCGATGGCCGTGATGACCGAGGTCAAGTCATCGGCCAGCTCGGCAAGGCTGTTGATCTCGGACGCGAGCCAGTAGCCGACAGGAGTATGCGGGCAGCTCAGTTCGGGCAGCAGTGGCACGGCGTGACGACGACGAAACAGCATCAGCCACGCTGGCTGTGCGTCGGCAACATGAACACTGACGGCAATCCCGCCCGCGCACTCGCCATCGAGCTCGATGGTCTCCGTGTCGTCCAGTGGTGCTGCCAGGGACGCGATGGCCGCTAGAAGCTGGCGCTCAGGGGGGCACTGGCCAAAGCAGGCCAGCTCTTCCTGATAATAGAGCGCTATGCCGACCGCTTGGAAGATGCGACACCAGCTTTGTCCGTGACGTTGAACGAGATGGTCGATACTGCATGTGTGCTGCATGTCTTTGAGAATGGAGCGTCTTCGCCGCCTCAGGCGTATACGCCGCTCTGTTGCATTGGCGGCCTTCAAAAGACGCAGGCGTTGGCTGGCAAGGTCGATGAAGAGCGTCAGCCACTGGGTTTGCTCATGAGTATCCGGCGTTGGATAAGCCACATAGCCCCAGGTGCCGAACTCGCCTTTGATGTCGCGATAGTCCAGCCCGAGCGTGGACAAAGAGGCGAGCGAGGTGATGAGCCGCAGCGCATGGGGGGCTGCCTGTTGGCCAGCAGGCGAAAGATAGTAGGTCAGGTGCAGTGCTTTGGCGTCGTGAAGACGGTACAGGGCGATGGGCTGCTGACGGTTGATATGGTAAAGCGTGCTGGCCAGCCCCTTCAGCAGCGTATCCGGGTCGGGAGCCGAACCAAGGGTCGATAACGCACGGTGCAGATAACTCGGTTCAGGAAGATAAGGCGTCTGGCTCATCCTGGCAGACTCCTGGCGCGCTAGTGGCCGTCTTGCGTATCTGTGGGGTGCGTGGGGGTGCATGCACGGTGTAGTTTAATTCGGAATTGAAGTAATGATTCAATCAGAAGGTTAACCGTTATTCAACTCTTATTGAAGAATCACTTCACATTGGCGGCATGAATGAAAAAAGCATGTTTGCCGAGCGTTTGATAGCCGCCATGCAAGCGGCAGGGTACGAAGCCCGACCCTCCGTTCTGGAGCGTGAATTCAATCTGCGCTATTGGGGAAAACCCATCACCTTCCAGGCGGTCAGGCGCTGGTTGCGGGGAGACTCGTTTCCAAGCCAGGAAAAGCTGCTGGTCCTGGCCCAGTGGTTGTCCGTCTCTCCGCACTATTTGCGTTACGGCGCGGCTGAGGTGGCGGGTGTCAAGGAGCCCGCCGCCGTCTGGCAGGTATCCCCCGATGCCGATGAACTGAGGCTGTTGGCCCTGTATCGCCAGTTACCCCAGGCACAGCGGAAACTGGTGCGCGACATCATGGAAAACTTCGTAAACGACCCACAACCCCCCTGATCCATCGCACCCAAGCGCCCCTGCCCGCGGTGGTCATTCGCCACGGCGCCAGTGAAAGTAGCGGTTCAACCAGGCCAGCACACGCTCGGGTTTGTGCGCGTTCTTCCATACGCCTGCGGTGGCCTTGGCCGCTTCGCCCAGGGTGGGGTAGGGGTGAATGGTGCCGAGCAGCTTGTTCAGCCCCAACCCGTGTTTCATGGCCAGTGTGAACTCGCCCAGCCACTCGCCAGCGTTTTCCGCCACGATGGTGGCGCCCAGAATCTTGTCCTTGCCGGGCACGGTCAACACCTTGATGAAGCCTTCGGTGGCACCTTCGGCAATGGCGCGGTCGCTGTCGCGCATGGCGTAGCGGGTCACTTCGTAGGCAATGCCTTTGGCGGTGGCCTCTTTTTCATTCAGCCCCACCCGCGCCACTTCCGGCTGTACGTAGGTCACGGCGGGCATGAAACGGTAATCCACGGCGAAGCTTTTCAGCTCGCCAAACAGGGCGTTGACGGCGGCGTGCCAGGCCTGATGCGCTGCCGCATGGGTCAGCTGATAGGGGCCTGCCAGATCACCGCAGGCCCAGATGTTGGGCACCCGGGTTTGCAGCCGCTCGTTGAGGGCCAGTGTGCCGGCCTGGGTCGTACTGATGCCCAGTGTTTCCAGCCCCAAGCCTTCCACGTTGGCCTGACGCCCCGCGCTGACCAGCAGATAATCGAACGCCAGCGTCAAACGCTCCCCCTGGTGTTCGATGACGAGCTGGTGCGCACCGTCTGCCTGGCTGACTTCCAGCGCAGTGGCGCCCGTCATCACCGTCACGCCTTCCCCGGAGAGCGTGCCTGCCACATGCTCGCCTACCTCGCTATCTTCCCGGCCCAACAGCTGGGGCGCACCTTCAACCAGGGTGACCTGACTGCCCAGCCGGGCAAAGCTTTGGCTGAGTTCGCAGCCAATGGCGCCGCCGCCCAGCACCACCAGGCGCTTGGGCAGCTCGGTGAGCGCCCACAGGTTTTCCGAGGTGAGCAGCGGCGCGTGCTCGATGCCGGGCAGCGGCGGCACCCGCGGACGAGCCCCCGTGGCCAGCACGATATGGCGCGCGGTGAGCGTGGTATCCCCCACGCGAACTTGCCAGGGCGTGACGAGCTGGGCGTGGTCCTGATACACCGTGACCCCCAGCCCGGTATAGCGTTCGACGCTGTCGTGGGGCTCGATGTCGGCAATGGCTTGATGGACATGGCCCATCACTTTGGCGAAGTCCACCTCGGGGGCACTGGCGCTGACGCCAAACCGATGGGCGGTGCGAATCTCGTGGGCCGCCCGTGCCGCCCGTATCAACGCTTTGGAAGGCACGCAGCCGGTATTCAGGCAGTCGCCGCCCATCTTGTGCTTTTCAACGAGGGCTACCTTGGCGTTGACGGCGCTGGCGATGTAGCTGGTGACCAGCCCCGCCGAGCCACCGCCGATCACCACAATGTCGTAGTCGAAGCGCTCAGGCCGGGTAAAGCCTTTATAAGCCTTTCGCGTTTGCACGGCAGCGGCAATACGCCTGGCCAGCCAGGGAAACACCGCCAGCAGTGCAAACGAAGCCAGCAGCCCCGGCGAGACGATTCCCCCCAGGCTCTCCAGCTCACCCAGCTGGCCGCCCGCGTTCACATAGACGGCCGTGCCCGGCAGCATGCCCAGCTGGCTCACCCAGTAAAACGTGGTGAGCTTGATTCGCGTGAGCCCCATGACCAGATTGATCATGAAAAACGGGAAAATCGGCACCAGGCGCAGCGTGAAAAGATAGAACGCGCCGTCTTTCTCCACGCCCCGGTTGACCGTCTCGAACTGGCGGGGAAAGCGCTTTTCAATCGGCCCACGAAACAAGAAGCGCGAGAGCAGGAACGCCAGGGTGGCCCCCAGGGTGCTGGCAAAGGAGATGATCAGCAGCCCCCAGCCCAGGCCAAACAGTGCCCCGCCCAGTAGCGTCAACAAGGCTGCGCCGGGCAAGGAGAGCGCCGTCATCACCACATACACCGCGAAGAACAGACCCGCCACTTGCCAGGGAGACTGCTGGAACGCTGCCTGAAACTGGCTGCGATAGGCCTGCAAGGTCTCCAGAGTAAAGAAGGTGTGGGCGCCACTGACGTAAAAGCCCAGTATGGCCAACAGCAGCAGGGTGATGAGCAGCAGGCGCTGACGATTCATGGCAGGCTCCGGCAGAGGAAGAGGTGATGGTCAGTGACGATAAGCGAGAGTGCCTTACACACTCGCTTGATGAAGCTGTTGCCAGCGAAACCAGTCTTCGGGGCGGTCGATGTCCCACATGGTGTCGGGGTAGGCGGCCTCCAGGCCCAGCGCGGCAAGGCGCTCGCGGGTCACGCTCAGCACCTGCTCGGAGCCCCAGGGAATCGCCGTGAACAGCTCGGGGTAGTCCTGTTGGCTGCCAATCAGCCCGTAGCCGCCATCTTCGGCGGGCAGAATGACCACATCGAAGGTGGCCAGGGCTGCTCGGCAGCGTCGCAGCATGGCCACGCTGATGCTGGGGCAGTCGGTGCCCATGACCATGGCCGGGTAGCCTGACGTGTGATTCAGTGCCCGACGAACGCGCATGCCCACGTCGCCAGGCTGCTGGGCAGCCAGGGCAATGCCATGCTGCGCCTGCAGCTCCAGAAACAGCGGGTGATTATGCTCCAGCGAGGTCCAAAGCGTGACCTGGCTCGCCCCAAGGGCCTCGCAGGCCGTGGCCACGCAGTGGCGCACCATGGTGGCATGGGCATCGGCGGCCCCCTGAGGGCCCAAAGCGGGGATCAACCGTGTCTTGGCGTGGCCGGGCAGTGGGGCCTTGGCCAACAGGTGCAAGTGGGCAGGCAGCGAGTCAACGGGCATCACGGTACTCCTTGGCCAGTTGCGTGGCACTGACGCCACGCCAGTAGCGGTAGCGCAGCCGCCACATCAGGCAGATGGTTGTCCAGGCGCCCTGCTGGTCCCAGCGCCTGCCCGAGCTTACCACTTTATGGGGCAGACAGGCGGGCGGTGAGTACGCCTTCAGGCGCTTGCTGAGTTCGATATCTTCCATCAGCGGCTGGTCGGGAAAGCCGCCCAGCGCAAAAAACGTCTCACGACGCACGAACAGCCCCTGGTCGCCGGTGGCGATGCCGCTGAGCCGAGAGCGTCGGTTCATCAGCGCGGCGACGAACGGCAGCCAGCGGCTTTTCCCTGCCAGACGAATGTCAAAGCGCCCCCAGTGGCGGTGCAGCAGCGCCTGGCAAAGCGCATCGATGGCCCGGGGTTCATGGCCCTGGGGCAGGTGGGTATCGGCGTGCAGGAATAGTAGCAGGGGCGCTCGCGCCTGCCGGGCGCCCAGGTTCATCTGCCGCGCTCTGCCCGACGGGCTTTCGAGCACCGCGTCGGCCAGCGGGGTGGCGAGTGCCACGCTGGCGTCGCGACTGCCGCCATCCACCACCAGCACTTCGACGCCTTGCGAGCGTAGCGGTTGCAGGCGCATCAGCGTGGTGTGGATGCTCGCCGCTTCATTGAGCATCGGGATGATGAGCGTCACCCTGGGAAGCCCGGGGCCGTGGTCAGTCGAGGACAAGCACGTCGCCTCCCGCTGCCGAGGCGTCGGCCTCGTCGTGGGTGACCAGCAGGGTCGGCAGCCCGGCGTCGCGGAGCTGCCCGAACACCAGCGCACGCATTTCCTGGCGCAGCGCCGTGTCCAGTTTGGAAAACGGCTCGTCCAGCAATACGGCCCGGGGCTGGGAGAGCAGCAAGCGCATCAGCGCGACCCGGGCTTGCTGCCCGCCGGAAAGGGTGGTCGGGTCACGTGCTTCGTAACCGGCCAGCCCGACCTGAGCCAGCGCATGGGCCACCTGTGCCTGGGGTTGCGGGCTACGCCTGGGCAGGCCAAAGCGCAGGTTGCCCGCCACGCTAAGGTGGGGGAACAGCAGCGGGTCCTGAAACAGCAGGCCGATACCACGCCGCTCTGCTGGCAGGGGGGAGAGCTCGCGCTCGCCCAGCCATAGTCGGCCTTCGGCACGAAAGGGGGCGGCGAGAAAACCGGCCAGCAAGGCCAGCAGGGTCGATTTGCCCGAGCCGGAAGGCCCCATGACGGTCAGCACGTCGCCGGGGGCGATGGTGGCTTCGACGTGGAGCAGTTCGCGCTCTGCCAGGAAAATGCGCACCTGCTCCAGAGTCAGGGCATGTCGAGCAGTGTTCATTACCGGGCTCCTTCATTGGACGAGACGCTGCGGGGCGCTCCCAGCCAGCGGGGGATCGCCAGCGCCAGCATGAAACCCGCCAGCGGCAGAACGGCCTGCACCAGCGCCCAGACGCCAATCAAACGTCGATTGCCGCCGGAGGCGAGGGCGACCGCCTCGGTGGTCACGGTGGAAACCCTGCCCGCCCCCAGCAGCTGCGTGGGCAGGTACTGGCTGATGCTCACGGCCAACCCGACGGCCAGCGACGTCAGCAGCGGGGCAAGCAGCAGCGGCAGCCGCACCCGCCAAAACGCGCGGTTGGGCGTGACACCCAGCGACTGTGCCATGTGAATCCAGCGCGGGTCTAGCTGTCGATAGGCTTCCGCCAATGATAGGTAAAGGTAGGGCAGCACGAACAGCAAATGGCCCGCCATCACCAATGCCAGCTGCGGGCGAATCCCGAGGCTTTCCGCCGCCACGATCAAGCCAAACAGAAACGCAATCTGCGGCACCAGTAACGGCAGGTACAGCAGCCACAGGGCACGGGAAGGACGAATCTGCTGGCGCTGCTCATGCTCCAGCGCCGCGACCACCAGTAGCGCCGCCACCCCCGTGGAGACCACCGCAATGGCCAGGGTCGTCCGCAGGGGGCCTGCGAGTTGAGGGGCGCTGCGCTGCCAGTGGTCCAGGGTCAACGCTTGCGGGAACAGCTCAGGAAAGCGCCAGAAACCGGCCACCGAAAACAGCGCAAGCCCCGCCAGGGCTGCCAGGGCGGCGACGGTTACCAGAGTCAGGCCGCCTCGGCCCGCAATCTTCACTGCCGTGGCGCCGCGCTGGCGGCTGCCGTTGACGAGCCAGCCCCGGCTTGACCAGCGCACACCCTGCTCCATGAGCCACCAGAGCAGCAGGGCCAGCACCGTGACTCCCAGTTGCAGCACGGCCGCGGCAGAGGCCATCAGGCGGCGGGTGATGTCCGGGTCGTTGAACCAGCCCAGAATCGACACGCTGAGGGTCGGCGGCAGGCGCGGGCCCAGAATCAGCGCCATATCCACTACCGAGGTGGCGTAGGCGATCACCGCGTAGACCGGCAGCCGAATCAGCGGGTAGAGCGAGGGCAGCACCACCTTCAACCAGCCGATCACCGGGGTATAGCCCAGCGACCGGGCAAGCCGAAGCCGCTTTTCGGGCTGCAGCTGGGGCAGCGCTGCCAGGCTCATCAGCAGCAGGAAGGGCGCTTCCTTGAGCACCAGGCCAAGGGTCAAGGCCACCCCCCAGGGGTCATTGACCACCAGCGCATCTGGCGGGCTCTCCCAGCCGGTCAGCCAGGGCGAGAAGAGCCGCGCCGTCAGGCCGGACGGGGCGATCAGGAAGGCAAAGCCAAAGGCCACCGCCGCATGGGGAATCGACAGTAGCGGCGACACCCATCGCCGCAGGCTGCGGTCCAGCCAGGTGCCCTGGCTGGCGGCCAGAAACAGCACCACCACCAGCAGCGCCAGGGCAGTGCTGGCCAGGCCGCTGAACAGGCTGACCAGCACCGAGCGGCCCAGCCCCGGCTGGGCCAGCAGCTGTTGCCAGGGGGCGAGGCTCAGCTGCTCGCGACCAATGACCGGCAGATAGCCAAAGGCGGGCAGCAGCACCATGGCCAGCCCTGCCGTCACCGGCAGGACCAGCAGCGCCACGAGGGTGATGGGCGCCAGCCGCAGCATCATGAACGAAAGGCCATGTTCAGTTGACGCCGTAGCGCTCGAGCCAGGCGGCTTGCAGGGCGGTCATCCAGCTGGGGTGGGGCTCGGCGAGGGTATTGGAGAGGGCGTCGGCAGGCAGAGCCGAAGGATGGTGGTCGCCCTCTTGGAACAGCGCCTGTTGCGCGTCGCTGAGCTGGTCGATGGCCAGCACGCTACGGTCGCCCCACATGCTCAGCGACTGCTTCTGCGCTTGCGCCTCCGGCGAGAGCAGGAAGTTGGCCAGCGCCATGGCGCCCGCCTTGTGGGGCGAGTTATAGGGAATCGCCACAAAGTGGACGTTGCCTAGGGTGCCCCCTTCCAGCACATAGCTGCGCACGCTGTCCGGCAACTCGTACTCCATCACGGCCACGGCGGCATCGGTGGGGTAGAAGGAGAAGGCCAGGCTGATCTCGCCATCGCTCATCAGCGTGCGCAGGTTGGGGCCGGATGCCGGGAAGCTGCGGCCGCTGCGCCACAGGTGGGGGTGCAGCGCATCCAGGTAGGCCCATAGCGGGGCCGTGACGGCCTCGAAATCCGCGTTTTCGACAGGCTGATAGAGCGCCTCGTCTTGTTCCGTCAGTTCGATCAGCGCCTGCTTCAGGAAGGTACTGCCGGTGAAGTCGGGGATGCGCGGATAGCTGAACTGGCCGGGGTTCTGTTGCGCCCAATCCAGCAAAGCTTCGATGCTCTGGGGAGGCGTGTCGATGTGGGCGCTGTCGTAGAAGAAGGTGATTTGTGCCTTGCCCCAGGGGGATTCATAGCCTTCGGTGGGCAGCGTGAAGTCCGTCACTACCTCGGGGTTGTCGTCGGGGTGGGTGAGGGCGAAATGGGGCAGCGAGTCGGCAAAGGGGCCGAACAGCAGGTCCTGGGCGCGCATGGCGGCAAAGTTCTCACCATTGATCCAGATCAGGTCGATACTGCCATCGTCGTGATTCCCCGCCTGCTTTTCCCCCAGTACCCGTGCCACGGCGCTGCTGGTGTCATCGAGCTTGACGTGCTCGACGCGCACGCCGTAGGTGGTACGCATCTGCCCGGCGACCCAGTCGATGTAGCGATTGGTGCGGTCATCGCCACCCCAGGCGTTCCAGTACACGGTCTGGCCTTCGGCATCGGCCAGGACGCTTTCCCAGTCCTGAGCATGCGGCTGAGCGTTCAAGGGCAGAGCCAGCGAGGCAATGGCGAGCGTGGTGGCGAACAGTGCGCCCTGAGATACGCGTAATGACATTATTCACCTCTTAATCAATGTTTTACAAAGCTGTTTGCAGACGTTGTAGCTCGCCATGGACATGATCGATGATCGGCAATGAAAGATAATGGTTCACGCGTTCGCGGACATGCTCGATGACTGCGGGATTGGTCAACTCTGCCGACCAGTCCTCTCCCTGACGGGAGCCATCCTGACGCTTCAGGTGCTGCCCACGCCACTTGGCACACCAGGTCAGTGACCAGAGCCAGGTCGCTCGACGGCAGGCGATCAAATGGGTGGCGCTGGGCCCTGTCTGGCCATGGGTATGGTGCATCTGCTGGCGCCAGCGTCGATAAAAGGCGACCACGTCATCCAGTTCCAGTACCGCATGGCTGTGAATGTCCCACGTGGTGGAGGTATACAGCGAAGTGTGGGCCAGGTCGATGCCGGGCAGTCCGTAGCGGCATTTTTCCAGGTCGACCAGGACTGCCTTGCCCGTCTCCGTCACGATGAAATTGCCAGGGTGGGTATCGAAACTGATCAACGTGGGGGTGGCGTCCTCCAGGGCTTTGGGCAGCAAATCCAGCTCCTGCTGAATACGCAGATGAACACTACGGGAGAGCTGTGCCTCGTCCAGCCAGGCTGCCTGCTGGTGAACTTCATCGATCATGGCTTGCCAGGGAGATGCCGGGGCAAGCAGAGGCGCGTGCTGCTGAGGCTGCGGCTGGCAGTGCAGGCTGGCCAGCGCATCGGCAATGGCGGGCAAGTCGTGAGGTAACGTCGCCAGCTTCCCTGCAATGGCATCCACCAGTAAGGCGCCTCGGGGCAGTGCCTGGGTTGGTGGCAGCACATGGTGCAGGCGAGGTGTATGGCCACCCTGGCTGGCACGCTCATAGCAGGCGGCCTGGTAGTCCAGGTTTTCCTGGGGCGGCAAGTTCATCTGGCTCTGCTTGGGCAGCCTGGCGACCCAGTCGCCCCCTGGGCGGTGAATCCAGACATGGTCATGGGCCAGGCCGGTGTCGGCCATGGGGGAGAGCGACCGATAGTCGATCCCTTCGCGCTGCAAGGTCGCTGCCAACGCTTGCAGGCGTGGCTCTGAAAGAGTGGACATGGTCGTCATTCTGCCTGGTTGAGGCCATGGTGAAGCCGATGGATGAAGTGGTCACCGATGACGCTTGGTGTTTGTCATGGTGAATACCTTACACTGTTCATCCTGAAAAAAGATGACGACCGTGATGATGAATTTTCAGGGGCGCTGACCAAAACGGCACCCCAGGGGGTGCCGTCGTGTCGTGCATCAGCGGTGCAGCGTTACATGGCCGCAATCTTGGCCTGCTGCTCTTCCAGCAGCTGCCGAGTGGCCTGGAACTCGGCGAGTTTTGCCCGCTCCTTTTCCACTACCGCCACGGGGGCCTTGGCAATGAAGCCATCGTTGCCCAGCTTCTTCTCGATGCCGCCAATCAGCTTGTCCTGCTTGTCGATCTCCTTGGCAAGGCGGGCAAGCTCGGCGTCCTTGTCGATCAGGTCGGCCATGGGCACCAGCACTTCCATATCACCGACGAGCTGGGTAGCCGAGAGCGGCGCTTCATCCGGGTTGGCCAGCCACGTGACGCTTTCCAGTTTGGCCAGCTTGGCCAGGAAGCGGCGGTTCTGGTCCAGGCGTTCGGCGTCTTCCGGCTGGCCTTTGGTCAGCAGCACGTCCAGCGGCTTGCCGGGGGCAATGTTCATTTCGGCGCGGATGTTGCGCACCGCGATGATCACGCCCTTCAGCCACTCGATATCCCGGGTGGCCTGCTCGTCAATCTTGCTCTCGTCGGCTTCTGGCCAGGCCTGGTGCATGATGGACGCGCCCTCGCCCACATAGGTGCCCGCCAGAGGGGCGACCCGCTGCCAGATCTCTTCCGAGATGTAAGGCATCATCGGATGGGCCAGGCGCAGGATGGTTTCGAGCACCCGCACCAGGGTGCGGCGCGTGCCGCGCTTACGCTTCACTAGCGCTGCCGCTTCCGACGTCCTGTCTCCCGCGGCATTGGTACTTCCCTGTATGTCATCTTCCCACAGCACCGGCTTGGAAAGCTCGAGATACCAATCGCAATACTCGTTCCAGACGAACTCGTAAAGCGCCTGGGAGGCGTGGTCGAAGCGGTACTCGTCCATCGCCTTGGTGACCTGCGCTGCGGTTTTCTGTAGCTGGGAGATGATCCAGCGATCGGCTAGCGAGAGCTCCACTTCTTCGCCGCTGGTGCCGCAATCTTCGCCTTCGGCATTCATCAGCACATAGCGCGAGGCGTTCCACAGCTTGTTACAGAAGTTGCGGTAGCCATCCAGGCGGTTCATATCGAACTTGATATCGCGCCCGGTGGTGGCCTGTGAAAGGAAGGTAAAGCGCAGTGCATCGGTGCCGTGGGGCTCGATGCCGTCTTTGAACTCTTCTTTGGTCGCCTTGGCAATCGCCTTGGCCTTTTGAGGCTGCATCA
>Ga0194138_10001155_pt1 | contig 12683 bp, 3 predicted proteins | sample TARM_MetaG_T2_14_FD_134022 | JGI IMG/M metagenome (GOLD analysis project Ga0194138, IMG submission 134022) | Freshwater microbial communities from Pennsylvania, USA, analyzing microbe dynamics in response to fracking - TARM_MetaG_T2_14 (version 2) | ecosystem: Environmental > Aquatic >...
CAGGTCGATCGTCGAAATCGCACTCGGCACCGTGGTCACCGGCGTGGCCGTGCCGCCAGCGCTGCCGGCCACCGTCTTGCCGTTGGCCGTGCCGGCCGGCTGGGTCGGCTCGGTCACCGTGTAAATGCCCGGGCGCAGCCCTTCGAAGGCGTAGCGCCCCGACGCGTCGGTCTTCACCGTCACGCTCACCGCCGCACCGGTGTCGTCGGTGCCGCTGAGCACCACGTCCACGCCGGCGATGCCGGTTTCCGCCGCACCGGACTGGATGCCGTCGTCGTTGGCATCGAAAAACACCGTGCCGCCGATCGACACCGGCAGGATCTCGCCGAAGTCGTTTTCGACCGAAGTCTTGCCCGCCGGCAGAGCAATACCCGCCACCGCGCTGGGCACGGTCGCCACCGGCGTGGCGGTGCCATTGGTCGCGCCGCCCACCGTGCCGGCCGTGGTCGTGCCATTCAGCGTGGTCGCACCGTTCACCACCGGCTGTGCGATCTGCTCGGTCACGGTGTAAGTACCGGCCGGCAGATCCTTGAACACGTAACTGCCGTCCGGCAGGGTGGTGGCTTCCGTCACCGGCTTGCCGAACACGTCCAGCGTGCCGGCCGGCAAGCTCACCTTCACGCCCGCGATCGGCTGATCGCCCGCGTCGTAATGGCCGTTGTTGTTCGCGTCCAGGTACACCCGGCCCGACAAGGTCGAAGCCAGCTCGCCGAAGTCGTTGCCGGTGGCACCGGCCAGCGGCAATCCGGTGATCGTGATCGTGTTGGTCGGGTGTTCCTTGCCGTCGGCCAGGCCCGGCGGCTGGGTTTCGTCGATACGGTAATTCTGCCCGGCCTTCGCGTCGGGATAGACGTAATGGCCGTCGGCATCGGTGGTCAGCGTCGCAGTGGTGTCATCGGCGGTGCCGAACACGCCGTCCGGGCCGGCACCGACGATGGTGACCGTCACCCCGGCGATGCCGGTGTCGCCGGCATTCATGTCGCCGTCGTCGTTGTGGTCAAGGTAAACCGTGCCGCTGATCGCGGTGACGGCCGCTTCGCCGAAGTTGAACAGCGTGCCGTTGCCCGCCGACAGGTCGATGCCGGCAATGCGGTCGGTGGTGGCGACATCGCCGCCCGCGCCGGTCTGGCGCGTGCAGGTGGCGCAGGCCGCGCCGTTCACCAGCCCGGGATTGACCGCCAGCGGAAGGTTTGCGTACCCGGCCGGCAGCGGTTCGCGCACGGCGTAGACGATGCCCGGGTCGAGGTTGCCGAACTGGTAGAAGCCGTTGGCATCGGTGGTCGTCGTGGCCAGCACGGTGCCGCTGGCATTGTCGAGCAGCTCGACGGTCGCCCCGGCGATGGCCGGGTCGGTGCCGGCGCTGCGCACGTGGTTGCCGTCCAGATCGGCATAGACGTAGCCGGACAGCGACGCGCCGGACACTTCCGGGAAGTCGTAGTGCACGCCGGCAGCGCCCTTGCTGGCGATGGTGCCGCCCGGCACCACGGTGCCCGGTGCGACTACCGCCACGTACGACGAATTCGGCGCGCCCTTGGCATAGCTGCCAGGATCGAACGTGGCCGCTTCGCTGCCGCTGGTCGGCGGCGCGACGGGACCATTGGCATAGCCGGCCGGTTGCGTCTCGGTGATCGTGTAGCCGCTCGCGTCGGACGGCGCCAGGTTGTCGAATTTGTAACTGCCGTCCGCCGCGGTCGTGGCCGTACGGTTGACCGCATTGCCGTAGGCATCAGTGCCGCTCAGCGTGATCGTCACGCCGGCGATGGCGCCCTCGCTGCCCTGCTTGGTGCCGCCGTTGCCGCCGGCGCGGTCGCTGTCCACGTAGACGGTGCCGCCCAGGCTCAGGTTGGACACATCCAGCGGCACGGTGACAGTGTCGTTGCCTGGGTTGTCGTCGACCTGCTCGGTCTGGATGCTGGCCGAATTGTTGGCGCTGCCCAGCGGGGCCGTGCTGCCGGAAGGCAGGGCATCCCAGCGCGCGGGCACGAGGATGCGCACCTGGCCTTGCAGGGCGCTGGTGCGGGTCAGGTCGCCGACCTTGCAGGTCACGGTCTGCCCGGCCTGCACGCAGGTACCGGTGCCGTCGGGCACGGCGCCGGCCTGGGCCGGGCCGGCCTTCTGCCAGGTGATCGGGCCGGTCACCACGAGGCCTGCGGGCAAGGTGTCGACGATGACGGTGCCGTCGCCGTTGAGCGGCGAGCTGCCCGTGCGATCCTTGGACAGGCTCTGGCCGGGGCCGTTGTTGATGCCGGTGACGACGTACCAGAAGGGCTGCTTCACGGTCACCGAACCTGAGGCAACCGGCAATGCGACTGCCGGATCGGCGGCAGGTGCCACGGTCACCGCCGTCTTCTGCACGGCCACGTCGGCGCGCTGGTAGATGCTGGTGGTTTCGGTGGCGTCGTTGTTGGCCGGATTCACGTCGCCGGCGGTCAGGTCCGAACCCACCTTGGTCTCGGCCGAATAGGCCCGCGCGGTATTGGACTGCGTGTCGCCGTTGGCCTCCGGCGCGGTGTCGTAGCGATAGCGCAGGAACACCTCGCTGCTGCTGCCGCTGGCGATGACGCCGGCCACGTTGGTGGAGAAACCGGCACCCGGCACCTGGCAGTCCAGCACCAGCGTCGCCGGACCGGTGGCCGGGTTGGCGCTTCCCGAGTCGATGCTGCAGCCGGTGGTGGCATACGTGCCGCCGGCCGTCGTCGACATGCCCAGCCAGGTCACCTGCTTGCCGTTCGGCGGCGTCAGCGTATCGCGGACGCGCACGTCGCTGGCCACCGACGGACCATTGTTCTGCACCTGCACGCGGTAGGTGATGACATTGGCAGCCGGCGTATCCGGATCGAAACCGAGCGGATCGATGCCGCCGGTGAAGCCGACATCCACCTTCTGCGTGATCAGGTCCACCGTGCCGGCGGTGAAGGGCAGCGTCGCGGACTTGGTGTCGTCGAGCGCGCTGGCATCCGAGTTGTAGTTGTACGCGCCGTTGGCGTCGCTGCCGGTCGCGCTGCCGCCGTTGACGGTGAAACCGGCGGTGTTGTTGAACACGCGGCCGCTGTTGCTGGCGTTGACGTTCGGGCGGATGGTCAGGTTGACCGTTTGCGTATTGCCGTTGGTCATCGTGGCGACCGCCGGGCAGGTCAAGGTCAGCGTCTGGTCACTGCCCGTGGGATTGGCATACGACATGCCGCCGCCGCCCGGCGTGCTGGTGATGCCCGGGTCGGTCGCGCTCACCGAGCAGTTGGTGGTACTCGGTGCAAGGCCCGCCTTGACCAGAACGAAGCCCGCATCGCCGGCCGGCAGGGTGAACACGTCGTTGAACACCACGTTCGGCACCGTGGACGGGCCGACATTCCTGTAGGTGATGCGATAGACCGAATCCACGCCGGCCTGGCCGGTGGGGCTGCTGGTGATCTGCTTGCTCTGGGTCTGCATGTTGGCGACCCGCTCCACGCGCACCCAGTCGGCGGCATAGTTGTCGCTCCAGTCCGACTCGCCGATGGAACCGGCGACATTGCCGTCCACGCCGACGCCGGCGTGGTTGCAGAAGGTGTTGGCGGGAGCGCTCGGGCACGCCGCGTCGGCGGCGTTGCCGACGCTGTCCATCAGGAAGCCGGGCGTGTTGCCGCTGTTGTGCAGGGTGATGGCGATGGTCGCCGATGCCCCCTGGAGCAGCTGCGTGGTGCCGGACTTGCAGACCAGCGAACCCGCGCCGCTGACAGTGCAGCTCCAGTCGGCCGGATACGTGATGTCGTCTACCGTCGTGCCGTTCACCCAGCCGGGCAGCTGGTCGTTGACCACGACGCCGGGGGTGGCGGTGCCGGTGTTGGTCACGGTGAGGGTATACGTCACCGCGTTTTCGGAGATGCCGACCACCTTGTCGCCGCCGGTCGGCGTGCTGGTGACCTTGCTGATGGACAGATTGGAACCCGCCGACGTCGAACGGATGCCGACCGGCCCCGCGCAATCATTGGCGGTGATCTTGTCCATGTTGACGCCGCCTTCGGTCAGCGGCTCGCTCGAACCGCCGGAACCGCCGGTGCATGCGCTGTTGCTGAGCTGGCCCGGATCGCTGGCTGCACGCGCGCGGGTGATCATCTGCAGCGTGTAGCTGGCATTCACCGCGATCGGGTACGTGCCGTTGTAGTTGCAGGTCACCGTCTGCGGACTGCCGGGCGTGTAGACCGCCGGCGATGCCGTGCAGGTGAACGGCCCGCTTTCGACGCTGATGTATTCCTCGCCATCGGCCAGCACGTCCACGATCTGCGCCTGGCCGGTGATCCGGCTGGGGCCGTTGTTCTTCAGCGTCAACGTGCTGCGCATGTCGCTGGCGGAGGTGTTGCCCGCCACCACCACGGTGTCGTTGCCGCCCGTCGTCGCGGTTTTCGCCCGCTTGATCTTGGTCAGCGCCAGATCCGCGCCGTTGGCCAGCACGTTGAAGGTGGTGCTGGCGTGGTTGTTGTTGGTGCCGTGGGTGGCATCGTTCGGATCGGAAGGCGAGGTCGAGCTGATGTCCGCTGCGGCCGTCACACTGCCCGGGGTGGACGGCGCGGTGGCGGTAATCAGCAGATCGTCGTTGGCGCCGGTGGCGAAGGTGCCGGCACGGGTGCAGGTGACGGTCAGGCCACTGTCGGTGCACGACCAACCGGCCGGCGCCGAAAACGAGGCATAGGTGAAACCGGTGGGCAATGCGATGACGACCTTGGCGCCGGTGGCGGCGTCCGGGCCGAGGTTCTGCGCCTTCACCGTGAATACGACGCTGCCGTCCGTCGAAGCCGGGGTCGGATTGGCGGCAATGCTCGTGGTCAGGTCCGCGCCGGCGACCACCTGGGTATCGACCGAAGCGTTGTCGTTGTTCGGACGCGGATCCGGCGTGCCGACGGCATGCACGCTGGCGTTGTTGGTGAATACGCCGGTGCTGGCATACGCCTTGGCCCGGAACGTGAAACTGCTGGTCGCGCCCGAACCCAGGGAGCCCGAATGCGTGAACGTCGTGCCGGAAACCGACCAGCCCGCACCGACCAGACTGCCCGCCACCACGCTGAAACCCGGAGGCAAGGAATCCTGGACGTTGAAATTGGTGGACGCGGCCGGACCGTCGTTGGTCACCGTCAGCGTGTAGGTGACCTCGCCGCCGCCGATCACGGCGGTCGGATAAGCCGGCGACGCGGTTTTCGCCAAGGCCAGATCGGCCGCGACGCTCAGCGTGGTGTCCTGCGAGAGACGGTTGTTGCCCGGATTGCTGTCCCCGGCGAAGAACGGATCGGCATTGGTGAGGCCGGAAATCGGCGTGCCGGCGCCCGGCACGGCCGATGCGCTGCCGATGGCACCGCGCGTGGTCACGGTGCCCGTGGACATGCCGGCCGTGCTCATCTTCAGCTGGAAGGACACGGTGCCGTTGCCCGGGATGGACGCATAGGTGCAGCGCACGCGCGTGGCCGAATCGGACACGCAGCCTGCCGGCAGCGCATAGGCAGTCGCGCCGGCGGGCAGATCGAAGATCGCGGCGACGTTGCTGGCAGCCGTGCTGTCGCTGTTGCCCAGGGTGACGTCGTAGACGACGATCGCGCCGACCGGCGCCGGATCGCTCTGCGTGGCCGACGAGGCGGTGCCGTCTCCCATCAGCCACGGCGAAGTGGCATCGGACAGCTGCGTGATCTGCAGGTTTGCCGCGCATACCGGCGCGGCAAAGCCCAGCGCCATCGCGGCGAGCATGCCCCGCCCGCGCATCCATGCCATTACCCCGCCTGCGGCGAACGCGCACATCCCGGCCCGGGCCGATTCGTCCTTCGAATACACGTTTCGTTTCCCCTGCCCGGAAACGACGGCGCCGCCGCGTCCCGGTCATTCACGCCCGCGCACACGGGCCGGCCGGCCCGGAATTGGGTCGGCTGCGGGGGGATTCTCTGGAACGCGGCTCGCGAAGGCAGTAACACGCCCTCGCCCATCCTCACGCTTGCTCTCGAAGCAGGGCTTGCCGGCAGGCGCGGCCGCTCAACCGGCGTCGTCGACCAGCAGATAGCCGGCGCCGCGCACCGCGCGCACCGGCAGCGGCAGCCCGAGCGCGTCCTTCACCCGCGTGCGCAGGCGGTGCACCAGCACTTCGAGCCGGTGCGGGTCGAAATCCCAGGGCTCGTCGGTAAGTGCGGCGATCAGCGTGTCGCGACCCACCGGCACGGCCGGCGAGGCGAACAACCGCCGCATGAAGGCGCGCTCCTGTTCGGTCAACGCCAGCGACTGCCCGTTCGGCGCGCACAGGCTCCAGCCCTCGGCCAGCAGCAGCCAGCCGGCGCGCGCCGGCTCCGCCGCCGAAGGCGACAGCCGCCGGCGCAGGCTGTACAAGCCGGCCGCCAGCACATCGGGGTCGAACGGCTTGACCAGATACAGATCCGCCCCGTCGCCGAGGCCGCGGCTGATGTCGCGCGGCGAACCGCGTCCGGTGAGCATGACGATACCCGGCACCGACATGCCGGCCGGGTTATGGCGCAGGTAGCTGGCCACGGAGAAGCCATCCTCGCCGGGCAGGCCGACGTCGAGCACGACGATGTCGCAGGAGCGCATGGCCAGATGTCGATACAAGGCCTCGGCACTGGCCAGCCCATCGCAATCGACGCCGCGCGCGCGCAGGTCCTCGACCATCAGCTGCCGCTGCTCGTCGTCATCCTCGACCACCAGCACGCGCAGGCCGGCAAGCGCGTCGTCGGGAATGCCGTCGGTGGCACGGGCAACGGTGGGCAACATGATTCCGCCTGGAAGATACGGGGACCCGATGGCAAATCCGGTGGCCGCGGGCTTTTTTACACTAGCACGGCGCCGTCACGGCCCCCCGCGTCGAGGCGACGTGATTACCTGCGGCCGCGGTGGCCCGGTATGCTGGCGCACATGCCACGTTTTGCCTCTCTTTTGCTGCTGCCGCTGCTTGCGGCTTCCGTGCCGGCGCTGGCCGACGACGTGATCGACAAGGTCCGGATCAAGGGGCTGGACCAGGGCGATGACGCGGCGATGATCGAGAACATCGAGGTCTCGCTGTCGCTGTACGCAGCCATCGGCAAGCCGCAAGGCGCGGCGCGGATGGATTACCTGCTCAGCCAAGCCGAGGCGCAGACCCGCGACGCACTGGAACCGTTCGGCTACTACACGCCGTCCATCGCCGTGGACACCCCGCGCGACGGCGACCACCTGACTGTCACCATCACCGTCGACAAGGGCGAGCCGGTCAAGGTGCGCCGCGAGGACATCGCCATCACCGGGCCGGGCGGGCAGGACCGCTATCTGGTCGAGGACATCGCCGCGTTCAAGCCCAGGGTGGGCGAGCGCTTCGACCACGTCGCCTATGAAGGCAGCAAGATCACCATCACCCGGCGCCTGGCCGACCGCGGCTATTTCGATGCCGACTTCACCCAGCGCCGGGTGGAAGTGACCCGCGCCGAACACGCCGCGGACATCTTCCTGACCTGGGACAGCGGCCGCCGCTACGACATGGGGCCGGTCACCTTCCATCAGGACTACTTCCGCCCCGGCCTGCTCGACAAGCTGGTGTACTGGGACGAAGGCAGCTACTTCCACCAGGGCAAACTCGACCGCCTGCGCGAATCGCTGAACAAGCTCGGCTATTTCGCCAGCATCGACATCCAGCCCGACCCGGACAAGGCCGACGACTGGCGGGTGCCGGTGGACGTCAACCTGACCCTGGCCAAGCGCAGCGTCTACACCGCCGGCCTGAGCTACGGCAGCGAGAGCGGGCTGGGTGTGCGCGGCGGGCTGGAGCGACGCTACATAAACGCGCGCGGGCACAAGCTGGACACCCAGCTGGACTGGGCGCAGAAGCGCAAGAGCGTGTCCACGCTGTACCGCATCCCCGCCTTCCGCTGGCTGGATGGCTGGTACGGGCTGGGCGCGAGTTTCTACGACGAGCAGACCGACTACATCGACCTGCGCAACATGAAGCTGCGCGCCAGCCGCAGCGGCCAGCTCGACCGCAACTGGACGCTGATCGCCTCGTTCAACATGTTGCGCGAACGCTGGCGCTACTACAGCGACGGCGACGCCACCCACCAGTTTGCCAGCGAGGTGTACCCGGAAATCTCGGCCGACTACGTGGCGGTGGACGACCGCCTGTTCCCGCGCAAGGGCGCCAGCGCCCACGCCGGCCTGCGCGGCGGGCTGTCGGGCATCGGCTCGGACGCCAACTTCGCCCAGCTGTTCGGCACGCTGCGCTGGTTCCTGCCCGTCGGCGACAGCGACCGTCTGATCCTGCGCGGCGAAGGCGGCACCACGCTGACCGGCGATCTGGTCGGCATGCCGCCCAGTCTGCGCTTCTTCGCCGGTGGCGACCGCAGCATCCGCGGCTATGCCTGGCGCGAGGTCGGCCCGCGCAATGCCGACAAGTACGCACTGGGCGCCAAGCACGTGGTCACCGGCACCGCCGAATACGAACATTACTTCGGCGGCGGCCCGTGGGGTGCGGCGGCCTTCGTCGATACCGGCAGCGCGTTCGACGACAGCATCGACCTGCATACCGGCATCGGCTTCGGTGCACGCTGGCGCTCGCCGGTCGGGCCGGTGCGCGTGGATGTCGCCCATGGCCTCAACCACCCCGATTCCAAGTTCCAGCTCTATCTCAACGTCGGAGCCGAGTTTTGAGCACGCCCGCCACGCCTGACGCGCCCACGCCCGCACCGCGCCGCCGCTTCTGGCGCCGGCGCGGCTTCTGGTACGGCTCGGGCACCTCGCTGCTCGCGCTGATCGTGCTGCTGTTCGCGCTCGCGTATTGGCTGCTGATGACGATGGCCGGCCGCGACCTGCTGCTGGCGCAGATCATCGCCCGGCTGCCGGTCGGTGCCTCGCTGACCTGGAAAGCGGTGGACGGGCCGCTGGCCGGGCCGCTGACGCTGCGCGGCGTGGACTTCCGCTACGGCGACATCCACTTCACCGCCGAACGCGTGCACCTGGATGCCAAGCTTCGACCGCTGCTCGGGCGCACGCTGCGGCTGGACGCGCTGGAGTTGTCCGGCGCAACGCTGGATATCCCCAAGAGCGACGAACCCTTCACGCTGCCGAGCTGGCCCGATTCGCTGCCGGTCATCGACCTGCCGCTGACGGTGCAGGCCGACGTGGTGAAGGTGGACGGGTTGCGCATTCTGCGCGAACACAAGCCGCTGGTGGACATCCGCATGCTGCGCGGCGGCGTGGACTTGAGCAACGGCGGCCTGCAGGCCGACAAGCTGGTGGCCGACACCGACCTCGGCCGCTTCAGCGCCGACGGGCGCTACCAGCCGCATCGCGACTACCGCACCGACCTGACCGCGACTGCGGTGTTCCCCGCCACGCTCGGCCACCTGCCGGCGCGGCTGGGGCTGGTGGCACGCGGCAAGCTGTCGAAGATGACCATCGCGCTGGCCGGCAACGCGCCCGAACCGCTGCGCGCCACCCTGCACCTGCACGGCCGCGACACGCCGGACTGGGCCTTCGCCGCGCAGACCACGCAGCTGGACCTGGCCCGGCTCGGCGTCACCACCTCGTCCACGCCGCTGGCCTTCGACCTGAAAGCCTCCGGCCATGCCGGCGCTGCCGCGCTGTCGGGCAGCTTCGACTACGCCGGCACACCGGTGACGATCCAGCCTTCAAAGCTGAAGATCGAAAAGCAGACGCTGACGGTGAAGCCGCTGGCCCTCCGTGCCTTGGACGGCGGCATCGCGCTGGACGGCCACGCCGATTTCTCCGACCCGGAAAAGGCCACGTTCGACATGGCGCTGAAAGCCACCGGCCTGAAGCTGGTGGCCAGACCCGACCCGACCCGGCCTGCCGCCGACCAAGCCGTGCCGGTGTTCGTCGATGCCGACTTTGCCCTCGCCGGGCGCATCGACGCATGGAAGGCCTCCGGCCATGCCGAACTGCTGCGCGACAAGGAGCGCGCGAAACTGCAACTGCAAGCCAGCGGCGACGACAAGCACGCCACGTTCGACACGATCAAGGCCGGCATGCCCACCGGCACGCTCGATGCCGGCGGCGACGTGACATGGGCACCGCAACTGGCGTGGAAGGCCAAGGCCACGCTGGCCGGTTTCGACCCCGGCTATTTCGCGCCGGCATGGAAGGGCAACCTGTCCGGGCGCCTTGCCAGCGAAGGCCGCCAGCGCCCGCCACGCAGCGATGGCGGCAGTGCCGGCTACGATGCCAGCTTCGCGCTCGATGCGCTGTCCGGCCAGCTGCGCGGGCGCCGCGTGGCCGGCAAGGCCGACGTGCAATTGCAGGGCACGCAGGGCAAGGGGCAGCTGGAACTGGGCATCGGCAAGAGCACGATCAAGGCCGGCGGCAGCGTCGGCGATCGCCTCGACCTCAGCGCGCGGCTGCAACCGCTGTACCTGGACGACCTGCTGCCCGGCGCCAGCGGCCACCTGCAAGGCACCCTGGACCTCGCCGGCACGCGCGAAGCGCCGACGCTGGCCGCCGCACTGGATGGCAACGGGCTGACATGGGACGGCTATGCAGCCGACCGCATCGGCCTGCACGGCAAGCTGCCGTGGCGCGGAACAGGTGGCCAGTTGCACCTGCAAGGCAACGGCCTGACCGCCGGCATGGCGTTGCAATCGCTGGACGTGGATGCCGAAGGCGCGGTGGAAAACCTGCGCCTGCAAGCGCGGGCCAAGGCCGACATGCTGCAGCTGGCACTGTCGGGCAGCGCGCACAAGGCCGGCACGCGCTGGAGCGGTGCGCTGGACACGCTGGGCCTGACGCCCTCGCGCGGCGCGGCCTGGCATCTGCGCGCCCCCGCCGGCTACATCGTGGCCGGCAAGACCTTCCATCTCGACCAGGCCTGCCTGGCCAACGCCGCCGGCAACGCGCTGTGCGCCAGTGCCGACTGGCCTCGCGAAGGCATCCGCGTCAAGGCCGACGCGCTGCCGCTGGCCCTGCTCGAACCATGGCTGCCGCCCAACGAAGACCGCCCGCTGCGCCTGCGCGGTGCGCTCGACATGGATGCCTGGCTGCAGCCGCGCGGCCATGCCTGGGCCGGCGAAGTGCATCTGGCCTCGCCCGATGGCGGCCTGCGCATCGGCGACAAGACCCGCGACGAAATCGTCCGCTACGACCAGTTCAGCTTCGACGCCACTTTCGACCCGGCCAAAATCAAGGCCCGGCTCGGCAGCGGTTTCAAGGGCGACGGCTACATCGATGCCACCGTCGCCACCGGCTGGGAGGCCGGCGCACCGCTGCAGGGCGAGATCTACACCAACATCTCGCGACTGGTGTGGCTGGAATTGTTCTCGCCCGATCTGGTGAACCCCACCGGGCTGGTGGAAGGCCACGTCAGCCTGCGCGGCACCCGCGGCACGCCCTCGCTGGGCGGGGAGGCCACGCTGTCCAACTTCAAGGGCGAATTGCCGGCGCTGGGCCTGCAACTGAGCCAAGGCAAGGCGCGGCTGACCGCGCGCCCGGACGGTTCGGCCGAGATCGTCGGCAGCGTGCAATCCGGCGAGGGCACGCTGTCCGTCGACGGCGGCCTGTCGTGGTACGGCGATGCCACGCCGCTGAGCCTGCGCTTCCACGGCCAGAACGTGTTGGTGTCCAACACGCCAGAGCTGCGCGCGGTGGCCGCGCCGGACCTGAACTTCGGCCTGGCCCGCGACACGATGGAGCTGCGCGGGCAGGTGGTGGTGCCCTCGGCCGACATCGACCTGGAACGGCTGGATCGCGGCGTGTCGGCCTCGGCCGACGTGGTGGTGCTCGACCCGGCCGACCCGGCCCGCAGCCGCACCTCGCCGCTGGACATGGACCTGGCCGTGACCCTGGGCAAGGACGTGAAGATCAAGGGCTTCGGCATGGACGGCAGGCTGGCCGGGCAGATCAAGGTGCGCTCGCGGCCCGGCTACGAAACCACCGCCACCGGCACGCTCGACGTGGAAGGCCAGTACAAGGCCTACGGGCAGAAGCTGCAGATCACCCGCGGCCAGCTGGCCTGGAGCAACAACGTGGTCTCCGACCCGCGCATCGACATCCGCGCCGAGCGCAAGGTGGGCGACATCACCGCCGGCATCGACGTCACCGGCCGCGCGCTGGCGCCGCAGGCGGACGTGTGGTCCAGCCCGGAAATGCAGCGCTCCGAAGCGCTATCCTACCTCGTGCTGGGCCGCAGCCTGGACGTGGCCACCACCGCCGAGGCCAACCAGGTCACCGCCGCGTCGGCCGCGCTGTCGGCCGGCAGCGGCCTGCTCGCCTCGCAGTTGGGCGCCAAACTCGGGCTGGACGATGCCGGCGTCAGCCAGTCGCGCGCGCTCGGCGGCTCGGTGGTGGGCTTCGGCAAGTACATCACGCCCAAGCTCTATGTCAGCTATGGCGTTTCGCTGATCGGCAGCGGCCAGGTGCTGACGCTGAAATACCTGCTGCGCAAGGGCTTCGACATGGAAATCGAATCGAGCACGGTGGAGAACCGCGGCTCGGTCAATTGGCGCAAGGAAAAGTAGAGCACCGCGCGGGTGCTCAGGCGCTCTTCCTTCCCTGCGTCGCGGCGCTGCCTTGCGACGGCCCGGGACGGCCCCGGTCCACCCCCTTGGCGGCGCCCGACCAGTTCATCGGCCGATTGCCGCCAATGGCCACCCACTCCATCGCCAGGGCCTTTTCGGGATCGGCACGCACATCGCGAAGGTCCACATGATCCCCGCTTGCCGACGTGCCCCATATCGCGGCCCAGG
>Ga0194138_10001156_pt1 | contig 12679 bp, 12 predicted proteins | sample TARM_MetaG_T2_14_FD_134022 | JGI IMG/M metagenome (GOLD analysis project Ga0194138, IMG submission 134022) | Freshwater microbial communities from Pennsylvania, USA, analyzing microbe dynamics in response to fracking - TARM_MetaG_T2_14 (version 2) | ecosystem: Environmental > Aquatic >...
ACCTTGTCCAGTACGTTGGAGTCCTTCATCTCGTGATAGAAGTCGTTACCTTCACGAGTCCGCTCACCCACACCGGCAAATACGGAATAACCGCTGTGCTCGATGGCGATGTTACGGATCAGCTCCATCATGTTGACGGTTTTACCCACACCGGCACCACCGAACAGACCGACCTTACCGCCCTTGGCGAAAGGACACATCAGGTCGATAACTTTAATACCGGTTTCCAGCAACTCGTTGGAACCCGCCTGTTCGGAATAGGAAGGCGCCTTGCGGTGAATACCCCAACGCTCTTCTTCACCGATAGGACCGGCTTCATCGATCGGGTTGCCAAGTACGTCCATGATCCGACCCAGAGTTTTCACCCCGACCGGAACCTGAATGGCTGCACCCGTGTTGCTCACTTCCAGACCACGCTTGAGGCCTTCAGTGGTACCCATGGCGATGGCACGTACCACGCCATCACCCAATTGCTGCTGCACTTCAAGTGTCAGGCTTTGCTCGCCCGCTACTTGCAGCGCGTCATACACCTTCGGCACGTCTTCGCGGGAAAACTCCACGTCGATGACGGCGCCGATGATTTGAACGATACGTCCGCTACTCATGTGTTGGTTCCTCTAAAAGTTTGAAACCTGACCGTTAAACCGCGGCGGCGCCGCCGACGATTTCCGAAATTTCCTGGGTGATCGCTGACTGACGGGCCTTATTGTAAATAAGCTGCAAGCTGCTGATGATATCGCCAGCATTGTCAGTCGCACTCTTCATCGCAATCATCCGCGCTGCTTGTTCGCAAGCGTTGTTCTCGATCACTGCCTGATAGACCTGGGACTCGATATAACGGGTCAACAGACCATCCAGCAACAGCTGGGCGTCGGGCTCATAGACATAATCCCAATGGCCCTGCAGCTCTTCCTTGCTGGTCGGAACCAGAGGAATCATCTGCTCAACCTTGGGTTGCTGAACCATGGTGTTAACAAACCCGTTGGAGACCAGATACAAGCGATCGATACGGCCTTCCTGATAGCCATCAAGCATTACCTTGATGCTGCCGATCAGATCATTCAGCGAAGGTGCTTCGCCCAGATCGGTGATCGCTGCTACCACGTTGCCGCCAAAGCTGCGGAAGAAGCTGGCGCCCTTGCTACCGATCACACAGAGGTCGGTTTCAACATCTTTATCGCGCCATTCCTTCATGTTCTGGATCAATGCCTTGAACAGGTTACCGTTCAAGCCACCGCAGAGACCACGGTCCGTGCTCACCACGATATAGCCAACCCGTTTTACCGTGCGCTCCTGCATAAAGGAGTGCTTGTATTCCGGGTTGGCATTGGCCAGATGGCCAATTACCTGGCGAATACGCTCAGCGTAGGGACGGCTGGCGGTCATGCGCTGTTGAGCTCTGCGCATCTTGCTGACCGCGACCTTTTCCATCGCGCTGGTGATCTTCTGCGTACTTTTAATACTCGCAATCTTGGTGCGAATCTCTTTTGCGCCTGCCATATGACACCTTTCAGGTTAGCCCGTAGCCGGGTCGCACGACGCGGGACAGGACAACTGTCTGCCCCGCACTCGGCTTACCAGCTTTGGGTTGCCTTGAAGTTCTCGATGCCAGACTTGATACCGGCTTCGATCTCGTCGTTGTAGTCGCCCTTCTCGTTGATCTTGGCCATCAGATCGGCCTGGTCACGTTTGAAGTAAGCGAGCAAAGCCTTCTCGAAGGCGCCGATCTTGTTCAGTTCGACGTCGGTCAAAAAGCCTTTCTCAGCGGCGAAAATGCTGACGGCCATATCGGCAATCGACATCGGCGCATACTGGTTCTGCTTCATCAGCTCGGTAACGCGCTGACCATGCTCCAGCTGCTTACGGGTGGCCTCATCGAGGTCCGAAGCAAACTGGGCGAATGCTGCCAGTTCACGGTACTGAGCCAGAGCGGTACGAATACCACCAGAGAGCTTCTTGATGATCTTGGTCTGTGCCGAACCACCTACCCGGGATACTGACACACCCGCGTTAACCGCAGGGCGCACGCCGGAGTTGAACAGGTTGGACTCGAGGAAGATCTGACCGTCGGTGATCGAGATCACGTTGGTCGGTACGAAGGCAGATACGTCACCAGCCTGGGTCTCAATGATCGGCAGGGCGGTCAGAGAACCGGTCTGGCCTTTCACTGCACCCTTGGTGAACTGCTCAACGTACTCCTCGTTCACGCGTGAGGCGCGCTCCAGCAGACGACTGTGGAGATAGAAGACGTCACCCGGGTAGGCTTCACGGCCCGGCGGACGACGCAGCAGCAGTGAAATCTGACGGTAGGCGACAGCCTGCTTGGACAGGTCATCATAGATGATCAGAGCGTCTTCACCGCGATCACGGAAGTACTCACCCATGGTGCAACCGGCATAAGGTGCCAGGAACTGCAGGGCAGCCGGATCGGAAGCCGAAGCCGCCACGATGATGGTGTGATCCAGAGCGCCGTGCTCTTCCAGTTTGCGTACCACGCCAGCGATGGTCGACTGCTTCTGACCAACAGCTACGTAGATACACTTAACGCCGGAACCTTTCTGGTTGATGATGGCGTCAATCGCCATCGCCGTCTTACCCGTCTGGCGGTCACCAATGATCAGCTCACGCTGACCACGGCCAACCGGGATCATCGCGTCGACTGACTTGTAACCAGTCTGGATCGGTTGATCAACTGACTTACGCCAGATTACACCGGGAGCGACCTTCTCGACCGCATCGGTTTCCTTGGCGTCGATAGTGCCCTTGCCGTCCAGCGGGTTGCCCAGAGCGTCAACGACGCGACCCAGCAACTCGGGACCAACCGGCACTTCGAGAATACGACCAGTACACTTGGCGGTCATACCTTCGGCCAGGCCGAGGTAGTCACCCAGAATTACCGCACCTACCGAATCCTGCTCCAGGTTAAGTGCCATACCATAGACACCACCGGGGAATTCGATCATTTCACCGTACATCACATCGGCCAGGCCGTGGATACGGACAATACCGTCAGATACGCTGACGACAGTACCGACATTGCGAGCTTGAGAAGTGACATCGAGTTGATCGATGCGCTTCTTGATAATGTCGCTAATTTCGGAAGGATTCAATTGCTGCATGCCATGTCCCTCAAATCAGGATTTCAACGCGTCTGCAAGCTTTACCAGCTTGCCGCGGACCGAACCATCGATAACCAGATCACCCGCCCGGATCACCACACCGCCCAATAGCGCGGGGTTGATCTTCACCTGCGGGGTCACTGCTCGGTCCAACCGCTTGGATAGTGCGGTTACCAGCGTTTTCTGTTGATCTTCGCTCAGCTCGAAGGCGCTTTCGACTTCGACTGCGACGCTCCGATCGTGCTCCGCCTTATGCTGCTCGTAGAGCTCGGCGATAACCGGGATCAAGGGCAGACGGTCATGCTCGGCGAGGGTTCTGATAAAATTGCCGAACCCCGCGTCGATCTGACCTTCGCACACCATGAGCAGGTCGTCGGCCTTGCGCGTCCGCGTCAAACCCGGATTGCGCACTCTATCGGCAAAGGCCGCATCGACCACTGCAGCACTGGCCAGGGCCAGCATGCCGGACCAGGCGTCAAGCGCTTGGGCACCGGCTGCATGTTCGAATGCGGCTTTGGCGTAAGGCCGAGCTAGCGTGTTGATAGTAGCCATCGCTCGCCTCGCTTAGAGTTGTGAGGCCAGTTTGTTGACCAGCTCACTATGGGCCTTGGAATCGATTTCCGACTCCAGAATATGCTCTGCACCTTTGACCGCCAGCACAGCGACCTCAGCACGGAGTTGTTCTTTGGCGCGATTGATCTCCTGGTCGATTTCGGCCTTGGCCGACTCGATCAGACGCTCACCTTCGGAACGTGCTTGTTGCTTGGCTTCCTCAATAATCTGGTTAGCGCTTTTGTTCGCCTTGTCCAGAATCTGGGCTGCCTGTTCCTTGGTGCCACGCAGGGTATCCGCAGCTTTGTCCTGAGCCAGACTCAGGTCACGCTGAGCGCGGCTTGCCGCGTCCAGACCTTCAGCGATTTTTTTCTGGCGTTCATCCATGGCAGCCGTAATCGGCGGCCATACAAACTTCATGCAGAACCAGACAAAAAGAGCGAAGGCAATCGTTTGACCAAAAACAGTCAAGTTAATATCCACAGCGATTTACCTCGTGCTATTTGTTAATTCCCAGGTACTCAGAGTCGATTAAGGCAGGGCTAAAGCCCTGCCTGCTATCGAAAAACGATAGATCAACCAACGACACCGGGAGCAACAACGAAGATCAGGTACATCGCGATACCAACACCGATCATCGGAACGGCGTCAAGCAGACCGGCCATGATGAAAGTCTTGGTTTGCAGCTGCGGAGCCAGCTCGGGCTGACGGGCAGTGGATTCCAACAACTTGCCACCCAACATGGCAAAGCCAATACCCGTGCTTACGGCGCTGAAGCAGATGATGGCGGCGGCGGCAATGATTACAAGTTCCATAGTTACTCCTAGGTTTCTAGTTTAAGTTGCAGTTGGTTGAAAAGGTATTACTACATTAATGATCTTGATGAGCCATGCTTAGATAAACGATGGTCAAAATCATGAAAATGAAAGCCTGCAGTGGAATCACCAGAAGGTGGAAAATCGCCCAAGGTAGGTACAGCGTCCATTGCAAGAAGAACGGTAGCAATGCAATCAGAATGAAAACAACTTCACCAGCATACATGTTACCGAACAGACGCAATGCCAGAGTGACGGGCTTGGTCAACAGTCCAAGGACTTCAAGAAGCAGGTTGAACGGAACCAATGCCCAATGTGGAAAAGGCGTAAAGGACAGTTCCTTGGCAAACCCACCAGCCCCTTTGATTTTGATGCTATAGAAAATAATCAGTAGAAAGACACCCAAAGACATGCCGAGTGTTGCATTCACATCGGTGGTGGGAACTATCTTGAAGAATTCAGTACCTGTGGCCATCATCACCAGACCCGGAATCCAGTCAACTGGTAACCACTTGAGCGAGTTCATCAGGAAAATCCAAACGAAAATGGTCAGAGCCAGAGGCCCAATCAGGGCGCTGCGACCATGAAAGGTGTCACGCACCATGCCCTGAACAAACTCAACACTCATTTCAACCAGATTCTGTAGCCCGGTCGGTGTCTCCGCATTCATGGATTTAGCAACGCCGCGAAAGATGAAGGCAAACAGCAGCCCCATCAACACAGAAAAAATCATGGTATCGACGTGAATCGCCATAAAGCCCATGGCTTCAACATCTTCGTAGCTTTGCGCCATAATCCAGCCTTTTTCTGGATGATCGCCAAAAACTGCGTTTTGCAAGTGGTGCTTAATGTAGCCAGCTGAATCGTCTGCCATAGTTGCCTCGAACGCTAATGCTTTTGAAAGCTTTTAACCAGCAAGGGAGCACTGGCACTTACTGCCAAACCCGCGAGGTAACCAATAAACAAGGCTATCTCCTCCAGCGGGCTTACTCCCAACCACACTACAATGAAGAGTGCAGCGGTCAGAATCAGTTTGCCTGCCTCGCCTGTAAACATTTCACTGACGATGGCACCTGTCGATCGGGCTCCACTGTAACGGAATACCCGAAAGACAAAATATGCGTTGGGGACTAATGCAATGAGTCCACCCAACAGGCCGGAATAACCGGCAACCGGACCCTGGAAAAACCACAGGGTCAAGGCAATCCCGACGGTCAACAGGGCTTGCCACTTCAATACCGGAAAGCCAGGCCAACGATGAAACGGGGTACGATTGGGCGTTCTGGCGTCCATTTACCCTGCCTGCCTATCAAAAAACGTGTCCGGGCCAGGAACACTTTGCTGCAACACTCCGGTGCATTTACAAGGCCAAAATAGCGCGAGGAGTATAGGTCGAATAGCCCCGGCGTTCAACCGTAGTGGCACAAAATTCAATGTCTTCACCCCGATCTGTCGCGGCTCGGCAGTCGTTGTCTGCCTGGCCACGCACTTATTTGATATGGGCCAATACTCCGTCCAGTTCATCCAGTGAACTGTAACTGATCACCAGCTTGCCTTTACCGCGCGCACCGTGCTGGATTTTCACTTCGGCACCCAGGCGCTCGGACAGGTCGCTCTGCAGGTGTTCGATATTCGGATCGGGGCGCTGATTGGGCTGCGCCTGACGCGGTTTGAGCAACTGGCGAACCAGGGCTTCGGTCTGACGGACCGTCAGCCCCTTGGCCACTACCTGGCGCGCGGCGGCGGTCTGCTCTTCCAGTGGCAGACCCAGCAGGGCACGGGCATGGCCCATTTCGATATCGCCGCGCTCAAGCAACAACTTGACCTCATCGGGTAATGCCATCAGGCGCAACAGGTTGGTAATGCTGACCCGCGACTTGCCCACAGCGTTGGCCACCTGTTGCTGAGTCAGTTCAAACTCTTGCTGCAGGCGATGCAGCGCCATGGCTTCTTCGATCGGATTGAGATCTTCGCGCTGGATATTCTCGATCAACGCCATGGCAATGGCCGCTTCATCCGCCACTTCACGGATGACCGCAGGAATACTGTCCAGGCCAGCTTGCTGAGTGGCCCGCCAGCGCCGTTCGCCAGCAATAATCTCGTAGCGGCCTTCGCCGATCGGGCGCACCACTATCGGCTGCATGACACCCTGGGCACGGATCGAACCGGCCAGTTCTTCAAGTGCCTGCGGGTCCATGTCGCGACGCGGCTGGTATTTGCCACGCTGGATCAGGTCCACCGGCAATTCGCGCAATTGTCCGTCCTCGCCGGTCGGATCTGTACTGCGTGCCGCCGACTGGCCAAGCAGTGCATCGAGTCCCCGTCCCAAGCCGCGTTTCTTTGCCGCCATGCCTCAATCCTTGTTATCAGTTAGCTGTGGCCGCCTGTCTGGCAGCCAACCTGTTGCGTCGAACCAGTTCGCCAGCCAATGCCAGATAGGCTTCGGCACCGCGCGACTGTCTGTCGTAGAGCAACGCTGGCAATCCGTGGCTGGGTGCTTCTGCCAGCCGTACGTTGCGTGGAATTACCGTCTTGTACAGCTTGTCAGCGAAGTGCTCGGCCAGTTGTGCCGACACATCCTGGGTCAGGCTGTTGCGCGGGTCGTACATGGTCCGCAACAGACCTTCGATCTGCAGCGAAGGATTCAGCGTCTGGCCAATACGCTGAATGGTTTTCACCAGGGCCGACAATCCTTCAAGCGCGTAATACTCGCACTGCATGGGAATGATCACACTGTCGGCGGCCACCAGACCGTTGACAGTCAGCATGTTCAACGAGGGCGGACAGTCGATGATGATGTAGTCATAACGTTCGCGCACGTCCGCCAGGGCATCACGCAACCGCTGCTCTCGCCGGGTCATATCCAGCAACTCAACTTCTGCAGCAGTCAGATCCGCATTTGCCGGCAGCAGGTCAAATCCGGCTTTGCCGGTCTTGCGCAGCGCCTGTTGCAAATTGCATTGCCCGGTCAGCAATTCATACACCGAATACTCAAGATCGGCCTTGTCTACGCCACTGCCCATGGTGGCGTTGCCCTGCGGGTCCAGATCAATCAGCAGCACCTTGCGCCGGGTTGTCGCCAGCGAGGCAGCCAGATTGATGCTGGTGGTGGTCTTGCCTACTCCGCCTTTCTGGTTGGCGATTGCCAGTACCTTGGCCACGCTGCTCTCCTGTGTTTAGGGTCTGTTGCCTTCGACCTGCGCCAGTATCAACACATGACGGCTACCGGTACAACCGGGTACCTGCAACTGATGGCTTTCCAGCAGTCTGAAATCTACCGGCAATGCTTCCAGCTCATCGTCGGGATAACGGCCTTTCATTGCCAGCCAGCGTGTGCGTGCGTTGCCCAGATGGCGGGTAAGCTGAACAAAATCCGTTAACGAACTGAAAGCCCTGGAGACAATGCCGTCCCAGGGTTGCTCGCCACGAAAGGCTTCAACCCGCGCATTCACCACAGCGAGGTTGTCCAGTCCCAGCTCCAGACGCACCTGGGTCAGAAAACGGGTTTTCTTTCCGTTGCTATCGAGCAGGGTAAAGTGACTATCAGGAAACATGATGGCCAGGATGATGCCCGGCATGCCGCCGCCGCTGCCAACATCCAGCCAGTTTCCAGCGTGTACAAACGGCAAAATACTCAGGCTGTCGAGCAGGTGCCGACTGAGCATTTCTTGCGGATCACGGACAGCGGTCAGGTTGTAGGCCTTGTTCCACTTGTTCAGCAAGGCCAGGTAGTCAAGCAGCTGTGTCTGTTGCACAGGCTCCAGCCTGATACCCAATGCGCTGGCACCACTAACCAGTTGGGCTTCAAAATCCTGCATGGTCAGGCCTCCTGCGCCAGTTGACTGCCACCCAGCGCATTGCGCTTTTTCAGGTGTACCAGCAACAGGCTGACCGCTGCCGGGGTAACTCCTGGAATCCGCGAGGCCTGGCCGAGGGTTTGCGGGCGGGCACTTTCCAGCTTGATGCGGATTTCGTTCGACAGCCCGCTGAGGCTCTGATAATCGAGGTCATCGGGTAATCGGGTGGCCTCGTGCAGCCGCAGGCGATCAATCTCTTCCTGCTGGCGTTCGATATAGCCGGCGTAGCGAGCCTGGATTTCCACCTGTTCAGCCACCGCCGCATCGATTGGCTGGCTGTCTGTGGTTTCACAGAGTCCCGGGTAATCCACCTCAGGCCGGCGCAGCAGATCCAGCAGGTTGTATTCGCGGGTCAGTGCAGTGCCATAGCGCGCGGCAAATGCCTCTGCTGCAGCTGTACCGGGTTGCACCCAGCTGCTGCGCAGGCGTTGGGTTTCCAGTTCGATGGCTTCGCGCTTGGCACAGAAGGCGGCCCAGCGCGCATCATCGATCAAACCGAGGGCACGGCCCTGTTCAGTCAGGCGCAGATCGGCATTGTCCTCACGCAGTACCAGCCGGTATTCCGCGCGCGAGGTAAACATGCGGTAGGGTTCACGGGTACCGTGGCTGATCAGGTCATCCACCAGCACGCCGATATAAGCCTCGTCACGCCGCGGGCACCAGGCGTCCTGCTCACGGGCCCGGCGTGCGGCATTCAGGCCGGCCAGCAAACCCTGCGCAGCCGCCTCCTCGTAGCCTGTCGTACCATTGATCTGTCCGGCAAAGAACAGGCCGTCAATCACTTTGGTTTCCAGTGAATACTTGAGGTCCTGGGGATTGAAGAAATCGTATTCAATGGCGTAGCCGGGGCGCAGGATGTGCGCGTTTTCCATGCCCTGAATGGAACGCACCACCTGCAGCTGCACATCGAAGGGCAAAGAGGTGGAGATGCCGTTCGGGTACAGTTCATGGGTGGTCAAGCCTTCCGGCTCGATAAATACCTGATGGCTGTCCTTGTCGGCAAAGCGGTGGATCTTGTCCTCAATCGACGGGCAGTAGCGCGGCCCGATACCCTCGATCACGCCTGTGTACATGGGTGAGCGATCCAGGTTGTTGCGGATGATCTCGTGGGTGCGTTCGTTGGTATGGGTGATCCAGCAATTGACCTGCTCGGGATGTTCATCCACCGAGCCCATGAAGGACATCACCGGTAAGGGCGTATCGCCAGGCTGTGCGGTCATCCGGGAAAAATCCACGCTCTTGCCATCGATACGCGGCGGTGTACCGGTTTTCAGTCGGTCAACCCGCAATGGCAGTTCACGCAGGCGCTGCGCCAGGGCAATCGCCGGCGGATCACCGGCCCGACCGCCAGAGTAATTGTCCAGACCAATATGGATGCGTCCGCCAAGGAAAGTGCCGGCGGTCAGTACCACGTTGTCCGCGAGAAAACGCAGGCCCATCTGGGTAACCACGCCACGTACCTGCTCCTGTTCAACGATCAGGTCATCGCAGGCCTGTTGGAAGATCCACAGGTTCGGTTGGTTTTCCAGCATCTGGCGGATAGCAGCCTTGTACAGCACGCGGTCTGCCTGGGCGCGGGTGGCGCGGACTGCCGGCCCCTTGCGGCTGTTCAGCACGCGGAACTGGATACCGGCACGGTCGGTGGCATGCGCCATGGCGCCGCCCAAGGCATCGACTTCTTTGACCAGATGGCTTTTGCCGATGCCGCCAATCGCCGGGTTGCAGCTCATTTGTCCGAGGGTTTCGACGTTGTGGCTGAGCAGCAGGGTTTTCACCCCCATACGCGCAGCAGCCAGCGCTGCTTCGGTACCGGCATGGCCGCCACCTACCACGATCACGTCAAAACGACTCGGATAATCCACTTCACACCTCGGTGTCCGCTTCGGACGAAATTCGGAAAAAGCCGTTGATTATAGGCCCCAAGCAGGGAAATTGCAGCCGTAAACTGATCATAAAGTGAACAGTCTGCATCGCACGGGGTGGCGGACTATACACAGAATTTATTCAAAGAGGTTTTAAAACCTTTTTTATAGATCTTGTATATGGTCAGTCTGTTTTCTGTGGAAAACCATGGAAAATCCAATAATTTCAGACAATTGGAAGAAGCATAAGGTTGTTGGGAAAGGGTGTGCCAACGGTGGGTAGCAGGCCTCTATTCCTGTGTATAACTGGTAGCTTTGTCCACAGGGAGGAAATCCCCGATTTACTGCACAGACTTGCGGACAGCCTTGTACGTTGGTTGTCCACAGGGCTCAGGCAGCACATACGGGCTTATTTGCCGATGCAGAAGCTCGAGAAAATGCGCCCCAGCAGGTCATCGGCACTGAATTCACCGGTGATTTCTCCCAGGCACTGCTGGGCCATGCGCAGGTCTTCGGCAAGCAGTTCGCCGGCGCCCAGTTCGGTAAGTTGCTGTTCGCCATGCTGCAACAGACTGGCGCAGCGCTGCAGTGCATCGAGGTGACGGCGGCGCGCACTGAACAGGCTTTCGTCGCTTTGCTGGTAACCCATGCAGTGCTTCAGATGTTCGCGCAGCAATTCGATACCCTCGCCGCTGCGGGCACTCAGGTGCAGGCTGACGCTGCCGTCATTGGCAGTCTGCAGGCTGATTTCATCACCACTGAGGTCTGCCTTGTTGAAGATCAGGGTGATTTTCGCCGGGTCCGGGTGCTGTTCGACGAACTCCGGCCACAGGCTGTCGGGGTTGCGTGCCTCCGGCTGGCTGGCATCCACCACCAGCAGAATACGATCGGCATCGGCTATTGCATCCATCGCTCGTTTTACGCCGATCTGTTCCACCAGGTCCTCGGTATGCCGCAGGCCAGCGGTATCGATGATATGCAGCGGCATGCCGTCGATCTGGATATGTTCGCGCAGGATATCGCGGGTAGTACCGGCAATGTCGGTGACTATCGCGCTGTCCTTGCCGGCCAGGGCATTCAGCAGGCTGGATTTACCGGCATTCGGCCGTCCGGCGATCACCACATTCATGCCATCGCGTAACAGGGCGCCCTGTCCGGCCTCGCGCTGTACCTGGGCCAGTTGTGTACGGATTCCCTGCAATTGACCAAGCACATGACCATCAGCAAGGAAGTCGATTTCCTCCTCGGGAAAGTCAATCGCTGCCTCGACATGGATACGCAGACTGATCAGTGCCTCGGTAAGGGTCTGGATCCGTCGCGAGAAGGCACCCTGCAGCGATTGCACGGCGTTGCGCGCCGCCTGTTCCGAGCTGGCTTCGATCAGGTCGGCAATCGCCTCGGCCTGGGCCAGATCAAGCTTGTCATTCAGAAAGGCCCGTTCGCTGAACTCGCCAGGACGTGCCAGACGCACACCACAGGCCAGACAGGCACGCAGCAACATGTCCATTACCACAGGGCCGCCATGCCCGTGCAGTTCCAGCACATCTTCACCGGTAAAGGAATGCGGGCCGGGGAAATACAGCAAGAGTCCCTGGTCGATGACTTGCGGGCCGTCCCAGAATGGCCCGTAATGGGCATGCCGGGGTTTCGGTTCAAGGCGCCCAAGCTGTCTGGCAACGTCCAGTGCGGCCGGTCCGGAGACCCTGACAATGCCGACACCACCCTGGCCGCGGGCGGTGGCAATCGCGGCAATGCTGTCGCTGTGGTATCGGCTCATGGGGATTCTCCAGATGGCAAAACGCCCCGTGATCGGGGCGTTTGCGTCAGTTCAGTGTGGCTCAGTCCTTTTTCGCGGCTGCGCCTTCGATCTGTCGGGTAATGTACCACTGTTGCCCGATCGACAGAACGTTGTTGACCACCCAGTACAGCACCAGGCCGGAGGGGAACCACAAGAAGAACACGGTGAAGATCAGCGGCAGCATCTTCATTACCCGTGCCTGCATCGGGTCTGGCGGGGTCGGGTTGAGCATCTGTTGCACGAACATGCTGGCACCCATCAGGATTGGCAGCACGAAGTAGGGATCCTTCAGCGACAGGTCGGTGATCCAGAACATCCATTCAGCCTGGCGCATCTCGACGCTTTCCATCAGCACCCAGTACAGCGCAATGAATACCGGCATCTGTACCAGAATCGGCAGACAGCCACCCAGCGGATTGATTTTTTCTTTCTTGTACAGCTCCATCATCGCCTGTGACATTTTCTGGCGATCTTCACCGTGCTGCTCACGCAAGGCCTGCAGCTTGGGTCCGACCCGGCGCATGTTGGCCATTGACCGGTAGCTGGTGGCTGACAGCGGGAAGAACACCAGCTTGATCAGAACGGTCAGCAGGATGATTGACCAGCCCCAGTTGCCGACAAAGCTGTGGATGATGCTGAGCACCCAGAACAGCGGCTGGGCAATCCACCAGAGGAA
>Ga0194138_10001157_pt1 | contig 12679 bp, 12 predicted proteins | sample TARM_MetaG_T2_14_FD_134022 | JGI IMG/M metagenome (GOLD analysis project Ga0194138, IMG submission 134022) | Freshwater microbial communities from Pennsylvania, USA, analyzing microbe dynamics in response to fracking - TARM_MetaG_T2_14 (version 2) | ecosystem: Environmental > Aquatic >...
ACCCAAGGGCAATATTGGAACGAGCCTCACTATTATGTTTATTTAATGACACCTAAGTACTATACCGAACTTGACGGCAAGAAATATCCTTTCACTGGAAAATTGAACAAGCCCAGAGTAATCATACTTACTAAATAACTATGAGTGATTAGATTCCGTCATACTAAAGCAGAGCTAACAGGTTAATCCTGTTTAACTCTGCTTTATTTTTTGTTAGCAGTAATGGGTGAGTTGTATTTCTCCCCACACGAGTGACGGTGGACAGATGATGCTCTTGCAAATTAATTAATACCAGCCCCCCGATAATCCTGACAATTTTTGAGGGTATATCAGAAGCTACTAGTTCGATTTTTAAATATATTACTACCCATTTAATCATCATTTATGGTAACTATGTGCGTATCACTGGTCACTGCGGTTTTTTAATCGCTACATTCGTGATACCTATATCATAACAGAAATTGTAAAATCGGCTCTAGCTACAGTAACATAAGAAAAAGAACAAGATCCATCCATCGAATCTTGTTCTTAATTCTAGCTAAGTGACTTATATGTTGGGGACGAGTTCTGTTACTTCTTTTCGGTCTAACTCCACATTAGAGTCGTTATTTAATGTATTCAGATTACAATTTCAAGTGGCGTGGCTACAGAAAAAGAGCCAACAGCATTTTCAGCTGTTGTAGTGACCCCAAAGGAAATTGGTGTTTTTGTTTGCCTTAAATATTATAAATAACCTGCTTTTCTTGAACGAGGCCAATAATTGTCATAATGACATCGCTCGCCAACTTCATTCTTTCCACTGTCACAAATTCATAAGGACCGTGAGAGTTTTCTGATCCTTTAAACAAGTTAGGGGTCGCAATACCTTTAAAAGCAAGATGGCTACCATCTGTCCCTCCGCGCATTGGATTGACTCTTGGCGTCACTCCGTTGATCTCATAAGCTTTCTTGGCCAAGTCGAATGAGCGAGAGTCATTTTTAATAATGTTAGCCATATTATAATATTGATTAGAAATGACACAGGAAATACGTGGATAATCGTAAGTGGCATTTTGCTCATCGATCCATTTTTGAATCTTTTCTTTTCGTTTTTCGAATGTATCAAAGTCATGATCGCGAATATTATAAGCACACGTGACTGAGTCTAAGTCCCCGTGTTGACTAGCCAGCATGTAATAGCCTTCATAACCACTGGTTGTTTCAGGCGTCTCATCAGCTGGAATTTTTTGGTAAAATTTAGCTGCCTCAGCTAACGGATTGACCATGACATCTTTGGCAGCACCTGGATGGACACTGGTTCCCGTGAAGGTGATAACCGCTTGGGCGGCATTAAATGTCTCATAGTCTAGCTGCCCTGTTCGACCGCCGTCAATAGTATAAGCAAATTCTACCGGCCATTTTTCAGCAACAAAACGACTTGCACCGATTCCAATCTCCTCGTCTGGACCAAAAGCGACCCAGATATCCCCATGCGGAATGTCAGGATTCTCGATAAGATATTTCATCACTTCGATGATCGAAGCCATGCCAGCTTTACAATCTGCCCCGAGCAAGGTCCTCCCGTCCGTTGTCACTAAAGTTTCTCCAACATAATCCTTTAAATTCGGAAATTCTTTGACTGTCATGGTTATGCCTAGTTCTTTATTTAACACAACATCTTCCCCATCATAATGATAGTGAACCTGCGGATTGACATTCTCAGAGGGGAAATCTGCCGTATCAATGTGTGCCATAAAACCAATTGAAGGAATATCTTTATCACCTTGGTTACTAGAAATCTTCGCCGTGACAAAACCGTCACGCTCATCAAAGAAAACATCCTCAAGTCCTAGGACCGTCAATTCCTGCTCAAGCATGTGCGCAAACTCTACCTGTTCGGGCGTTGACGGGATAGTCTGTTTGTTGGAGGGGTTGCTTCGCGTATTAATCCGAGCATAGCGGATAAATCGTTCAAGTATCGTTTCGTACATCGTGAACCTTCTTTCTTTTTGAAAAATTAATTACGTTGTATTATAAAAGAACATAATAAAAAAGCAAGTCTTCATTAAAAATAAATGACAAAAAATAATTTTTTCAAAAAAACATTGACTAAATCCATGTTTAATAGTATCATAACATTAATATTTAATGAGATATCGCGATGAAGAGAAGTGTCATTCGTACGTTTAGCACATAACAGAGAGCCTGGGATGGTGAAAAAAGGCCGTTAAACAGCGAGTGAAGATGAACTTGGAGCGTTCGATTTAGTCTAACTAAGTCGACGGGTGCGCCCGATACCGTGCAGAGTATTGATAGATACTTATTGAGCGATTACTTGTGAAAGTAATTCGGAACCTGGGTGGTAACGCGATTAATTCGTCCCTTTTGTTAGATTGATTCTGACAAAAGGGGCTTTTTTTATTAAAGGGGGTGAGGCCATTGGACTGTGACATGTGGCAAATAAAATTTGAACAAAAAAATTATATGAGGTGGAAATCTATGAAATTAAATCGAAAATTTAATGCTCTTATTGTATCTTTATTAACTTCCAGCACTTTGGCCGCACCTTTATCAACTTATGCCCAAGATGAAGTAGTCATCGATCCGTCGATTGAACAAAGCGTCAGCCTTGCAACCGGTGGGGAGATATCTTCACTTGACAGTGGAAGATATGCAGGAGACGTCCCTTCTTCCGATGCAATTTCTCAATTATTCGAAGGTCTGTACCGTATTGGCGAAGGTAATGATGTAGAATTAGGTCAAGCGAAAAGCGTCGATGTGAGTGAAGATGGCCTGACTTATACCTTTACCTTAAAGGACACTATATTTTGGAGTAATGGCGATCCGGTAACGGCACATGATTTTGAATTTTCTTACAAACGCTTGGTAGATCCAAATGCCGGCACACAAACTCTGCAAGCCGTAGAAATATTGAAGAATGCCTTACAGATTAAAAACGGCGAATTAGATTCTGAAGAATTAGGTGTCACAGCCTTAGACGATAAAACTTTAGAAATAGTCCTAGAATACCCAGCTGATTATTTCCCCAAATTATTATCTCACGCACGTTTCTTACCAATCAGTAAAAATTACTACGAAGAAGTCCAAGACCAATATGGTACTTCAGCAGACTACATAGTGAGCAATGGTCCTTTTAGTATCGAAGGTTGGAATGGATTGGACCTAGAGTGGACTTATGTTAAGAATGACAGCTATTGGGATGCTGAAAATGTTTATCTAGACCAAGCTTATGTCTCTGTTATTAAAGAAGTCGGTACCGGGGTTGACTTGTTCGAAGCTGGTCAATTGGATTACGTTACTCTATCAAGTGAGTTTGTTACACAATACGAAGGAAGTGAATTCCTTAACACTGTACCAAAAGCAACGATTGGTTTCTTAGGCTTTAACACAACACGTGAAGCAACCGGTAATGCCGCTTTAAGAAGAGCCATCTCCCAAGCCTTCGATAAAGAGTTATATGCCCAATCCGTCATCCAAGATGGTTCAATTCCATTGAACGGTCAAGTACCTCGTGAGTTTGCTTTCGATGAAGCAGGAGAAGATTACCGTGATATAGCGGGGGATTTATTAGTCTATGATGTTGAAACTGCTCAAGCCGATTGGAATACTGCCAAAGAGGAACTTGGATTCGATACCATAGAATTAGAATTATTAGTATCTGACGTTGAGCTTTCTGGTCGAACTGCAGAGTTCCTACAAGCCCAACTACAAGAAAACTTACCTGGACTCAGCATTACTATCCGTAGTGTCCCTCTGAAAAACCGTCTGGAAATTCAACGCGACTTACAATTCGATATTTATTACGGAACTTGGACTCCCGGATATCAAGATGCGTCTGTTTTTGTTGAACAATATACCACAACAGGTGGTATTAACTTTGGAGAATACTCTAATGAAGAGTACGATCAATTAGTAACATCTGCTAAGTATGATTTTGCCAATGATTTAGATGGGCGTTTGGCAGTCTTGATTGAAGCTGAACAATTAGGTATTGGTCAAGATGCGGCCGCTGCACCAATTTACCAAGCTACGAATGCCTTCTTATTATCACCCGAAGTGAAAGGTCTAAGAGTATTACCATTCGGAAGAAGTTTTGATTTGCGCGAGGTTTATATCGCAAACGAGTAGGTTTATTCGTAAGTGGTGATATCATTATCACCACTTAATTTTTTTAGAAAGAGGTAAAGTATGACACAATATTTTCGGTATATATTACGACGAGTCTTATTAATGGCTGTGACCTTATTTATTATTATTACTGTGACATTTTTATTGCTGCAATTTTTACCCGGTTCACCCTTTGCCAATGAGGAATTATTAACTGAGACACAACTTGCCTTATTGTATGAAAATTATGGTCTGAACGACCCTATTTATATTCAATACTTTAATTATATTGCCAATATTTTCAAAGGGAATTTAGGCGTTTCGTTTCAGTTCAATAATATCCCTGTTACACAAATTATAGCGAATCGATCGGGTCCTTCTTTACAATTAGGAGTTCAAGCGATGGTTCTAGGTACAAGCGTTGGAATTGTTCTAGGCATTATCGCCGCTGTCAAACAAAACACTTGGATTGATACCTTCACCTCAACTCTTGCGATTGGTGGACGTTCTGTTCCGAACTTTGTCTTTGCGGTGTTACTACAATTTGTTTTTGCGGTTGTTTTAGAATGGTTTCCAATTGCCTTTTGGCGTGACGGTTTTTTATCTAGCGTCTTACCGACTGTCGCCTTAGCTATCTCACCTATGGCTGAAGCAGCACGCTTTATTCGAACGGAAATGATTGAAGTACTTAACAGTGATTATATTGAATTAGCCAAAGCTAAAGGCTTCTCCAAAATTTATATTATAGGAAAGCATGCTTTGAGAAACGCGATTATTCCTTTATTAACGATTCTAGGCCCGGTTACTGCGAGTCTAATGACTGGGTCGCTTGTTATCGAGAATATTTTTTCCATACCTGGTATTGGAGAACAATTTACAAAATCAATATTAGTCAATGATTACCCGACCATTATGGGTGTGACGATTATGTATTCGGTCATTTTAGTTGTCATTATTCTTATTGTCGATATTCTTTATGGACTTATCGATCCTAAGATGCGAGTCGTTCAGGGAGGGAAGTAAATGTCACACACAGAGATAGCTAAAACAAGCTATAATGAACAAATTTTGAATCAAACAAGTCAGCTAGACGATAACCTATTCACTTTAGATAATCGGATGAAGTCCGCAAAAAATGAAGAGATTATTGCGCCTACATTGAATTTTTTCCAAGATTCATGGCGTCGGTTAAAAAAGAATAAAGGGGCTATGATTTCCTTTTTCGTCATTATATTAATTCTCATTATTAGCATTTTTGCGCCATTTTTTGCGCCGCATGACCCCAATGCTCAAAACCCAGCTTGGTCAAATTTACCCCCAAAAATTCCTGGATTGGAACATCTCAGCTGGTTCAATGGCATGTCGGTTAACCGTGGTGGTGCTCTTATTGACAGTTACGAACAAGCAAGTGTACCTGAAGGAGTCTACTATTATCTAGGTACTGACAGCTTAGGTCGAGACCTCTTGTCTCGTATCATCTATGGGACACGAATCTCATTAATCGTCGCCTTTGCAGCGGCCTTAATTAACTTAGTATTCGGTATTACATATGGAATTATTTCCGGATGGGTTGGAGGCCGTGTGGATAGCTTCATGCAACGTGTTTTAGAAATTTTGTCCGGTATCCCAAACCTAGTTATCGTAGTATTAATGCTCCTTGTGATGCGTCCTGGGCTAGTTTCTATTATCATAACCATCGCGTTAACAAGCTGGATAACAATGTCTCGTGTGGTCAGAGCACAAACCATTCGTCTTAAACAACAAGAATATGTCTTAGCCGCTGAAGTTCTAGGCCAACCTGTCTATAAGATAATGTTAAAACACATCTTGCCTAATATGATGGGCTTGATTATTGTACAAGTCATGTTCGCCCTACCATCCGCCATCTTTTTTGAATCCTTTCTAAGCTTTATCGGAATTGGTATCCCTGCTCCAAATGCATCTTTAGGAACGCTAATTAGTGATGGCTACAAGACTTTCCGCTTTCTACCTCATCTCATGTGGTACCCAGCAGCGGTCATCTCGATTATTATGTTGTCCTTTAACTTATTAGCCGATGGGTTACGAGACGCCTTCGACCCTAAAATGAAAGAATAGGTGATATAGTATGAATGAATTAGCATTATCCGTTAAAGACTTAACCGTTAGTTTCCAAACCTTTGCCGGAAAGCTCCATGCCCTTCGACAAGTCTCTTTTGATCTTTACCAAGGAGAGACGCTGGCCATTGTGGGTGAATCTGGTTCAGGTAAAAGCGTCACTGTACGCTCTATTATGGGACTCTTAAGCAAAAATACCTTGGTGGAAAAAGGAGAAATTCGTTTCAAAAATCAAAACCTTTTAGACTATACCGACAAACAAAAGGAAAAAATTCGAGGTAGCCAGATTGCAATGATTTTCCAAGATCCTATGACATCCTTAAATCCCACGCTAAACATCGGTAGCCAAATTATCGAGGTGCTTGAGAAAAAACGAGCTATGAAGCGTCAAGAAGCCGTTGAGGAAGCTATTAACCTGCTTGATTTGTGTGGGATTCCTAATCCAGAGGAACGTATTACACAATACCCCCATCAATTTTCCGGCGGTCAAAGGCAACGGATTGTTATTGCCATTGCTCTAGCTGGTGACCCGGAAATTCTCATTGCCGACGAGCCTACAACAGCGCTAGACGTTATGATCCAAGCTCAAATAATTGAGTTACTTAAAAAAATTCAAGAAGAAAAGCAGATGACGATTATTTTTATTACCCATGATTTAGGTGTTGTCGCGAACGTAGCAGACCGAGTGGCTGTAATGTATGCGGGTAAAATCGTCGAGATTGGGTCTGTCGATGATATTTATTACCATCCACAACACCCTTATACTTGGGGCTTATTAACTTCCATGCCGACACCTGATTTAGAAGGAAAGCTTTACGCTATTCCGGGTACGCCCCCAGATTTATTGAATCCACCCGAGGGTGATGCCTTTGCCTTTCGGAATGAATACGCCTTAGCCATTGACTTCGTTCAAGAACCGCCCTTTTTCGAAGTGAGACCCAATCATTATGCAGCCACCTGGCTCCTTCATCCTAAAGCACCAAGTATCGAAGTGCCTGAGAAAATTAAAGAACGCTATAACCATTTTGAAGAAAAAATAAAGAGGGGTGACATCCAATGACAGTGAATGTGTTAAAAGAACAGCCTCTTGTCCAAATCAAACAACTTAAACAGTACTATAATGAAGGAACGCGAAAAGAAGTCAAAGCTCTTGACGATGTGACCTTCGACATATATGCGGGTGAGACCTTCGGTCTAGTCGGTGAGTCCGGGAGTGGCAAATCAACGATTGGACGTGCTATTGTGAATCTGTACACACCTACTGATGGTGATATTATCTTTGACGGAAAATCTTGGTCCCAAAGACAATCCCGAAAAAGTAAATTAAGCTTCAACAAAGAAGTGCAAATGATATTCCAAGATCCATACGCCTCACTTAATCCTAGAATGAAAGTGAACGATATTATAGCAGAAGGCTTGGATGTCCATCAACTCGTTCGTAATCCCAAAGAACGCACAGAGCGTGTCTATGAATTACTGGAGGCGGTTGGGTTGAACAGAGACCATGCAACACGCTATCCCTATGAGTTCTCAGGTGGCCAACGCCAAAGAATTGGAGTTGCCAGAGCTTTGGCTGTCGAACCAAAATTCATTGTCTGTGACGAACCCATCTCTGCTTTGGACGTATCCATTCAATCTCAAATTATTAATTTGTTGGAAGAATTACAAGCAGAACGCGGTCTGACCTACCTATTCATCGCCCACGACTTATCCATGGTCAAGCACTTTAGTGACCGCATCGGCATGATGTACCAAGGGAAAATCGTCGAGATTGCAGACTCAGACACTTTATATTCAGAACCCCAACACCCTTATACAAAAAGCTTACTCTCATCGATTCCCCTGCCTGACCCTGATTACGAAAAAGAGCGTCAAAGAATCACTTTCAAACCAGATGGTAACTTCTTTAACCCGAGTAATCAATTGGTAGAAGTCGAACCGAATCATTGGGTGTATCAGTAGGTGGATTCGGAAATTTTCCATAATAAACAAGGCCTGTTCACTATTGACAACAGTAGTGAACGGCCTTTTTTGGGTTGTGGGTGAACTTGGGTAAGATGAGATGTGCAAATGTCCTTATCCATTCACCTTATCCGCCCGATAATAGATATTCCCAATCTTGTCTGGGTCGGCGGGAGCCATGACACCCTTTCTCATGCCATATAGACGGGTAAGCCTGGAGTCCGTTGATTGCGAGCTGACGCAAGGATTCTGGCATCCTTATTATCTAGGATGGCTTTGGCCAAATTGATATTGTTTTCCAGAACAATCTTATCGAGTTCAAAGGTCTCGTGATTCACTAGCACTCTTTGGTAAAGATGTTCATGGGCACTGAATCTCACCATGACATCATAGTGAGTCTGAATATCGGTACTGTGGTCCAAGGACATGAGTGTCGGATGCGAAATGGCATCGCCAAAAATCGCCATACTTTCTTCAGGGATAATAAAGACCCTACAACCATGACTATGCCCTAGTAAGTGATAAGGTTGAAGTGTGAGATTGCCTAAGTCAAATATGGAATTTTCCGTTAGCGGTGTATAAGATTGAGATCGTACTGGTTGCCATAAGTCAGCCTCTTCTTGAAAATCCACTGGCGCATGTGTAGCCAAAACTTTACGGCGTAATAATCCTCATCTGTTACCTCCTCTTCCAATCCTACTCCCTAGCCAGCTTCATCATAACACGTTATCTCAATGGTCTGATTCATAGGGTCTGATTCATAGGGTCTAAGACTGGGAAAGTCCAATAACCAACCCATTGCGGGTTGATGGCCATCTATATTAAAAGCAATAACATCAGCCTCATCCCAGATTAAATCTAAGCCAAGGGCATCTGCATAAAATGCTTTGCTTACCGCCAAATCTTGTGTGAACATATAGGTAAAACCAAATTTTGCCATAGCTTTCTCAACTCCTAGCAGTAAATCTATTTAAAGAGGGCTTTAATTCTATCGATAACACTCGTCTGTCGAATTTCACGATGATAGATATTTCCTAAGAATAAGGGGTTCGAACTCAAGTGCTCGCTGGCCGCTTGAATGGTTCGTTCGGCATTCCCGAATACAAAGGTCGAGGTTGATCCCACTGGGAATCCGTAATGGACATCGGCTGTTTCAATCGACAGACCCACCTGTTGGCTTCGCATCAAGCTCAAGGAACGGTTAATGACATCATTCGTCCGCGTAGCAGGTTGAATATACTGCTTAGCCTCCAAACCGGTTGACAGAACATACTCAATCTCCCCACCTTCAGAAGTACGTCTGAATAAGTTAGCCGGCGAGTTCAATAGTAGCCCACCATCAACCAACTGATACTTATCCACCATGGTCGTCTGAATGACGAAAGGATAGGAACTGGAAGCCAGACAGGCATCAACCACCGAGATATCTTCTGGATAATAGTCAATTTTGTCATCATCTTTAATAAAATGCTCAGCTTGATTCGTGAATACCACTAATTTCCCACTAATCAAATCCACTGCTGGAATCGCAATTGGTATCTTTAAATCTGACAACATGGTCTGGCTGAATAAAGGATGCAGGTTTACTATCACTTCTTTAATTTTTTCGACGGCTACAAAGCCTGTTGAATAATTCAAGACAAGGAAATTAGTCAAAAATTGGCGTTTCTTAAAGACTTCGCTCTCAGCAATTGCTCGGTCAGTCTCAATAATTAATTCCTTCAAGGCTTGTGTCGACAGACCATAAGCAACCCCTGCCGCAATGAATGACCCCATCGAAGTCCCTGCCACTGAAGAAATTTTTATATTTTTTCGATCTAATTCATCTAAGATGGCCACTTCCGCAAAACTTTTGGCGCCACCCCCTGAGAAACTCAATCCAATTGTTTTTTGTTTACGACTTCCTACTTCACTCAATTTTATCACCTCATTGCCACTATTCTATCACATCAGGACTTCTAAATTCTCGGCCTAGAGCTCCATAAATCAAAAGAAAAAAATAAAGCCACCCTTCAATGCCAGTACTTTATTAAAAGGTATATTTGCTTTAATTTTCTTCTTCTACTTCTTCATCACGATACATACATTGAAACCAATTAAATAAATTATTATAAAAAGTTTCAGTTATTCGCTTTCATGACGGGGAGTCAGTTTAGTTAAGTTTGACTTAAACACTCCTTCGACACTTCATGAGTATTAAACGGACGTTAATCACAATGAAAAAAACTAGAGATATGGTTATTTCACCTATTGCCTCTAGTTTTTTGCATTTGATAGGGATCGAGCGTAAATTCTGAACACCCACCCGTTCTATATAAAACAATCCGATTAAACCATCGCCAAACCTTCTTTTCTAGTTGGTCTAGGATATAATTGGTCGATGATGTCTAAATCTTCTTGCGCTAGCTCAATCGCTGTGGCCTGAACATGCAATCGCACATGGTCTGGGTTAGATGATTGAGGAATCGCAATCGTATCCCCACCGCGAATACACCAGGCTAAGGCAAGTTGATAGACATCGCATTGATACTTTTGAGCCATCGCAATGATCGCTTCTTGCTTGGTAAAGCCTGCCCCAAAACTATCTCCTTGTGCAACAGGTGAGTAGGCTATCAGTGGCATATGATGTTGTCGCATGAGTGGGAGTAAGTCGAATTCAATGCCACGCTCTCCAATGTTATATAATAGTTGGTTGGACTGGCACTGTCTGCCTTTTTCCAAGGCCAATATCTCTCCAATCTCATCGGTATCCAAATTGGACACACCCCATGATTTAATTTTCCCTTTTTGCTTTTGCTCTTCTAAGGCTTCAACAGTTTCACTTAATGGCACACTGCCATGCCAATGCAACAAGTACTGGTCTAAGTAATCTGTCCTTAAGCGTTTTAAACTCGCATCTAAGCTTTTTGATAATTGATGTTTGGATGCATTGGATGGGAGTACTTTAGATATTAGGAATAAGTCTTCACGCTCGTAAGGCTTGATTGCTTCTCCTACTAAAATCTCAGACCTTCCGCTCCCATACATCTCAGCCGTATCAATCACTTGGATGCCAGCTTCAATCCCCGTTCTAATCGCTTGAGTCTCTTTTTCTTTTGACTTGGCATGATCACCCATATGCCAAGTTCCAAATCCTATCGCTAGTACATTTCTCCCCGCAATTTCTACAGTTTTCATTCTATCCCGCTTTCTTTTTGAATGGCTTATGACGACTGACATTTGCAAATTTATCATTATGCGTTTTGACTATTTATCTATCTACCGCTAACTTCGCTCCAAGCTTTGGACTTAATATTTACCAGCTAGTTAGTGGGCTTGCTTTTCTTTATTTGTGATACGCATGTGCGTATCACTCGTCACTGCGGTTTATTAATATCATACATCGCGTTACGGGGCTTTTACCAATTATAGCGGTTAGTGAAGAAAGCCATGGGAACCATGAACTTACACATAATCAATAAACTATCCATTTAATCTTTTTAAAGCAAACTCAAAATTTTCATATGGCTACATTTAAATTTGAACACCTGGCCAGTAAAGAAAAAACCAACAGCCTATATACCAGCCGTTGGCTCTTACTCAATGTTCCACTATCACTAATTACGTTAATCTAACAGTAAAAATTACAGTTAAAACTTTATATAAAAGTTCTATTTATGCTGTTATTCTAAAAAGAAGAAATCCATTAAATAAACATCAGAGCCCATCCGTTCCACTAACTCATCTTTGACGTGATTATAAAACAACTGGTAGAGTTCTGAGTTGGCTGTATCTATTAAATCTAATCCTTTTCCCTCACCAAAATCTCCGTCCATATAAAGGACTCTTGGTTGATAATCAGTAATATCCACCGCAAAAATATACAAATGATTCCCATCATAAGAAGCCTTCATATCAACAACATAAAATCTAATTTCATCTGTTGCTCCGAAAAAAGACTCATCTTGATATGCAAATCCTGTACCCACACCGTAAAGCGTAGAAAAAGAGAGTAAATTATATACATCATAAGAATGAAATTTATTCTCATTATCTAAAGTGATACTATAATACTCTTGACCCATTGATTTTTCCCATTCCGTAAACTTTCTATCCAAACTTGCAACATATTCCTCTGAGTACGGATTCGTCCATTCTGCTCTAAACCCTGCAGGATTATAAAATTCTTCATACTGAGCTTTTTGTGCACTAGCAACCGATGTATTCAAGGAAAAAAGTAATATAAGTATTAACATCGCTATTTTTTTCATTTTTTTCTCCCTTATATTTTATCTTATTTGAGAACGTCTTTAATGATAAAGGTCTATTTTATCTTTTTATTGGCTGATTATAAAAGATAAACTCTCCTGAATTATTCATACTTATTTGTCAGAACTAGCATTTATCCCGCATTAATACCGTTTACCACTCTATTCATTGTTCACCCGTTGGGTGAAGTAAAAAAGATACAAAAAGAGCACACTCTGTGATATTGTAAAGTCAACCAAAACCCAAATACCAAAAAGAGGTGTGC
>Ga0194138_10001158_pt1 | contig 12674 bp, 12 predicted proteins | sample TARM_MetaG_T2_14_FD_134022 | JGI IMG/M metagenome (GOLD analysis project Ga0194138, IMG submission 134022) | Freshwater microbial communities from Pennsylvania, USA, analyzing microbe dynamics in response to fracking - TARM_MetaG_T2_14 (version 2) | ecosystem: Environmental > Aquatic >...
CTGGCCGACGACTTCCGGGACTATATCGAGCACACGCCCTGGTGGAAGCTGCAGTGGCATCTTTTGACTCGACGGGAAGCCCCATGGCTGGAACGGCGTAAACGTTAAGCTTTCAACGTCGCTCCGTGCGGCGTTTTATGCCGCTATTGGGGGATTTCCCTACCGTTACGGCATAAAGCGGCCCTATGGCCGCTATGAGCTGACCAGGCCACTGACTAGTCGGTGTTCGCCATTCCACACCCCGTGCAACGTACCTCAAGCTGTCCCGCACGGCGCCGGGCCTGCATCACCCCTTGGCGACAGGCGCCGCAGCCATAATCCAGCGCCCGCCACTCCTTACCGATGGCCTGGCCTTCCTCGCTGACCCGCAGCCATTCGGTGACAAAACCCGGATTGAACAAGCTCACGGGCGCCACCACCGGGGCAGGGAGTTCGCCAGATAGGGCAGGGCGGTAGCGCACCACCTGGTGGTCATCTTGACGCTCGATCTCCATCGCCAGGGCCTGGTCGTGTTCATCGCGGTACTCAAAGCGCTGTGCCTCCTCATTCCATGGCGAATCGTTACTAGGTTGCTCGTCGTACAGCTTGGCGCCGGGATAAGCCTTCAGTCCCCGCAGCAACGGCTCCAGCCACGTCTGCGCCTCGAACAGCACCCAGCGGATCTCACCATTGGGCAGTTCAAGCCCCACCCGTCGTAGGCGTAACGGCGCATAAGTCACCGGCGGCTTGCCTTTGGCGTTACACCCCTTTTTTGCTTCGAGCTCACGGTTGTAACAGCTGATGCATATCGGCCCCACCCGTCGGTCACGCTGATGACCACAGCGCACGCACAGCTTGGCCATGGGCCCGCTGTTACCCAGCTTGGAGAGCCGGTCGAGTGTCGCCTGTTGCCCTGTCGCATGAACCCTGCCGATCGCGCAGTTCCGACAGGCACTGAACTGTCCCAAGGTATCGCCCTGGGCCAGGCCATGACGCGCCGCACAGCTCGCTAGGGTCAAGGTGGCGTGCAAGCGAGGGCAGGTGAAGTGCAGCACCCCCGGTAAATGCTCTGGGTAAGCCTCGAAGTAGTTTACCGGTTCGGCCGGAATCGTTGCCGCGTTGCTCATCACCACTTCCCCTGCACGCCAATTGAAACAGGAGTTTAGCGCGGTTTTGGGCAAGCCGCAGTAGCTTCATTCACGTCTTTTTTAGCGCAGAAAAGCGTAGGTTCGAAGGCGTCGTGATAAAAAGATGGAATCTCACCCAGTAACGCCCACGGAGGCGCTTATGTCATTGCAACACGGCTACACCTATCACCGTACGGTTCAGTCCCTGCCGGGAACCATTCAGGCCCGTCCGCTGGATTTTGCCGAGCGTCATTTACCCGAAGACCTCAGCATGAGCGAAGCGAATCAACTGACCGACCAAGATAACACTGCCTTGCTCGCCGCCATACTGGCGCCCTGGGACGCGCTGGATATCACTCCGAATGAGCCCTGGAGCGTCGGCGGGCTACGCTGCGCCCGGGAAAGCGATGATCCGGACGTTCTGACTGGCTGGCGACGGCTGTGTCTGCCAGGTATCGATGGACACCCCCACGCTAGTGATCGCCATGGCCCGCATCTTCACCTGACCCCGGAAGGCGGGATCCTCTACCAGCCGGGCCCATACTGCAAAGAACCTGGCGTGCCTGAGCTGATCGCGGTCGAAACTCTCGATCAGCTCCTGGAAATGCTGGGGCGCACCGCCCCCTTTGCCGACGCCACGTTCTAACCTCACGATGGCCTCCCTGGCGATACTGGGGAGGTTTATTGGGCAAGTCTTTGATGAAGAGTGACGTTGGGTTGGGTGTCATTGCGTCTCGTTGTGGCTCATTGAGTGAAAGCTGAATTATGATTGGGGTTTTGTGCCTTGGAATCCGACTCATGAGTTTCACCCCCACCCCCCGCTCTCTCGGTATCAATTGGAATGAGGCTGCAAAACGCCTGGCGAACGTGCAACTGGAAGAATGGGTGAGTCAGAACGCTTCCCTTATTGCTGCCGATCCGGGTTGGCTTGATGCTAACTTTAGTGCGTTCACCTTGGAATGGAAGCGCTTGATGATGGAGGCCGTTTTGGCCGAAGCCCTGTCATGCCACAACCTCTATCTAAAAAGAACGCCTGAGGTGACGGATAATCGATTTTTTTCGCCCGCGATACTGCATACCTATATCGATACATCACCCGAACAATTCGGGTTTTATGCCGGCGACGTCGATATGGACTTGCTGGTTCCGGAAGTTGCCGATTGGCTAAAATCGTTATTGCCTCAGGCTAAATGGCATAAAATCCCCGAAGTATTGCGTGGTGATACGCTAAATTCCGATTATGCCGCTTTGATTCAGCCCCAGGATTACTCCCCAGGGATAATATCCGAAGCAGAATCTTCTACAGCGAAAACATTGGATATAGCGGAGGGTGGGGATGGAAAAAAGGATAAACAAAAGAGGCCTGAAGGCGCTGATAATGAAGCTAAACCCTCTCATTTGCTAATGATTGCAGCCATGCTCTCCTTGCTTAAAGAGCCTGGTTCCATCATCACTCAAGCGCAGCTCATTTCTAAAATTGAGAAAAAGTATCCTGAGATTGACAGGCTAAGTCAAAGTACCCAGGAAAAAATCCTAGCGTCGGCCAATGCCGCTATGGCCGAAGCAATGAAAGCGGCTTCTCACGATGGTAAATAGCAGGATGAGCTCTAACCATTGCAACTGCAAAACGTAGTATTGCAGTTGCAATGACCTTACCAAATACCTAGCGCATGATTCGCCTTGTCCATCCCAGCACAAGGCGAATCAACATGACCTACCTTCCTCTACCCCCATCATTCGACACCCAGCGGCGAGCCCCCGTGTCCACTGCGTATCGGCCGCTTCGCGCTGCCATACGACCAAGCGTCCCTCAAGGTCGTTGTTATGGTCAATATCGGCCCAACACGCTTCACTATTGTCCAGGTCGTGACGGCACCCTTAGGGCTGGCATAACCCTGAAGGAGGCCACTATGAGCATGACTCAACCGACCACTGTCACCCCCGCTGTTCTGCGTCGCAAAGACGCCGCGTCTTACCTGGGCGTGTGCGTCAATACCTTGGGCAATATGAAAGATGCCCCGGGCTTTCCACGCCCGATACGCATCACACATCGTAGCGTGGGTTATCGCAAAGCTGACTTGGATGCCTGGCTCGAAAGTCGCCAAGCGTAAACAAAAACGCCCCGACCTCTACGAAAGGCCGGGGCGCTAAGTCCAACAGCCGTGTTGACGGCCTTGAACGGAACTCAAAAATGAGCGATATGATCATCAAAGTGTACCATCCCGCCGTGGAAATGCACGCGGTAATTGGACCCCTCGTTCCGGCCTGCGCGACAGGCCCATGTTGTTGCCCACCATTTTCGCCAGTCTGGGCAACCTCGATGCTATCCACGATCACCTGTTGTTGCGCGGTGCTCTGGTGGTCGATGACCTCACCTGGATCGTCGGCGAAGAGCGTGTTAGCGCTGAACCGATTTCTCTATCGCTCTATAGCGCACTGGGCCTTGATCCAGAGCCCATCGAAGCTGGCTGGCGGCAATACACGCTGGGTCGGCGCTATATGGGCCCGCTGCTGCACCTTTCGCCGCGTGGCGAGGTCTATGTCGAGTTCATCGACGGGTACGGGCTGGGCATGGACGCCACTATGCCGCTCTACACCCTGGAGCAGCTTGACGCCATTCTTGCCGCCTCTCTGGGACGCCGGGAGGTGGCCGCATGATCTCCGTCGCTGAACAACACGTTTTGGATCGTTTCTTCCGCACCTGGCTTTCGCTCAATGTGTTGCCGGCCTACCGCGAGGTACCGTACAAGCCCCACGGGGCGGGTCCGGCCCCCAAGACCATTGTCGAGGCAATCAGCGAGCACCTTACTCTGGATCGCGAGAGCCACTGCTGGGAGTGGACGGAAAGCTGCCCGGACGGCGTGCCTCAGGTCACCGTGCGGGTTCCGGCATACAGCCTGGCGCGACGCACGGTGCCCGTGTCGGTGCTGATGTGGGAGATGTGGCTAGGACAGCTGCCCAAGGGGGCTCAGGTCTACTCCCTTTGCGACAATGCCCGCTGCGTCAGCCCCCACCACTTGGCCGCGAACCTGCCCACCGGGGCAACCCTGGCAGGCCTCTTGCCATGCCAGCCCGACTGGGGCGCCCTGGTCGAGGAGGCCTGCCGTGTCCATGGTATTCCCATGGCGAAGGATCACGCTGCCCGGTACGGCTGCTGTGCCTCGCACGCCGCCTTAGGCAGGGCACCGGTATGAGCGCCGCCTTCACACCGCCGGGGGGGACCCCGGCTGGCCAGACCGCCATCGATCAACTGCTCGCCGCCATGGCCCAGGCGGGCATCAAGTACGACGACAAAGACGCTATTGTGGGTGATGGCAAGCTCCATCGCTTTCACGTCGAGGGCGATGCCCAAGGCGTCAAAAACGGCTGGTATTGCTTCCACGACGACGCCACGCCCGCCGGCAACTTCGGCTGCATGAAGCGCTACGGCAAAGACGAAAAACTGCCGTTCTCGGCCAAGCGTGCCAAGCCGCTAACGCCCCAGGAAATGGCCGCGCAAAAGGCCAAACGCGAAGCCGAGGACAAGGCGAAGCACGAAGCGGCGGCCGTGATGGCGAACGCGATCTGGGCCAAGGCCACCCCGGTGGGCGAGGCAAGCCACCCCTACCTCATCAAGAAGGGGATCCAGCCCCACGGCACGCGCATCGGGTCATTTTATGCCCGACTGCCGCAAGACGACGGCACCTGGGCCAATGTGCTGGTGTCCGACAACGCGCTACTGATCCCGCGCCGCAGCCACCAGCGCGAGATCGTCTCGCTGCAAGCCATTTTCCCCAGCGCTGACAACGCGCTGGGCCGTGACCGCACCTACCTGGCGAACGGTGAAGCGCAGGGCACCTACGAAACCATCGGCAAAGAGCAATACCATGAAGGCCGCATGGTGTTCCTGCTCTGCGAGGGCTTTGCCACCGGTGCTGCCCTGCATGAAACCACCGGCCACTGCGCCGTGGTTGCGTTTGACGCGGGCAACCTGATTCACGTCGCTAAGCGCATCGCCGCTGCCCAGAAAGAGGCGATCCTTGTCATCTGTGCCGACAACGACCAGTGGACGACCCAGCCGGTGGCCAACCCTGGGCTGTACCACGGCAAGCGGGCCGCAGATGAAGTAGCGGGGCACCTGGTGTATCCGCCGTTCCCGGCCCACCCGGCTGATCTCAATAGCGACGGCAAGCTTAAAGGACCAACCGACTTCGATGATTTGCGCCGGCTGCAAGGCGACGAGGCGGTTAGGGCAGTAGTGGAGGACTGCCTGAATGCGCTGCCGAGCCCCGACAGTGGCCCACAAGGCCCCACGCCGGGCGCACCGGTGCCAGCGTTACCATGTGCTGACTCGGAGGAAGAAATGGCCACAGCGGGGCAGGCTGCGCCGCTGGAAGGTGAATTGATGAACGTAGAAGAGGGTAATGAGGTGCTGGTGTATGACATCACGGCGCCACTGGCTGTTGCCGAGGGGTTGGTCGCGCGCCTCTGGACGCATGAAGACGTGGCGACGCTGTATCACCACCACGACAGCTTTTACGAATGGACCGGGACCCACTATGCAAAACGGTATGACAAAGACATTCGCGCCAGAGTGTATCGCCATCTGGGCCAAGCGTATCAGCCCAGCAGCACCACCAAGGGAACGAACAGGTTGCTGGCCATCAAGCTGAATATGCGACTGGTCAATAACGTTATGGATGCGCTCAAGGCCATCAGCTTGATCGAGGATGAGGTGGAAGCGCCCTCCTGGTTGCGAGATGGTGATGCACGGCCGTCGGCCGACCGCCTAATCAGTTGTACCAACGGGCTCTACGATTGGCAGGAGGGCCAGCTGCTGGATCATACGCCTGCCTACTACTCGCATAGCTGCATGGCCTTTGCCTACCAATCTGGCGCGGGAACACCTAAGCATTGGTATGCGTTCTTGGACTCGCTCTGGCCGGACGATCCTGAGTCGATCGCCACTTTGCAGATGATGTTTGGCTACCTGATCACGCAATCTACGCACCTCCAGAAGGTTTTTCTTCTGGTAGGTCCTCCACGCAGTGGTAAAGGCACCATCCTCAATGTGCTGGGAAATCTGCTGGGCTCGCGCAATATCTGCTCGCCGAGTCTGCGAGATCTGGCCAAGGACTTTGGCCTGGCCACGATGATCGGTAAACAAGCGGCGCTGGTGGGTGATGCTCGACTCACGAGCCGCATCGACCAGGCCGAAATGACGGAGAACCTTCTCTCTATTTCAGGAGAGGATTCGGTTTCGGTCAACCGCAAGAATAAGAGCCACTGGGAAGGTCGGCTCAAGGTGCGCTTTGTGATCTGTACTAATATCGTTCCCATGATCAGTGATGCTTCTGGGGCCATAGCCAGTCGTTTTGTCACCCTGGTCATGAAGCACTCCTTTTTGGGAAAGGAAAATCATCGGTTGCAAGACGGCTTGTTCGCGGAGATGCCAGGAATACTCAACTGGGCTATCGAAGGGCTTCGCCAGCTACAGGTCTGTGGACGTATCGAATCGCCGGCATCGGCTCGGGAAACGATGAATGAGCTGGATGAGCTGTCGAGTCCGGTCAAGGCGTTCGTGAATGAGCGTTGCCGGCTCGGCCCTAGCTTCCGCATCCCAACCAAATCACTGTACGAGGCCTGGCGGATATGGAACCGTGATAAGGGAAGAGATCACCCAAGCTCGGATGCGGTATTTGGGCGTGATTTAAGGGCGGTCGTGCCAACGATCGAGAAAAAGCAATATGACGTGCCCAATAGCCACCGGAGGCAGCGTAAAAATTATTACGAGGGAATTACGTTGAACTGATGCTGTGTTTCGATAATGGCTGGCCCCTTGGGGCCAGCTGTTGTTTTGGGGTGAGGCAGTAGTCCAGGAGTAGCCCTCGTTGTCATTGGCTTGCCACCAGGGCGGCAGTAGAGCTGCCAATGCCATATTAAATAAAATACCTTTAATTTACAGTAGCTTGATAGCTTGTCATTAGATGCCACCCCTAAATGTTCTATGAAATTAGAATAGTGATAAGGAGATAAACCAGGGTGTGCAGCCCTCCCTATACATCGAGTACACAGCACAATAAGAAAATGCTAGTGGCATCTAGTGACAGGGGTGGCATGGCGACCGACCCACCTCTGTACACGACGAAAAAAGGCGCCCGCTCACCGGCGCCCTCTGGCGAATCCTCTTCGCCCATTCTCAAACAACCCCACCGGCCTTACGCGTCGTCCAGCCCCTCATCCTCGACCAAGCCTCGAAGGTAGGCCGCGTGCATCACCACGTCTTCAGCCATCTCCGCTGCCAAGTGATTGAGCCACGCGTCGGACATAGCCCCCTCAGGGAAATAGAGCTTCTGGAGACGCAGGTTGGCGGTATCGCTGCAGGCCCACATCACCCCTTCGACCACCTCGTCAAGAGAGGGCACGTCCACCCAGTCGGCGCTCTGATCCTGGTGGTAGTACACCTGGCACAGGTAGGCGGGCAGCTGCTCCAAGTGCCAAGCGGGCAGGATGGCAACGCCCGGGTGCTTCCCGGCGAAGATGGCGGTGGCCCAACGCACCTCGACGCGCTGGCGATACTCAGCCTCGGCCTCGCTGATTTCCTCACGCCACCAGGCGACCCACGATGCCCAGGTCAGCGCCTGCAGCTCGTCCAACACACGCTCCACCACGCCTGAGGCATTGAGCCAGGTCTGGCCTTGTGATTCGGCCTGGGTTTGGGCATCCACGGCGGCAAGGCTGTGCCAGAGCGGGACGCCATGAGCGGTATCGGTAAGCGACTGCCTGGCGGTATTCTGATCGCTGGGCTGGTCATTCGCTGATGATTCTGTGGCCATTGTCTCCTGATCAACACGGCAGCACTGCCTGAGCGCGCAGGCCTCGGGTAGCAGGCAGGTATCGCACAGGGGGAGCATCTCGATGACGAACCCTACCGGCCCACCGATCATCGCTGTGTCGTCATCCATCTGGCCCTTGCCCCGCCACGCTGCCAGAAACGGCCACTGCGCCCCGCTAATACGCGCCAGTACCCGACGGCTGCCCACGCTATGCCCCGTCGCCAGCGCTGTCCACAGGCCTTCCAGTAACGTCGGCAGGTGTCCCAGCTCAGGGTCGGGCTCGGGGTCAAAGCGCCGGTAGACCTCACTGGGCGAGAACGCCTGGCCGTCATGGTAGATAGTCAGCATAGCCACCCGCTCGCGCTGTGCGGGTGGTAAGTGCTCGGGGAGCGGCGGGTTATGCATGCGCAGTTCTGTACAATGCCTCGCCCATCCCGGCGATCACCTCGCGCAGTTCTAGATCGGCCAGCCATGTCTCCGGTATCGCTGCCTCACCGTGCATCGCGCCCAATAGGTTGCCGGCAATGGCCCCGGTGGAGTCGCTGTCGCCATCGTGGTTCACCGCCAACACTATGCCGTGGTGCAGGTCGTCGGCGACCAGCGCGCAATAGACCGCAATCGCCAGGGCTTCTTCGGCCACCCAGCCTTCGCCCAGGGCGGTGATCGCCTCCGCATAAGGGGTAGCCGTCCCCGCCATATGCCAGGCCTGCTGCAGGGCGTCTCGCGTCTCCGGGTGGCCATCTTCGTCGGCGAGCAGCGCCAGGCTCAGGGTCAGGCCTTCCTCCAGGCTGCCACCCTCGATTAATCGCTGCACCAGCACCGCCAACACCCCGCCAGTCAGGTAGCCGCTGGGGTGGCCATGGGTCAGCCAGGCCAGTTCCTTGCCCAGGGTGAGCGTCTCGCGGGGCTCAAGGCCGTGACAGACCCCGAACAGGCCCACCGGCGCCATTCGCATTACCCCGCCGCAGCCCTTGCTGTCGTTCACTGCGCGCTCACCCAGTACCGTCATGTCGCGCAGGGCCGAGAGGCAGGTATTGCCCGGGGCGCGCCTGGCGTGCAGGACCGGTTCGGCGACGAGTGCGCTCTTTACCCAGCTGGTAGGGGCCGTCAGGGCACTTTGCTCATTTTGGGTCAGAAGCCAGCGCTGTAAGGCCTCGGCGCCTGTCCGGCGATGAATCTCGAGATCCCGCATCGCTCTCTGTGTCTCCGCCGCCAACAGCCCCTCGGCGGTGAACAGGGTCATCTGGGTATCGTCGGTGATCGCGCCTACACGGCCGTAGGCGGGCCAGAACTCGGTAACACCCGGCTCGCCGAATTGCTCAATAATCTGAGCTCGGCGCCAGAACTCAACGCGAGCGCCCAAGGCATCGCCGCAGGCCCCGGCGAGCAGGCAGCCTCGGTAACGGCTCACGGGGGGAGTGTAAGAACGGATACTATTTGGCATGGCGCAGGGCCTCCAGCAGTGGTTGATCGTTAGGGTGGTGCAACACCTCGCCGAGGCGTGCGATGGGCACTAAGCTCACTGCTTGGCTTTCCCAGCCCATATCAGCAGGACTGCCACCAAGACGTCTTGCCAGGAAGTAACGGCACACCGTGCTTGAACGTGGCACGTCGATCAGCCAACGGGTTAGCGCGATGACCAGCCCGGCTTCCTCGAACGTCTCTTTGATGGCGGTTTGTTCCAGGCTTTGTCCCGACTCCTGCTTGCCCTTGGGAAAGGTGGCCCGGTAGCCCCCGAAGGCGTTGCTAGGGTGGATCACCCACACCCGGCCATCGGGTTCCACGACCACTGCACCGGCGGCTCGCTTACCTGGCGATAGGATCAGCGGTGGGGCTTCCAGGTCGTGTGATAGGGAGCCGCCGCCATGGTGAGGTGCTTGCGCTTGCGTGGCGTTAGCGGCCTCCCAGGGCGCGTCACAAGGTGCGGCCTCACCTGAATGAAAAGGCACTAGCGCCAGCCCGTTCAAGCCCTCAGGCATTGGACCCTCTGGCACCACCCGAGCGATCGCCCCGGGGTCATTCCAGCAGGCCAGAGGCGTCGGGGTTGAGGGCGCCGTCAAGATAACCGGCTGGCCGGCATCGTCACGGTGAGGATGAAAGACAGGCATGGTGTGGCCTCGGTCATGTAAAGCCACCAGACTAGCCTGAGGCGGCTGTCATCGCCATTGAATCAGCAGGTTAGCGCAGAAGGATAGTCGTACTGACCAGGACGAAGATGCGCGTGGTATCCTGTCGCCATTCGATTAAGAGAGGCGACCCATGGCCACCAACCACCATGATACTGGCTATAAAGAGCTGTTCAGCTACCCCGAGTTCGTTCAACAGCTGATCGAAGGCTTTGCGCCTGCCGACATTGCCGGGTTGATGGATTTTTCGACGCTCAAGAACCACAGTGGCAACTACATCACCCCGCTGTTTGAAGAAAAGTTCGAGGACGTGGTGTGGTCGGTTAATGTCACTTGGGAAGGGGTGACGCAAGAGGTCTTTTTGTACATCCTGCTGGAGTTTCAGTCGTCAGTGGATCACACCATGCCGATCCGGCTAATGCACTACGTCGCCTGTTTCTACAGCGAGCTGCTTAAAAATAAAGTGATCACCCCAGGCCAAGGCCTGCCGCCGGTGTTTCCGGTCGTCCTCCACAACGGCTCAAAGCCCTGGACGGCGCCGCTGGATATCTACGAGATGGTCACCCCTGAACCGCCAGGCTTCCTGCAGGTCTATCAGCCACACCTGCGTTATTACCTGGTCGACGAAGCGCGCTATACTAATGACGAATTGGGCTTGCGCCAGACACCGCTGAGCGGGGTGTTCAGCGTCGAGAACGCCGGTGAGAGCTGGGAAGCCCTGCAGCAGGCCGTGGACCGTGTTGTAGCGATCATCCAGGCCGACCCCAACAAGGAACGCATCGACCGGATTATTACCCGCTGGTTAAAGCGCCACTTGCAACGGGTAGCCCCGAAGGCCAGGCTCGACCTGGATCAGCTCAATAGCTTGGTGGAGGATAAAGATATGTTGGCAGAGAATTTAGAGAATCTGGTAAAGAAAGAGCGCTTGGAAGGTGAGGCGATTGGTGAGCGCCGTGTTCTACGTAAACAGCTTGGGCTCAAGTTTGGCGATCTGCCTGCTTGGGCTGAGCAGCGTTTGGGGCAGGCGACTCCCGAGCAATTGGAAGAGTGGTCAGCGGCTATACTGACCGCCAACTCCCTCGACGAGCTATTCAAGCACTGACCCTCCCGGGCGGATCACGGCTTGATCCGCCAAGCCCATCTTTGGCGATCAACTCGCCTTCCAGCAAGCGCTCCGCCGCCAGGAGCGCGAGCGTCACCACCTCCTGTCGCGTCTTGCCATGGGTCTGACCCAGCCGGCGCAGACGTGCCTGACTGTTCTCGTCCAAACTCACAGTGACTTCCTTGAATCCCTGCGCCTGGCGGCGCTGGCGATAGCGTTGCTGATGGCTGGCGGCCATGGCGATAACCTCACGACGTGATGGAGTAGGCCTTAGTCTGGTGTCACGACGTGAAGGGGAAAGGGCACACATTTTTGAGCGGCGGGGTGCTCATTTTTGAGCGCAAGCGGTTGGCTATCGAGCTTCCGAGAGGTATTGAAACACCGCGAAAAAGCCGCTCCCGAAGGAGCGGCCTGTGTGTCGGAAATGAGGAAGCGTGTCGGAGACCTCTAACGCTCAGCCAACAACCGCCTGCGTGGCCGTGAGGGGGACTGCAATGGGTGTCTGGTACAGGGTCATCGCGGTCGGGGTCATCTGCTGGCTGAGCAGGGTGCCAACCTCGTTACTGGCGTGCAGCAGGGTGGCGTTGGACAGGTGGGCATAACGCTGGGTGGTGGTGACCTGGGTGTGACCCAGCAGTTTCTGAACCTCATACAGCGAGCGTCCGGCATTGACCAGGAAACTGGCAAAGCTGTGGCGCAAGTCATGGATGCGCAACTCTGGCAGCCCCGCCCGCTGCCGTGCCGAATCCCAGGAGTGGAAAACCGAAATGAACGGCTTGTTGGTCTTGGGGTTGGCGAAGATCCATTCGCTGTCGGTGGCCTTGCGGCGAGAGGCCAGCAGCCCCAGCGCCTGATCGGACAGCGGTACATGGCGCGCCTCGCCGGTCTTGGGTAACGGAATGCGCCAGCGTTTCTGCTCCCAGTGGATATCCTCCCAGCGGGCCTTGAACACTTCCCCGCGACGCGCGCCGGTCAATAACAGCATCGCCACGATCGGCCCTAGCATCGGGTTGGGCGAGGTATCGATGGCCTGGAACAGCGCCTGGGCCTCCCCGGCGTTCAGGTAACGCTCGCGGCGGTTGTTCTCCTGGAACTGCGGAATCCCCTTGGTAGGGTTCTGGGTCACCCCCGGAATGTCCCACTCCATGGCTAGGTTGTAGAGGTAGCGGACCAGGATCAGCACCCGGTTGGTGCTCGCTGGTTTATGGCTGGCGCGGTGCTGGTGGATCACCTCGACCATGGCCGCCTTGGTGATCCTGTCCAGTGGCAGGTGCCCCAGGTAAGGCGACACATGGTTGCGCAACAGGCACTCATCGGTCGACCAGCTGCGCTTATACATCTTGACGAAGGGCAGGTAGCGCTGCTGAATGAAGACCTCCAGCGTGGGCACCTGGCGCGCAATCCGCTTGTCCTCGGCCGGGTTCTCGCCCATGACTACCTTCGACTTCACCTCTTGGGCTTTTTGGCGTGCCTGAGAGAGCTTGATCAGCGTCGCATCGCCCAGCTTATGCTGGTAGCGCTTGCC
>Ga0194138_10001162_pt1 | contig 12664 bp, 11 predicted proteins | sample TARM_MetaG_T2_14_FD_134022 | JGI IMG/M metagenome (GOLD analysis project Ga0194138, IMG submission 134022) | Freshwater microbial communities from Pennsylvania, USA, analyzing microbe dynamics in response to fracking - TARM_MetaG_T2_14 (version 2) | ecosystem: Environmental > Aquatic >...
GTGTGAGAAAGTGAAGGACGGCTAATTACCATGATCGATACGGCTTATTTCACGACGGCCTGTGCTGGCTCCGCTTTGCGTATCATCTCGCGTTTTGAAAATTCGCCTGTGGACGAAAACCCTTTGATTATGCGGCTTCAGAGCCATCAAGCGCGCCCAGCTAATGAGACTGAAACTCAATAGCTGCAAACTTGTGACAATTAAGTTCCCAACAAATCAAAGGATTCCGAAAAAACGGTTGCCATGCGAATTAGCGGCACTTTTAACAGGTCTTTATACGACGCATGGACAGCGAACCTACCACTAACCGAAAAGGATTTCTCAAACGCGCAGGATTGGCCGTAGCCGCCGTCTTCGCCGTTTCGTCGACCGCACGCTCGGCCTCCAGGGGGGCGTCGTCGTCCGATTCCTCCGATTCCACCGCCTCGCAGGGCATCCCCACCGGCGCGATGGCGCGGGTCCGCCCGGCCAAGGGAGCCGTCGCACGCAAAGCTTAGGCCGCACGCGGCTTCTGCGGCTCGGGTTTCACCGAATTTTTTCTGACCATCAGCCATGGCGAACGTATTTCCAAAGTGGGTCAACACGATCCCGATCAAAGTGATTGTCGCACTCATCCTGATTAGCACGGCAGTTGTGCTCGGCATCACCTACTATGCGACGCCCAAGTACACGCGGGTCGGCTACGCGCCGACGCAGCCGGTCGCTTTCAGCCACGCGACGCACGCGGGGCAGCTGGAGATCGATTGCCGTTATTGCCACACGTTCGTGGATCGCTCCGAGCACTCCAACGTGCCGGCGACCCAGGTCTGCATGACTTGCCACAGCATGGTGCGTAAGGACGATCCGATGCTGGCGCCGGTGCGCGACAGCTACGAGTCGGGCGAGCCGATCCCCTGGGTGCGCGTCCACAAGACGCCGGACTACGTGTATTTCAACCACTCCGTCCACGTGAACCGGGGCATCAGCTGCGTGGAGTGCCACGGCCGTATCGATGAGATGGACGTGGTGCGGCATGAGAAGCCGCTCAGCATGGCCTTCTGCCTGGACTGCCACCGCAACCCGGAGGATTTCATCCGCCCGCCCGAAGAAGTCTATAACTTGAATTGGGAGCGCCCCGAGACCGAAGAATACAAAAAAGAAGCCGTCGGCTTCGTCCACGACTGGAAGGTCAACCCGCCGCAGAGCTGTTCCGGCTGCCACCGCTAATCGATTTATTTGAGCCATGAAGAACTCTGAATTTTCAGGTCCCCGCTATTGGAAGAGCCTCGACGATCTCGCAGAGACGCCCGCCTTCAAGGATTGGGTCGAGCGCGAGTTCCCCGCCGGAGCTTCCGAGATGGAAGGTGTCAACCGCCGCCAGTTCATGAAGGTCATGGCGGCGTCCTTCGGCCTCGCCGGTCTCGGCATGTCGGGCTGCCGCCGCCCCGAGCAAACGATCCTCCCGTATTCCAAGGCTCCGGAAAACGCCATTCCGGGTGTGCCGGTTTACTACGCCTCGTCGCAGCCCGGCGCGCGCGACAACGTGCCCGTCATCGTCGAGACGCACCAAGGCCGCCCGACCAAGGTCGAGGGCAACCCGAGCTACAAGCCCTACGGCGGCGCCACTTCCGTTCACACCCAGGCCAGCATCCTCGACCTCTACGATCCGGATCGCGCGACCAAGAGCAGCCTCAGCGAAACCGCCGTCCGCGACCGCCTCGCCGCGATCCACAAGGCGCACGTCGCGGACAAGGGCAAAGGCCTCGTCTTCCTCGCCGAGCCCGGCACCTCGCCGAGCCGCGCCGCACTCGTCGCCCGGATCAAGGCGACTTTCCCCGAATCGACCTGGACGGAACACACCGCCGTCGACCAAAGCACCTCCGAGCAAGCGGCCAAGGCCGTATTCGGAAAGACACTACGTTCGCTCCCGGACTTCGGCCAGGCGAAACGCGTGCTCGCGCTCGATGCCGATTTCCTGCTCAACGCCGACGCCTCGGTGGGTCTGGCCCGCGATTTCGTCAAGACCCGCAAGGTACGGGATTCCAAAGACGCGACCCAGATGAGCCGCCTCTACGCGGTCGAGAGCTCGCTCACTTCGACCGGCTCCATGGCCGACCACCGCCTCCGGCTCGGCAGCAGCCAGATGGGCGCATTCATCGCCCGGGTCGCCGCCGCGCTCGGCGTCAAAGGCGTCCCTTCCGGTGCCTCGCCCGAGGTGGATTCCAAGTGGATCGAAGCGTGCGCCGCCGACCTGGCCGCGCACAAAGGCCATGCCGTGGTCGTCGCCGGGGAGCATCTGCCCAAATCCGTGCACGCCATCGTCATCGCGATCAACGAAGCACTCTCCGCCCCGGTCAAATACCTCGAAGTGCCCGATGCCGAAGCGGGGATCGCCGACGCGGTCGCCCGTCTGAACGAAGGCGGGGTCAAGAACCTCGTGATCCTCGGCGGCAACCCCGTTTACAACGCGCCCGCCGACCTCGACTGGAAGGCCGCCCAAGCCAAGGCGGGAGCGAGCCTCTACGTGGGGGGCACGGTCAACGAAACCTCGACCGCCGCCGACGTCCATATCGCCGCTTCGCACTACCTCGAAAGCTGGGGCGACGGCCGCAGCTTCGACGGCACCCTCGTGCCGGTGCAGCCGATGATCGAGCCGCTGTTCCCGACTTTCAACGAACTCGAAGTGCTGGCCCGTTTGGCCGGTGCCGAAACCACCGACGCGTATTCCATCGTCCAGGCGACCTTCAAGGCGCAGGGCGGTTCGGACTTCAACAAATTCCTCAGCGACGGCCTGCTCGAAGGCTCCGCCCACAAGGCCGTCAAGCCCGGCTCGCTCGACCTGGCCGCGGGGATCGACGCCGACGAGCTCAAGGCGCCCGAACTCAGCGCCGACCGGCTCGAAGTCCGTTTCGCCGCCAGCTCCCACGCCGGAGACGGACGCTACGCCAACAACGGTTGGATGATGGAGTGCCCCGACCCGATGACGAAGCTGACCTGGGACAACGCCATCCTCATCAGCCCGCGTCTGGCCAAGGAACTCGAAGAGCGCGACGGCGTGCGGATCTTCCCCGGCAAGAAGCCCATGAATCAGGACAGCGAGTTCTTCGAGGGCGCCAAGGGCACGCTGCAAAGCAACAAAGCCACTTTCAAGCGCGGCAAAGAACAGGCCGTGGTCGCCGAATTCACCCTCAACGGCCGCACGGTCAAAGGCCCCGTCCACGTGGTGCCCGGCATGGCCAACCACACGGTCGTGCTGCCGCTCGGCCTCGGCCGCGAAGTCGTCGGCCGAGTGGGGCAGGGCGTCGGGTTCGACGCTTACGCCGTGCGCACCTCCGGCGGTCTCGGCGTCGCCTCCGGCGCGACCCTCCAGCTCACGCACGAAATTCACCCGTTGGCCAATACCCAGGAGCACTGGTCGATGGAAGGCCGCGCCATCATCCGCGAAGGCAACGCCGATCAGTACGGAAAGAACCCCGACTTCGCCAATAAAATGGGCGTCGAATCGCACACCCCGGCCAACTACGGCCAACACGACGACAAGTCGTTGCAGGAGAAGGTGACGAACCAGTATCGCGGCAATTCCGCCTACGAGCACCCTCAGTTCGCGAAGCCCGCGCCCAACGTCAAAGTCTGGCAGGGCGAAGAGGCCGAGAAGAAGTTCCCCGCCGCCCAACAGTGGGGCATGGCCATCGATTTGAACAGCTGCACCGGTTGCACGGCTTGTGTCGTGGCCTGCCAAAGCGAGAACAACATCCCCATCGTCGGCAAGGAGCAAGTGCTCCGCGGGCGCGAAATGCACTGGATGCGCATCGACCGCTATTTTTCCGCCGAAAAATACGAGCAGACCGAAGTGCCCGAGGACGTGCAGGTCTCGTTCATGAGTGTGATGTGCCAGCACTGCGAGAACGCGCCCTGCGAGCAAGTCTGCCCGGTCAACGCGACGGTGCACGACGGCAACGGCCTCAACGTCATGGCCTACAACCGCTGCGTCGGCACCCGTTACTGCGCGAACAACTGCCCCTACAAGGTGCGCCGCTTCAACTTCTTCGATTGGAACAAGCGCAAGATCGGCGAATTCTACAAAGGCCCCCTCGGCCCCGTCGACGAGCCCGAACTCGAAAAACTGCAAAAGAATCCCAACGTGACCGTGCGCATGCGCGGTGTCATGGAAAAATGCACCTACTGCACCCAGCGGATCGAGTCCGCCAAAATCCAGCAGAAGCGCCTCGCCGGTGCCTCCGGCGACGTCAGGATCGCCGACGGCACGATCCGGACCGCCTGCCAACAGGTCTGTCCGACCGATGCGATCACCTTCGGCGACGTCTCCGACGCGGACTCCGAAGTGTCCCGGATGAAGGCGAGCGACCGCAACTACTCCGTCCTCGGCTACCTCAACGTCCGCCCGCGCACCACCTACCTGGCGCGTCTGCGCAATCCGAATCCGAAGATGCCCGACGCCTACAAGAAACCGTATGCCTACGCCCAATATGATGAGCGCTACGGCCACGGCGGCGGCGCAGAAGGCCATGGCGACAAATCCGGCCAGGGAAGTCACGCCGGGGAGGGTCACACCGATCATCACGAGGCCGAAGCGGCTGCCCACTAATTCCTAACACTTGCGAACCGATTCAAATGGCTACCACGACTCAAGACAGTTCACTGGATGCGACCCAGGCCGCTTTGCTGGCCAAGGTGCGGCCCGCCGAACTCCATGAACAGCCCTTGGTCACGAACAACCGTGACTTCAACTGGGTGACCGACAAGATCTGCCGCATCGTCGAGACGAAGACCCCCGGATGGTGGTGGATCTGCATGGCGGTCGCGCTGATGACCGCTTCCTTCACCGGCATGGGTCTGCTCTGGCTCGTCAGCTCCGGCGTCGGGGTCTGGGGGCTCGCCAATCCGATCAACTGGGGCTGGGCCATCGTCAACTTCGTTTTCTGGATCGGCATCGGCCACGCCGGCACCTTGATCTCGGCGGTGCTGTGCCTGCTCAAGCAAGGCTGGCGCACCTCGATCAACCGCGCGGCCGAGGCGATGACGATTTTCGCCGTGGTCTGTGCGGGTATTTTTCCGCTCTTCCACGTCGGCCGTGTCTGGTTCGCCTGGTGGCTCTTCCCGCTTCCCAACGCCAACGGCATTTGGCCGCAGTTCCGTTCGCCGCTGGAGTGGGACGTGTTCGCGGTCTCCACTTACGGCACCGTCTCCGTGCTCTTCTGGTACATGGGGATGATCCCCGACCTCGGCGTGCTGCGCGACCGCGCGGTGCAGCGCCTGAAGAAGGACGCCTACGAGGGCGCCCATTTCCTGACCAAGGGGATGGACCACTTCCGCAAGAACTTCTACGCCATCCTCGCCATGGGCTGGCGCAACGCCGGCAACCACTGGCGCAACTACGAGATGGCCTACCTCGTGCTCGCCGGCCTGTCCACGCCGCTCGTCCTCTCGGTGCACACCATCGTCTCCTTCGACTTCGCGCTCGCCGTGCTGCCCGGCTGGCACACCACGATCTTCCCTCCGTATTTCGTGGCCGGGGCGATTTTCTCCGGTTTCGGCATGGTGCTCACGCTCATGTTGCCGCTCCGCGCGCTCTACGGCCTGCACGACCTGATCACGCAGCGGCACATCGACAACATGTGCAAGATCTGCCTGGGCACGGGTTCGATCGTCGGTTACGCCTACATCATGGAGTTCTTCATCGCGTGGTATGGCGCCAACCCTTACGAGAGCTTCGCCTTCATCAACCGCGCCTTCGGCCAATACTGGTGGGCCTACGTCATGATGTTCAGCTGCAACGTGTTCACCCCGCAGCTCTTCTGGTTCAAGAAGGTGCGCGAGAACGCCGCCATGGTCTGGGTCATGTCCATCTTCATCAACGTCGGCATGTGGTTCGAGCGTTTTGTCATCACCGTGACCTCGCTGGCCAACGACTTCCTGCCTTCCAGTTGGGGCTACTACTCGCCGACCATGGTCGATATCCTGACCTTCTTCGGCACCTTCGGCCTCTTCAGCGTGCTTTTCCTGCTCTTCCTGCGCTTCCTGCCGCTCATGCCGATCGCGGAAGTCAAATTCGTCATGCCCGCCGCCGATCCGCACGGCCGCGGCGCCCAAGGAGAAGGAGACCAACACTAATGTCTGAAAAATACGGAATCATCGCTACGTTCCCCGACACACCTTCGTTCTTCCACGCGGCGGAAAAGGTGCGGGACGCCGGTTACAAAAAGTGGGACACCTACTCGTCCTTCCCCGTGCACGGCATGCCCGCCGCGCAAGGTCAGCCGCGCTCCAAGGTGCCCGTCTTTACTTTCTGCGGGGGCATTACCGGGTTCTCGCTCGGCCTCTTCACCGTCTGGTTTATGAACGGGTTCGATTATCCGCTCATCGTGCACGCGCAGCCCTTCTTCAGCCCGGTCTTTCCGTTCCCGATCATGTATGAGCTCACCATCCTGCTCGCCGCCTTCGGCACCCTGGGCGGCATGTTCGTCACCAACCTGCTCCCGCAGCACTACAACCCGCTTTTCAACAGCGACAGGTTTCTCGAAGTCTCGGGGGATCGGCTCGTGATCGCCATCGAATCCCGCGACGGCAAATACGACCCCGTCGCGACGCGCCGCTTCCTCGAGGAAATCGGCGGAACCGACATCGAGGAGGTCTCAGCCTAGGACACAGCCATGCGTATCTTCTTAGCCATCTCCGTTTTTGCGATCGTCGCGACGGTTTCCATCCTCGGATTCCGCGGCTCGCTCAGCACGAAGCCGCCGCTCGAGGTCTTTCCCGACATGGATCGCCAGGCGCGCTACAAACCGCAGGCCGAAAACGGCTTTTTCGCCGACGGGCGCAACGACCGCCCCGTCCCCGCCGGCACCGTCGCCCGCGGCAACTATTTCAACCAGGTCGAAGTCTTTTCCGAGGACTTCGTGGACGAACGTCTCGGCGACACGGTCTTCAACGAGGGGAAGCTGGCCGACGGTACCTTCGTCGAGAAAATCCCGCTCGCAGTCAGCCATGAGTTGATGGAGCGGGGCAGGGAGCAGTTCAACATCTTCTGTGTGGCCTGCCACGGCTCCGCCGGGGATGGCAATGGGGTGGCGAAAGCAGTGCCTTCCGCATCAGCGGGGAAGGTCGCCGCGGCGGACTACCATGTGGACCGCCTCCGCAACGAGACCGACGGTTACATTTTCAATGTCATTATGAACGGCAAGGGGCTGATGTTCCCTCTGAATGACCGCATTTCACCCGAAGAGGCCTGGTCGATCGTCCTCTACGTCCGCGCGCTCCAGCGTTCGCAAAACGCGAGTGTCGAAGAGCTGACCGCCGCACAACGCACAGAGTTGGGATTTTAATACTATGAGTTCGGATACTACTCACTCCAAAGGCAGCAACGTGGGCCTCGTCGCCCTCGTCGTCGGCGTCGCCGGCATCGCCGTCGCGCTGTTCGGTTTCAAGCAAGGTTGGGATGCGGGCGAGGTGCGTCCCATCATGAGCTGGCTCGTCGGCATGGCTTTCTGGCTTTCCATCGCCATCGGCATGCTCTTCCTCGTGCAAATCTGGTATGTCTTCCACGCCCGCTGGCCCACGATCGTCCGCCGCCAGTGCGAGCACTTCATGGCGGCCTTTCCTTACTTGCTCGTCCTGTTCCTCCCGCTGTGGCCATCCCGTTCTTCCACGAGAACCCGGGCCTGCTCTGGAAGTGGATGGACGGCCATAATGCGCTGCCCGGGCACGGCACGGTGGGCGAGGATGCACTTTACGCCTGGAAGTCGCCTTACTTGAACATCCGGTTCTTCACCATCCGTGCGCTCGGCATTTTCGCCATCTTCATCGGCATCTCGACCTTACTCCGCAAGTGGTCGTTCGATACCGACAAAACCGGCGACGCGAACAACTTGCACAAAGCGCGCCGCCTTTCCGCCATCGGACTCTTCCTCTGTGCCGCCGCCTTGACAGTCGGCTCCATCGACTGGTTCAAGTCTTTGGAATACCACTGGTTCTCGACCATGTATGGGGTCTGGTTCTTCGCCGCATGCATGCGCGCGGCGCTCAATACTATCCTCATCATCTGCGTAGTCCTCGCGTCGAGAGGCTACCTTCAGGGCATTCTCAAACAGTCGCACCGCTACGACATCGGCTGCATGATGCTGGCCTTCACCGTGTTCTGGGCCTACATCAGTTTCTCCCAGTACTTCCTCATCTACAGCGCGAACATCCCCGAAGAAACCTTCTGGTATGTCATCCGCGAATTGAATTACGACGGCACGAAAAACTCCTGGTGGTGGGTGAGCATGGGCTTGATCTTCGGCCACTTCCTCACGCCCTTTCTCCTGTTGCTCTGGTATAAGACCAAGGTGGTCGTCTGGCGCAGCATCGTGGTCGCGTCCTGGATACTCGCCTTCCACCTGCTCGACCTCTACTGGAATATCGTGCCCGGGCGTATTGCCTTGCCCGACCACGGCGAGGGCTACCTCGTCCGCCAGTTTTCCGTCACGCCTTACGACGTGGCCGCGCTCGTCGGTATCGGAGGCATCTGCATCTTCGCCATGTGCCGCAGCATGAAAAAGGCCGAGCCGATCCCCGTGCGCGACCCGAACATTGTCGCTTCACTTCACTACACCGAGTAATCACGATGTCTGACTCTCAAGTATCCAAAAGCAACGCCATGCTGACTTTCCTCGGCAGCCTGGGCGCGATCCTGATTTTCGCACTCATTCTCTTCGTCGCCTATCTGCCCAACCGTCCGGCCCCGGTCGACGCCCAAGTGCTCGCCGACCGCCAGGCCAGGGCCGACGAGGCGCGCGCGGCGGGTATCAAGAAATTAACCAGCCTCGAAGTGATCGACGCCGAGGCGGGCACCGCCCGCATCCCCATCGAGGACGCCATGTTGGCGACCGTCGAGGCCTACAAACAAGAGGCAACGACACCCGGCGCGGAGTAACTCTGAGGTATGGATGTCGAGAACTACACCGACCTCATCCCGCTGATTTTTCTGGGAGTTGTCTTTTTCATCGTCGCGGTGAGCGCCCTGTATTGGAGCGCGAAAAAAGGCCATCTCCGCAATTTCGATTCACAAGCCAAAACGATATTCACCGAAGAGGAGCCCGAAGGCGAAGTCTCCGATTCCTTTCCCGGCAAAAAAAGAAATAAGAAAGCAGAAATAAAAAAGTAGAAACGATCCTACTCGACCGAATTCCGCGTTCCCCTTGTCTCACTCATTTCCTATTTCTTATTTCTTATTTCTGCTTTCTTATTTCCTAAATTCAGTTTCTTAATTTTCCAACAATGTCCAACTCCCAACAACAAAGCCCCTACAGCGCCAACAGTGACGCTGTGCGGGCGGAGCTGAGCGAGATCGACGCGTCGATTCGTTCGGCCGCGCTATTTTTCGTCATTTCGGCGATTTCCTGGCTGATGCTGGGCACGGTGTTCGCCCTGTTGGCTGCGTTTAAGGCGCACGAGCCCGGCTTTGCCGGCACTCAGGAGTTCCTCACCTTCGGTCGTGTGCGTTCCGCGCACCTCAACGCCATGGCGCTGGGCTGGGGGAACAACATCATCTTCGCAGTCGGCCTCTGGATCATGGCGCGTCTGTGCCGTGCGCCGATCCACCACAAGGGCCTCCTCCTCATCGCAGGTGTCTTCTGGAACATCGGCCTGACCGTGGGCATTTTCGGCATCCTCCGCGGCGACATGACCTCGGTCGAGTGGCTGGAAATCCCACATTACGCGACACCGCTGCTGGCGATTTCCTACGCACTGATCGGGGTCTGGGGCATCATGGCCTTCCGCTTCCGCAAGGGCGACCACGTCTATGTCTCCCAGTGGTATATCCTGGCCGGACTCTTCTGGTTCCCCTGGCTCTACGTCATCGCGCAGATCGTGATCCTCTGGTTCCCCGCGCGCGGGGTCGTCCAGTCGGTCACGAACTGGTGGTTCGCGCACAACGTGCTCGGCCTCTGGCTCACGCCGATGGCTTTGGCCACGGCCTATTACCTGATCCCCAAAGTGCTCGGACGCCCCATCTATTCCTACTACCTGTCCGTGCTCGGTTTCTGGGCGCTGGCCATCTTCTATAATTGGGCGGGCGTCCACCACTTGATCGGCGGCCCCATCCCCGTCTGGCTCATCTCGGCGGGCATCGTCGCCTCGGTCATGATGGTCGTCCCCGTCATCGTCGTCGGGATCAACCACCACATGTCGGTCGTCGGCCTGCACAAGGAAGTCTGGCGCAGCCCGACGCTCCGTTTCGTCGTCTTCGGGGCGATCTCCTACACCGCCGTCAGCCTCATCGGTTCGACCATGGCGCTGCGCACGGTCAACCAGATCACCCACTTCACGCATTTCACCGTCGGCCACGCCCACCACGGCGTCTATGCCTTCTTCACCATGATTATGTTCGGCGGCGTTTACTATATGATGCCCCGTCTGCTCAAGCGTGAGTGGCCCTCCGCCGGGCTGATCAAGATCCACTTCTGGGGCAGCGCCGTCGGCATCACCGTCATGGTGGTCGCCCTGCAAGTCGGCGGATGGATCCAAGGCATGGAGATGAACAACCCCGAAATCGCATTCATCGATATCGTGCGGAACACCGTCCCCTGGCTCAAGGCGCGTTCCGTTTCCGGCATCTTCCTGACCGTCGGGCATGTCGCTTTCGCCGTGAACTTTTTCTGGATGCTCTTCGCCGCCGGTTCCGTGCGCGCCAAGCAGGGACCTACGCTTTTGACGAAGGAAGGAGGCCTCGCCCAATGAAAAACCTGCCACTTCTTTTCTGCGGCATCTTCTTCGCGCTGGCCTTCTCGTTCACCGGCCTGATTCTGAGCAGCCATATCCAGCTGGGCGGCCTGACGCAAACCACCGAAACTTTGGTGCCGTCGGACACAGACCCGAATGCCATGGTCATGGCGGAGGGCGAGCCGCTCTATCCGGCCAAACCCGTCGGTCTCGCCCGGCAGGGCAAGCGGGAATACATCTCCCTGGGCTGCGTGTATTGCCACAGCCAACAGGTGCGCCGCGCCGATTTCGGTGCCGACATCGAGCGCGGCTGGGGACCCCGCCAGACCGTGCCGCGCGATTACATCCTGCAAGACCGCGTGCTCCTCGGCACCATGCGCACCGGCCCCGACCTCGCCCACCTCGGCGGACGCTATGCCGGCGACGCCGGCCGCGATTGGAACCACCTCCACCTCTACAACCCGCGGATCGTCTCCGAAGGCTCGACGATGCCGCCGTTTGCCTTCCTCTACGAGGTGCGCAAAGTGGATGGAGCACCTTCCAAGAACGCGCTGACCTTTCCGCCGGATTCGCCCTACGCGCCCGGGGCGGGCTACGAGGTCGTGCCGACGCGACGCGCCAAAGCCCTGGTCGAATACCTGCTCAGCCTGAGAATCAATTACAGCGTGCCCGAGTCACCCATTTTAGAATAATGAGCGAAGAAGAACACATCACGGGGCCCAACCCCAAGAGCCGTGAGTCGATGGAGCAGGCCGCCATGCAGGACGAACGCATGCAGGACGTGCACGCCCAGCTCATGCGCGAAAAAGAAGAGCCGCGCGAAGGCTTTTCCCCGGTGCCGATTTTCCTCATGTTTGTTTTCGCCGCGCTCTGTTTCTGGGGCGGGGTCTATCTGGTCGAGCACTCCGGCGGCTACCGATGGGACGCGTATTCGCCCGATTTCGATCCCAATGCCGGCGCGCCCAAACCGGTGGAGATTTCCCTCGTCGACCGCGGCGCCAAGGTCTTCCGCAACCAGTGCGCGCAGTGCCACCAAGCCGAAGGCACGGGCGTGCCGGGGGTCTATCCGCCGCTGGCCGGCTCCAGTTGGGTCACCGGCCATCCGGAGGTGGTCGCGCGTATTTTGATCAACGGCCTCAACGGCCCGATCGAAGTCAAAGGGAACACCTACAACGGCAACATGCCGACCTTCGGTCCCGGAGGTCTCGCACTCAGCGAAAAAGACATCGCCGGCGTGATCACCTACATCCGCCAGGAGTGGGGCAACAGCGCCTCGGAAGTCACCGAGGCCATGATCGCCGACTACTCCAACCTCTATAACGGCCGTTCCACGCCATGGACCGCCGCGGAACTGAAGGAAGGCCTCGGCCCCGTGCCCGAGGCTGCTCCCGAAGCCGGGCCCGCAGAGCCCGAGGGGGCGGAAGAGGCCGCACCAGCCGAGGAGGCACCAGCCGAGGGGGCGGAAGAGGGCGCACCAGCCGAGGGGGCTCCAGCCGTAGCTGCCAAATAGCGGCGCGAATCCGTAGCGAAGTAGGGGCTTCACTTGTGAAGCCCGTCATGCACGAGCCCACGAAGCGGCGGACGTCACAAGTGACGCCCCTACGATAAAAAAACTTTCTAGATGTAATGAGCGCCACAGTGCAGCCATCGGCAAGAAGGCTTGGTGACCGAGAGCCGCGGTATTTTTATTTGGGGACATAAGTCGTTGAGGATCCGCTTTCGATTTCAATTCTCATATTTTTGATTTCAAATGTGTTTTCATGGGGCGTCCAGCCGCCAAGTGAAAACACCCTGGACCGCGGGCCGCTATGGGTTTTCCGGCGTTGAATTTCCGGAAAAGCTGTTCATATTGCCACCATGGGCATACCGGAAACGCAGGAATTGATTTCAATCGACGAATACATCGAGGGCGAGCAGAAGAGCGAAGTCCGCCACGAATACATCGGCGGGCAGGTCTATGCCA
>Ga0194138_10001163_pt1 | contig 12661 bp, 12 predicted proteins | sample TARM_MetaG_T2_14_FD_134022 | JGI IMG/M metagenome (GOLD analysis project Ga0194138, IMG submission 134022) | Freshwater microbial communities from Pennsylvania, USA, analyzing microbe dynamics in response to fracking - TARM_MetaG_T2_14 (version 2) | ecosystem: Environmental > Aquatic >...
GAATCATTTTCAGTATATGGTTATTGATCTTAATGCCATTAAAGATTCAAATAGTGACATCATGGAAGCTGTAAATGCCTATAAAAAGATGTTCACTTCAAGGCTGATATTTTATATTGAAGACATGAAAGCGCATCATGACCTGGTCCATAAGTTTATTGAAAATGGAATTTACAATATTGTATCAGCTACAGATATTGAAGCCATAAAAGAAGAACTCCTTAAATCGATAAGTGATTTAGGGCTAAGTAAAAGAGACATTATGCTAAAGCTTACTCCTAATGATTTTTCTTTTAAGACGTCAGCAGAAATATATAAATTCTCAAAAAAAGAAATAAAGATAGCAGTCACGGGGGTACAACATAGAGTTGGTACAACCACCATAGCAATTAATTTTGCCAATTACTTATCAAGTATCGGTGCAAAGGTTTGTTATGTAGAAGCAAACGAGCATGATCATTTAAGTAAACTACCGGCATTTTATCAGGGGATGACATCGAAGGATGATGTCATCTTATACAATGGTGTGAAATACCTTTCGCTCCATTCAGAGTGCCATGATGAGTTTAATTTCATTATTTATGACATGGGGGTGATTGATAATAGAATTATCAGCGCTATTAGAAAAAACTGTGATGCTGCAATTCTTTGTGCAACAGGCAAACCTTATGAAGTGAATGATATTGAAAAACATAAAAATCTTTTAGAAAATACATTAGTTAATACTGTATTTTCTTTTGTAGCAGAATCAGATCAACATAAGTATTTAAAACTCCATAAGGATATTCATTTTACAAATTACACATCCAATTATTTTGATGGGGATATCAATGAATCCATATGGTTATCGGTTATTAAACCATTTATTAAAAATTCGGAGGTTAAATATGAATAACAAAAGTCTTTTAATTGAAAGTATTTATTCCTTGGAATTAACTCAAAGAGCAACACTAGTTGCTTTTTATCTGATCAATCGTGCTGATAGCGAGGGAACTTGCTTTCCTGGGGTTAAAACCATCGCTAAGGAGTGCAATATCAGTACCAGAACTGTACAGAGAGCATTGAATGATCTTGAAGAAGCAGGTTTTCTTGTGCGTGAAAGTCGCTTTCACGTTCAAGGAGGTCAACGTTCTAACCTTTATTATCTGCATGTCTTAGAAGATGAGCAAGATGATACACAGCCAGTTGAGAATCAGAGGGACAAGGATAATAATGATATTGATGTTTCAAATGCGGAGTCTAATAAATTGAATATTAACGATTTATATCAGGCTTCAATCAGTATAGATTTACCAGCGATAGACTTTAAAGAACTACTAGAAGAATGTGTGTCACGGTCCCCCTGTCACGATGGCATACCTTGAACTTAACACTCTATTATTAAGGGATATTGCAAATAAAGTTTAAAAAACAATGCATAAGACAAATAGAATTTCAAGTTTTAAAGAAGAACATGAGTTTTGACTTGACAAGAATATGACAAAGGTTTAAACTACTCTTAGTGTTCGTTTTACGAACCGTAATGTAGGATAACACATTTTGTTTTATAGTTGCTTGAAATGAGGAGATTAAATTGGCAGAAAGCAAAAGTATTTTTTCGGATAATGAATACACGATTATGTCAGAAATTACGGACAATGAAAATGTCTCTCAGCGTGAGCTTTCAAGAAAGTTAGGTGTTTCAGTCAGTACTGTAAATGCACTGATGAACAAAATGATTAAAGAAGGTCTCATCAAGATGACACAAGTATCTCAGAAACAAGTTTTCTATATGCTAACGCCTGTTGGTATGATGGAGAAAGCGAAGAAAACTGTGAGTTATTTAAAAGCACATTATAGAGCAATTTATCAAACAAAAGAAAAAATCAAGGAAATTTTTAAAGAATTATCAAATGATCATGACGTCATTTTTGTTTTGAAAAGTGATGATGAAATGGGTGAAATGATGGGAGTTGCAATTGATGAATTTAAACCAAGTAATTATAATTCAAAGTTGATGGTCTTAGATAAGAAAAATAAGATTAATTATAAGGAATTTGATTCACCAGTTTTAGTTCACATGACACCTGATGAAGAAGTTCTTAAAGAATTTGCAGAAGTAAAAGGTTTAACTGTAATCAATCTTACAGAGAGATTATAGATATAGATAAAAAACAATCAATGAAATTTACTAGATGTTTCGGCTCTAAGGAATTAATTTGAGGACATAGTAACCCAGAGATGTAGCAGTAGATACTGTGAGCGGGCGAAGCTATACTATGATTTGATAAATCTTATGATTATGAATATAGTGAGGGACTTTCAGTGAAAAAGAATTTAATAATTCTAGGGGCTGGTGGACACGGTCGTGTAGTCAAAGAAACAGCAGAAGCAATGAATAATTTTGATAAAATTGAATTTTTAGATGATAATTCTGAGATGGCAATAGGAAAGCTAAATGATATTTCGGAACTCTCAAAAGAATATAGATATGCTTTTGTAGCAATTGGTAACAATGAACTGCGTATGGAATGGATTAAAAGAACAGAAGAGTTAGGATCTATTCTTCCAGTGATTATACATCCGAAGGCTATAGTTAGTCCTTCAGCATCAATTTATCCAGGTACAATAGTAACCGTGGGAGCATTAATTCAAACGAATGTGGTTATAGAAAAAGGATGTATTATTGGTGCAGGTACAATCATAGATCATGATAGTTTTATCGGCTATGGCACTCATGTTGATTGTGGAGCAATTGTGAAATCACATTGTGTTGTAATGAGTAATAAAAAAATTGAAAGTGGCATGATAATAACAAGAGAAGATTTGCCAACACCAAACGATTTTTTGAAATCTAAAGGATTCTAAGGGGGATATGTATGTACTTAAAAGTTAAGCGATTAATTGATTTTATTTTGTCTTTCGTTGGACTTGTTATACTCTCTCCTGTTTTTATGATTTTGATTTTAGCTATTAAGTTAGACTCACCAGGTCCTGTATTGTTTAAGCAAAAAAGGGTTGGAATACACAAAGTTTATTTTAATATTCTAAAGTTTAGAACCATGAGAATTGATACACCGAAGGACACACCAACTCATCTCTTGGAAAATCCAGATCAATGGATTACTAAAGTTGGAAAATTTCTAAGAAAAACAAGCTTAGATGAACTACCTCAGATTATCAATATTCTCAAAGGTGAGATGAGTATTATTGGTCCTAGACCAGCCCTTTGGAATCAGTACGATCTAATAAAAGAAAGAGATAAATATGGCGCAAATGACTTGCCGGTTGGTCTTACTGGCTGGGCACAGATTAATGGTAGAGATGAACTTGAGATTGATGTGAAGGCTAGACTAGATGGAGAGTACGCTGAGAAGATTGGGTTCTTGATGGATATCAGATGCTTCTTTGGGACGATATTTAGTGTTCTGAGGAGTGATGGTGTTGTTGAAGGTGGGACTGGTACGAAGGTTAAGACAGCCCAAGATTCAAATTCTAAAGCTGAGAAATCAAAAATCTGAGGCGTATTATACAGCCCACTTAATTGAGGTGTAGTAATGAAGAAAATATTAATCACTGGTAAGAACAGTTACATAGGTACATCTCTTGAGAATTGGCTCATTAGAGAACCTGATAAATATAAATTAGAAACGGTTGATATGAAAGATGGGTCATGGAAAGAGAAAGACCTTTCTCATTATGATGTTGTGTTTCATGTGGCTGCTGTCGTGCACCAAAAAGAACAGCCTGAAATGAAGGAACTATACTTCAAGGTGAATAGAGATTTGCCTATTGAAGTGGCTAAGAAAGCAAAAGAAGCTGGTGTCTCACAATTCATCTTTATGAGCACAATGGCTGTTTATGGAGAAGAAGGTAAACTCGGACAAGAAGTTATTATTAGCCGTAATACACCGGTTAATCCAAAAAGCTTCTATGGTCTAAGCAAGGTTGAAGCTGAGACAGAGCTTGAAAAATTGAATGATGATAGTTTTAAAGTTGTTGTATTGAGACCACCAATGGTATACGGGCCAAATTGTCCAGGTAATTATGCCAGGTTGGAAAAACTAGCTGTTAAATCACCAATATTCCCATTGATAGATAATAAGCGCAGCATGCTGCATATAGACAAGCTTTGTCAGTCTGTGAAGGAATATATTGATGAAGAAGCTCAAGGGTTGTATTTCCCACAAGACGATGAATATGTAAATACAAGCCTAATGGTTAAAGAATTGGCTATGAAGAATGGTAAGTCGATTCATTTATCAAAAGCAGCTGGATTGATTATAAAGCTAATCGGTAAAAGGGTTAATTTAATCAATAAGGTTTTTGGTAATTTGGTTTATGAAAAATGAGTCATTAGAGGTGAGAAGATGGACAAAATTTTATTTGTAGCTACAATTGATCAACATATAAGGCATTTTCATTACCCATTCTTAGAGTGGTTTAAAAATAATGGTTATGAAGTTCATGTTGCAAGTAACGGAGAAGAAGAGTTGCTTCATGTAGATAAAAAACACAATATTCCTTTTGAAAGATCTCCTTTTAAATCAAATAATATCAAAGCTTATAAGCAACTAAAAGATCTGATTGAAGCTAATGACTATAAACTTGTTCATTGTCATACACCAATGGGTGGTGTTATAACTAGACTAGCTTCAATATCAGCGAGGAAAAGAGGGCTAATAGTACTTTATACAGCTCATGGTTTTCACTTTTATAAAGGGGCACCAAAGAAGAATTGGTTGATTTACTATCCGGTTGAAAAGCTATTGTCTAGATTTACAGATGTTCTGATAACTATAAATGAAGAGGATTATGAATTAGCAAACAAAAAGAAATTTAAAGCCGATAAGATTGAACTGGTTCATGGAGTTGGAATTGATTTAAAGAAATTTAGACCTCAAACTGATCAACTTAAGGTAGAACTTAGAAATGAATATTCGTATAATCCTGATGACTTTATTTTGATATATGTTGGAGAGTTAAGTTATAGAAAACATCAAGATGTACTAATAAAAGCTATTGATAAAATTGTTAACCAGATTCCTAAGTTAAAGTTATTACTAGTAGGTGATGGAGATTTATTTGATACATATCAAGAGCTAATAATAAAAAACAATTTGAGTAAAAATGTTGAGTTATTAGGATACAGAAAAGATGTGCCAAAATTAATGCTTTTATCTGATGTTGTAGTATCATCTTCTAGACAAGAAGGGTTGCCAGTTAATGTTATGGAAGCCATGGCGACAAGTTTACCACTAATTGTTTCAGATTGTAGAGGTAATAAAGATTTAGTTAAACATATGGGCAATGGATTGTTGGTGACTAAAGATGATGAAGGAGAATACGCTAAAAGCATTTTAAAACTATACAATGATAGAAAACTGAAAGAGAGATTATCTGCTAGTAGCCTACAAATGATTTCTGATTTTAGTTTAGAAACAATTATTGATGATATGTCAATTATTTATAAATCTGTATTAAATGCAATTAATAATGATTAGAAGATGGTGAATATATGCGAATTGTATTACTGAGATCAAATCCAGTGAATCCTTATCCTAGGTTAGAGAAAACAGCAAACTGTCTCTTGAAAAATGGTTATTCAGTACACGTATTAGCTTGGGACAGAAGTTGTAAATACAATGAAAAAATGACAAAATTAGAGTTGAGTAATGGAGATGTTCCGATAACTAGATTTGGTATTCCTTCATCATATGGTGCTGGAATTAAGAAAAATTTATTTCCTTTAATAAAGTTTCAATTCGAACTCTTAAAATGGCTAATTAACAATAGAACATCGTACGATGTGATCCATGCATACGATTTTGATACAGGTTATGTATCTCTAGTTATTGCTCGTTTATTCAGAAAAAAAATAGTTTATGACATTCCTGATTACTATGTAGACTCACATAATCTTAAGAATACTGCATTAGGCAGTATGATTGAAAAAAAAGAACATAATATCATAAACAAAGCAGACGCTGTAATTATATGTACTGAGGAGAGAAAAAATCAAATTAAAGGAACGTACCCCAAGAAGTTAGTAATAATTCATAACGCACCTAAAAAGTCTATTTCTTACACAAAGCACCAGAAAACTTTCGAAATTAATAGATCAGAAAAGATTAAAATTGTATACGTAGGGATATTAGATGAGTCTAGATTATTAAAAGAGATGGCAGATGTAATTAATTCAAAGAGTAACTGTGAATTGCATATTGCAGGGTTCGGGCAATTAGAAGAGTATTTTATAAATTTAGCTAAGGATAACAATCGAATTAATTATTACGGGAAAGTACTGTACACAGATACTTTATATATGGAAAATCAATGTGATATTATTACTGCAATTTATGATCCTTCAATTCCAAACCATAAGTATGCAGCGCCAAATAAATTCTATGAAGCACTGATGTTAGGGAAACCATTAATTATGGTTCAAAACACAGGGATGGACAAGTATGTTAGTGAATATGATTTAGGTGAAGTTATTGAGTATTCAAAAGAGGGTTTTGAAAAAGGATTAAATAGATTGATTAATCGCAAAGAAGAATGGGATGACATTTCTAAAAAATCCAAGGCTTTATATAATAAAGAGTTTTCATGGGAAGAAATGGAACGAAGAATTATTAATCTATATCAATATATTGGAAATGGTGATTATAAATGAAGAAAATATTGGTAGTAACAACTCGGCCTCTGGAATCTAATACATCTTCTACAATTAGAAAGATATCAACGATTGAGGCATTACTAGAAGAAGGGGCCGATATAAGTGTATTGACTACACATAATAGTTATGACTTGGAAAACACACCGGAAACATTAGAAAATATAAAAACAATCAGAATCAATCCTGGTGTTTTTTATAAAACTGGTATTCAAACTCAACGTACCGCAACGCGCCTTAACAGAGTAAAGAGGGTTTTAAGAAGAGTATATTATAAATTTTCAGTTTATGATCCACTTAAAAATTCTATTAAAAATGTGATGGCTGTCAAAAATGAGTTAGATAATCATTATGATATTATTTTATCCATATCCGATCCTAAGTCTAGCCATTTATTAGCTATAGATATAATTAATAGAGGCATTGTGACTTGTGACAAGTATATACAAATATGGGGGGACCCAATGTATTTAGATATTACTAATACTACATTAATCCCAAAGATATTTATCAAGCATGAAGAAAAGAAGATTATTGAAAAAGCTGATAAAATTTATTATGTATCACCATTGACATTACGAGAGGAGCAAAAGACTTTTCCAAAATCAGCGAACAAAATGGATGTCTTAATACCATTATGTAAGGACACAAGAAAATACAAAAATGTTGAAAAGATTAAAAAATTAGGATATTTTGGAGACTATAATTCTGATATTAGAGATATTAAACCTCTTTATAATGCAATTGAGAATTCAGAATATGAGTTAATTATTTGTGGCAACTCTGATATTGTACTAGAAGAAAAAGATAATATTAAAATTAATAAAAGATTACCGTATAAAACAATAAAGAAACTCGAATCTGAAGTAGATATGCTGATTCACCTATCTAATAATAAAGGCACTCAAATACCAGGTAAAATATATCAATATTTCGGTACGAACAAAGCCATTTTATTTATCTTAGATGGGGATTCTGAAGCAATAGTTGAGTTTTTCGAACCATTAAATAGGGTGGTTTTCAGTGACAATCGTGCAGAAGATATCATTAAAAAAATTAGTGATTACAATAGAAGCTTAATTAAAACTGAGAACACTCCAATTACAAAATATGATTCAAAGTACTACAAGGAAAAAATACTAGATATTTAGGTTGTGTTAGGAGGAGCTATGAACTTATCATTTGGCATATTATATACTGCGTTATTAATTCCAAGCGCCTTCTTCACTATTTATTTGTGGAAAAGACACAAGTTTTCCGCGTTTGGAATTTTAAACGCTTCCTTTATCTTATATTATATCCTCACCCCCATGATATTATTGATTTTTCCTAGTTTATTTTCCGAGAACTTGGGAAGATTTACTTCCATAGTATATAATTCAACAATAAATCAGCAAATTAAAGGGTTATCTATAACAATTGTCGCATACTTGGTGATTGTGGCTACTTATTTTTTAATTAACATGAATAAATCTATTAAAAGAGTATACAGAGTTACATATGCTTACACCTTAGACAAATCGATGAAAATAATATATCATTGGGGCCTTATTTTATTTTTTATTGGATCTATTTCGATATCATTGTTTTTCGTTGAACTTGGTGGAATTAGTGCCGCTATAAGTTTCTCAAATTCATTAAGAGGTTTAGGGGTGGAGCCTGAAAATTACTATGGAGCTGCGGGTGCATTATTTAGGATGCTATCGTTTTTGATTTTAGGATCGGTGTATTGTTTTAAAATTTATACCAAACAAAATAAGAGTATGACCGTAAGATTACTTTTATGGTCTTCGTATTTCTTCTCAGGTATATATTTAGTTTTTAATGCGGGAAGATTACCAATTTTATTTTTTTTAATTCCATTTATATTAGAGTATTTTTATAAAAGGAATAAAAATTTGTTTTCGTCATTGATCCTTTTATTTATTGGTACAATACTATTTGCAAATTTATTCGATTTAGTATTGTTGTCTATATCAAGCAATAATTATGCCTTTATTCAAAATCAAAATGGGCTGTTAGAGAACTTGGTAGAAGCATTTCAAGACTTATCTTATCCATATTCAAATATTCTAATGATTGATTCAATGAATGAAACTTATGGGTTTAGATTTGGTCAAGATTATTTTATTTGGATTTTCGACATTTTACCATCAAGATTATTTAGTATTATTGGAATCAATATACCTGAAACTATATCGATAAACTCGATCACTTCTATGTTTCACTACTCGCTTAAAGCATCAAGGGGCGGGGTGCCTACAGATATTATTACGTTAGGAATGAGACAATTAGGTGTTGCTGGTGTGACTTTGAATATGTTTGTTTTTTCATTATTAGCACTATACGTTGATAAACTATCAAGAAGAACTAGAAAAGAGAATTTCTTGCTTGTTGCCAGGATTGATCTGTTGTTTTTTTCATTGATTTCGAATAACGATTTAACTGCGATTGTAAGAGGTTCGTTATATATTATATTATTAGTTTTTATATTGAAAAAAGTGAGTAGAATAAAAAAAAATCCAGAAAATGAATTATATTTTTCGAAAGGAACATAGATATGAAAATTGGAGTTTTAGGACCACAGAATCAATCACAACACATTATAGACTTATTTGGCAATTTTCAGGTTGAATGTGTTGATATAAATAGAACATTGAAAAAAGGGAATTTAATCAGGAGATACAAACATTTCTTCAATACCATTAATAAAGTAGATACTGTGTATGTTATAGGTCAAAGCTTCCGTTTTAATCCTAAAATAGTTGTTTCGAAGTTATTAGGAAAGAGAGTAATTAATCATTGGATTGGTTCAGATGTTTTAGCAGCTCAAAAAAATTATTTTCACAAACTTAATCAATTATTTATAGATGTGAATTTATCTTGCTCAGAACTTATTCAAAATGAAATACTCGATATGGGTATAGAATCTGAGTTGATACCTATAATTCCATCAGGTATGTCATACAATCTCGCAACCATGCCTGATAAGCACTCAGTACTAGTATATCTGCCAGAAGGTAATGAGGAGTTTTACGGTAGAGAATTTGTTGAATATTTGGCTATAGAATTCCCAGATATTGAATTTAAAATCGTTGCAAATTCTAACAAAGAGATATTGAATTTTAAGAATGTTACATTTCTTGGTAGATTGAACTTAAAAGAAATGGAGAAACTTTACGATGATATTTCAATACTGTTAAGACTACCTGATCATGATGGACTTTCTTTAATGCTATTGGAAGCATTAGCAAAAGGAAAGGAAATAATATACAAATATCCGTTTCCGTATGTGCATACAGCTTCAAATTTATCTGAATTGAGAAAGGTATTCTCAAACATAATATCTGAAAAACCAAAAGTTAACTATCAAGCGAATGAATTCATTAAAAATAATTTCAACCCGAGAAAAATATATGATGATTTGAGAAATATTATTGATTCCTAATTAACTAGGTTAGAGATTCAACAGAAATCCATTAACGATAGAGGGATAATATGTATATAGATTTACTTAAAAAGTTTTTAAAGTTTTCCATAGGAAATTGGATAAATATCATAATTTCTTTAGCCACAACTCCAATTCTTACAAGAATCTTCATTCCATCCGAGTATGGTAAGTTTTCTATGTATACCTTAGCAATAAATTTACTATTATTAATTTCATTAGTTGGAACCGATCAAAGTTATATGAGATATTATTCTCGAGAGAATAAGAAGTACTTGTTAAGAAAATGTTTGAGTATATCAGTTGTTTCGTTTGTTTTTATCTCAATATTTATTTTATTCTTTAGATATTCTTTTAGCCAAGTCTTATTTGATGAATATTCTAGTTTGACGTTGATATTAATAATAATTGGGCTATTTTCACAAATAATTCTTAAGTTCCAACAGACAGATATTAGAATGAAGCAGAATGCACTAATATTCTCAATCTCAAATGTTTTGACTAAAGTAGTAAGTGTACTATTAACGATTATTGCTGCCTTTTTGATTAGTAAAACGTACCACTCACTAATACTTGCTTTTGTAATCAGCAATTTGATTGTAATTATTATACTTAGAATATTAGACAAAAGTAAGTTCTCAAATAAAGAATTTCATGAGAAAGTGAGCTATAAAGAAATTTTTAATTATGGAATCCCCTATATGTTTAGTTTGCTAGCGTTTTGGCTTTTTCAATCTTTTGATAAGATGGCTTTAAAATATTTAGCAGATTATAATCAAGTGGGAATATATGCTGCTACGATGAAACTTGTAATGATATTTAATATTCTCCAGAATTCGTTTATGAATTTTTGGACTCCAGTTGCCCTTGAGAAATACAGAGAAGATAATGAGGCTAATATCTTTTTTAATAACATGTTTTTAACCGTTAGCTTTTCATTTCTGGTTTTAGGTAATCTAATAATTATGTTTTCTGATTTTGCTTTGATTTTATTAGGTAATGATTATGGATTATCAGCAAATGTTCTGCCATTTCTTATCTTTGTACCGATTCTATATACTATCTCTGAAACTACAGTAATAGGTATAAATTTTTCTAAAAAAACAGGGTACCACCTAATTATTGCATTAATTTCATGCTTAGTTAATATCGCTTTAAACTCACTATTCATACCACTATATGGTGCTCCTGGGGCTGCAATTGCAACAGCGATTGGCTATATTGTTTTCTTTATATTAAGAACAGTGATTTCATCAAAAATTTACAATGTCGGTTATGAGATTAATAAATTCTACATAGGATTGGCTACATTATCAATGTATGCAGCTTTTGCAACATTCAATTCACTTTCTCTCGCTCATGTCGCGGGTGGATTTATATGTATTGGTTTTACAATTTTTGTTTATCGAAGTCACGTAATAAAAATATTGATTACACTGAAAAAGGGAGGATTGTGATGTTAAAAAAGATAATCTTTTATATAAAATTGCTCACTAAGCAGAGAACTTATAAATCAGGAGAACATAAGGTTAAGTATGTTTTTGAAAAAGGTTCAAATGATAATAACTTGGTAGTTGTTTTTAGTGGTTTTCCAAAGAAAAATCAAACCGCGAGATATAATTATATGAGAACATTAGAAGCAATTAATTCAAATAAGTTATTTATTTTAGATGATATTGGTCCTAATAAAAGAGGTGCTTATTATTTGGGTAAAAATAAAAACTTCAGTTTTGCGAATGCAGTAGAAAAATTGATTGCAAAACTGAATGATGAGTTATCCCCTGAAAAGGTCATTTTTTGTGGCAGTAGTAAAGGAGGATACTCAGCACTGTACTTTGGTCTTAGAATGAATGCAAAAGTTGTGATATCAGGTGCTCAACAATATTATATTGGTAATTATCTCTACCAAAATGATCATAGACCGATCTATAATTATATAACAGGTAGTAATGATGAGACTGATATCGAATTCATGAATAATATATTAACTAATGAAATCACTATGCAGGAAAATAAGCCAATTATTCATCTTCATTATTCAAAAAATGAACACACATACAGTGAACACATTAAAGATTTGATAGAAGATCTAGAAAAGAATAATTATTCGGTATTTAAGGATGAGGGAACGTATCATACACACTCTGAGGTAGCTAGATATTTCCCGCATTATTTAATAAAAACAATCAGCTACTATTTAGGTTTGAACTAAAAGAAGGAAGGTAATTATCATGAACAAAATGATTAATGTTATTGGATTAGGCTATATTGGACTTCCAACTGCTTTAATGTTTGCAAAAAGTGGAGTTAAGGTTATTGGAACAGATTTAAATGAGAAACTAGTAGAATCATTATCAAAAGGAAAGCTTACTTTTGAAGAAGAAGGGTTAGAAGAATTGTTTAATGCTGCTATCGAAAGTGGAATCAAACTTACTACTGAGTATCAAAAAACTGATACTTACATAGTTGCAGTCCCTACACCTTATATAAGTTCTAGCAAGAAACTAGATCCTAAATATGTTATATCAGCTGTCAATAGAGTTCTTGATGTATGTGAA
>Ga0194138_10001165_pt1 | contig 12658 bp, 6 predicted proteins | sample TARM_MetaG_T2_14_FD_134022 | JGI IMG/M metagenome (GOLD analysis project Ga0194138, IMG submission 134022) | Freshwater microbial communities from Pennsylvania, USA, analyzing microbe dynamics in response to fracking - TARM_MetaG_T2_14 (version 2) | ecosystem: Environmental > Aquatic >...
CCCAATCCACCACGCTCGAGTTCACCGGTTCGGCCGGATCACGCCCCACCCCCCAGGCCACTTGGGTGTTGGCCGTCCCGAACGTCGGCGCCGCCAGATCACTCACCCCCGTCACCCCCGGCGTGCTCGAGAGCTTGAAAATTTTCAAATCCACACCCGGGGACACCTGCTGGGGAGTGAATCCCCCGTCAATCGTATACGAATCCCCCCCGTCGAACGTGACCGTTCCGCCCGCCAGGTCCGTGCTGACATGGTTCGCGGTCAACATGTATCCACCTCCCCAGTGGACCGCGCTCCCCGTGACACCGGAGCCGGAGTTCAACACCTGGGCGACAGCGTCATACGGCACCCCCGTCAAGGGATCGCTTTGATTCGCGCTGTTGTCCAGACCATAAAGAATCAACGCCTCGGCCCGCCATGCGCACGAGAAAACAACCAGAACAAAAAGAAAGCGTAACATGTTCATACAATCCTTGGAGTGGGAATCCCATGACGACCCTTCGAGGGTTTCATAAGTTGAGACTATTCCACCACCGCTTCACTTGCAAATAAATTCAAAGTAAGTTATATTAATTGAGTTAAGAAATAGACAATAAGTATAATTTAAATCAATTATGAAAAACGTCGTATTTGTCATATGCGTCATGGTTCTGGGCGGAGCTTCCCACGCCGCCATCATTGCGGGGGGCGACGCCGGCCATTTGACCGCGCCGGTCGCCGACCCCGGCTGGAACCGGGTCGGACGGGTCGGCACCAACGGATCCGGAATCTATCTCGGCAATGGCTGGGTGCTCACCGCCAATCATGTGAGCGACAAAACCACCTTTCTCGTCGATGGGGACACCACCTACAACGTGATGGCCGGGTCGGAGAATACCTACCGAATGCGGAATACCACGGACACCGCGGACATCGACCTCTACATGTTTCGCGTTTCCGTCCCCGGCGGGAGCGGACTCGAAGGCTTGGGCACCATGCCCATCGCCACCTCCCTCCCCGGAAACGGCACCGTCGGAACCCACATTGGCACCGGCGAAGGTCAAACCTCCGCCTCCGCCACCACCTACTATGTCGACGTGGATCCCGCCACCTGGGTGTGGGATACCGAACCCTTCGCGGAAGCCGACGCCACCGTCGGCGGCTACTCCTGGGCCGGCGACGCCAGTCGGGACACTCGTTGGAACCAACAGGTCATGTCAAACAACGATTTCGACTTCTCGGGTATGGAGGGCTTCCGCACCAACTTCGAAGCGGTGGACGAATTCGGCATGGTCGCCGACAACGACAGCGGATCCCCCATGTTTTTCAACAACGGCGGAACCTGGGAGCTGTCCGGCATCGCGATCAGCGTCACCGGATACTCCGGCCAGCCCTCCCGCACCTCCATGTACGGAAACGACAGCGTCTACGCCGACATCTCGGCCTATCGGGACCAGATCGTCGTGGTGGTGCCGGAAATCGCCTCCTGGTCCATGCTGGCTCTCACCGGCGCCGCGGCCTTGCTGCTTCGCCGCAAACGAAACCGTTGATCCACCCCCTGATCCCTACCCGGTCGTTCGCAAGCCTCCGGCGATGCCCTGTACCGACAAACGCAGACTCCGCAGCAGCTCCTCGTCGCCCTCCTCCTTCCTTTGCCGCTTCAGAAGTTCAATCTGAATGTGGTTCAGCACGTCGATAAACGGTTTGCGGATTTCCACGCTCCGACGCAACCAGGCCGTTTCCGACATCAATGACGGCCGCTCCGTCATGCTCAGAATCGCCCGTCGGGTCCGCTCCATCTCCTTCACCACCGCCTCGCCGAACACCTTTCCGATTTCCGGATCGGGCGTCAACTTGGCGTATTCCCGCGCAATCACCGCGTCGCATTTGGTGAGCGCCAACTCCGCGTTGTCGATCATGGACTTGAAAAACGGCCACTCGCGATACATGCCCAACGCCACCAGACGCTGACGCCGCGTCAACCCCTCCCACGCCGAGCCGAGCCCGTAAAACGCGTTGATCAATTGCCGACTCTGGGTCCAGGAAAACGTGTAGGGAATCGCGCGTAAATCCTCCAAGGACTGCGCGCCATGGCGACGGCTCGGCCGGGACCCGATCGGCAGGGTTTCGATACAACTCACCGGCGTGGCCGTGCGGAAGTATTCCGGGAACCCCTCCCGTTCGAAAATCGCCAGATAGGCTTCCCGCCCCAGTGCCGCGAAGTCCCGCATACACTCCCGCCAGGCCGCCTGCGGCCGCGGAATTCCCACCGCGTTGAGCACCAGCCCCCCCAGAATCTGCTCCATGTGCCGGTGCGCCAGCGCCGGATCCGCGAAACGGTCCGCGATCACCTCCCCCTGCTCCGTCATCCGAATGTGCGCGTCCCCCTCCGCCGGCGGCAGGGCCTGAATCGCCCGCGCCGCCGGACCACCGCCCCGGCCCAGCGCCCCGCCGCGGCCGTGGAAACAGGTCAGCCCCACCCCGGCCTCGTCCGCCGCCTTCTGCATCTGTTCCTGCCCCTCGTACAACGCCCAGCACGCCGCCAGATAGCCGCCGTCCTTGGCGCTGTCGGAATACCCGACCATCACCGTCTGGCGTCCGCCCTGTCGGTCCAACTCCGCCCGATACACGGGATGCGCGAACAGCTCCCGCATCATGTCGGAGGCGCGGTGCAAATCGTCGATCGTTTCAAACAACGGCGCGATCGGCATCCGCCATTCCCCGTCGTTCTGCCAGGAGGACAGCAGCTTCTGCAACCACAACACCCACAACACGTCGCCCACGCAATGGGTCATGCTGATCACATTGACGCCGATGCCCTCCGGAGACCTCTCCTCCGCCCACTCCTGCATCAGCCGGGTCACCCGCAACAAATCCAGACTCCGTTCGCTCAGTCGCCCCTCCAGCCTGGCGGCGTCCGGCTCCTCGAACGTCTTTTCCCACAATCCCTCGAACCGGTCCGCCTCCACCCGATCCGGATCCTCCCCCAACACCTCCAGCAATTCCCGCATCAGCGTGCGGTACCCTTTGCTGTTTTCCCGTATGTCCAGCCGCATCCACTGCAGGCCAAACACGCGCGTGCGGCGGAGCCAATTCACCATTTTCGACCGCGCCCTGCCCTCCAGGCCGTCCAGCCGCATCGCCTCCACGATCCGCGCCAGATCCCGCGCCAGATCCTCTCCGTCCTTGAACACCGGACCCTCGCCCTCATTCCCCTGAAGTCGAAGATACACCGACTCCAACGCCCGTCGATAATGCTCCCGGGGGTGCAGGCGGTCCAGCCGGGCGTTCAACCCGTCGCAGGCTCCCCGCGCCACCACCTCTTCCAGGAGTTCCGCCGCCCGTTCCTCCCGACACAGCATCGTCAGTCGTTCCAGCATCTCCGCGCACTCCCGCACATGAAAGTGCCGGGCCCGCTTGCGCAACCGGCGCAACGTCTCCCGCGTAATGTCCACCGTCACGTGCGGGTGCCCGTCCCGGTCCCCGCCGATCCAGCAGCCGAACTTCAAGGGCGACGCCGTCCCCCCCGTCGCCCGATCCAGCGGACGGACCAGCCTCGGGACGGCGCTCCACAGGGCGTCGCTCACATACAACGCGCGATCCAGCTCCTCCAACACCTCCGGCCGATGGGGATGCAGGGGATCCGTGCGCAACAACGCCCGCACGTCCTCCCGCACCGCCCGCAACAACGGGCGCCGCCTCGTCCGGTCCTCCGTCTCGGACAATCGACGAAGATTCAACCGCAACCGTCCCAGCGTCCGGCGCACCGTCTGCCGTTTGGCCTCCGTCGGATGGGCCGTGAACACGAACTCGGCCTGTAAATTGTTCAGCAACGCCCGCCGTTCCTCCCTGTCCGGCTCCACCATCTCCAGCTTCTTCAGACGCGCCTCCAGCCCGTCGTTCAACCGCCCCCCATCCCGGCGTTCCCTCAACACCCGTTCCCGTTGCAAATCCTCCGACACGTTGGCGAAATCGAAAAACACCCCCAGAATCCTCAAAATCCGATTCAGCCGTTCCAACGGCGCGTCCCGGAACAGCGACGAAAGTTCCGCGTCCGCCGCGGCGTCGCCGGACTCATGGCGCACCGCCAGTCGGCGAAGCCGCACGACCTCCCGCCAGATGTCTTCCTCGCCGTCCAGAATCAGTTCATGCCGCAGCATCCAACACAACAGGCGAAGATCCCGCCGCATCGGCGTGTCGCCCAACATCCACGGTTTGGTTAAGCTTCCGATCATACGCCTTGCTCCTCGCCGGGGGTGTGTAGAGAGGTGAGAATCTCCAAAGCGCGCACCAGCGACGATTTCCGCTCCGGCCGTTCCTCAAGTCCCTGCTGTTTGAAAAAACCGAATTTCTCCAACCGCTCCCGGGTTCGCCCCGTGGCTCCCGACACGATGACCCGTCCCCCGACCCCCACGGCATCCTTCACCATGTTCTCCAGCGAAAGGCAGACCGTCACCCCCAGCAACGGCACGTTGCTGAGGTCGATCACCAACACCTTGGCGTGCCGCATGGCCGCGTGTTCGCGGGCGATCGCCTTGGCCACGCCGAAGATCATCGGGCCGTTCAACTGAAACAACAACACCTTGCCCCCCGCCCGTTCCATCAGCTCCTGCTCCTCCTCCGGCAATTCCACCCCCGCCTCGTTGAGGCCAATGGTGCGGACATCGTTCGCGGACAGGTCCGACAGCCGTTTGATGGTGAGAAGGTTCGCGATAAACACCCCGACCCCCACCGCCATGATCAGATCCACGAACACCGTGAGAAACATCACCACGTACATCATGAACGTGCTGGACCTGGACAGATGGGGCACCCGCTGCATAAAACTCCAGTCCAGAATATCCACCCCCACCTTGAGCGCGATGGCCGCCAGCACCGCCATGGGAATCGGGCCGGTCAACGGCGCGGCGCCCAGCAAAATGGCCAGCAGGATCAGCGCCCGAATCACGCCCGCCAGATTGGTTTTCGCGCCGGTCTGAATGTTCACCACGGTTCCCATGGTGGCCCCCGCGCCCGGCAAACCGCCGCACAACCCGGACAGCAGATTTCCGATCCCCTGGCCGACCAGTTCCTGGTCGCTGTCGTGGTATTCCCGGGTGAGACTGTCCGCGACCATGGCCGTCAGCAGGGTGTCGATGCTCCCCAACACCCCCAGCACCAGCGCGTCGAGCACGATGTCCGACAACATGTCGCCGCTGAACGCGGGAAACCGGAAATCCGGCAGGCCCATCGGAATCCGGCCAATGCGTCGAACCGCGTCCGGTTCCAGGAACAGCATGGACACCCCGGTGGCGACCAACAACGCCACCAACTGGGGAGGGCACTTTTTCCGCCAGGCGGAGGGGAAGCCAAACAGGATCCCCAACGCCAGCGCCCCCAGCCCCAGTTCGGGCCAGGACAGGGAGGACAGCATCCCCGGCAGCGCCTTGAGCACCCCGATCGTGCCTCCCCCCGGCGGGTCCACCCCCAGGAACGGGGGAATTTGCATCACGATCAGCAACACCCCGATGCCGGACATGAACCCCGAGATCACGCTGTAGGGCATCAGGGTAATGAACTTGCCCAGCTTCAATCCCCCCATCAGCATCTGGAACAGCCCCGCCAGCATCACCACCGTGAACGCCATGGCCATCCCCTGCTCGGGATGCTCCGCCAGCAGGGAGGACACCACCGACGTCATAATCACCGTCATCGGCCCGGTGGGCTCCGAAATCAGACGGGAGGAACTCCCGAACAGCGCCGCGAACATCCCCACGATCACCGCGCCGTACAGCCCCGCCTGCGGCCCCGCGCCCGAAGCCACCCCGAACGCCAAGGCGAGCGGCAGGGACACGATGGCTGTGGTGAGTCCCCCCGCGAAATCGGGGCCGAAATGCTGGAAACCGGGCCGGCGGAATTTCATGCGCTCTCTCTTACCCGGGTCAAACGAATTGTCAATGAACCAGCCCGCCCACGATTGGACCCGCCTCTTTCACCCGGCCCGCGCGACGTGCGGATTCGCCCTTTTCCGCTTGCCTCGCATCACGTCTTCCGGTAGCGGAGAGCCTCCTGTTGAACCATTGAAACCCATAGGACCCCTCTTATGTCCGACGTCAAAAAAGTTGCCTTTCTCACCGCGGGCGGACTGGCGCCCTGCCTCTCCTCCTCCCTCGCCGCGCTGATCGAACGCTACAACGAAGTGGCCCCCGACGTGGAACTCATCGCCTACACCGGCGGCTACAAGGGCCTGTTGCTGGGAGAATCCCTGCCCATCACGGACGTCGTCCGCAAAAACGCCGCCATCCTCTACGAACACGGCGGCAGCCCCATCGGCAACAGCCGCGTCAAACTCACCAACGTCAAAGACTGCGTCAAACGCGGTCTGGTCAACGAAGGGGAAAACCCCCTCGAGGTCGCAGCCAACCAGCTCACCAAAGACGGCGTGGACGTGCTCCACACCATCGGCGGCGACGACACCAACACCACCGCCGCCGACCTCGCCGCCTTCCTCGCCCAAAACGAATACGAACTCACCGTCGTCGGCCTCCCCAAAACCATCGACAACGACGTCGTGCCCATCAAACAGTCCCTCGGCGCCTGGACCGCCGCGGAACAGGGCGCGAAATACTTCGCCAACGTGGTGGCCGAACACAACGCCAACCCCCGCATGCTCATCGTGCACGAGGTCATGGGGCGCAACTGCGGCTGGCTCACCGCCGCCACCGCCGTCGAATATCGCAAGCTCCTCGACGACATGGACTTCCTCCCCGAAATCGGCCTTTCCCGCATGCGCAAGGAGGTCCACGGCGTCTTCGTGCCGGAAATGGACGTTGACCTCGCCGAAGAGGCCAAGCGTCTAAAAGCCATCATGGACGAGCACGACGCCGTCAACATCTTCATCTCCGAAGGTGCTGGCGTCGAAGCCATCATCGCCCAGATGGAGGCCGCCGGAGAGGAGGTCCCCCGGGACGCCTTCGGCCACGTCAAACTCGACGCCGTGAATCCCGGCGCCTGGTTCGGTAAACAATTCGCCGCCATGCTGGAGGCGGAAAAAACCCTCGTGCAGAAAAGCGGCTACTTCAGCCGCGCCGCGCCCAGCAACGCCGCCGATATCGACCTGATCAAACGCTGCGCCACCCTGGCCGCCGATTCCGCCCTCCGGCGCGAAACCGGCGTGATCGGCGAGGACGAGGAGCGCGGAAACGAACTCCGCGCCATCGAATTCCCCCGCATCAAGGGCGGCAAACCCTTCGACATCGACACCCCCTGGTTCGGCGACCTCCTCGGCGCCATCGGCCAGCCCAAGGGCGCGAAAGTCCACGTCGCGCACTGAAACCGCGACGCGCGGCCGGGGAGGCTCAACCTCCCCGGAGAACCCGCCTGATTTCCTCCTCCAGATCCTGGGTCCGAAACGGCTTGTTCAGGCAGCCCACGAACCCGTGTTCGGTATACTCCGACATCACCGTGTCCGAGGAATAGCCGCTGGATACGATCACCTTGGCGGCCGGGTCCATGGCCAACAACTCCCGCACCGCCTCTTTCCCTCCCATCCCGTTTGGAATGGTCAAATCCATAAGCACCACGTCAAAGGGACGGCCGGAGGCCATCGCGGCGCGATACGCGTCGATCGCGGCCCGCCCGTCCAGGGCCACCTCCACCTCGTAGCCCGCGTATTCCAGCATGCGGGAGGTGATCTTCAGGATCATCTCCTCGTCATCCATCAACAACACCTTCACCTTCCGCCCGGTGTCATCCTTCGCCTTTTCCTCTTCGACGGGAGCCTCCTCCGCCCGGGACTCCCCCTCCGCGGGGAGATACAGTGTAAACACGCTTCCCTCGCCCGACGTGGAGGACACACTGATGTGTCCCTCGTGTCGGGTCACGATGCTGTGCGCCACGGACAACCCCAGGCCACTCGCCCCCGGCTTGGTGCTGAAATACGGATCGAAAATGCGCGCCAGAACTTTGCGGTCCATCCCCACCCCTTCGTCCCCGAAACGCAATCGAACAAAGGCCCCGCGCAAACGTGGAGTGACCGGATCCCGGATCTCCCGCAAATTTTCGGCCTCCACCGACAAGGTCCCCCCCTCGGGCATCGCCTCCACCGCGTTGTGAATCAACGCCGAAAACACCTGGTGCATCTGCTGGGCGTCCGCCAACACCCCCCAAAGGTCTTCCGGAAACCGGTACGACACGCTCACCTTCGAATCGATATCGCAGCGGTTCACCGCGTCGCGGATGCGGCTCGACACCTCCAGTCGCTCGATGACCGGACTGCCGCCTTTGGAAAACGTCAACAGCCTCCCCGTAAGCGTGCGGGCGCGATCCATTGCCTGATGGGCGCCTCCGAGAAGTTGGGAGGCTTCGTGATGCGCGGGCAGCCGGAGCTTCGCCATCTCGATCAGCCCGAACACCCCCGTCAGCAAATTGTTAAAATCGTGGGCGATCCCCCCCGCGACCATCCCCAGACTCTCCAATTTCTCGATGCGCCGTTTCTCCTCCTCCATCCGCTTCTGCCCGGTCAAATCCACGAGCACCGAAAACAATTCCCGGTCGCCGTCGAGGTTCGTGATCATGATGTGGCTGGCATACACCGGAATCTTTTTTCCCGCCCGGTTCTGTAACGTCAATTCCGACGCGCCGGTTGGCGTCTGCGCCGACACCCACCGCCCGATCCGCTCGACCGTGCGCGCGCGGTGCGGTTCCGGCACGATCAACTCCTCCAGTTTGCGACCCAAGGCCTCCTCCCGACGATACCCGAACAGTTGTTCGCTGGCCTGGTTCCAAAACACCACGTTGCGCTCCACGTCGTATCCCTGGATCGGCACCCCCGCGACCGCGTCGAAAACGGCGTGCAGACGATTTTCACTCAACTTCAGCTTCTCCACCGCCCGTTTCCGCTCCGTAATGTCCTCCACGATCGTCGCGAACCGCTCCCGCCCCGGGCTGAACGCCACCACGGAATACCAACGCTTCAAGGGTTCGGAGTACTGTTCGAACTCCACCCGTCCCTGGTTCAACGCGATCTCCCCGTAGGTGCCGATCCAGTCCGCCGGATCCTCTCGAATGTCCGGCAGCACCGTCGTGACCCGCTTCCCCTCGATCTGATCCTTCTTCAAGCCCGTCAATCGCTCGAACGCCTCGTTCACCTCCAGGAAAATATAATCCACCGGGCGCCCCTTCGCGTCCAACACCATTTCATGCAGGGCGAACCCCAGCGTCATATGATCGAACAACGCGCGGTATTTGGTTTCGCTCTCCTTTAACGCCCGCTTCGCCAGCTTGCGTTCCGTGGTGACTTCCGTGTACATCACCAGGCCGCCCACGTCCCCCTCCGCGCCGTACCAGGGACGACATTCCCATCGGTTGTAAGTCACCGAACCATCCGAACGCACAAAACAGTCGTCGTCGTTCCGTATCGTCTCCCCCTTCAGCACCCGCTGGTGAACCGCCCGCCAACTTTCCGGCATGTCCGGAAACACCTCGTAATGCGACTTGCCCAACACCAACTGGTCCTCCACCCCGTAGTCCCGCAGAAACCGGTCGCTCACCGCCAAATACCGCATCCGCCGATCACACACCGCGATGGCGTTGGGGTCGTGTTTCACGATGTACCTCAAAAACTTCACCGAATCCCGCAAGGCGTCGAACGCGGACGTCCCCGGCACCGCCCGCTCCAACACTTCCACCGCTCCCGCGACCGCGCCATCCTCCTCCCGCAATAATCGAACCCGTGCGAGAAAGTCCGCTCCGCCATTCCCCGAATCAATTCCACCCTCCGCCGGCACGCCCGTCTCCAGGGCCCGCGCCACCGGACACCCGTGGTGCCCCGCCGCGACGCCGAACGCCTCGTGACACCCTTGTCCCTGGAGCGCGTCCAACGAGGCCTCCGCCGCGGCGCGGTACTCCGCGTTGGCCCAGACCACCCGTCCGGACACATCGTGCACGGCGACGGGAACCGGCAAAGCTTCCAAAGCCCGGGCCCCCGCGAGTTCAAGAATCCTCTCTGTGGTGTTCATTGAAAACGGCGTCCTTCTCTATAGATAAGACCCTACCCCCACCCCACCCCTGGAACAATGGCAAAAACTCCACAAATCTCAAAAACCCGGAGAAGGACTTGAAGATTGCAAAACCGGGTGTTTCCGTCTAAGGCGAACACGCCTCAGCCCACCGACGTGTTATATGATGAACGTTTCCGAACAACTCGACCTTCTCGCCGCCCATACCATCGATCTGCATTCCCGCGAGGAACTGCGGAAGAAACTCGAGCGCTCCGCCGCCACCGGCGCCCCCCTCCGTATCAAATACGGTGCCGACCCCTCCGCGCCCGACATCCACCTCGGCCACGGCGTTGGACTCCGCAAACTGCGGGAGTTCCAGGACTGCGGACACACCGTCGTCTTCATCATCGGCGACTTCACCGGCATGATCGGAGACCCCAGCGGCAAATCCAAAACCCGCAAGGCCCTCACCCGCGAGGAGGTCCGTGAAAACGCCGAGACCTACAAGGACCAGGTCTTCAAAATTCTCGACCGCGACAAAACCGAACTTCGCTTCAACGGCGAATGGTTCCACCCCATGACCTTTGGCGACGTCATCCAGCTCAGCGCCAAAGTCACCGTCGCCCAGATGCTCCAGCGCGACGATTTCGCCAAACGCCACGCCGCCAACCAACCCATTTCCCTCGTCGAATTCCTCTATCCCCTCGTCCAGGCCTACGACTCCGTCATGGTCGAGGCCGATGTCGAACTCGGCGGCACCGACCAGCTGTTCAACCTGCTCCTCGGACGCGAACTCCAGAAAGAGGCCGGACAGGAACCCCAGGTCGTCATGACCCTCCCCCTGCTCGAAGGCCTCGACGGCGTTCAGAAAATGTCCAAGAGCCTCAACAACTACGTCGGCGTCTCCGAGGCCCCCACGGACATGTTCGGCAAACTCATGTCCGTCAGCGACGAGCTCATGTGGCGCTACTTCGCCCTCGTGCTCGGCTGGTCCGAGGACGCGGTCGCCGACCTCAAAGGCCGGGTTGAACGCGGCGAACGCAACCCCCGCGAAGTGAAAGACGAACTCGCCCGCGCCGTCATCACCGAATTCCACGACGAGGCCGCCGCCACCGCCGCCTCCGAAGAATTCGCCCGCGTCTTTTCCAAAGGCGCGATTCCCGCCGACACCCCCGAAGCCCACCTCGACGCCGACACCCCCCTGCTGGACCTCCTCGCGGAACACGACATGGTCAAAAGCAAGGGCGAGGGACGCCGCCTCGTCAAACAAAACGCCGTCAAACTCGACGACGAACCCGTCGCCGACGCCGCCACCGTGCTGCCCGCCGGCACCACCGGCGTCCTCAAAGTCGGCAAGCGCCGCTTTCTCAAACTGACCTGAGTCCAACCGCCCCATGTCCGTCCCCCGCACGTTTTTCGATCACCAGGAGATCGCCAAACGCCGCACCGGGTGGGCGCTGACCGGATTTTTCGCCACCGTCGTCCTCACCTCCGCCGCCGTCGCCCTCTTCGGGGGATTCGTCAGCCGCCTCGTCTTCTATGACGAATTCGACATGCCCCCGGACGACCTGTTCCGGGGCGCCGCCCTCATCTGGGGACTGGTCACCCTCTTCGCCATCCTCCTCTCCTCCTTCCTCCGCCACCTCGAACTCCGCGCCGGTCCCGACCGCGTCATGAAATCCATGGACGGCGCCCGGATCGATCCCCAGAGCACCGCCGAAGACGAGCGCCGCCTTCTCAACCTCGTCGAGGAAATGTCCCTCGCCAGCGGCGTCCCCGTACCCGACGTCTACCTCCTCGACTCCGCCGCCATCAACGCCTGCGCCTACGGACTCGACACCGAAAAGGCCGCCCTCGGGGTCACCCGCGGCGCCGTCGTCAAACTCTCCCGGGACGAACTCCAGGGCGTCATCGCCCACGAATACAGCCACATCCTCCACGGCGACATGGCCCTCAATACCCGCCTCATCGCCTGGCTCGCCGGCCTCTTCACCATCACCGAACTCGGCCGCGGACTCTGCTACGCCGGCGTCGGCGGAGACGACGACGGCATGTTCCAAAGCCGCGACCGCGGCGGCCATGTGCTCCTGCTCGTGATCGGGGCCGTCGTCTGGACCCTCGGTTCCATCGGACACGGCTTCGGAAAACTGCTCCAGGCCGCCATCAGCCGCCAACGCGAATTCCTGGCCGACGCCTCCGCCGTGCAATACACCCGCAATCCCGACGGCCTCGCCGACGCCCTCCGCAAACTCGGCCGCAAAAGCGTCGGCGCCCGCATGACCCGTCCCCGCACCGACTGCGCGCACATGATGTTCGCCAACCTCCGCTCCACCGCCCCCGGCGGCCTCGCCTCCACCCATCCTCCCCTGCCCGAACGCATCCGGCGCATCCAGCCCCGCTGGGACGGCACCTACCTCGACACCATCGAACTCCACCTCCACACCCCGGAACCCGTCCGGCAGACCGCTCCACAGCCCCGGCTCCTCCGCGACATCCCCCCGCCCGCCGCGCTCCTCAACCTCATGGAACACAGCGGCCTGCCCGACGCCCAACGCCTCGAAGCCGCCCGCGCCTGGCGGAATCGCCTCCCTCAGGAACTCCTCGACGCCGCCCGCGACCCCGAATCCGCCCGCGCCCTCGTCTACCTTCTGTTGACCGGCGACGCCCCCGCGGAGGCCGCCGCCCGCGTCCGCGAATCC
>Ga0194138_10001166_pt1 | contig 12658 bp, 6 predicted proteins | sample TARM_MetaG_T2_14_FD_134022 | JGI IMG/M metagenome (GOLD analysis project Ga0194138, IMG submission 134022) | Freshwater microbial communities from Pennsylvania, USA, analyzing microbe dynamics in response to fracking - TARM_MetaG_T2_14 (version 2) | ecosystem: Environmental > Aquatic >...
GAACAACGCGCGCGATTACCAGCAGTTCGACACGAACATCTATCTGCGCTTCCTGCTGGACCGCAATGCCGGTTACCTCGGCACGCGCCCGTCGCCGCTGCGTTCGCCGTTCCAGATCCAGGAATGAGCCTTGCCCGTCGGCTCCGGCAGTGTCCGGAGCCGACGGCAAGGGATTTCGTCGGGCGATATGCGATGCGCCCGATGACGCAGGGGGCTCCGGCCCGGGCGGAGACCGTCGGTGCGGCCAATGCCGGTCAAGGCCGGCACTGTCACGCAATCGGGCATTCCCGGAGTACGCGTGCCTTGACGTGCCCAATCCGGCACCCGCCCGAGGCCGTCATGACGGAGGCCTCGGGCAAGCACGGCGGATGGATCAGTTGAACACCATGCCGCCGTCGATGATCAGCGCCTGACCGGTCATGTAGTCCGAATCCGGGCCAGCCAGATACGACACGCAGGCGGACACGTCCTCCGGCTCGGAGATGCGGCCCAGGGTCACGCTCTTGGCCCATTGCTGCAGGCCCCATTCCAGCGACTGGCCGTTTTCGTCGGCCACCTTCTGGGCGATGCCTTCCATCATCGGCGTGCGCACGATGCCCGGGCAGTAGGCGTTGACGGTGATGCCGAACTTGGCCAGATCGCGTGCGGCGGTCTGGGTGATGCCGCGGATGGCGAACTTGGTGGCGCCGTACACCGCCAGATCCGGGTTGCCGACCTGGCCGGCCTGCGAGGAGGCGTTGATGATCTTGCCGACGACGTCGCCCGTCTTGGCCGGCGTGCGCGCCTTGAAATGCTTCATCGCCGCCTGGATGCCCCAGTAGATGCCGCCGACGTTGACGTCGAACACCTTGCGGTAGATTTCCGGCGTGATGCTGTCCAGCGGCGTGGTCGGCCCGAGGCCGGCGTTGTTGACCATCACGTCGAGGCGGCCGAACTTGGCCACCACCTGGTCGACGGCATCGAGCACCTGCTCGCGCTGGGACACGTCCACCTGCACCGCCAGCGCGGTACCGCCGGCGGCGGCGACCAAATCCGCCGTTTCCTTGGCGGTGACGAGGTTGAAGTCCAGGCTGCCGATGGCAAAGCCATCCTTGGCCAGACGCAAGGCGATGGCACGACCAATGCCTTGGCCGGCGCCGGTGACGACGGCAACTTTGGAAGAGTTGCTCATTGGGTGACTCCAGATATTGGGGGTGTGGCCGCGAGTCTCGGCGCATCCTCAGGCTTGGGCATTGCGCCGGATCAATCAATCCGGCATCCGGGCAAGTCCCGATTCATCGCGCGTCTGCGCAATGCAGCCAGGCCACCCGTCCGGCCCGATGCCCGGCCAGCTGCGCAGCCGCCACAAACGCGAAGGGCGCCCCTGGCGGGACGCCCTCCGTGCAGACCCGTGCCAAGCGCAAAGGCTTCGGCCGATGTTCGGGCTTATTTCAGCGCCTTGAAGCGCAGCCGCTTCGGGCCAGCGTCGTCGCCGAGCCGGCGCTTCTTGTCTTCCTCGTACTCGCGGTAGTTGCCCTGGAAGAACTCCACGTGCGAGTCGCCCTCGAAGGCGATGATGTGCGTGGCGATGCGGTCCAGGAACCAGCGGTCGTGGCTGATGACGAAGGTGTTGCCGGGGAACTCCAGCAGCGCGTCTTCCAGTGCGCGCAGGGTTTCGATGTCCAGGTCGTTGGACGGTTCGTCCAGCAGCAGCACGTTGCCGCCCTGCAGCAGGGTCTTGGCCATGTGCAGGCGGCCACGTTCGCCGCCGGACAGCGAGCCGACGAGCTTCTGCTGGTCGGTGCCCTTGAAGTTGAAGCGGCCGATGTAGGCGCGCGACTGGATCTCCACGCCGTTGATGTTGAGGATGTCCAGGCCGCCGGAGACTTCCTGGAACACGGTGTGGTTGCCTTCCAGTGCGCCGCGGCTCTGGTCGACATAGGACAGGTTGACGGTCGGGCCGATGACGATCTCGCCCGAGTCCGGCTTCTCCTGCCCGGTGATCATCTTGAACAGCGTGGACTTGCCGGCGCCGTTGGGGCCGATGATGCCGACGATGGCGCCCGGCGGCACGATCATCGACAGGTCGTCGATCAGCAGGCGGTCGCCGAATTTCTTGGAGACGTGCTTGAACTCCATCACCGAGTTGCCCAGGCGCTCGCCCGGCGGAATGAAGATTTCATTCGTCTCGTTGCGCTTCTGGTAATCGACCGACTGCAGCTCTTCCAGCCGCGCCAGACGCGCCTTGCCCTTGGAGCGGCCGCCCTTGGCGTTCTGCCGCGACCATTCCAGTTCCTTCTGGATGGCCTTCTGGCGGGCCTTTTCCTGATTTTCTTCCTGCTTGAGGCGGTCTTCCTTCTGCACCAGCCATTCGGTGTAGTTGCCCTTCCACGGGATGCCGCGGCCGCGGTCGAGCTCGAGGATCCACTCGGCGGCGTTGTCGAGGAAGTAGCGGTCGTGGGTGACGGCCACCACGGTGCCGGTGTAGCGGTGCAGGAACTGCTCCAGCCATTCCACCGACTCGGCGTCGAGGAGGTTGGTCGGTTCGTCGAGTAGCAGCATGTCCGGCTTCTGCAGCAGCAGGCGGCACAGCGCGACGCGGCGCTTCTCGCCGCCGGACAGCTTGCCGATCACCGCATCCCACGGCGGCAGGCGCAGCGCGTCGGCGGCGATGTCCAGCTGCTGTTCGAGCGTGTGCGCGTCGCCGGCGGCGAGGATGGCCTCGAGGCGTTCCTGCTCCTTGGCCAGCGCGTCGAAATCGGCGCCTTCCTCGGCATAGGCGGCGTAGACCTTTTCGAGGGCCGCCTGCGCCTGCAGCACGTCGCCGACGCCTTCTTCCACGGCCTGGCGCACGGTGTGCTCCGGGTTCAACTCCGGCTCCTGCGCCAGGTAGCCCACCTTGATGCCGGCCTGCGGGCGGGCCTCGCCCTCGAAATCGGTGTCCACGCCGGCCATGATCTTCAGCACGGTGGACTTGCCGGCGCCGTTCAGGCCGAGCAGGCCGATCTTGGCGCCCGGAAAGAAGCTCAACGAAATGTCCTTGATGATCTGCCGCTTGGGCGGGACCACCTTGGACACGCGGTTCATGGTGTAGATGTATTGCGAGGACATGCGCGCTCCGTGGGCACGAACCAGCCGCTCCGTCGCAAGGACGGCCCGGCCTGGGATGGGAATGCCGGGATTATAGCGGGACGGGGCTCCGGCCACGCGGGGAACGGCTTCCCGTCCCGAATCTGAATGCGCGATGCTCGCGCCGGCATTGCAAGCGATTCCAGCCAGAATCGGTTAAGTCGCCGAGCCCAATATAGGCCCGCAACCACTCACCGGAGCCGCGCAATGGTTACCCGCACTTTCTCCCGCATCACCGCTTCGCTGTTGGCCGCGCTTGCCTTGGCGACGGCACCGGGGCTGGCCTTGGCCGACGACTGGGATCATGGCGACCGTCATGGCCATCACGACGACCGGCGCGATGATCGTCGCGACTGGCGTGATGATCGGCGTGATTGGCGTGACGACCGTCGCGATTACCGGCAGGGGTACCGCGAGGGCTACCGCGATGCCGACTACCGTCCGGGTCCGCCGCCGCATGCGCCGGCCTGGGGGTATCGCTATTCGCGCGGCGCCCGCTATTACGACGCCTACCGCGGCCCGGTCTACGTGGTGGACCGCTACCCGGACTATCACCTGCGCCGCCCGCCGTACGGCTACCACTGGGTGCGCGACGACCGTGGCAATTTCCTGATGGTGGCCATCGCCACCGGCATCATCGCGGACATCCTGTTGAACCACTGAACACGGTGTTGATGCGAAGCCCCCGGCCGTTTCCCGCCGGGGGCTTCGGCGTTTCCGGGGATGGCGAATTCCCGGTGCGGAGCAGGTGGCGGGTTAAACTGTGCGCAGCCAGCTTTCCCCATTCCGAACCCCGGAGCCCCGATGTACCCGCACACTGCCCGCATCGAAACCTACGACCCCGAACTGGCCCAGTCCATCGCCGCCGAAGCGCAGCGCCAGGAGGACCACGTCGAACTGATCGCCAGCGAAAATTACGCCAGCCCGCGGGTGATGGAGGCCCAGGGCAGCGTGCTGACCAACAAGTACGCCGAAGGCTATCCGGGCAAGCGCTACTACGGCGGCTGCGAGTTCGTGGACATCGCCGAGCGTCTGGCCATCGAACGCGCCAAGCAGCTGTTCGGTGCCACCTATGCCAACGTGCAGCCGCACAGCGGCTCGCAGGCCAACCAGGCGGTGTATCTGGCCCTGCTGCAGCCGGGCGACACCATTCTGGGCATGTCGCTGGCCCACGGCGGCCATTTGACCCACGGCGCCAAGGTCAACGTGTCGGGCAAGCTGTTCAACGCCGTGCAGTACGGCGTCAACGACGATGGCCTGCTCGACTACGACGAAATCGAGCGGCTGGCAGTCGAGCACGCGCCGAAGATGATCGTGGCCGGGTTCTCGGCCTACTCGCAGGTGATGGATTGGGCGCGTTTCCGCGCCATCGCCGACAAGGTCGGCGCCTACCTGTTCGTCGACATGGCGCACGTGGCCGGCCTCGTCGCCGCCGGCGTGTACCCGAACCCGCTGCCGCACGCGCACGTGGTCACCAGCACCACCCACAAGACCCTGCGCGGTCCGCGCGGCGGCCTGATCCTGGCGCTGAATGTCGGCGAGGAAATCGAGAAGAAGCTGCAGTCGATCGTGTTCCCGGGCATCCAGGGCGGCCCGCTGATGCACGTGATCGCGGCCAAGGCGGTGGCATTCAAGGAGGCGCTGGAGCCGGAATTCGCCACCTACCAGCAGCAGGTGGTGAAGAATGCCAAGGCGATGGCGGCCACGCTGATCGCGCGCGGCTACAAGATCGTGTCCGGCGGCACCGACAACCACCTGATGCTGGTGGACCTGATCGGCCGCGATGTGTCCGGCAAGGATGCGGAAGCCGCGTTGGGCCGTGCCCACATCACCGTCAACAAGAACTCGGTGCCGAACGACCCGCGCTCGCCGTTCGTCACCTCGGGCCTGCGCCTGGGCACGCCGGCCATCACCACCCGCGGCTACACCGAGGCCGACACCATCGCGTTGGCCGGCTGGATCGCCGACGTGCTCGATGCCCCGGCCGACGAAGCGGTGATTGCCGCCGTGCGCGACAAGGTCACGGCGCAGTGCAAGAAGTACCCGGTGTACGGCTGAGCACGACGGACTGACGGCCCGCGATGTACTGCCCCTTCTGCCAGCACAGCGACACCCGCGTGATCGACTCGCGGGTGTCCGAGGACGGCGCCACCATCCGCCGTCGCCGCGTCTGCGAGGCCTGCGGCGAGCGCTTCAGCACGCTGGAAACGGTGGAGCTGAAGCTGCCGTCCATCGTCAAGGGCGACGGCCGGCGCGAACCGTTCGACGGGCGCAAGCTGCGCCTGAGCATGGAGCGCGCGCTGCACAAGCGTCCGGTGTCGGAAGAGCAGCTCGAAACCGCGGTGCGCGCGGTGGTGCATCAGGCGCGCATGAGCGGCGAGCGCGAGCTGCCATCGCGCCGTCTGGGCGATTTCGTGATGGAGCAGATGCGCAAGCTCGACCATGTCGGCTACGTGCGTTTCGCCTCGGTGTACCGCAGTTTCGAGGACGTGGCCGACTTTCGCGAAGAACTCGAAAAACTCGAACGCGAAGTGCCCGAGGAAGGCCAGCTCTCGCTGCTCGGCGAATCCGCCGGCGAGGCGCCCGCACGCAAGGGGCGCGGCAAGTGAACCCGTCGCGCCGCTTGCACGCCGCTGCGGCCTGAGCATGGCCGACATGGCGTTTTCGGCCGACGACCACCGCTGGATGGCACGTGCGCTGCGCCTGGCCGAACGCGCCGCGTACACCACGCGGCCCAATCCGATGGTGGGCTGCGTGCTGGTGCGCGACGGCGAGGTGGTCGGCGAAGGCTGGCACCGCCGCAAGGGCGGGTCACATGCGGAAGTGTTCGCGCTGCGCGCCGCCGGCGAGCATGCGCGCGGCGCCACCGCCTACGTGACGCTGGAGCCTTGCGCGCATTACGGACGCACGCCGCCGTGCGCGGATGCGCTGGTCGCGGCTGGCGTAGCCCGCGTGGTCGGTGCGATGCGCGACCCGTTCCCGCAGGTGGACGGCGCCGGTTTCGACAAGTTGCGCACAGCCGGCATCGACGTGGCCTGCGGCCTGATGGAAGCGCAGGCGCGCGAACTCAACCGCGGGTTCCTCTCGCGCATCGAACGCGGCCGCCCTTGGCTGCGGGTCAAGCTGGCGGCCAGCCTGGACGGGCGTACCGCGATGGCCGACGGCGATTCCAAATGGATCACCGGGCAAGCGGCACGGATGGACGTGCAGCACTGGCGCGCGCGCGCCAGTGCTGCACGTCCATCCGTGCCGCTTGCCCGGTGATCCATTTGGAATCGCCGTCGGCCATCGCGGTACGCCCGTCCAGGCTGGCCGCCAGCTTGACCCGCAGCCAAGGGCGGCCGCGTTCGATGCGCGAGAGGAACCCGCGGTTGAGTTCGCGCGCCTGCGCTTCCATCAGGCCGCAGGCCACGTCGATGCCGGCTGTGCGCAACTTGTCGAAACCGGCGCCGTCCACCTGCGGGAACGGGTCGCGCATCGCACCGACCACGCGGGCTACGCCAGCCGCGACCAGCGCATCCGCGCACGGCGGCGTGCGTCCGTAATGCGCGCAAGGCTCCAGCGTCACGTAGGCGGTGGCGCCGCGCGCATGCTCGCCGGCGGCGCGCAGCGCGAACACTTCCGCATGTGACCCGCCCTTGCGGCGGTGCCAGCCTTCGCCGACCACCTCGCCGTCGCGCACCAGCACGCAGCCCACCATCGGATTGGGCCGCGTGGTGTACGCGGCGCGTTCGGCCAGGCGCAGCGCACGTGCCATCCAGCGGTGGTCGTCGGCCGAAAACGCCATGTCGGCCATGCTCAGGCCGCAGCGGCGTGCAAGCGGCGCGACGGGTTCACTTGCCGCGCCCCTTGCGTGCGGGCGCCTCGCCGGCGGATTCGCCGAGCAGCGAGAGCTGGCCTTCCTCGGGCACTTCGCGTTCGAGTTTTTCGAGTTCTTCGCGAAAGTCGGCCACGTCCTCGAAACTGCGGTACACCGAGGCGAAACGCACGTAGCCGACATGGTCGAGCTTGCGCATCTGCTCCATCACGAAATCGCCCAGACGGCGCGATGGCAGCTCGCGCTCGCCGCTCATGCGCGCCTGATGCACCACCGCGCGCACCGCGGTTTCGAGCTGCTCTTCCGACACCGGACGCTTGTGCAGCGCGCGCTCCATGCTCAGGCGCAGCTTGCGCCCGTCGAACGGTTCGCGCCGGCCGTCGCCCTTGACGATGGACGGCAGCTTCAGCTCCACCGTTTCCAGCGTGCTGAAGCGCTCGCCGCAGGCCTCGCAGACGCGGCGACGGCGGATGGTGGCGCCGTCCTCGGACACCCGCGAGTCGATCACGCGGGTGTCGCTGTGCTGGCAGAAGGGGCAGTACATCGCGGGCCGTCAGTCCGTCGTGCTCAGCCGTACACCGGGTACTTCTTGCACTGCGCCGTGACCTTGTCGCGCACGGCGGCAATCACCGCTTCGTCGGCCGGGGCATCGAGCACGTCGGCGATCCAGCCGGCCAACGCGATGGTGTCGGCCTCGGTGTAGCCGCGGGTGGTGATGGCCGGCGTGCCCAGGCGCAGGCCCGAGGTGACGAACGGCGAGCGCGGGTCGTTCGGCACCGAGTTCTTGTTGACGGTGATGTGGGCACGGCCCAACGCGGCTTCCGCATCCTTGCCGGACACATCGCGGCCGATCAGGTCCACCAGCATCAGGTGGTTGTCGGTGCCGCCGGACACGATCTTGTAGCCGCGCGCGATCAGCGTGGCCGCCATCGCCTTGGCATTCTTCACCACCTGCTGCTGGTAGGTGGCGAATTCCGGCTCCAGCGCCTCCTTGAATGCCACCGCCTTGGCCGCGATCACGTGCATCAGCGGGCCGCCCTGGATGCCCGGGAACACGATCGACTGCAGCTTCTTCTCGATTTCCTCGCCGACATTCAGCGCCAGGATCAGGCCGCCGCGCGGACCGCGCAGGGTCTTGTGGGTGGTGCTGGTGACCACGTGCGCGTGCGGCAGCGGGTTCGGGTACACGCCGGCGGCGACGAGGCCGGCCACGTGCGCCATGTCGACGAACAGGTAGGCGCCGACCTTGTCGGCGATGGCGCGGAAACGCGCCCAATCCATCACCTGCGAGTAGGCCGAGAACCCGGCCACGATCATCTTCGGCGCGTGCTCGACTGCCAGCCGCTCGATTTCGTCGTAGTCGAGCAGGCCATCGTCGTTGACGCCGTACTGCACGGCGTTGAACAGCTTGCCCGACACGTTGACCTTGGCGCCGTGGGTCAAATGGCCGCCGTGGGCCAGCGACATGCCCAGAATGGTGTCGCCCGGCTGCAGCAGGGCCAGATACACCGCCTGGTTGGCCTGCGAGCCGCTGTGCGGCTGCACGTTGGCATAGGTGGCACCGAACAGCTGCTTGGCGCGTTCGATGGCCAGACGCTCGGCGATGTCCACGAACTCGCAGCCGCCGTAGTAGCGCTTGCCCGGATAGCCTTCGGCGTACTTGTTGGTCAGCACGCTGCCCTGGGCCTCCATCACCCGCGGGCTGGCGTAATTTTCGCTGGCGATCAGTTCGACGTGGTCCTCCTGGCGCTGCGCTTCGGCGGCGATGGACTGGGCCAGTTCGGGGTCGTAGGTTTCGATGCGGGCAGTGTGCGGGTACATCGGGGCTCCGGGGTTCGGAATGGGGAAAGCTGGCTGCGCACAGTTTAACCCGCCACCTGCTCCGCACCGGGAATTCGCCATCCCCGGAAACGCCGAAGCCCCCGGCGGGAAACGGCCGGGGGCTTCGCATCAACACCGTGTTCAGTGGTTCAACAGGATGTCCGCGATGATGCCGGTGGCGATGGCCACCATCAGGAAATTGCCACGGTCGTCGCGCACCCAGTGGTAGCCGTACGGCGGGCGGCGCAGGTGATAGTCCGGGTAGCGGTCCACCACGTAGACCGGGCCGCGGTAGGCGTCGTAATAGCGGGCGCCGCGCGAATAGCGATACCCCCAGGCCGGCGCATGCGGCGGCGGACCCGGACGGTAGTCGGCATCGCGGTAGCCCTCGCGGTACCCCTGCCGGTAATCGCGACGGTCGTCACGCCAATCACGCCGATCATCACGCCAGTCGCGACGATCATCGCGCCGGTCGTCGTGATGGCCATGACGGTCGCCATGATCCCAGTCGTCGGCCAAGGCCAGCCCCGGTGCCGTCGCCAAGGCAAGCGCGGCCAACAGCGAAGCGGTGATGCGGGAGAAAGTGCGGGTAACCATTGCGCGGCTCCGGTGAGTGGTTGCGGGCCTATATTGGGCTCGGCGACTTAACCGATTCTGGCTGGAATCGCTTGCAATGCCGGCGCGAGCATCGCGCATTCAGATTCGGGACGGGAAGCCGTTCCCCGCGTGGCCGGAGCCCCGTCCCGCTATAATCCCGGCATTCCCATCCCAGGCCGGGCCGTCCTTGCGACGGAGCGGCTGGTTCGTGCCCACGGAGCGCGCATGTCCTCGCAATACATCTACACCATGAACCGCGTGTCCAAGGTGGTCCCGCCCAAGCGGCAGATCATCAAGGACATTTCGTTGAGCTTCTTTCCGGGCGCCAAGATCGGCCTGCTCGGCCTGAACGGCGCCGGCAAGTCCACCGTGCTGAAGATCATGGCCGGCGTGGACACCGATTTCGAGGGCGAGGCCCGCCCGCAGGCCGGCATCAAGGTGGGCTACCTGGCGCAGGAGCCGGAGTTGAACCCGGAGCACACCGTGCGCCAGGCCGTGGAAGAAGGCGTCGGCGACGTGCTGCAGGCGCAGGCGGCCCTCGAAAAGGTCTACGCCGCCTATGCCGAGGAAGGCGCCGATTTCGACGCGCTGGCCAAGGAGCAGGAACGCCTCGAGGCCATCCTCGCCGCCGGCGACGCGCACACGCTCGAACAGCAGCTGGACATCGCCGCCGACGCGCTGCGCCTGCCGCCGTGGGATGCGGTGATCGGCAAGCTGTCCGGCGGCGAGAAGCGCCGCGTCGCGCTGTGCCGCCTGCTGCTGCAGAAGCCGGACATGCTGCTACTCGACGAACCGACCAACCTCCTCGACGCCGAGTCGGTGGAATGGCTGGAGCAGTTCCTGCACCGCTACACCGGCACCGTGGTGGCCGTCACCCACGACCGCTACTTCCTCGACAACGCCGCCGAGTGGATCCTCGAGCTCGACCGCGGCCGCGGCATCCCGTGGAAGGGCAACTACACCGAATGGCTGGTGCAGAAGGAAGACCGCCTCAAGCAGGAAGAAAATCAGGAAAAGGCCCGCCAGAAGGCCATCCAGAAGGAACTGGAATGGTCGCGGCAGAACGCCAAGGGCGGCCGCTCCAAGGGCAAGGCGCGTCTGGCGCGGCTGGAAGAGCTGCAGTCGGTCGATTACCAGAAGCGCAACGAGACGAATGAAATCTTCATTCCGCCGGGCGAGCGCCTGGGCAACTCGGTGATGGAGTTCAAGCACGTCTCCAAGAAATTCGGCGACCGCCTGCTGATCGACGACCTGTCGATGATCGTGCCGCCGGGCGCCATCGTCGGCATCATCGGCCCCAACGGCGCCGGCAAGTCCACGCTGTTCAAGATGATCACCGGGCAGGAGAAGCCGGACTCGGGCGAGATCGTCATCGGCCCGACCGTCAACCTGTCCTATGTCGACCAGAGCCGCGGCGCACTGGAAGGCAACCACACCGTGTTCCAGGAAGTCTCCGGCGGCCTGGACATCCTCAACATCAACGGCGTGGAGATCCAGTCGCGCGCCTACATCGGCCGCTTCAACTTCAAGGGCACCGACCAGCAGAAGCTCGTCGGCTCGCTGTCCGGCGGCGAACGTGGCCGCCTGCACATGGCCAAGACCCTGCTGCAGGGCGGCAACGTGCTGCTGCTGGACGAACCGTCCAACGACCTGGACATCGAAACCCTGCGCGCACTGGAAGACGCGCTGCTGGAGTTCCCCGGCAACACCTTCGTCATCAGCCACGACCGCTGGTTCCTGGACCGCATCGCCACGCACATCATCGCCTTCGAGGGCGACTCGCACGTGGAGTTCTTCCAGGGCAACTACCGCGAGTACGAGGAAGACAAGAAGCGCCGGCTCGGCGACGACGCTGGCCCGAAGCGGCTGCGCTTCAAGGCGCTGAAATAAGCCCGAACATCGGCCGAAGCCTTTGCGCTTGGCACGGGTCTGCACGGAGGGCGTCCCGCCAGGGGCGCCCTTCGCGTTTGTGGCGGCTGCGCAGCTGGCCGGGCATCGGGCCGGACGGGTGGCCTGGCTGCATTGCGCAGACGCGCGATGAATCGGGACTTGCCCGGATGCCGGATTGATTGATCCGGCGCAATGCCCAAGCCTGAGGATGCGCCGAGACTCGCGGCCACACCCCCAATATCTGGAGTCACCCAATGAGCAACTCTTCCAAAGTTGCCGTCGTCACCGGCGCCGGCCAAGGCATTGGTCGTGCCATCGCCTTGCGTCTGGCCAAGGATGGCTTTGCCATCGGCAGCCTGGACTTCAACCTCGTCACCGCCAAGGAAACGGCGGATTTGGTCGCCGCCGCCGGCGGTACCGCGCTGGCGGTGCAGGTGGACGTGTCCCAGCGCGAGCAGGTGCTCGATGCCGTCGACCAGGTGGTGGCCAAGTTCGGCCGCCTCGACGTGATGGTCAACAACGCCGGCCTCGGGCCGACCACGCCGCTGGACAGCATCACGCCGGAAATCTACCGCAAGGTGTTCGACGTCAACGTCGGCGGCATCTACTGGGGCATCCAGGCGGCGATGAAGCATTTCAAGGCGCGCACGCCGGCCAAGACGGGCGACGTCGTCGGCAAGATCATCAACGCCTCCTCGCAGGCCGGCCAGGTCGGCAACCCGGATCTGGCGGTGTACGGCGCCACCAAGTTCGCCATCCGCGGCATCACCCAGACCGCCGCACGCGATCTGGCCAAGTTCGGCATCACCGTCAACGCCTACTGCCCGGGCATCGTGCGCACGCCGATGATGGAAGGCATCGCCCAGAAGGTGGCCGACGAAAACGGCCAGTCGCTGGAATGGGGCCTGCAGCAATGGGCCAAGAGCGTGACCCTGGGCCGCATCTCCGAGCCGGAGGACGTGTCCGCCTGCGTGTCGTATCTGGCTGGCCCGGATTCGGACTACATGACCGGTCAGGCGCTGATCATCGACGGCGGCATGGTGTTCAACTGATCCATCCGCCGTGCTTGCCCGAGGCCTCCGTCATGACGGCCTCGGGCGGGTGCCGGATTGGGCACGTCAAGGCACGCGTACTCCGGGAATGCCCGATTGCGTGACAGTGCCGGCCTTGACCGGCATTGGCCGCACCGACGGTCTCCGCCCGGGCCGGAGCCCCCTGCGTCATCGGGCGCATCGCATATCGCCCGACGAAATCCCTTGCCGTCGGCTCCGGACACTGCCGGAGCCGACGGGCAAGGCTCATTCCTGGATCTGGAACGGCGAACGCAGCGGCGACGGGCGCGTGCCGAGGTAACCGGCATTGCGGTCCAGCAGGAAGCGCAGATAGATGTTCGTGTCGAACTGCTGGTAATCGCGCGCGTTGTTC
>Ga0194138_10001169_pt1 | contig 12629 bp, 13 predicted proteins | sample TARM_MetaG_T2_14_FD_134022 | JGI IMG/M metagenome (GOLD analysis project Ga0194138, IMG submission 134022) | Freshwater microbial communities from Pennsylvania, USA, analyzing microbe dynamics in response to fracking - TARM_MetaG_T2_14 (version 2) | ecosystem: Environmental > Aquatic >...
AAACCGGCATCCGTGAAGCACCAACCCTCTGGCAACGAGTACGAGGTGACCGCATGAACGGTCAACTTCCCCCGTACCACAACACCAGGAATCTCCCGGCTTTAGCCGGGAGAGGAAGTCAAAGCGCTGCCGCACGCCCCTGGTGGAAGCGATCGAAGTGCCTCGCAGACACACCAGAACAGGTCGCCGAACGTGACCGGATGTTCTTCCCGGACAACGACGACGCCGGGCAGGCCCCCGCGGCCAAGGCGATGTGTCGAGCCTGTCCCGTTCGTTGGGAGTGCCTCGCTGCAACCCTAGACGAAGAGTCCCTCACCGCACGCCCCCGGTTCGGTATCCGCGGTGGCCTGTCCCCTGCCGCCAGGCAGTACGCAGCGGCCGGAGTCCTCCCCGGCTATCACGAGCGCAGGGACGTCATCGAAGCAGTCGTGGCCCTCGACCTACCCATCACGAAAGACGTTCGAGCCAACAAGTCCAACGCCTTCGTCCACTCCCGACAAACCGGCACCTAAGCGGATCAGCCATCCGACTGAACGCACATGGATGAAGTGGCCGAGTTCCGGCCGAACCTAACGAGACGAGTAGACGTTGACTTTCCTGCGCGCACCACTGATCGGGCTGTCCGGCTGGGCACGATCCGGCAAAGACACCGCAGCCGAGGCACTCACCGCCGACGGCTGGGACCGGCTTGCGTTCGCAGACACGCTGCGCTCCTTCCTACTGGCCCTTGACCCGCTGATCCCCATCACGACCCTCGACCTGCACGGGGAGCACATCGAGCACCGGCGCATCTCGGAGGCCATCGCGGCGCTGGGCTGGGACACCGCCAAGGAAGCGATCCCCGAGGTGCGTGAACTGCTCCAACGATGCGGGACCGAGGCAGGCCGCAAGGTCCTCGGGTCGAACACCTGGGTTGACGCCACGCTCGGGAAGATGCGCCCTGGCGTCCCGACCGTCATCACCGACGTGCGCTTCGTCAACGAGGCGGACTCGATCCGTCTACAGGGCGGAGTAGTGCTCCGGGTGACCCGGCCCGGCATCGAGGCAGCCAACGACCACGAGAGCGAGCACGCGCTCGATGACTACGTCTTCGACTGGCACCTGATCAACGACGGCACCGTGGACGACCTCCACACCCAAGCACGGCACTTCGTCCGCGACCACATTCGTCCGGCGAGCGTCGCCTGATCGGACCCAGGCGTCAGCACAGGCCACCGCCACCACATCACCAGCGAACCGCATGGTTCACCAGGCAGCGGGGCACCCCCGCGAAGGGCAATCCGAGGAGTTACACGTGAGCGAGCAGACCTACGGCTTCGACGCCGGGACCGAGACCGACGAGACAGCGTATGAGGCACCTCTGACCGGGTTCGCCGACGTCGACGAGAGCGAGACGACGCCCCTCACAGACGAGCCAGCCGACCTCTCCACTCCCGCTGACGGTGTCGCCGGAGAGCCTGGCACCACCAAGCGCGCAACACGTTCGGCAGGCGTCGACAAGGCACTGGTGCGCCGCGTAGCCGCAAAGGCCATCGCCCTGACCGACGCCGACCCGATGGCCCGGGCGCTCGCCGCGCAGGTCGTGGGGACCCCCGACGAGGTCGTCGACCTGACGGTGGCGATCATGACTGGCGACCGTTCCAGCCAGCAGGTTCTTGCTGACTTCAAGTCGCTCGTTGACGTCTCCGACGTCGAGGCTGCCATCGCGTTCATGGGCATGCCTAAGCCGCGAGCCAAGGCCGTGTGGGCACTGCTCAACTCCCTTGGCGTGGCACCCAAGGCCATGCCCGGTGGTGACGCCAAGGCCGCCATGTCCGTCGTCGCGGCACTCGGCAAGGTCGGTGCCGACCAGGCGGAACTCATCGAGTCGGCGGCCGATCTTCTCAAGAAGTGGGCCTGACCGTCCGGTCAGTTCCTAGTTGAGCGTGTAGCGAGAGGCATTCAAGCGTGGCGAAGAGAAGCAAGGCCCGGGTTGACGCCTGGGTCGACGAGACGGTCACCGCACCGCGTCAGTTCGTACCCAACCCGCAAGAGAACAAGCGGGCCAGGTTCGTGCGCAAGTACGTGTGGTTCGCCACGTTCGCGCTGATCCCTACGATGCTCATCTCGTTGGGCACGATCGCGAACATCGCGGCCCCCCAGGACGAAGAGGCCAGCACGGCTGTCGATGGGTTCGACCAGAGCGACGAAGGTCGTGACGGGCAGGCCCGCGCACGCCTCGCACTCGACGAGTGGCTGGGCTCGGACACCTCACCGCTACCCGCCGCCACCGTGCTGTCGTTCGACGGCTCCGTGGTAGCCGACCCGGTGGCTCCTGAGACAGCCACTAACGCCTCCGGTGAAACCGAGGTGATCGAGCGACACAACATCCGCGTCTTCCGGTTCTCGCTCTCAACAGCAAACGGCGCAGTCTGGCTCGCCTCAGTGCCGGTCGGTTTCTCGGCTGCTGGGGCACAGGTCGCTGCGACGCCATCGGTCATGCCAGCAACCCCTTCCGACGACTCCGGGTGGGCAGGCCAGTTGTGGCCAGGAGAACGTCTGGTGAACCTTTCCCCGCACGTAACCACGGCGGTTGAGACCTGGGCCGAGGCGTACACATCTGGTGACCCGGAGCGGCTTCGCCAGGCCGTTGGCGACCCGAACACGGCCAACTCCTACCTCCCCATCGCGGGAGCGACGTTCAACTCTGTAGTGGTTGGGCAAGCCACAGTCCGCCTCCAAGACCTCGAAGCGGATGGGACGGCACCCACCGACCCGGAGTACGTCGTCGCGCGCGTCTTGCTGCGAATCACCTGGCCAGGACAGCAGGACGTCAGAGACAGCGACATTCGCCCCTTCTCCTTCGACGTGCTGATCTCCGACCCGGCGGGTGCACCTCGCGTGGTGGCTTGGGCGCCAGCAGGTCAGGGCGGTGCTCTCGAACCGTTCGCCAACGCGATCGGTGACCGAACTGTCTCCGGCAACCCGTCAGCCGTGCCTTCTGACACCACAATGCCCCCTCCGCCCGCGGGCACCGAGGAGCCGCAGGACGAGGAGCCGCAGGCTCCCGCCGAGCCAGAGCAGGCCGACCCGGATGCCGAGGCCCCCACCGACCCGAACCATGAGGGCTGATCTAGTTGAGCAAGAAGGACGAGAAGCGGTTCGACCTGAAGGTCTACACGGACCCTTTCGCGGGCAACATGGCCCCAAAGTGGCCCACCACGGTCACGGCTCGTCGCCGAGACGGTCGTGTGACCGGTGTAGACGGCTCGGTCTGGCTGTACCGGGCAGTCCCCCTGCGTGCGGTGGCTGACGCGAAGACGACCGGTGCTCGGCTCGACGCGTCATCCTCGCTATCTGACGCGTTCGCTGCACTGTCTGACCTGACCAGCCTCAACGGGGCGCTACGCCGTCAGATGGTCAAGTCGAACTACCGCCACTTCCACATGCTCCTTGTCAACGTGCCGGTGTTCTTCGACCCGCCGCACGACCACCCGTTGTACGCATCGCTGCTGCGTGACCACGGCGAGCAGTTGATGGTCCGTCGCGTGCTGATGATCGGTGTGCGGCTGAGGTCGTCGCTCGCGGGTCGAGGCGGTGGCCTCAAGGGTGCCGTGGACTCGATCGTGGAGACCTTCACCTCGTCAGGTGTCGCCATGTCGGACTTCGACGCCGACTACGACAAGGTTGACGCTGCGCTCTCCCGGGCCGGGTGTGTGCCACTGACGGTCGAGGAGATGCGCCTGGCGGACTCATGGTTCAACCACGGCATCAGCAACGACCCCATCATGCGCCCAGGTCCGAGCCACCTGTCAGTGTTCCTCGACGCCAAGTCCGCAGAGTTCGCGGCACGCACGCTCGGTGACACCCCGGTAGACGCGTGGCCAGAGATCAAGGGGCACCAGGCAATCACCTTCGCCTCAGTCCAGGAACTCGACATGCCATGGGTTCCCGCTACCTCTCCTCGTTCGCAGTGGATCAGCCAGTTGCTCGACGCTGGCGCGCTGGCGGTGTCTGTCCGCGGGCAGGTCGAGCCGCCGTCGATGACGAAGAAGGAACTCGAAGCGCAGCGCAGGCGCTACGTCGAAGACATCCAGGAGCGGTACGAGCAGAACAAGTTGTCCAAGGCTGAGCAGGAGGAGACCCTCGCAGTCCTTGAGTCCGTGCGCGGAGCCTACGGTCAGGACGGCACACCACCGACCCTTGTGGACACCTCAGCGGTGATCGCGTTCGACGGTATGCGCAACGCTGACGACATTCTCAGCAACGGTTCTGCGGTGCGCCTGAACGAACTGACGCACCGTCAGCCTGCTGCGCTGATGGAGATGTGGCCTGCTTCCCACTACCGGGCCAATCCGCACCGACTGGATCTGCCGTCAACCTCCGTCGCCTACGCCGGTGCGACATCTCTGTCGCGCGTCGGCGACCGCCCAGAGAGTGGCGCGGCACTGATCGGGTTCACCGAGCGTGACCGCCAGCCAGCCTGGTGGAACCCGCGTTCGGCATACGAGAACTCGATGTCTCCGGTGTGGCTCGTCGCCGGTGCATCCGGTTCGGGTAAATCCTACCTGCTCCTGCACATGGCTGACCAGGTAGCCCGCGCAGGCAACCCCGTCGTCATCGTCGACCCCTCCCCCATGTCGGACATGTCAGACGCGGTGGCGAACTCCGGCGGCTACGTCGCCTCCTTGGACGACCTGATCTCTGTCGACGGCGTCTTCGACCCGCTGCGCTCTGCCCTCGACCCAGACCTTGCGGTCGACATGGCCGTGTCGGCTGTCTCGCAGGTGCGCCCCTGGGGTGACCAGACCTCCAACATGGAGGTCCCTCTCACGGTAGCCATCCAGTACGGCGTGGCTCACGGTGCGACCTGCATCGGGGAAGCGCTCAAGATCGCCTACCAGTCGGGGCAGGCCTCGAAGGAACTGGTCATGCCAGTCATGAGCCTGGCGAAGTCCTCTGCTCTGTTCCGCGCCATGTGTGGTGTCAACCCCAAGTCCAAGCCGTTGTCGGTTGCAGATGGCATCACCTGCATCCGCGTTGGCTCGGCCAACCTGGCACTCCCAGAGCCCGGCGCGGCTGTCGAGTCGATGAACCTCTCCCAGCGCATCTCGCTCGCCCTGGTGCGCCTGATGGTGACCGGCTCGCTGTCGGCGCTCACCCACCGCAACGGCCTGCTCCTGCTGGACGAGGCGTGGGTCTTCCTCGGTGCGGGCAATGTGGAGTTGGAGCGCCTCGCACGTGTCGCCAGAAAGCAGACGGTGACTTGTGCGCTGTTCACGCAGCGTGTTTCGGACGCGACGACGGCTGGCATCGACGAGCACATCGCCGGTGGCTTCATTCTCCCGCTGAACCGCAAGGAAGCCGCGGCGGCCTGCGAGTTGCTGCGCCTGGATCCGACCCCTGAGCGACTGGATCGCATCACCGCGAAGGCGGAGCGCGGAGACATCGACTCCGCCCAGTCGATGACGCCGAACTGGGACTCGATGCGATTCCTTCGCGACCCCGAAACTGGCAAGACGCTGCGCGGAACGATCGCGTTGTACTGCGACATCAACGACCGCGTGGTGCCCGTCGAGGTCACCGTCCCGGCCGAGTTCGGACGCAAGGCGTCCTCCGACTGGCGCGATGTCCAGGCCCGCAAGTCCGATGTCAGCACAGGAGGTGCTACCCGGCAGTCAAGCCCCCGGCTTCAGCCGTGGGGTGCCTGACTCGGGTAGCCTCTGGGGTGTGAAGACCTTTGTGGACGATCCTATCCTTGAGAGGGAGTACAGCCCCTCCAACCAGCGTCCACTGGCGTCGTACACCACGGGAGCAAACACAACCGTGGAGTGGGTGTGCTCTGTCGACGAGCGTCACTCCACATGGAGCGCACCGATCTACCGGCGTGTTGCAGGCTCTAGGTGTCCTGTCTGCGCGAACCGCAAAGTACAGGCCGGAGTCAACGACCTCGCGTCCCAGCGAGCGGACTTGGCCGCCGAGTACTCGAACCGCAACCCCATCCCGGCAGACGCGATCGTCTACACCACTCACACCTCTGTGGAGTGGGTGTGTTCCACCAACCCGCTTCACGACCCTTGGCGTGCATCCCCATCGACACGTGTCACCAAAGGATCTGGATGCCCGACCTGCACGAATCGTCAGATCACCACCGGCATCAACGACCTCGCGACCTTGCGACCAGACCTCGCCGCTGAGTACAGCGACGAGAACCCGCAGCCCGCCACCAACATCGGGGCTGGGCACACACTAGGGGTGCTCTGGGTGTGCCAGAACGACCCCCGCCACGGAACCTACACGGCAACCCCTTATGCGCGATCCGCGCGAGGTGCGGGCTGCACCCTGTGCGCAGGAGCAGAGGTTCGCCCTGGCATCAACGATGTCGGAACCCGGACAGACCTTGCAGCGGACTGGGACCCGAACGACAACGGCGGGCTACTCCCCAGCCAGGTCGCGATCCGGTCGAACAAACCGATCATCTGGCGCTGCTCACGAGACCCACGACACGGGACATGGCGGGCAACGCCGTCCGACCGGGCGGACCACAGAAGGGCGACTAGCCGCTGCCCTGCGTGCGTGAACCGCAAGATCCTTACCGGGATCAACGATCTCGCAACCTTGCGCCCGGACCTGCTGCCTGAGTACAGCGCCGCCAACGCCATCCCAGCCACCGCCACGGGTGCCGGGTCGTCTGCATTGCGCGTATGGAAGTGCACACAGTGCAGTCACTCGTGGTCTGCACCGGTGGCTCGACGTGCGAACGGAGGCGGGTGTCCAGCCTGTGCGGGGCAGGCTGTCAACGTCGGAGTCAACGACCTCGCCTCACAGCGCCCAGACCTCGCCGCCGAGTACTCCCCCACCAACCCCGTGCGCCCAGACCAGATCACCGTCGGCTCCAACAGGGCCGCACAGTGGACCTGCGCCACCTGCATGTTCGAGTGGTCAGCAACCCCGTGCAACCGTGCGAACGGAGGCGGGTGTCCAGCCTGTGCGGGGCAGGCTGTCAACGTCGGAGTCAACGACCTCGCCTCGCAGCGCCCAGACCTCGCCGCCGAGTACTCCCCCACCAACCCCGTGCGCCCAGACCAGATCACCGTCGGCTCCAACAGGGCCGCACAGTGGACCTGCGCCACCTGCAACCACACGTGGAGCGCGCCGGTGTCACGGCGCAATCGTGGCAGCGGATGCCCAATGTGCGCATCCAAGCGCTTCTCATCGAAGGCGGAGAGTGAGGTTCGGAAAGTCATCCGCGCACTCGTCCCCGAAGCGCTCATCCCCGACGGCCCTTGCATGAAGTCTCTCGGAGACCGCCGACACCTCGACATCCGGTTCTCTTGTGGAGGCAAGGAGTTCGCCGTGGAGTACAACGGCCTGTACTGGCACGGTGAGGAAATGCTCGAACTCAGCGGCAAAGACGGACGCAACAACCATGCCAGCAAGACGCGGGACTGTACGGAACGCGGTATCGCCCTGATCCATGTGTGGGAGGACGACTGGCGTGACCGGCGCGCTGTCGTGGTCAGGATGCTCGCTGCCAAGGTCGGCGCCACCGCAAGATTGAGTACACTTGCAGGCAGCGGCGACATCCCGGACATGGACCCGTTGTGCTGGGATCGGACGTACGCCCGCTCCCTGCGCCTGACCGAGGTCGATGGGTGGAAGTCCGCCGCGTTTCTAGAGGCGAATCACATCCAAGGGGCTGTCACTGCATCGCGCAGGTTCGCCCTGGTAGACCACGCAGGTCGCATCCGGGCACTGATGGCCATCCGATCGCCGCGCAGCAACGCGAGGATGAAGCGCGAGCCCGGGCAGTGGGAGATTCAGCGGTACGCATCGCTGGGGACTATCCCGGGCGGATTCACCAGGTTGCTCGCGCACGCTGAACGAACCCTCTTGTCCGAAGGTGCAGACCTGACGCAGTGGGTGACCTTCGCTGCCGCCGATGTGTCCGACGGAGGGCTGTACGCCGCAGCGGGCTTCGTCAAGGACCGCGACCTCGCCCCCAACTACCACTACGTCGGCGCCAAGACCGGCCTCAGGCGCAAGCCTAAGGAGTCGTTCCAACGAGCGAAGTTCCGCTCGAACCCTGCACTGGTGTGGGACGAGTCATGGACTGAGAAGCAAGCGGCCAAGGCGAACGGACTGTGGAGGGTGTGGGACGCCGGAAAGAGCAGGTACGTGCGACCTGTCCAGGCACCGTAGGGCACCGCGCCACCGCAAGAAGGGCCGGGAGAGACAACCTCCCGGCCCCTTCCTCTCCCCTGGACAAGGGCACTGCACGCGCCGCAGACCTCGGGATCGGTCCATGTGATCAGGTTGTGTCCGCGTCGCACATACCAGGTATGGAGCACATCGACGACGCGAAGGCCATCGACGGCCTACCGGCCGGGACCATCCTGAGGGACTGTGACGACGACCCGTGGCGCGTTGAACGGGATGACACTTCCGAGGGTGGCGTGACCTACCTGCGGTTGCTGCGCGGAAGCCGTGACCTGGTCCGCACCCCGGTCTACGCCATGCCGTTCGCCCCGTTCCGCATCGTTCCTCACGCCGCCTGATGCCGAAGGTCGCCGGAGACCCGGGCCCCCGCCCGTCGTGGGACGAGTGGGCGCTCGGGATTGCTATGGCGGTCGCTTCTCGCGCCGACTGCACCCGTCGCAAGGTCGGTGCCGTCGCGGTCGGCCCTGATCGGAGGGTGCTAGGCACCGGATACAACGGCTACCCGTCCGGTCGGCCAGGGTGCGCGTCCGCTGGCGCCTGCCCGCGCGGGCGACTCGGGTACGACCAGGTCGCGGAGAGTTCTTCCTACACATCTGGCACCGGCTCGTGCTCCGCGCTTCACGCCGAAGAGAACACCGTCATCTTCCTGTCCCCCGAGCAACGACGCGGCGCAACGATCTACGTCACCGACGCCCCGTGCCCCAACTGCACGCGGTTCCTCGCAGGGTCAGGCATCTCCCGAGTGGTCTGGCGCAACGAAGACGGCTCCATCGGCGAGACGAACTTCCTCACCGCGCTAGCAGCCGGTGCCTGCTGAGAGAACGGACAACCCCTTGCCGATCAAGATGCCCCGCCTCCCCCAGCGCCTCTCCACGCGCACAACCACACCAGTCACACGCGGGTACGCCGTCGGGTTCCTGGTCGTGCAGGACGAAGAGATCGTCAACGCGTACACGTTCACAGGCTCCGACCCGCACGTCCTGGCCTCGATGGCGGCTGGTCGACTCGTTCGCTCCGGGATCGACGCCGACGGACAAGCCGGTGACGCACTGTGCAACGTCATGACCCACGCCCTGTCACGCATCGACCTTGATGACCCCGACCTGCCCGACCTGCCGGACATCTCGTTCCACCCGACTTCGTTCCACATCTCGGAGCCGGAGGACGAGTCGGTACCCCAGGTCTCGGTGTCTGTCAGGGCCGGTCACAACTCCTGGACCGGACGACGTCCCGCCGTTGAGGTCGTTGCCGCCCAGACCGAGACGGCAGGACCGTACAAGACCGGCCAGCCCGTCGATGTCGTCGACGAGTACGGAGACGAGTACGTCGCACGCGTCCTGGCACCAACGCCAGGCCGTGGCCGCTTCCTTGCCTTCTCCGAGCGCCGCGACCTGCTCATCGACTGCGTCGCTCCCCCCGAGTTCTCCCGTATCCCGTCCAGGCGTCTAGTGCATCGGGGCGGGCGGAACGGGCGGAAGTTCTTCGCTCACTTCGTCGCACCACCAAGCCTCGAAGCCAACCTGCACCACATCACCGCCGCATGACCGACCGTAGGGATCACCACATGTCGCAACGCCGCACCATCGTCCTGGACACCTCGGTGGTCATGGGCGACCCGTCCGCTCACCTGGCCTACCCAGGAGACGACATCGTCGTCCCCCTGACGGTCATCGACGAGTTGGACACCGGGAAGAAGAAGGCCGACGCCGCCGGGCGCAACGCCCGCGAGTTCCTTCGCCAGGTCTGGGACGCCTGCCGCGACGAGAACGGGCGCTGGCTGACGACGGCCGTCGACCTTCCCGAAGGCGCCACGTTGCGCGTCGCCGAGAACGGCGTCGACAAGGCTGCGCTCGATCACGCCGGACTGGATCTGGACAAGGGTGACCACCGGATCATCGGAGCAGCCCTCGGCCTGGCTGCCGAGGTGGGCCAGGAGGCCGTGATCGTCTCCGGCGACGCAGGGTTGCGGATCAAGGCAGCCGTCCTGGGGCAGCACGCGATCGAGCACCAGCCGGTTACCCCGACCGAGATCGCCCGCACCGGCATCCACACTCTCGACGTGCCTGACCTGTCACAGCACGGTGGTCCCCCGCACGACGAGATCGGCTCGTACGTGCTCGGTGACGCCGAGAACCAGGTGGGCGAGAACGAGTTCGTCATCGTGCAAGGAACCGCACTGACCTACCGCCGCCGCGGCGACACGCTTGTACGTGTCAGTGGCCGTCACCGTCCGTGGGGGCTCAAGGCCCGCAACAAGGAGCAGGCGTTCGCTCTCGACCTGCTGTCCGACGAGGACGTTCCGCTGGTCGCCTTGAAGGGCACCGCAGGCACTGGCAAGTCGCTGCTCGCCATCGCCGCTGGTCTAGAGGCTGTGGTCGAGAAGCGCACCTTCAACCAGTTGCTCATCCTGCGACCGATGATCTCCGTCGGACGTCAGGAGGTCGGGTTCCTGCCCGGCGACCTGGCCGAGAAGACGGCGCCGTGGTTCGACATGGTCATGGACGTCCTCATGGTCCCCCGCAAGGGTGAGCAGCGGCTGACCTACGCCGAGGCCAAGGCAGTGCTCGAAGAACTCATCGATGAGGGCAAGGTCTCGCTTCAGCCCGTCACGTTCCTGCGCGGGCGAACCCTGCACAACACGTTCGTGGTGCTTGACGAGGCGCAGAACCTCTCGAACCTCACGGTCAAGACCGTTCTGTCGCGCCTCGGTGAGGGTTCCAAGGCCATCCTGACCGGTGACCCGCAGCAGATTGACGACCCGTATCTGTCGCCGACAACCTGCGGCCTGAACACCACGGTCAACGCACTGTCCGGATCGGACCTGTTCGGGCATGTCACCTTCGCCAAGGGTGAACGTTCCCGGATGGCGAATCTCGTCGCCGATCGTATGTGACCCTGAACCTGAAACGGGTCGTCATCCGTGGTGGATGACGACCCGTTTCAGGTTTCACGGTCAACCCACATGACTGAGGTGACCGCACCCTCAACCCACCATGCCCCGCAGCCCCTGGCACCGGGGCTCGACAGGCTTCCCGATCGTTACTCGGTGATCGTCGCGGACCCACCGTGGCTCTATAAGAAGAACCCCGGATCGAAGTCCGACGGACGTGGTGGGCGCGGGTACGCCGAGAAGCACTACCCGACCATGACCAACGAGGACATCGCCGCGATGCCGGTGCGTGACCTCGCCGCCGACGACGCGCACCTGTTCATGTGGTTCACCAACCCCGGCGTATTCGGGGGCCGGTTCTCCGATATCACGCCCGCTGACATCGCCAAGGCGTGGGGGTTCGAGTTCAAGACCCTGCTCACCTGGGTCAAGACCACCAACGCCGGTGACGTTCATGGCGGAGGCATGGGGTGGTACTTCCGCGGCTGCACCGAACACATCCTCTACGCCACCCGCGGCAAGGCATCCATCGCCTCGGACCGCCGCGTCCCGAACGTGCTCATGGCCCCACGGGGCCGCCACTCCGAGAAGCCCCAGGCGTTCTTCGACATGGTCGAGCATGCCATCCCTGACGCCCGCTACGTCGAACTGTTCGCTCGCACCCCGCGCCCCGGCTGGTCGGCGTGGGGCAACGACCCTGCCCTGACCCAGGAGACTCTCCATGAAGCAGCCTGACTCCCGCGTGCCCGCGTTCATCGCCGCCGCGAACCCGAAGTGGCTCGCCCACACACTCGTCTGGACGACCGGCTTCATTGCCCTCGCCTGGTTCTACCTGTCGGCCCTGATCCCCCTCGACTGGCCGATGCGCTGGTTCCTGATCTACCTGATCCCGGTCGCAGCATCGGTCGGCATGTCGAGGTGGGCGCGCGACCCGTTCCCGCTCGGCAAGTGGTTCCTCCTCGGACTCATCTCCCTGGTGAGCATCTTCGACTTCACAGCCTTCGTCATCGCTGTCGGCACCGGAGTGATCGTGTGGCCCGCAGCCAAGACGGTCGCCAGTGCCATCACGGGCCGACCGATCCTCACCGCCACCGAGAAGGCGCAGGCCCGCCGGACAAAGAAGGGCCAGAAGGCGGGCAAGCCCCGCAACACTGACCGGAAGGCCCGACCGTGAGCACCACCAGCGAATTCGACGTATTCGAAGCGCGCGTCACTCCCACGCATGAGGGCGACCCCGTTCGCACTGCCGCACGTCTGTTCGTCGGACACGTCAACTCGCTGTCGACCCTCGTCGGAGACATTCTCGGCGAGGACGTTGACCACCTGTTCGACGGCAACCAGCACCGCATCAGCGTCGCCGACTACATGGTCGAGGTGGCCCCTACCCCCACTCTCGACATCGCCCTCGCTTCAGCAGACTCACCAGGTCCGGTAGCGCTGGATGCCCCCGGCTTTAGCCGTGGGGAGGAATGCGCGTCACCACGGCACCGTGCCGTCTATGGTGTCCGGCACGTCTGTCGTGGCTGCTCGACGTGACGGT
>Ga0194138_10001170_pt1 | contig 12615 bp, 11 predicted proteins | sample TARM_MetaG_T2_14_FD_134022 | JGI IMG/M metagenome (GOLD analysis project Ga0194138, IMG submission 134022) | Freshwater microbial communities from Pennsylvania, USA, analyzing microbe dynamics in response to fracking - TARM_MetaG_T2_14 (version 2) | ecosystem: Environmental > Aquatic >...
CACCGAATGGAAGCGTTCGGTGCGCGAATGGCACGCTGTCAGAAGTCAGCTTGCCATCATGTTCGAAGACCGCTTCCCAATGGCGTAAAAAAACGCGTCAGGCACAAAATTCGGCACAGTCTCCTAAGGGCCGGACCATCGGCAAGATCAAAGAGCATCTGGCCAGCATCTATCGAATATTCCTGCGCTCCGGCGCGCTGGAGCTCTTCGTTGACGGCGAGCGGCTGAGATATGACGAACCCAAGGTCTTGGTCACGCCATCTTACAAAGACCCTGATGGACCGCAGATCACTTGGAAGCGCGATATCGATATCGATCTCGGGCCAGGAAAATCAGCCACCGGCTTCGTTGCTATCCGGGAGAAGGCCGATACCCGACTTGCCGGCCTCGCGCTCTTCAGGCGCAACAGACTGGTCCTTGGCAGCGCTGATGAAACCTACCGGCCAGCCGACATCTTCAAGCGGCCAAACAGCTATGAATCACAGCGCATCTTCGGCGAAATCCACCTGAAGGGCTTCAGTGTCTCGCACACCAAGGACGGTGTTCAGTGGGGCGAGCATGAAGACGAGTTTCTTCGCAAGCTCCACAAAATCTTGAACGCCGAAGACCTGCCGATCATCAAGCAGACGCAAAAATACAGGGCCTTGGAGGACGCTCGCAACGCGCGCAAGGTCGCCCGCAGTGCCGCGCCCGCCGTGGCCAAGCAGTTCGATCACAGAGCCCTGGTTACATCGCAGCAGACGTTTCCGAGTGTTGTATCGCCGAGCCCCGAGCCTTCGCCGGACGAAAACCTTCCCGATGTTGGGGAGCAGCTTGACGCGGTTGCGGAAGGTGAGCGCGATGATTTTCAGTTTGAGTTCTTGTTCCGGGGGACGCCTTGGATCGTGAAGCTCGAATTGTCCTATGCCGACAAGGAAAGCGACTGGCTTTCCATCCAGAGCAGACCAGCCATCACAGACCCGGATCCGCGCGAAGTGCTAATCCGGGTGGCCATGCTCCATCCGTTCATGGCGCAGTTTCCCAATCTCGACTCGGAAGGCTTCGCTGCAGTGCTGAACATCGCTGCTACCATGGCGCTGTCAGAAGTCATCGCCACAGAGCTTGCCTCGCATCACCCCAAAGCAATCCGGCAATACACCAATGAAATCCTCAAGAACCTTGTGACGAGGACTGTCCCCGATGAGTGACGAAGGCATTATCCAAATTCATGATCGCCAGACTTCCGGCAAGTGGAACCCGGCGCAAGGTCCGGCTCTGACGCGCCTTCTTCAGTCAAACACATCACTTTCAGAGGTCGAGAAGACCCGGCTTGTCTCGGAAACCTTGTCGATCATGCGTCAATGCGCTGATCCAAAGAATCCCGGCGATCACAATACCGGTCTCATCATCGGCTATGTCCAAAGCGGCAAGACGCTTTCTTTCACAAGCTTGTCCGCGCTCGCGCACGACAACGACTATCAGATCGTCCTTCTTCTGGCCGGCACGACCAACAACTTGGTCGAGCAATCCTTCGAGCGTCTGAAGAAGGACTTGGAGGTCGAAAAGAACCGAAACTGGAAGCTGTTCTCGACCAGAGACAAAGGCTTCCAGGGGGCCGAGGTTGAGCGGGTCAAAAGCGAGCTTGCGAAATGGCGCAAGGGGAGCACGCGCTCGCGCACAGTGCTGATCGTCTCCATGAAGGAGCATCGCCATCTCGATCATCTGGCCACACTGCTCACCGGGGTCGATCTGACGAACGTGCCGACGCTCATCATTGATGACGAAGGCGACCAGGCGGGGATGAATACCAAGGCCCTGCAACAGGAAGAGAGCACGACCTACGCGCGCATCACGGCGCTGCGCCGTCTTTTCCCGCATCACAGCTATCTTCTCTACACTGCCACGCCGCAAGCGCCGCTTCTGATCAGCCGCATCGACACGCTCTCGCCTGACTTCGGTGCGGTGCTGACACCCGGAGACGCCTATGTCGGCGGCAAAGAGTTCTTTGTGGACGGGCCGGACAAGTACATCGAGCTCATCCCGCAAACCGATGTGCCGGACCGGGACGATCCGCCAGCGAGCCCGCCTGCCAGCATGCTGGAGGCCCTGAAAGACTTCTTCGTTGGCGTAGCCATCGGCCTGCGCGAAGAAGATGACCAGGGCGGCGGCAATCGCTCCATGATGATCCACCCGGCCATCCCGAAGGCCGATCATCTGATGTTTGCGAGATGGGCGCGGAACACGCGCGATGAATGGGCGGCCATCTTGGACGACCCGGATCATCACGGCCATGACGACTTGCTGGCAGGTTTTCGAACTGCCTTCGAACGGTTGAGCGAGACCTATGCCGTCAATTATGGCTTTGATCAGATCGAGCCGCTGCTATTCGACGCCGTGTCGGAAACCGCCATCGCCGAGCTCAACACACGCGAGAAGACCAAGATACCCTCCATTGATTGGAAGGGTGATTATAGTTGGATACTTGTCGGCGGGATCGGCCTGGACCGTGGCTTCACCGTTGAAGGCCTGACAGTCTCCTACATGCCGAGGTCCATCGGGATCGGCAACGCCGACAACATCCAGCAGCGCGCTCGCTTCTTCGGCTACAAGAAGCGCTATCTTGGCCTCTGCCGCATCTATCTGACGACAGAGAACATCGAAGCGTTCCAAGACTACGTTTCCCACGAGGAATCGGTCCGTTCATCGATCTCCAAGCACATCAAAGATGGGGGCGGCCTGAAGGACTGGCGGCGCACCTGGTTCCTCAGCCAGAGGCTTCAGCCGACACGACGCTCTGTCATCTTGCTCGACATGTACCAGTCGCGGGGGCGTGAAGGGTGGATTTACCCCGACTACCCCTATGAGGATACCGGCTTCGTTGCCGATAATCGGGAAGCGGTGAACCAGCTACTCGGCGCGTTCGACTTCTGGGAATACAAGCAGGACGGCTGGAACCAGCAGCAGACCATTCCGGCGTTCAGCGACGACATTCCGCTCAGCGAGATAATCCCCTACATCGGGCAAATCCGCTACAAGAACCCCGGCGATAGCTTGCAGCACTCGGCCATCATGGTCGGCCTCGAAAAGCTGGCTAGCGAAGACCCTGAGATGCGGTGCAGCGTCTTTGCCTTCTCCGGCCCATGGTCGGGCGTGGAAGCGCGCCGCAGTCTCGATACCAAAGACCCGCCTAAGATCAGAAACCTCTTTCAGGGTAGCAACGCGCGCACCAATTATCCCGGCGCGCGCCAAATCCGGGCTGACGACACGATCACGTTCCAGATTCATCGCTACCACCTAGAAAATGCGGCCAAGAACCGCGTGCTTCTGGAAGACTTGCCCGTGCTTGCTGTGCACATCCCCGAGCGTTTGGCGGAGCGTGTTTGGGTGGAACGAGAGGACGATGCTGTTTGAGGCGTATCAGGAACTTGCCCGCCGTTTCCCGGATGCCTGCCAGCATCTCTTCGGGAGCAAGATCGATGGTGCCCACGGCCTCTGGCTTTCTTTGGATGCGCAAGGGCAGCCTTATTTGCTCTTCGAGATGGCCGAGGATGATGGCCAGCCTGATCTGAAGCTGAAGGCCGTCGAGGTTCGCTTTGCGTGCCCCTGCGATATCCAGCTTCAGGATGGAAGCGCTCTGTCCGGCACCTACACGTTAGTTTCCCTTGCGAATGACGATCCCGACATCATCCGTGTCTTCCTTCGCCTCTTAGAAGAGGCGTTTCTGGCACCCGGGGCGGATCACTCCGCAGCGGCCGTCCGCGACCAAATCCTCGCGATTGCCGATTTGTTCACGCGGTTGAACGACGAACTAAACGACGTCGTTGGGCTTTGGGGTGAGCTGCACATCATCCGCACAGCTCAAGATTTGAACGCAGCAGTTAGGGCGTGGTCGTCGTCTGCACATGCCCGGTACGACTTTGTGACGGAGCATTTTGCACTAGAGGTGAAGACGACTCTGAAGTCTTCCCGGCGGCATCGGTTTTCGCTTGAACAGCTTCGCCCTAATGCCGACATCCGGGTCTATATTGCATCCATCTTGCTGATTGAACTGCCTGGCGGTGAAATGGCATGCGAGTTGATTGATGAGATTTACGCTGCATTAGACGATCCTGTTGTCCGTGCTCAATTCTTTCGCCAGTGCCTCCGAAAAGGCGGAGCGGACATTTATGGATCGGACACGCGCTTTGCGACCTATCCTGATGGTGAATCTGTAGCAGTGTTCCACGCTGGAGATTTGCCAGTACCTGTTGTCGCCTTCGGGGATCCTATAGCTGAAGTGCGCTTTAGTTTGGACCTTACAGGAATGAGCGCTTCGCCGGGCGGCTCGATATCATTATTTGGCTGAACTTCTCCAAGTTTATCTTCCAGGCAAATAAAACTCCGTGATCCCCCGCTTCCCCTCGGACCGCCCGAGCTGGACGATCACATCGATGGATTTCCGGATGTATTCCCGCACCTCGGCAAAGGTCAGCGGCGTCCCTGCTTGCAGTACCATGATCGCCAGCCGGTCGATGGCGAGTTCCGCGGTTTCAGCGTGGATGGTGGAGACCGACCCGCCATGGCCGGTGTTGATCGCTTCGAGATAGGTCAAGGCCTCGGCGCCGCGCAACTCGCCGACGATGATCCGGTCGGGGCGCATGCGGAGGGAAGCCTGTAGGAGGGCGTTGGCGCTGCGTTGCGACCCGGCGCTGCGGTCGGCCAGGAGGGCGACGGTGTTGGGCTGGCCGGGGAAGAGCTCGAAGGCGTCCTCGATGGTGATCAGTCGCTCGTGCTCGCTCACATGCGTCAGGAGGTGGCGGGCGAAGGTGGTCTTGCCGGTCGAAGTGCCGCCGCTGATCAGCACGTTGAGCCGGGCCTCGACAAGGGTCTGTAGCGCAGCCTCGAGGTTCTCTTCGGCAAGACTGGCAATATTCTTCATCTTCTCGGCGCGGAGGACATCGAGCGAGACGGCCTTGCCGAAGAGATAGGCCGGGGCATAATCCCGGACGCTGCCCGTGGCAAAAAGGCGGATGGTGATCGAGGCGCCGCGATCGATGGCGGGTGGCACGGCAACCTGAACCCGGAGAGGGCGGCCCGCATACTCCACTTTGCCGGAGACGAGGGGGTTCTTTTCTGAGACGCGGGCCTTGGCGTCGCCGACGATGGTCTGGGCCATGTTGAGGGCTGTGGTCCGGTCCACGTTCTGACCTTCGTGGCGCATGGTGGCGTCGCCCGCGACCTCCAGCCAGACCTTGCCATCCGGATTGATCGCGATCTCGACCACGTCGTCGCGCCGCAGAAGGTCGCGGAACGGGTCGAGATAGCGCTCGAGGTAGGAGGCTGGGCTTTCTGTCCGGGTCAATAGATCACCACATCCCGGTCCACGAGCACGGTGACCGAGGCTCCCTGATCGACATAGATCGTCGGGGCGATCGAGACCTGGTCGGCGATGACGGATCCGACCGCGTCCTGAAGATCGCTGCCGACATCGCCCAGAACAATGCTGGTCGTCTCGTTGTTGGCGCTTTCTGCCGCAACAGCTGGCGCCGCCCCGATCACGGAAATCAGCGCCGCCCCGCCGAAGCGCTCGGCAAACTTGGTGTCGACAAGACCGGTGAGCCCCGAGCGACCGAGCTGGTCCCCGCCCACGGCGGCGATTTCCATCGAGGTGCCGTCCGGTGTCAGGACTCGGGTCCAGAGGATCAGGATGCGCTTCTGGTGCATCTCGATCCCGGAGCGATATTGGCCAAAAAGGCGGGAGCCCCGGGGGATCAGGATCCGATCCCCGGAAAACGGCGGGACCGGCTCGGAAACAATCGCGACAACGGAACCCGGCAGATCGCTGTTGATGGCGGTCTGGAGCGCGGCCTGGATGACAGATCCTTGGGTCAACGTGCGTTCGGGATGGGTGAGACGAGCAGCCTCCTGCACTTCGAGCGGCCGCGCACTCTGCAGGAAAGCCTCATTGCCCGAGACCACCGGCCCCCCGGTTCCAGCGGCAGCAGGATCGGCCACCGCCGCGCCACTTTGGCCGCCACGCGGACCGTCTGCATAGACCACTGCGGGGGATTTAATCTGCGCGGTCAGAAGCTCCTCGGCGACCCGCTCGGCCTCGCGCTGGCGCTGTTCCTCTTCTTGACGCCGGCGTTCTTCGAGAAGGCGCTGATCGGCGATCAGCCCTTCGCGGTCGAGTTCGGCCTCGAGCCCCTCGCGTTGTGCTCGTTCGGCATCGAGCATGGCCTGCAGCCCCTTGATACGGGTCTCGGTCTGGCGCTGCAGGTTGGCCAGCTCGGTTTCCTTTTCCGCTATAAGTGCTTCCAAGGCCGCCTTCTGCTCATCGAAAGCTTCGCGCAGGTCTGCGACGGCGGACTGGATTTCCGAGTTGCGGGCGGCCTGGCTGGCGGCGAGGGCCTCGCGCAGCTTGGCGATCTCGGCCAGCACCTCGGCGCTTGCCTCCGGGGCAGGGGCCGCGGGCACATCAAGCGCCTCCTCGACGGCGATCAGCGCGTCATTGACCCGCTGCTCGGTCTCGTCGGGTGGAAACTCCAGCCGCCCGCCGGTGCCGGGGCGGCGGTCCTGAAAGGTCTCGACATCGGAAGTCTCAAGCGCGCTGTCGCCCTCCTGCAGGCTAGTCGCCAGGAAATACGCGACGCCGGCGCCGCCAAGGGCGAGGGCAGCGGCGAGCGCGCCGACCCCGAAGCTGTTGCCACGGCGTTTGGATTTGCCGCGCTGGCTGAATTGGTCGAGGCGGTCCTGCAGGTCGGGAGGGGTTTGATCGGCCATGGTCAGTTGCTCACGTAGATCGCGCTCTCGTCGCGGGCGGCGCAGATCGCCTCGTCGCCGATGCGCAGAGTCCAGTAGGTGTTCACCCCGAGCACGCGTACGGTATTGCCTTGTTGGGTCCAGTTCACCGTGCGCTCACGGCCCTGGTCGTCGGCCTTGAAGAGGGCGGGCTGACGGGCGTTTTCCGGAAACACGAAATACGTATAGCGCCCGTCGTCATAGATATGGCTGGGACGGAAGTCGCCCTCGCCCGAGACGCGGTAGTTGTAGTTGCGCGGGGCCTCGAACCCCTTGGGCTGGGTCGCACCCGCCGCGCGGCGTTCTTCGTCGGGGTAACGGAAGCGGACTTCGAAGAACATGCCGGTGCGGTTCGGAATCGAACCTTCGCGCAGGTGGAAGGAATAGGTGCGTCGGTTGGTGATCACCGTCATGTTGGTCGAGGCATTCGCCACATGCGGTTTGATCGTCAGTACGTTGCCGAGCTCGGGGATTGGGTCGACCTGGAAGCTCTCGGTGTCGCCGACGATCACCGCCTCGAACCTCTCCCCGGCCCCGAAATGAATCGTGGTCGAATGCCGCAAGTCAGTTTCGATCCGGTAGACCTGGTTTTCATTGTAGACGGCAGTGCGGATGCGAATATCGAGCGGGCCGCCTTGTGGCGTGGCTTCGGCGAGGGCTGTAACAGGCAGGGCAAGCGCCAGGAGAAGTGCGGGGAGGGATTTCATCTTGATCAGTTCTCCAGGGTCTCGGCGTCGACGCGGTAGGAGGTCACCACGAAGCCCAAGGGGTTGGCCCAGACGTCCTGAAGGCGCTGGCGGGTTTCGGGTTGGAAGTCGTAGCCGACGGTTGCGACGTAAGACCGGGTCACGGTGCGGGTGTCGCGGGGGCGGCGCAGCGTGCGGGTGAAGCGGACCTGGGCCACGCCGCGCTCGATCTGGTTCACCGACTTGATCACCACCTCGATCTTGGCGTCGCGTCCGTAGATCGTGATCGGGTAGTCTTCATTGGTCGAAGACCAGAGATCACGCAGCGTACGGGCGGCATCTCCATCCGAGCGGTCCAGCACCGAGTTGATGCGTTGCTCGCCATCGGTCAGGTCATAGGTTTCGCGGTCATCGACGTAGGCCACGAGATTGGCCTGGATGATGGCATCGCTTTCCGACAGCGTCAGGGCCTGGACGGCGGCGACCCGGTCCATCTCGCCGGTTTCCTTGTCGACCACGACCACGAAGGTTTCGGTCGTCTTGAGGGGAAAGAGGCTTGCGCCCGCGACCATGCCGGCGACACCAACTAACACGCCCGCAGCGGCGACAAACCAGGCGAAACGCTCGCGCCGCCGTGGCCCGTAGATGAAATCCGCTTCAAAAGCGTCGCGGTCTTGGCTCGCGGAAGGGGTTGCGGTTGTCTTCAAGTCAGTCGTCTTTCACATCAGGGTTTGCGGAAGGATTTGGCGGCGGAGAGGAGCGCGCCGGGGCTTTGGCGGATCATCTCGCCGGTCTTCACCACGCCCGCATTGGCCATCTGGTTCAGTTCCTGCGGGGACTTGCCGGTGACGAGGCGCGAGGCGGTACCCGTGCCATACTCCCGCGTGTTCACGAATCCCTGACGTGCGAGGCCGGTCAGACCAACGGCGTTGGAGGCAATGCCCACCACGCCGGTGAGATTGGACGCGATATAGGGAACGGAAGCCATGATCCCGGCGCTGAGAATGAGGATCACGAGGAAGGGCAGGATGAGGCTGACGGTCTCGACATCGCCCGGATCGGCTGACGCATCCCCGATGGCTTCTGCTATGGCGACAATGATGCCAGCGGCCCCGGCGGCGGCGACGGGCATCAGCGCATAGCCGATGGTGGCGCGGGTCCAGGCCTCGAAGAGGGACTGGGTTGGCTTGAAAAGCGAGGTCACGATCATGAAAGGCGCGATCACGATCATCAGTGCGAAAACGATGCGGGCGAAGGCGATGATCCCGGCGGTGACGGCGGCGAAGACGGCGGAGAGGACGAAGAAGATCGCGCCGAGGACCGCGCCAAAGACCCAGCCTGCGCGGTCGCCGATCGTGTCGCCATAAGCGGTGATGCGGGCGACCATGTTGTCGAGGCTCTCATATACCCCGGCCTCATCGCCCGAGCCGGTAAGGGCAAGGATCGAGGCGCCGATGGAGTCGGGGACCTCCGTGACCACGCCATATATGACACTGAAATTGTCCCAGCTCTGCGCGAATATCCCAACCAGCGCCACTTTTATCCCGAAGGCAAAGCCCGTGCCGAAAGGCAGGGGGCGCAGTTGCATGACCGCGTTGATCCCGAGAAGCACGACAAGGAGGGTCGCACCTGCCGAGATGACATTGCCGACCGAGGCCGCGGAAGAAACAAAGCCGTCCTGTGCTACGGTGTTCACCGCGGCGTCGACCTGCCCGAGAATGTCCCGAATAACGCCCATTTACTCTTCACAGACCTCCGCAATCTGGGCTTCCAGCGCATCGGCCTTGGCGTAGAGGTCCAGCACCTTGAACGGCAGGCGCGGGTTGTCTGAGGTCTGGAACCGGGGCAGAGCGCCCAAAGCCTGATCCCAGATGAACTGGTCGAGCAGGCAAGTGCAGGTTTCTGAGGCGAGTGCCTCTTCGGCAATCAGGATACGCAGGATCGCGCGGTAGCCATTGCGCAGGTAAGCGGTTTCGGCGAGGTCTGCGGGCGGTTTCGGAACACGACATTCATCGGCTTCGTCCCGTTCGATGACCATCGAGGTGAAGGGCCGATCCTGACCTGATGCCGCGTCGGGGCGGAGGAGGAGAGCGACCGGGATAACAAGTGAAAGGCCGAGAAGTCCGGCTTCCATCACAGTGAAGCGGCTTGGGATGCGTTTGGAAGTCTTCATGGATCCACCGCCATCGAGCGGAACTTGCGCTCATCTGCAAGGGTCGCGGCATCGACAACGCCGAGCTGGCCGGCGCTGACGCCTTGCGCGGCTTCCAGACGCCAGATCTGGGTCAGGATGATCCCGAGCTCGGCGGTGACGCGGGTGTTGAGATCGACGGCTGCTTTCAGCCCGTCCTGATCGTCGATGAGCCCGACCATGGTCTGGAGCCGCTCAAGGCTTTGCCCCGCCTCTGAGTGGCTTTCTTGTGCCGCGACGGAGAGCATGGCGCTGGCCCCGGCCGAGGCGGCAATCCGGTTGTCGGCGGGTTGGTCAGAGCTTGAGAGTGTCCCCAGGCGTTCCGAGGTGAAGCCGCTGCCCGACAGCACGCGCTCGACTGAGGCTGACAGTTCCGCGCCGGGATTGAAGCCGCTCAGAAAATCACCGCTGGCCAAGGATTGCGCGGTGTTGAGCGGGGCCACCAGCTTGCCACGCAGCGCTCGGAATTCCTCGACCGTGGCAAAGAGTTCGCCGAGCCCGCTGCCTTCGATCAACGAGGTCAGTTGCGCCTCGAGGTTCGTGAGTTGCGACAGCTGGGTTTCCAACTCCAGACGCATGGTGGCGAGCTGCTGCATCTGGACATTCAGGTCCTCGGCCATGTGTTCGAGCTGCGCCACGAGTTGGCCAAGCTGCGATCCATCAAAGGTCGGCACGCCTTGAGCCGAGGCGGGCGAAGAAAACCCGAGTGTGGTGACCACCGCGGCGGTCAGGAGAAGCTGTCTCATTCGGGAACTCCCATCTGCATGAAGTCGCGCTCGGCCAGCCGGTCGGCGACGAGGTGCTGCGCGTAAGCCGCCTCGCGCTGCTGGTTTGCCGCCATCAGCCGGACGCGGAGATTGAGGATGCGACCGATCTCGGCCTTGGCGTAGGTGTTGAGCTCCCAGGCCGCCTTGGCATTGGGTTGCGCATCGATCTGCAGGATGATCGCGCGGAGGCGATTGATGACCTGTTCGGTCGTGGCGGAGCTGTCGGCGGCGTAATAGACGGCCGCCTCAGAGATGCTGGCATATTCGGCGAGCGCAAAGTCTGAAGGTGAGAGCGTGCCAAGCGCATCGGCACCGCCCACCACGGCGAGATACTCGTTGTAGAACTTCGAGATATTGCGAACGTAGCCTTGGGTCTCGGCAAAGGGCGGCACGCCGCCATATTCGATCACCCGGCCGGGGCCTGCGTTATAGGCCGCAAGTGCATGGGGGATGTTGCCGAAGCGGTTCAATTGCGTGGTGATGTAGCGGGCGCCACCGCGGAGGTTGTCCTTCACATCATAGCGGTCGACGCCGAGGTCAGACGCGGTGCCGGGCATGAGCTGGGTCAGACCATAGGCCCCGACCGGACTTTGTGCGGCGACATTGAAGCGGCTTTCCTGCTTGATCAGCGCCTGGAAGAGGCAGCGCCACTGAGTGGCCGAGAGACCTGCGCGGGACACACCGGGGGCGCCTGCGAATTCGCCCGCGACCTCGACGATCATCATCTCGACGGTCTCGCGGCCCTCGCCGAAAAGGCGGCTGTTCATCGGGCTCGGATCGGTATTGGGATAGACCGCCGCCACCCCGAAATCCGCATTGCCCTCGAGCGCGCGGATATCGAAGCCGGGACCGGTGATCGCCGCAGTCATCTCCTCGAGGACGCGCAACTGGTCGGCCTGGACATCAGCGAGCGTCGTCTCCGTGCGATCCTTGTCCTGCTGGACACCCAGATCCTCGGCGAGCGCTGTCACCCGCGCAATGGCGCGGCCGATCGCGGAGTTGTCCTGTGTCGGCACACCCTGGGCATGGGCGGGCAGGGCACCGACGCCGAGGCAGAGCCCGGCGGATATGATCGCAATACGCCTCATTCCGGACGGGGCAGGGGCTCGAAGCTGCAGTCGTGCATAGCCGTCTCCTGAGCAGCAGCGCCCATCGTCGAGACCGAAAACGCGGCCCGCGTCACCTGCGGCTCGCCATTGCGACCGAAGCAGGGCGAGGTTTTCTCGGTGTACTTTTCGCAAGCGGCGAGAAGGCTCGCGGCGGCGCAGAGCGTGAGCAGGGGTTTCGAACTCATAGGACATGTCTCCAGAAGTCGGGATTGGAGCGCCAATCGGCGGGCACACGCGCTTCGCCGGTGGCGCCGCCGCCAAGGATGGGAAGGAGGGTGCCGAGGGCCGAAAGGTCCGCATCGACAAAGACGCTGTCGCCCGCCGAGCGGACAAGCGCGATGCGCTGGCCGATGGTGGGCTGAACGAGAAGGGCGGCCTCCTTGGCATTCACGCGCAGGAAGTCGTAATCGGAGATGGTCGCACGGTCGTTGGGGAAGAGGATCTGGGTCGGCACCGTCTCGACGATGGTCTTGCCGACGCGGCTGTCCCGCAGCTGGCTCGGATATTGCGTCATCATGATCACGACGCAGTTCATCTTCCTGAGTGTGACCAGCCAGTTTTCCAGCCGCGCCCCGAAATACGGGTCGTCCAAGAGCTTCCAGGCTTCATCGAGCACGATGATCGTGGGGCGGCGATCCTCGACCACGCGTTCGATCTGGCGGAAGATGTAGGAGAGCACCGCCATCCGCTCGGTGGTCATGTCGAGGATCTCGGTCATGTCGAAACCGATGATGTCGGAGGCCAGTTCAAGCCCGGCACCATATTCCGGCTCGTCGAAGACCCAGCCATAGCGCCCGCCCGGGGCCCATTCGGCGACACGGGACTGAAGCTCGCCATCGTCATCAAGCGACTGGAACAGCGTCTCGAAACTCGCGAAGCGTCTGAGCGAGCCCTCGGCATGGGCATTTTGCGAGACCGCACTCTGGATATGGCGGGATTGCTCGCCGGTGAGGGTTCCATTGCGTGTGAGAAGTGTCGCAAGCCAATCCGAGAGCCAAGCGCGGCCACGTTCGTCGATTTCGGTATCGAGGGGGTTCAAGCCCGAGGGCACCCCGGCGCGGATTTCGTTATAGCGGCCACCGAGGGCGCGGACGGCCATCTCG
>Ga0194138_10001174_pt1 | contig 12596 bp, 11 predicted proteins | sample TARM_MetaG_T2_14_FD_134022 | JGI IMG/M metagenome (GOLD analysis project Ga0194138, IMG submission 134022) | Freshwater microbial communities from Pennsylvania, USA, analyzing microbe dynamics in response to fracking - TARM_MetaG_T2_14 (version 2) | ecosystem: Environmental > Aquatic >...
GTTGAGTGGTATCCTTAGAAAAGGTATCACTCAGATTGGGTAATACTAGAAAGATTCTCCATAAAATGAAAATAACCATCACAGTCATTTGAAATCGACTGAGATGGTTATTTATATTGTTTGATCTAAGTGTTGGTTGGGACTTATTGCCCAGCCCCCATATATCATTTTATCTACTAGTTCACACCAACTGAACTAGTCTATATATCCATTTAACGACTTGTTCAGACCAAGCGAACTAGTCCATATATCCATTTAATGACTAGTTCACGCCACACGAACTAGTCCATAAATCCTTTTATCTACTAGTTCAAGCCACATGAACTAGTACTTTTATAAGTTTTGGTACCAGTTCGAGGGGCGGGAACTAGTACATTTATGAGTTTTGGTACCAGTTCAAGCCACACGAACTGGTACAATTATGAGTTTTGGTACCAGTTCGAGCCAAATGAACTAGTACATTAATAAGTTTTGGTACCAGTTCAAGCCACACGAACTAGTACAATTATGAGTTTTGGTACTAGTTCGAGGGGCGGGAACTAGTCCATATATCCATCTATCTCCCAGCTCCCCCCACACAAACTAACTCCACCCAGCTCCAACCACCCACAAACCAAAAAAGCCAAGAGTCCCCACCCTTGGCCACACCTACAAATAGTAACAAGCCTACCAACTCCTAACAACGCCTCACAAACACCAACCAAACTCCAACCATCCCATCCCCTACCCCACAGATCCCTCCATCGAGTAAGCAATCAACCGATTCAGTTCCACCGCGTATTCCATCGGCAACTCTTTGGTGAACGGTTCGACGAAGCCCATGACTAACATGCCGGTGGCTTCTTCTTCTGACAAGCCGCGGCTCATTAAATAGAACAGCTGCTCTTGGGACAAACGTGACACTTTGGCTTCATGTTCCAGAGTCACTTGGCTGTTATGAATTTCATTGAAAGGAATGGTGTCCGATTTGGACGCCTCATCCATAATGATGGTGTCGCATTCGATATGCGAGATTGAACCTTGTGAATGGGGGCCAAAATAGACTTGGCCTCGGTAATTCACCTCGCCACCATCTTTAGCAATCGATTTCGACACAATGGAACTTGAGGTTTGAGGAGCATTATGAATCATCTTGGCTCCGGTGTCTTGAATTTGATTTTTGCCGGCGAAGGCCACCGACAGCATTGTGCCTCTAGCGCCTCGCCCTTGCAGGAAAACACTAGGGTATTTCATCGTCGTTTTGGAACCTAAATTACCATCCACCCATTCCATGACCGCACCTTCATGGGCATGAGCCCGTTTAGTCACTAAGTTATACACATTGTGGGACCAATTCTGGATTGTGGTATAACGGCAATAAGCATCTTTTTTGACAATAATTTCGACAATCGCGGCATGCAGGGAAGCGGTCGAGTAAGACGGTGCCGTACAGCCTTCGACATAATGGATGCTGGCGCCGTCATCGACAATAATCAAGGTGCGCTCAAACTGACCGGCGCCTTCATTGTTGATTCTAAAATACGTCTGCAGCGGGATGTCACACTTCACCCCTTTAGGCACATAAATAAACGTCCCGCCACTCCAAACCGCGCCATTCAAGGCCGCTTCAAAGTTATCATCCGGCGCCACAATCGTGCCAAAATACTCCTTGAACAACTCAGGATACTCTTTCAATGCCGAGTCCGTATCGGTAAAAATAATGCCTAACTTTTCAAACTCTTGCTTCAAATTGTGATAAACCGATTCAGATTCGTATTGAACAGCAGCTCCTGCCAAATAGGCCCGTTCGGCTTGGGGAATGCCTAAGCGTTCAAACGTTTCTTTAATTTCTTGGGGCACATCTTCCCAAGACCGGGCAGGCTGATTGGTGGCACGCTGATAATAGGTAATGTCGGCCAAATCAAGCCCACTTAAATCAGGCCCCCAACTCACAATCGGTTGCTCCTCGAACATTTTAAAAGCCCGCAAGCGGTAATCCAGCATCCATTGAGGCTCTTTCTTTTCAGCCGAAATGGTTCTTACAACGGCTTCACTCAGCCCTTTGCCGGTGGAAAAAATGATTTCCCCCTCATCGCGGAAGCCGTAATGGTAATCATCAATCACTGGTACTTCTTCACTCATCCTCTATCCCCCTCACAATACTATCCTGAAATGCGGCTTCGGCAGCTTTCCAGGCCAGAGCAGCACATTTGTAGCGGCCAGGAAATTGCTTGATACCTTCTAGTAGCAGAGCGTCTTTCAAGGCCTCTTCCATCCCCGCCTGGTCTACTTCAAGGTCGCTTTGAGCCAGGCCTCCAATCACTTGATTAAAATACGCGATTAGACGCAAGCCTTCTGTCACACTCAGCCCCTTTAACGCTTCGGTCATCATGCTGGCACTGGCAATGCTAATCGAGCAACCATAACCGGTGAAGGCAATGTCTTTAATCTGGTCGTCTTTCACCAGACATTGAACGACCACCGCATCGCCGCAAGTCGGATTGAGTAGCTCCATTTGCTGGGTGTACTCCGCCAATGGCCGCTGGTTGCGCGGTTGACGGGCATGGTCCATCACCACTTCGCGGTACAAGGCGGATAAGCCTGAATTAAATAATCCCATCGCTAAAAAACTCCTTTACCAACTGAGTCGTTTCCACCATCGCGTCCACTTCTTGCAGTGTATTATAAAAGCTTAAACTCGCTCTCAAAGTCGCCGGTGCCTTCAAATAACGCATCAACGGTTGAGCACAATGATGACCAGCCCGCAGCGCTATGCCAGCCATGTCATAACCGGTAGCCGCATCATGGGGGTGAATCCCTTCAAGATTAAAACTGACCATCCCGTTAAACTGTCTTTGCCCTAAAGGATGATACAGTTGCACCCCTTCCAAGTCACTGAGACGCTGAAGCAAATGACGCGTCAACTGCTCTTCGTGCTGCTGAATCCGGTCCAGTCCGAGTTCCTCTACGTAACGGATGGCTGTTCCTAAACCGATCATCGCTTCAATCGGCGGCGTGCCCGCTTCCAATCCAGTCGGTACACTTTGATAGGTACTGTGAAAATCGCCAACATGATGAATCATGCCACCCCCGTAATTGACCGGTGCCATCTCCTGATGCCACTTACGGTTCAAATAACAAATCCCAGTCCCAGACGGGGCATAGAGTTTATGGCCGCTGAAGCAATAAGCATCCACTCCTAAGTCCGTGACATCGACCACTTGATGCTGGACTGCTTGAGCTCCGTCGACAATCACTAACGCTTCTGGGCTTTGGGCCTTGGCCCACTGGGCCAGCGCTTTAATGGGTTGCTCGATGCCTAAGACATTCGAAACATGTTGAATCGCAAGCACTTTCACTTGACTGAACGAGGCACTTTCTAAAGCTGCTAGATCCACTGTCAAATCCTCCGTCAGCGGCACATACACTAACTCCGCTCCCGTTCGCCGACACACTTCTTGCCAAGGAATCAGGTTGGAATGATGCTCCAAAACAGTCACCAGCACTTGATCGCCTGGTTTTAGCCGCGGTTCCACTAAACCGCGCGCCAACATATTCAAGCCCGCAGTCGTGCCACTCGTCATGATAATTTCCTCTGCAGTCGCACTATTGATAAAACGAGCCACGGTCTGGCGAACCGCTTCATACTGATCGGTCGCCCGTTGGGATAAGGTGTGAACTCCCCGGTGAATGTTAGCATTCGAGCGACGGTAGAAATCCACTACAGCATCGATTACTACTTGCGGCTTTTGAGTAGTCGCCGCGTTATCCAAATAAACCAAGGCCTGACCGTTTACTTGCTCTTTTAGAATCGGGAATTGTGACCGAATGCCTGCTAATTCCTCACCGCTAAACGGTTCCCTTGTCTCTGCTTCTCGTTTCACAAAGTCTCACCCCTTTTTCAAAAAAATATCGGATCATCTGACAAAACTAGCTAATTTAGTATCAATCGCTTGCTCAAACAACGCCCGAGTCTTTGGCGCACGAATTTGCTGCAAGACTGGGCCCAAAAAGCCGCGGGTCACCAGATACTCAGCTTCAGCGCGCGGGATGCCGCGGCTCATCAAGTAATACAACTGCTCTTCGTCTGGTTGAGCGACACTCGCTGCATGGCCGGCAGTGACTTCAAATTCTTCAATCAACAGAATCGGATTCGCATCCCCGCGGGCTTGATCCGACAACATCAACAAACGACTTTCTTGTTGGGCGTCAGCATACTTCGCCTGCTGCTCGATCAAACCAGTGCCATTAAAGGTCAAGACGGCTTCATCTAAAATCACCCCGTACTGCAAAATAGCCCCTTTTGAATAATGACCGCGGTTGACAATCCGCGTATCGGCCACTTGCACTTGACTACCGCTGGATACCGCGGCAATCGTCACCTGAGAGCTAGCACCTGACCCATTCAAATAAGCATCGACATCCAAAATCACCTGGCCGTTGCTCATCATCCCGAGAGACCAATTCACAGTAGCATCTCGTTCCACAACGGTCGCGCGTTTGACATAGGCCGTCGTCGCAGCGCCTAAACGGTCCAGACTACAGTAATTCACATAAGCGCCTGCTTTTGCCACTACTTCCACGACGATGGTGGCACTGCTCGCATCGATACTACTTGTCTCCACTGACTCCACATAGTCAAAGCGGCTACCGGCTTCCGCCACAATTAAAACATGTTGATTGAAAGCTTGACCTTCCCGGCTAGCTTGCTTTAATGAGACCGTAATCGCTTCTTTCAGTTCCACAAAAGCTGGCACATAGACGAACACCCCTCCGGTCAAGTATGCCGTGTGGTAAGCTGTCACTTTATCTTCCGGCGGAATTACGCTAAATAAGTGAGCTGCCACTAAGTCGGGATAGGTCACCATCGCATCAAATAAGTCCATCACCAAGACCCCTTGGTCGGCTAGTTCAGGAGCCAACTGTTGAACTAGCCTTTCGCTAGTCGCGTCACTCAACTCCCCACCTGATCCCTCACCAGAAGCCAATCGCGTGTCAAACAGAGGCCACTCGCTATAGTCTAGTCGCTCAATCACTGGTAATGAGAGTTCCGGATAACTCGTTAATGCCCTCTGCTGAGTGTCAACAAAGTAGGCGGGGAGCTCGCTTGACGTCGGACGAAAAGACGCTTTATTCGTTGAATCGCTCATAAGCTGTCACTCCTCTCCATCAGTCACTAGGTCCACTGTGTCCGCTACTCCCGCCATCCCTTTATAGCCTTGAACTTCTAACGCTTTGGCCAAGCGGTGGTCGCCTGACTTCACAATCCGACCATCAATCATAATATGCACAAAATCTGGCTCAATATAGTCGAGAATCCGTTGATAATGCGTGATGATTAAAGCCCCAAAAGCCTCTCCTCGCATCGCATTGATGCCTTTAGAGACCACTTTTAAGGCATCAATATCGAGTCCTGAATCGATCTCATCGAATAAAGCAAATTTCGGTTCAATCATCAAGCATTGAAGAATTTCGTTGCGTTTCTTCTCGCCACCCGAAAAGCCTTCATTGATGTAACGCGTGGCCATTGCTTCTGGCATATCCAACAGGGCCATCTTTTCGTCTAACCGCTTAATGAAGCTCCGGACATCTAGTTTATCATCATCCGGTCGTCTGGCATTAATCGCTGCGCGAATGAAACTGGCATTGGTAACGCCTGAAATTTCACTCGGATACTGGACCGCCAAGAACAAACCGGCTCTAGCCCGCTCATCAACTTCCATCGAGAGCACATCCTCTCCATCTAAGAGCACTTTCCCTTGCGTCACTTCGTACAGGGGATGCCCCATAATAGCAGCCGTCAAAGTTGATTTACCAGTGCCATTCGGTCCCATCACCGCATGGATTTCACCTGACTGGACGACGAGATTCACGCCTTTAAGAATTTCCTTTTCATTAATGGATACATGTAAATCAATTATTTCAAGTTTAGACATCGGACTCATCCTTTCTATTTCTCATTCAGTTTACTGAACTTGTGAGAAAGATTCAATGGGGATTAGGTGACAGTACTGTAGCTTAAGGTTAACGAAAGACATAACATCAGCTCAATCAATTTATTAGTGAGTCGTAGGGACTAAATTCAGTGCAAACACACTTATTTTTAAAAATTGATGCGAATATTCAGATTAAAATGCATAGTAAAGTTCACTTTTTAGTTTATATAGATTATAATATGTAAAAAAGGAAATCTGGTGGTACAATGAGAGAAAGGAAAAGACGTTTAAATAAAAAAAGACAATAGAATATAAAATATTTGGTTGTGGTACTACTGCTAATTGCGTTAGTCATTGCTGTTGGATTCGCCTATTCAAGTACGAAACCTACAAAAAACATTCCCGATGAAGTGAGTAGTATTGTGAATCAATTAAACGAGGTAGACACTGAGTAGCGTAGAATTCACTTTAGAAAAAACAAAAAAACCTCCTGTATACTTAATGTCACGCTTTGCCCTTCTCAGTGGCTGAAGCATGTCAATTAAGTATACAGGAGGTTCTTAAGTATGGCGCTCATAAAACTCCACTCGTCCGGTAATTTCGGTTCAACCGCCAAGAGTGAAAAAAGAACTGCACAGCGGTACTGGACCTTTCCGCCATATTCATCGTTGCTATGATTACTCTTATCTTTACACCTTCTCCTTCACAACATCCTCCCCCAACAACCACCCCAACGTCACATTATCCAACACCAACAGATAAGCTTCCCTACTCTGATGGGTCTCATGCTCTTGGTATCGCCATCTTATTACCGAGATGGATGGCCTACACCTTAAATGATCAAACAGTCCATCTATTCGCAAATTATGCTTCCAATGTATGGGGGGATTACGTCACAACTCAGCCCTTATGAAATGGCCGAGGAAGCAATCCGGAAAACGTACGCTTTTATTGAATAAGCTGGTTTGCCATTAACGCTTCTCGAAGTGAAGGTTATCAGCGACGATTTATTCGAAGAAATGGGCCGTAAAGTGGAGCCCGACCTTAAGAGGGCTTTCGTACCACTGAACCGTTCAGATGTGGTCCGAATACTTCAAGATTGTATAACGGAAGGTGTCACTTTCACACATCACTGATATAAGGAGCAGTAAACCCATTACTACCATACAAAATACACCATCCATGATGTCGATATCATGGATGGTGTATTATATAGAAGATAATTTATTTCTTTTGAGTGATTAAGGCTTACTGATTTAACTGAATCCAATTATTTATGAAACTCAGGTCAACAAAATAATTCAGAATAAAACAAGACAATCTCTTACCATCGTAAGCTTGAACAGTTGAAAATCTCAGGATTAAGCAACTAAGAATTTCCGTTATTTTTATCATGGACTCCTAAAACACTGGATATTTTTTCGGCGGTTTCTTTTAATTGATGCATATTATTGCTGTTCATAAATTCCTTATGTTTAAGAGCAGTGATAGAAATCGAACCAACCACTTTATGACTGAAGTCGAAGATTGGATAAGCCACCCCTTGGACACCCACTTGTAGCTCCTCATCACTAATAGCATAGCCCTTGACAACGACATCTTTTAGTTCCTGCATGATTTCCTGATAACTTTTTATCCTTACATCAACCGATTCGCTGCCTATAAACTCTTCATAAATTTCTTTAACTTTATCTACCGATTGGAATGCTAAAATTGCTTTACCTGCCGAGGTTAATAAAGGAGGCATTGCTACTCCTGTACGAACCATTAACTGCATTGTATTTTTGCTTTCGACATAGTCTAGGCAAATAATATGATTGCCATCTAAGGTACAAAGAGCAACCGTCTCATTGACTTTTTCAGCTAGTTCTTCAATAAAAGGACGCACTGCAAGCGTTAAATTATTTTGGATTGAGATATTACTGCCGATGGTTAGAGCTCGGTAACCTAATAAATAGCGTTTCGTTTCTGAATTTTGAAGAACAAAATGATGTTTCATCAGACTCTGTAAAATTCTGAATGATGCGCTAGTTGAAATATCTAATTTTTCAGCAATTTCAGTCACACTCAGTCCATAGTCTTCTTTACTTAATAACACTAAAATACTAATTGTTCTATCAACGAGTTGCACTGAATCCCCTCACTTTATATATGTTGATTCAACATTATCACACTGTCTAAGGCTATATTACACATTTCTCTTTGAGCTGGCAAGAACTCATGTAGCCATTCGTCGGTCACTCGGTTACCATGCACCGCACAAATCGCTCCTGATAAAACCCCAAAAATATTGCTTAAGGTAATAATGGTTTCGGCTTCCATCTCTAGATTAAGAATGTTCAATTTTTGATAATTTTCAATAAGTTTCTCATCAAAAAATTTCTTCCCTAAGACGGGTCTGCCTTGTCCAGCATAATAAGAACCAATCGAAGCCCCAATTCCCTTATGGTAGGTGGCGTTTTTTTGTTCGCAAGCTGTGATTAAGGCATGCACTACTTCATAAGAAGCGACTGCTGGATATTCTGCCGGTGCATAAAATTGACTACTACCGCCTAATCTCATACTCCCTGTCGTGATGACCATATCCCCACAGTTAATCGTTTCGTCAATGACACCTGTTCCACCGATTCTAATGAGGGCTTTGGCACCTAGCTGAATTAGTTCTAAAACCGCTATTTCGGTCGATGCTGCTCCAATCCCGGTTGAAACTGCAGAAACTGGAACACCTTTATAGGTTCCAGTCCCTACAACATACTCCCTATTTTCAGAAATGATTTCGAAATCATCACATAATTCTTTGATTAACTCGATTCGAGATGGATTTCCTGGTAATAGTACAATCGGCGCAATATCTTCTGGTCTACACATAAGATGTGGCATTTTTCCGTCTACAATGGGCATTTCGGCTGATATTTTCATGTAAATCTCCTCGTCTACAAATGTTTTATTTTCTTTTCATCACGTCTAGCCTTCATACCTACTACAACTGTACCGATAATTGTCATCAGGTAGGGAGCCATAGAAGCGAACTGCGAAGGTAAGCGGAAAGTTTGGGCAATATTCCCGACAGACATCGTTGCTCCAAAAACTAGAGTGGCAATGGTCGTACCGATTGGACTTCCCCCGCTAAGATTTTGGGCGGCGATTCCAATAAATCCGCGACCAGCAGTCATATTAGTTGTGAAGTACGGCATTTGTGACATTGATAAAAATAGTCCCCCAAAGGATGCGATGACTCCACTAATTAATAGAGCAATCAACTTAGTCCGTTTCACATCAATTCCGGCAGAGGTTGCCGCTTCCGGATTCTCTCCTGCAGCTCTTATTTGTAAGCCTAGCTTTGTTTTAAAAATAAAATAATAAACTAAAAACACAGTCAAGATAGCAAAATACGATAAGATATTATGACCCGAAATGACATCCCCAATAAAAGGAATATCTTCGATTAAAGGTAGGTGAACATCGGGGAATTTCAAACTAGGTAAAACGGATGTATCTAACTTTCTCCCCGTTAACAAAAATACGATATAAACAGTCAATCCGGCACCAAAAATATTAAGTGCTAAGCCTGCTAACAAAGGGGTGGTATCCAAATACAATACAAAGTAAGCAAAGATACCAGCAATTAATAGACCAGAGGCAATTCCAACTAGCATCCCAACGATTAAGTTTTGCGAATAGGCCGAACCGATTACTCCTCCTAAGGCAGCTAATAGCATCATCGCTTCATAAGCAATGCACAGCACATCAGCTTTAGCACCGATAACGGCAGCCATTGCTGCAAATAAAATAGGAGTGGAGAGCCTGATGACTGAAAAGATAAAGTCTGCTGTTAATATATATTCGAACATCTTAGTTAATCTCCCCAATTGCCAGCGATTTTTGCGAATTTTCAACAATTTTCTTGTGTTCCCAACGTTTTAAGAATTCATTTGCGGCAACAAAAATAATAATAATCGCTTGGACAACATTAATCACTTCAGGTGGAATACTTGAAGTGAAGTTAAGCGTGTCAGCTGAAGTTTGCAAGTATGCAATGAACAAGGCTCCGACAATTATATATTTTGGGTTATTTCGACATAATACGGATATCATCATGCCGTCCCAGCCATGATTAGTGAAATCGGTATACATAAAGCGATTATAATTTCCTAATACTTCAACCGATCCTCCTAGGCCTGCAATCAAACCAGCCAATAGCGTAACCAAGATAATATTCTTATTAACTTTAATTCCTGAATAGTTAGCAAACTTCGGATTATTCCCTACTGCTAGAATTCGATAACCGAAAGTAGTTTTATTCAGCAAGAAATAAGCAAACATCACTACTAATATTGCAATAAAAAGGCCAATATGTAGTCGATTAGTGAAGACGGAAGGCAGTTTCGCAGTCGCTTGAAACGCATACGACCCTTCAAAACCTGCCGCCTGATCGCGCAATGGATTTAAGATGACATATAGTCCAGCGTATAAAGCCACATAATTCATCATCAGCGACGTCACAATGGTAACAGAATTATATCGGGTGTATAGAACGGCTGGAATCCCCATTACAATGGCTCCCACCACAGCCCCTGCTAATAATGATAAAGGGATATAGATGATGGTCGGAATATTAGGAAGGATGGCTACCGCTGTCGCTGCGACACTACCCGCAAAAAAAGCACCCTCAGCTCCAATATTAAATTGACCAGCTGAATAAACTAAACTAATCGCAATCGCGGTAAATAATAAAGGGATCGCTTTTGAAATAATCGTAATCATGCTATTTCGATTCTCAAGAGGTCCGCTTAAGAGAGTCCAAAAGTCAGCCAACGGTGTCTCACTAACCGTCATGATTAGTAAGAAAGCAATCCCTAAAGCAATAGCGATAGCGAGTATGGTTCTTACTATATTGAACTGATTTTCGATTTTTTCGGTTGTTCTTACTCTATTAGAGTTAAACATCATAGATCACTCCTCTACGTTCCTCATCGGTTTGTTTTTTTATACCTAACATATATTCACCCAAAATGAATTCATCCACAACTAACGAATCTGGGAAATAGGCTACTAATTCTCCCTCATACAACACAATCAAACTATCACTCAAAGAAATTAACTCAGTTAAATCAGCTGAAAATAAGATAATAGCCGTCTTAATGTCGTCACGAAGCTGGATTATTTTACGGCGAATTAAATCAGCAGCTCCCACATCGATTCCTCTTGTAGGTTGAGAAACCACTAATAAATCTGGAAACGAACTAAACTCTCTTGCAGCCACAACTTTTTGGATATTCCCCCCCGATAATGTTCTGACGCTTGCTTTTTCGTTATGTGTTTTAACCCCATACTCCTTGATTAAATCTAAAGCCAGGGAATTAACTTTAGTAGTATCCAAAATACCTCGATTCGAATATTCTTTTGTATCATATCGATCCGATATTAAGTTTTCACGAACCGATTGATTTAAAGAAGCGCTAGTATTCATACGATCTTCATGAACAATTGACACATTTAAGTCGCGTATTTCTCTAATTGTTAGATTATTAATGAGTTCATTTTTGACGTGAATTTGTCCCTCTTTAATTGTTCTGATACCAACCAAATTCTCCGCAAGTTCAGATTGACCGTTCCCTTCTATTGCAGCAACACCGAGTATTTCTCCTGCACGCAAATCAAAACTAACATCCTTAAGGACCTGTTGACCAAAGTCATTGTAATCAAAGAGATTTCTTACTTTTAAAACGGTATCTCCAGGTTTAGCTGATTGCTTAATTATATTTAAGTCCATTTCTTTTCCAACCATTAGATTTGAGATATCTGTTTCATTCACTTCTCCGATGTTAACCGTTGTGATTGATTTTCCATTTCTTAAAACAGTCACTCGATCGCAAATCGCCTTCACTTCGTTAAGTTTATGTGAAATGAATACAATTGAATAACCTTCGTTTTTTAAGTTGATGAGTTGTTTAAACAATTCTTCGGTTTCTTGTGGCGTAAGTAAAGCGGTAGGCTCATCCAGTAATAAAATCCGCGCTCCATGAAGCAACATCTTCAAAATTTCGACTCGTTGTTTATAACCCACAGATAAATCCCTTACTTTCGCTTCAGGGTTAACAGCTAAGCCATATTTCTTTTCAACATATCTCACATTTTCAATAGCCTTGGCTTTATCAAATTTTATAAATTTAGTTGGTTCGTGACCCAAGGCCATATTCTCAGCGACAGTAAGCGATTCAACTAACATAAAATGTTGATGGACCATCCCCACACCATATTCCAATGCGTTTAAAGGGTTTTCTATTTTAACGGTTTCATTCGCTAATTCAATATGCCCTTCTTCAGGTTCTTCGATACCGAATAAGACTTTCATTAGCGTTGTTTTACCTGCTCCATTTTCTCCAACTAAACCGTGAATCTCACCTTTATTTAAGCTGAAATTGACATTCTCATTGGCTACAAAACCGTTGGAATAGATTTTTGTAATATTTTTCATCGATAAAATTTCGTTACCGATTGGTAATTGTTCGATTTTTTCTAAATAGGAGTTCATACTTTCACCTCATCTTATCAAAAAGGGGCTGGGCAATAAGTCCCAACAACACTTAGAACAAACAATATAAATAACCATCTCAGTCGATTTCAAATGACTGTGATGGTTATTTTCATTTTATGGAGAATCTTTCTAGTATTACCCAA
>Ga0194138_10001175_pt1 | contig 12596 bp, 10 predicted proteins | sample TARM_MetaG_T2_14_FD_134022 | JGI IMG/M metagenome (GOLD analysis project Ga0194138, IMG submission 134022) | Freshwater microbial communities from Pennsylvania, USA, analyzing microbe dynamics in response to fracking - TARM_MetaG_T2_14 (version 2) | ecosystem: Environmental > Aquatic >...
AGTTGGCTCCCTCTTTACGGCTGCAGGAAGTAAACACTTTGATCCAAGACCAACACCAGGAACTGATGATACTCAAAAAAAATTAGTCAGTGGTAAAAGAAAATTAACTCCGAATATGAAAGATTCCTTTCCAAGTCCAATAGATTATGAAGGTCTCATAGAATTTTTCCGATTAAAAATCGGAGATGCATCTTTACCTCTAATCATGAGAAACTTTGGAATTCCTGAAACCGAACCAATAAATAAAGAATCCTTCATTCGAGCTCTTTGTACACAATTTCAAAATATTGTGTCAGATGCTTCAAATGAAGTTGATGATATTGTCGCTTCAGAATACAGTCGACTATTACAAGAATCAGGGATTGAAATAGAAAATGTTACTCCATATTACCCCGGTGACGATTTTACGCTAGTAACTGAAAGTCCTTTAGGGGAACATGAAGTTGGCTTCTATAACAAATTCGAACATCAATGGATCATAAAAAATAATGGACAAGTTAACTGGGAAAATAGATATCTGAAAAGTGTCAATCACGAGGAGATAAGAATGCGACCTATAAATAAAATAATTAACATACCTAAAATAAAGCCAGGTGAAACTGCAACTTTAAGAGCACAGTTTGACTCACGGGGGTTTGAAGGTAGCTTCGAATCCATCTGGGAAATGAAAGATGCAAATGGCAACTCATGCTTTCCTGATAAGAGCGATATATTAAGGGTTGCTGCCATCGTTACAAACAATTGTAAAAATTCAGAGGAGGCGTGAAAGTGGATAAAGAAAATAGCGTAGAAAAGTGGTCAACTTTAAAAGAGATTCAAGACCATTTGGGTGTAGGCCGTGAAACAGTTTTAAACTGGATATCAACACGAAATATGCCTGCGTATAAAGTAGGAAGACTCTGGAAATTCAAAATATCTGAAGTGGACGATTGGATTCGTTCAGGCGGAGCAGACAATCGCAAAGTTACAAAAGAGGAATCCGAATCTAAATAACGCTCTATTGAACGGAGGTGGTGCAAATGCATCAATTAAATAAAACACTGAAAGAAGCTGGATTTGAAAATATTTTTACTGAAATCACCCATACAGAATCACTGGGGCTGAAAAACCCCCATCAACTACGAATGTTTCATTTGGATATAGAAAACAACACGTTCTCTTTTGATGCATTGCACAACTTCCTATTAAAAAACATTGGAAGGTATGTATTTTCACGTGCAAAAATGGAGCAATTTCATTTAGAGGATGATCTTGAAACTGTTGGTGCAAAGGCTATTGGATTGGTTAAGAAAGCATGCAATATGGATGAAGACTGGATCGGTGAGGAGCTTGGTGATATCATGCTATATGCTTTTTTAGAGCAAATCCTGAGCGCACCAAAACTCTTTAGCAAAATTGAATTAACTCAGTTCGGCAGTCAACACACCAAAAATGGCGGCGGTGTGCATCTATTGCCTCTAGGTAATATTGGGCCAACCCCTTCATATCAAATGATTTTTGGAAAATCAAACGTCATCGGTGATCTCCAGGATGCCATTGATAACGCTTTTGATCATATTCTAGCTGTAAAGAATAATGTATCAAATGAACTGAAGATTGTTGAAAGCACTGTTTTTTCTCAAGTTTATGACGCACAAACCACAGATTTTCTTAAAGAAATCATCATTCCGAGCAAAAAAAAGAACGCCATAGTTGATAAGGCGTTTGGTGTGTTTCTTGGTTATTCACTTGGTCTTGATCCGAATAAATACTCAACAACAGCTTTTAGAACTGAATTCATGAAAAAAATGGATACGGATATTAAAGCCCATGTGGCTTATATCGCAAATAAAATAAAAGCAGAAAATCTTAGTACGCATTCATTCTACTTCTATATTCTACCTTTTAATGATGCTGATAATGAAAAGCAAAGCATTATGAATACTGTTTTGGGGGGAGGTTTCTAAGATGGACAACTTAGATGGGATTAAATTAGGACATACAATCTTTAGGGAAATTGATTCAAACCCCTACTTGCATGAGTTATACGAAAATATTTTATATAACTATTCAGTTCGTCTATTGGGTCCAAACAGTGATAGCTATAAATCTATTGATATTGAGGATGCATTACGTTTTGCTGACATCTTATCAAAATCCAATGACCCAGTGAACTCTGATAGACATAAAATCATGGCTCAGGAAATAGTCGCCCTGCTTAAGAACATCCATCCTGAAAATCCAACTATTGATTTTTATTTAGGGTCTGTTCTTTCAAATACGGGAAACTATAGAGGGATGACGCTAGTGGCTCCCAATCATCAGCATGGGACTTTAATGGATCAGTTTTATACCGAATTCAGTAAGGATTATATGCGTATTCCGGCTGCACCTGAATCCCAGTTTTTTCGTTCTCAAAAAGCTGTCTATGATCATCTAAATGACTCATACTTCAGTTATTCAGGTCCAACATCAATGGGAAAATCGTTTATTATGCGTATGTTCATCAAAGAGCAGGTTACGAAAGGAATCAAGGCAAACTATGCCCTTCTCGTTCCCACTAAAGCGCTGATTAATGAGGTGTCTAGCAGCATTATCAACGATTTAAAAGAAATGCTTGCTGAGTATAATTACAAGATAGTTACTTCTGCAGGGGCTTTAACTCTTAAAGAAGATCACAATTTCATATTGGTTATGACCCCGGAGAGAATGCTATATTTAATGATAAGTAATCCTTCGATAGAAATTGAATATCTTTTCGTCGATGAGGCACATAAAATTTCCTCTAATGATAGCAGAAGTCCATTCTATTATAAAGTCGTGGATATGCTCAGTCGACGGGAAAAGAAGCCAAAAATGATTTTTGCATCACCAAACATACCTAATCCAGAAATATATCTGGATCTCGTACCTTCTTCATATGCGTTATCAGAACAAAAATTTCGCTCTACTTTTACACCCGTGAGCCAAATGAAGTTTTTGATTGATTTTCCAGAAAGAGATATTAAATTATTCAATAACTATACGGGGGATTTTGTTGATTTCCTACCTTTAAGCAGTACCTATACCTTTAATCAATTGATATCATATATCGGGAAAGAATCACAAAATATTGTATACTGTCATTCGACAAATAAGGCAGTTGAATTAGCTCTAGATTTTGCTAAAACTAAATCTAGAAGTAATGACAAAGAACTTTTAGACCTATCTAGGGATATTACGAATGAGGTCCATGGTGATTATTATCTGGCTGATATTATCTGCAAAGGTGTTGCGTATCATATTGGCTACTTGCCTTCGACCATTCGAATGCGGATAGAAGAACTTTATCGGAAGGGGCTGATTCAAACAATATTCTCAACGAGTACTTTGGTCGAAGGTGTCAACCTCCCTGCTGATAACCTATTTATAACTCACTATAAAGTAGGACGATCAAAGATGCCTATCGTTGATTTTAAAAACTTAGTGGGCCGCGTAGGAAGAATTGAGTACAATCTCTTTGGTAATGTCTTTCTTGTTCGTCTTGAAGAAAAGACTAAACCTAAGGAATTTATGGATTTAATTATGAATGAAGTTCCAGAACAAAGTTTGTCTTTGGCAAGTCAACTATCAAACTCCATAAAGCAGCAGATCGTTGACTCTTTATTGGAAGGAAGTATAGAATTTCACAAGCAGTCTGGTCAGAATTATAATCAATACGCTCTTATGCGCAAATTTGCCATCATTCTGCTTAGTGACATAACTAAAGGCAATGATAGCTTTGTAAGGAGCCAATTCCAACCTTTCTTAAATGAACGTATTGAGTCAATCATCATTGAAAAGTTCAGTGCAAAAGCTGAGCGAATAGATGATGACATAAATATTTCTGCAGACCAGGTAGATAATCTTACGTCAGCAATTGCTAAAGGACTTACATACCCAGCGCTTAATGAACATGGAAATATTGACTATAACGATTTAATGAATTTCCTGGAAAAGCTTTGTAAGATCTTCAAATGGGAAATATACGAAAAACAGACACTCGGGCATGTAAGTAAACAAGGAAATCATGGATTGTTAAGGTGGTATGCTGTTATATTATCTCAATGGATACAAGGGACGGGCCTCAGTTTCATTATAAAAGAAACACTCGAGTATAAGCGTCAAAATCCAGAAACCTGTGTATGGGATGACTGGAAGCCAGTAAGATATGACGATTCACTTAGACATCGGAATCTCGTTATATCTGATACGCTACAGGTTATTGAAAATGTAATTCTCTTCAGTATTTCCAATTACTTCTTGCGATTTTCATCAGAATATAAAAGATTTCATAACCTAGAATCGTTCCCAAATGACTGGTATGAATATGTAGAATACGGAACAACTAATCCACTATCCATAACACTTCAGCGTAATGGGTTTTCTAGAGAAACATCGACATATATTAAAAGGCATAGAGAGCAATACGTTATTACAACGGAACATGGTGAAATCAAACTTCTCCGCTCTCTTGCTGACTGCGGCAATATCAGCGTCAGTAAAGAAGTAGTAGATGTGATGTATAACATTCCTGAATTATTTGTAGATGATAACGAAACAGATTTTTCAATTTTATTTTAACGGCACAAAAAAAGACCATGACTAGCAGCTACTAAACTGCCAATCATGGTCTTTGTATTTGCCAATATTTATCATTCTCATTTACGCACCCGGAGGCTAAACGTCTCGAATACTATTTGTCTTCTTTCCCCAAGCAGCACTTCTTATATTTCTTTCCAGATCCACAAGGGCATGGATCGTTTCTGCCTATTTTCTGCCTTAACTTCATGTCAATCACATTAGATCCACCAAAATCAAATGGCTTATCTGGAAGTGGTCTCAAATTTGGCTTTTCAAACTTTTCGAATATCTCCTGCGGCGTATGGCCATTATTTTCCCATATCCTAATATTATTAGAGAGATCCATCACCAGCTGCATGACTTCATTAGTCTGGTTCATGTCTTTAAAACTTATCTTCATATTGTTAAATGAATCAAATATTGTCTGCATGTTCACGCCAAACTGACACATCCCATGGATGTCTTCAGCGAGCCATTCAGCCTTTTCATCCCCCGGCTTGAAGAAGTTCTTCTGCAGATAACTCAGCAAATTATTATATTGCTTTGATTTCTCAAAGTAACTCTCATCAACATAGTTGAGAAGCTCATCTTTAGCAGGAACATAGTATGGCTTATCTGCTTTCTTTCTAAGCATCAAGTCAAATTCATTGTTATCAATGATGGTTTCCATCACAAAGTAATCCTTGCGAGTCATGACGAACGCATCTTCTAATTCTTCAGTTGGGCTGTTCAGAATCGCTTCTATGTCTGCTTGATTGATTTGATTTTCATTCTGGCTATTGTAAATTTCTACAACTTTATCCTTATGGACCATTCCATAAAGATGTGATAATGCGATTACGTATTTTGTTAATTGGCTCATTGCATCACTCCGTTCATTTCTATTTCATCTCTTCTCCAAGTACTTCATTCATTATATCATCCAAATCTTCCCCTTCAATATCTACACCTTTATACGCATAAACTTGTGTCATCATTAGCGCAAAGTATTTTTCCCGATTGATTCCTAACAATGTATTGCCATCAAGCTCCCTTAAAATCTTTACCATATCAACATTAAGCATTCCATTGCGGGTCATACTTTTTCTTGGCCTCTTTAGATCCAGTTTATAAATCGAATCAACAATCAAGGTCTCTAGTTCTGCGAGAAGGCCACTAATCTCATGATCCAGTGTAATTGCCATTTGTAATAATAGGGTCGTTGAAAGCTTATCAATATCTTCTTCAGTAAGCTTTTTATCCCCAGGTAGCGGAATTCTTGTAATTGCTACAAGTAACGCATTAATCCATGAAAAATATCCTTGCATGAGCGCAAGGTGGAATCGTACTTTCTTTCCCATCCACAGCTTATTCGTTGTAATGATTCTTTCAAAACCTCTAAAGAACTCTCGAAACTTATCAACGCTGCTGAAAACATCGGAGTACTGTAAATGTGGTTCGTGCGGTAATGTAAGTTCATATTCTCTTAGAAGGGTAAGCCATTCTTTCTCTTTTCCATTATGTAGCTCTTTATGGAAAGCTAGATCTTCAAGGTAGTCTAAGATTTCTTGCTCACTGTTAACTCTTTTCTCGAGTATAACTCCTGCAACACGGGTAATTTCGTCTTTCTTCTTCAAATAGAAAGTAGTTACAAAAGCAATAATCAGGCCGGCACCCAGGGTTATAATGATGTTGAATATTCCTTCCCACATGAACTGTGGTAAGCCTAAAAATGAATTTACCGTTTCTTCCACTTGGTGTGCCTCCTTTCGTTACTACTACCTTCAATATTATTACTTGAATGATTTGCTCTCAAATCTATTTTCCCAAGAATCAAATAAAAACTCATCCACTAGGCTGCTCAGTTTGCACATCCTAATGTTCCCATTGTTATAGTTTATCTTTATAATGACGTTGCGTTGTTTTTCCAAAAGAATCAGTTCTTCATCAGTTAGTGTAAGCAAGTCTATCTCCAGCTTCTTTTCCACACTGAAAGAATCAAATGGCAACATCTGCTTTTTAAAGTTTTGATAATCATCTCGTATGTAAAGCTCAATTTTCCTTATGTAATTATACCAATGATCTGATGCCCTTACAGCTTCAATTGAACTCCCATCGCTCGCATACCCTCCACCAATTAATCCAAATACTTTGTTCTCTTCTAGTTCTACGAATGATGCCAGATTTGCATTCCTGAGTATCGCATATTTCTCATCATCAAGTTTCTCTGCTAAACGGGTTACTCCCTGCAACCGATGCTTTTCAATGAGATCGGGCCAGTTATTATCAATTATTCTTATCAGTTCAATATGCGTCCACAAGTAGGGTTTTTTATGATAAAACACATTTAAAAAGTATATGTCCTGTTCACCAACAAAGGCTAATAACAGCCAATCGCTTCTTTCAATAAATATTGAATCTTTCTCATATTCTTCATCCAAATGAAAGTGGTGAATATTCCAGTCATTAAGCAATCCGTCATTCTTTGATGGTCTTATCACCTGCTTACTCATATAAGGTAATAAGTTCTTACCACCTTCAATAGCTGAAACTATTTTATCTAGAGCAACTTTACATTCATCTGGGCATGAGAATTCCTTCGAATAATGTACTCTCCTAGGGTGAGCTGGAATTAATTTTTTCATAGCCTTATGATAATCAAGTGAGTTGTAGCCACCCTGTTTTGGTCTGTATCCCATTCTCATCATTCTATCATTCAGATGATTGTCCCAATCCTCGATTAAATTCATTTTCACTTCATAAGTATCTGCTAATAAAGCTTTATTAATATTATACCGATTCTTCATCACATTACCTACTTTCAACTCAACCTACTCATCTTCTCCCCTATGCTCAGTCATCTGAACATCAACCCAATCTTCCTCAACGTACACCATACCGTTTCTGCCTTCTACCTTCCGATTAAGACCGGCTTTATACAATTTACAGTTTAATGGTCCATAACAAAATGTCTCAAACCTGTATTTTTTCTTACCTCTTGGGTTCCAATTATCAATAATAATCTCAACTGGCATTCTGCAGCCCCACATGCAGCTGCTACACTTCGTCTCATATGTCCTAGTAGCCAGCCTGTGGTGTCCTCTTTCTCTGTAAACTTCCAGCTCCGGCGGCACCAGTTCCCAGGGTTCTGAATTGTTAATGATGTTACCTGGTGAGATGATTTTAAGTTTAGAGACTTTATAAAATTGTGTCGGTTCAAGATCAGGATCCGGCACAGGAACACATTCTCCGGAGATAACATCATTCACTTTGAATTGATGTTTAGTATGGGCTGCTTTACCGATGCCGATAGAGAATGTAGAGTTAGTGTTGTCCAGTTCTCCCTCTAAGGTGATTGCATAACCCAGGTATGTATGGGAGGCTTCATCGAAGGAACGTAGCAAACGGATCCTGGGTTGGATTGATTTGATGGTTCCTGTGAAGATATGTTTGTCCATTGATCGCTGGCCTCCTTTTAAACTAAAATAACTCCATTATCTTTTCAGCAACTTTGTGAACTGTTGTAAAGAATTTAATTGTGTCTTTTACGTTACTCTCAATTTCATCAACAAGTATGGCGATTTGTGAATCATTAATATCCCCATCAGATGGATCGCGATAATCCCCATAGTTTACTTGAACATAATATGTCTTATGCTTCTCGTCATTAATATTTAGAATAAATTGTATTTCATCACTTCCGCCATTCTCAGGAAATAATTCTCCATCTACTGCAATTGAGTAAGTTGTGTTGTCGCAATCATACCAACCCACTTTAAAATTCAAATCAAAATAATCGAAATTAGCATCTAAATAATTCTTATTTTCTGTATAGTACTGTATGGCATCTTGAATATTTAGATCTTGGAAAAGGTACTTCTCAATAAATAAATCCAAATCCAGTGTATTATCATCAGATTCAATTTCTAATTTTAATTCCTCAATTACTATTTTTCTAATTTCACTATCTAGGTCTGAATCTTCCTCATCAATACTCATATCTTCAATTTCATATAAACAGCTTCCTATTTCATCTAATAAGCTTCCAAGGTCTTCTAGTCGATTAATTACACTAATTAAATTCTGAATTTCAGTACAACTTTCGGCTAGTGCAGTTTCAACATAATCTTCAGAAAGAGGAAATTCAATGCCAAACGACTCTCTCTGCTGTTCTACATAATCAGATTCATACCTTTCTTTTTCGATCTCCATATCTTCAAGCGCACTTCTAACACCTTCTTCATCAGAGTAAAAACTACTTTCAATGTAAGCGTCACATTCATTAAATTTTTCGTGCATCCAATTGCATATTTCAATAATATCTTCAAATAATTCTTTGCAGATTGGCTTATTATGAGCTATCATATTACGCATTTTAGATAACTTATTTTCCCAATAATTTTTGAATTCATCATCTAGTATGACAAACATATCTCGATAATTTAAAACCTCGGAAGTACCAAATAGATTAATCGCTTCTTCTTCATCTACTTTACTTGGCTTTCCATCAAAAACATTTTCTCGGTTGTTTACTGCTTCTTCGATTAACCGTATTTGTGCAAATATATCATTCACGTCAGCATCATTATCCAATAGTTCTTTAATATCAGATAACTTTGATCCAACTGAATCTCCATTTTCATCAATAATACTGGAGTCTTTCAATTCCAGAATTTTGATCAATTTCAAGAAATCTATATTGGCATAGTCTGTGTTTATTCTTTTGAAAGTGTTGTACTTGCCATTTACTTCCTTTCTAAACCACTTAGAATATTCATCCACTTCTTTTTTCAAGGATTTTGATAATAGCAATTTCCCATACTTTTTCATCAAATATCTAGTTAAAATGCTTCTTAACCTATTTTCTACCTTATGTATTTCAACATAGGCAGCCTGACATATTTGTTCATTGTTGAAGTCTTGGAGCAAGAAAATATTTGAGTTTTCACAAAATCTATTGAATATTTCAATCAACTTAATTTTAACAAAATACACCGTGCCAAATATATCATCATCAGTGCTTTCAACATTCATTTCACAACCTATAAGTACCTTATTGCCAAATGTATCTCTTGAAAGTGTAAAATCAAACTTTTGCTCGTTAATAAGTATGTCAACTTTGACTTTAGAAATAATCTCTTCATCAAAGAATTTCTCGTACTGTATTGTGTTATCACTTTGTCCTAATTTTACTAACAGACTTTTTGTGAAGTCGATTAGAAAATCTTTATCCAAATTGACATCATTACATTCATACTCTTTACCTTCTATTTTCACTCTACTTTTCAGACGGCCGATAATCTCAATTTTGCTCATATTCCACCTCGCTTTACCTACAGATTCCTGAATTCTAGAGGTCAAAAAAGCTCATCCATCAACGCCAATAATGATCCTCTATGCTGGATTATCTCGATACTATTCACACTCTGGATTAATCCTCTGTGAAGCCTTTCAGCTCTATCAACTAACGAGTTAATTATTCGGATGCATTTCTTCTGTTTCTGAGTGAGCGATTCCATTTTGCTCATAATCATTTCTGGTGTTGATTGATCTAGCTCAGCAAATAACTTTCCAAGCAGACCAACCCAAACATCTGATATCTGTATTAGTCGCTCTTTCTTGGAGTCAATGAATTTGAAATTGGATAGCTTCTGGCCATTTAGAGTATAGATTGTATTCTTTAATGCCAACTCTGCTTCTGCTTCTTCATCAAAATAATGCATCGAATCTTTATAAAATGCACACCGACCATCTCTTAGTCCTGAATATTCCTCTACTAGCAAGCCAGGCGTGTTATCTTCAATGAAAACCAACTCTCTCTTGCGTCCATTTGCTTTCAGTAATTGACGGAAATTCTCTAAATAGAAATCCTCATCTCCATAAGACTGAATAAGATCACTAAGGTCAAAGCAAAAATCTTTGATATCATCCTTATTTAAGCTTGGATAATTATAGCTATGAAGTATTGGAAGAATCTCTTCTATATGGGTTACAACAAATCTATGTAAACTAGCCTTTAAAGCTTGCGCCCACTCCAGTCCGAAGTTGAACTGTGGCTGGGCTGCAAATAGTGAGTCAACCATATCTACGACAGAAAAGTACATATTATTTAAAGTAGCATAATGGACATAGAGTCCGCTGCTATCAAGCCATGAAAGGTATTGTTGGATCGGTTTCTTGCTTATTGCTGACCAGAAATCAGCTCCTCTTCCAGCTAATGTTTTAAACTTTATCTCCTGTAAACTAATTTTCAGTTCATCAAATAACTTGTCTACATCACATGGAGAGGTATCACCTTTGAATAACACGCCACCAAGAATAAAATCATTAGCAATGCCTTCTTCCGCATTCACACCATTCTCTGTTAGTCTAAACTTACGGACATTTCCGGTCTCATCATAATAGAAGCTGCACTTCTCATCAAATAGGGGTAAGCCTGAAAACTCGCTAATCATATTTCTATATTTATCGACATCCATGTCACTCACCTCCCAAACCACACCCATTAACACAATATTCTGTCAATTATCTTTCTAAGAAAACGGACACCACTTCTAAAAATGCCCGTTTTGATTAAATACTACAAATCTAGCTTATCACAACTTCTCTTGCTACTAAACCCTTTACATAGATTAGCAAGTTTATTACCTTACCGTCTACCCCACCCAGCTTGCCTTGGTTACAGTAGCTATCATATTAAATGAAAGATCGTCCAGACTCATAAGATTGATTTGAACAGATTGTTGTTGAAGCCTATTCACTAAAACCCCCAGCCAATTTATAGCAATACTCGCAATCCCACCCAGCTCACCTTTATACTTATATGAGGCTCTGCTGACTATGGTGGTTAATTGGTGGCGATAGGGGAGTTAGTTGTCTCGTCACACTATGTTAAATATTACATAATTGAATTTAGTAAACCAATAATCCCTGTAGCAATAAGACTGCCACTGGTACCTATGGCTAAATCTTTTAAAATTTTTAATGATTTTGTTATCAGGTTTGGATCTTCTTTTTTCTCAACAGCATCTATTGTTTGATATACAATCTGCTGTATAATTTCTGACTGACTTCCAAATGTTTCTTCAAATTTTGGATACTGAAAATATTCCTTAATTTCTTCTAAAACATCCAAAGTCTTTTCATAATTAAATGTTTGCAAGTTAGTCATTGTTTGATTAGCACTATCAGAATTCTGAAGTATTTGAACTCCATTAGCATGATCTCCGACAACAATTGTAGCACCATTCTTTCCTGCTTCTTTTAAAGTTTCAATCAACTCATTATGACGTCTTAATTCTTCTTGTTCTTTCTCTTGTCTGCTCTCTTGAATTGCTCTTATCGAAGCTTCTTGATCTCTGCGCATTTGTGTTGCTAAATTATTCATAGGATTAACAAAATTCGCAGTGCTCAATATATTTTGGTCTAATTTTAGATCTTTAAAATCTGCCATATTAACACCTTTAATCTCTACTAAACAAATCTCTTGTGTAGACCTTGTCCACTACATCTTTGATTTCATCAGATAATCTATTTGCTACAATAACATCTGAGATTTTCTTAAACTCATCAAAGTCCTTGATAACTCTTGAGTGGTAGAACTCATCTTCATGAAGCGCTGGCTCAAATACAACAACCTCAATACCTTTAGCTTTAATACGCTTCATAACTCCTTGAATTGCAGACTGACGGAAGTTATCAGAATCCATCTTCATAGTAAGTCTGTAGATTCCTACTATTTTAGGCTGTCTTTTGATTATCATTTCAGCAATATGGTCTTTTCTCGTCCTATTAGCATCAACAATTGCCCCGATTATGTTATTTGGAACGTCCTGGTAATTGGCTAGAAGTTGCTTTGTATCCTTCGGTAAGCAGTACCCACCATAACCAAAAGAAGGATTGTTGTAGTGAGAACCTATGCGTGGATCGAGTCCAACACCTTCGATGATTTGTTTAGTATCCAAACCTCTCACTTCAGCATAGGAATCTAACTCATTGAAATACGCCACTCTAAGTGCAAGGTACGTATTAGCAAA
>Ga0194138_10001179_pt1 | contig 12577 bp, 6 predicted proteins | sample TARM_MetaG_T2_14_FD_134022 | JGI IMG/M metagenome (GOLD analysis project Ga0194138, IMG submission 134022) | Freshwater microbial communities from Pennsylvania, USA, analyzing microbe dynamics in response to fracking - TARM_MetaG_T2_14 (version 2) | ecosystem: Environmental > Aquatic >...
GTCACCGGCTGTCAGTGGCTAGGATTCTGCCAATCTCGTGACAATTGACGCCTGACAGGCAGGTGACAAAGTACTGGTGGACTGGAAGCCCACTGACAAGCTGCTTGAGAACCGACATCTCGTGTCGTGTCGGTTCTCAAACAATCTGTCAATTTCTCACTGGCGTGTCACACGGTTCGCAGGAATCTGTCACTTCCCCGATCGAAGGAGACCACGCACGAAGAAATTGCGGCACTGCACGGCCTCGAGCAGCGGATAACGGTGTCCGTCTGCGAGCCAGGTACAAGAACCAAAAACTCGCAGCGGTTTTGAAGGAACGAATTGGTGCCACTGAGATTTGACCGATCTAACGGTATTCTGATTGCCGATTCGAAATCAGCTTGAATCTGCGGCTAGAAAAACGGGCGCAATCGGAGGAGTGTTGGTGAATCGGGAGCCCGAGCGCGTCGGCTCTCTATGGTACCACTTAGAAAGTTAGGCGACCTGATCACTGGCCCGTCGCTTCACGTGGAGGGAAACCTCGGAAGAGTTGAAGCGCAGACTTCGTGACCGGGCAGAACGTCGTAAACAAAATGCTCCCAAGTCGGCTGCGCCTGGAGTTCAACATTTTCGTATTCAACTTGGATAACTAAGGGAATTTGCAAATTGAGGTTCTGGTAATACTGGATTGTCGATTCAGCCGCTGAGGACAATGAAACTTCGCCCTGGGCGATCTCTTGAGCCGAGACTTTATTCTTATGTACCAGAAAATACTGAGAATCGTCCTGTGGAGAGATTACGATGTAGCAAAGAGATCCTTCGAGGTCCAGAGGCATTATTCGATTTCTACCGTCTCGGAACGAGGACAATGCCTCCCGCCATCGCTTGTAGATTCTCAGACGTAGATTAACTTCAGAGAGATTATTTTCGAAATCGCTGAAGCGGTCATCCCAGCCGCCTCGATTTTCCAAGCCCTGATGGCCGAGGACGGCTAGCGCCGTAATAGGTCGTTCTGCACGAGCTTCAAAAACCCTATCGGAGACAAATTTAACGACTTCGTCAACTGTGCGGAGGCACGCTCGAATCTCGTCGAGAGTCGGAGTGTATCCGTAGTGGATTGCTCTATTGCGAAGCGAAGCCACATCCGTAACCCATTGCTCAATAATTTCCGGGGCTTCCTGGCCCCACCCATAGTGCTGGTAGAACTTTTGGAGTTCGTTCTTAACAAGATCGACGATGCCTCGAGCAGTTCCGCGCTTGTTTAGGAAGCGCGTTACCGCCTGCTCGGGGCGTAGGTCCTCCTCCCAGAGCGTGTGCTGCAGCAGTTCGTCTAGCAGTGCTTTGCAACTTGAAGCATATAGTATGGCGGCGATTCTATAGTTGCCCTCTTTAGTGAAGTACATGTCGGCTTCGCGTCGAAAATCGAAGTAAGCAGTGAAAGGTCCATCATTAGAAAGATTGACAAGGGCTGCGTCTAGCCAAGAATCCAAATCGGCCGAATCCTGGGTGACGCTACTAACAAAAGGAATATTCCAATTTAAATTGAAGACGCTAAGCCCCTGCAAATCGGGCAATTCGCCCTTTTCGATCATTCGCCAAGGCTGGGTGTCCGAAGTGGCTAAGGGGATCATTGGTGGCAAGGACTCCCTAGTTACAAGTCTGAGCGGTTCATTCGAAATTAAGGCGAACGCTCGAAGTAATACGTTTAATTCCGAAACTGCGTAGTCAAAGGCGGCCGTGAATTCATCTGGGACATTATCGCTCGTGGGCGCCGTTGTGTTCTTCCCTGTGAAATCTAGATCGACCATAGCTTCTGCCACTGTTGATTGGACAGGCTCTAGGATGTCGGAAAGGCGTTCTTGACGACGCTCCCCGTTAGTCCGTTCTGCAGCGAGTTGGAAGCTCGATTCAATCGATATGGGAGGCGACCCTTTAGTCTCGACTTGGTGAAACACGAAGTGGACGCTGTCGGCTGTGGGAGACGAAGATCCGTCGTCCTGTTCAATCCATCCGGTGGCCTTCTTGGTTTTGTTGAAGCCGTTAGGTACGTGCAGTGTGCGGCTGAGCGGAATGAAGAAATGCGCAGTTGATCCCACGGCACGGACACTCCTATTCGAGTCCATAGTTAATGACCAGAGAAACTGAAAAAAATGACTTTCCTACCACGCCTCAGCCTGCCTTGCTCAGTGTCCGATAGACGGCTGGCAGGAGCTCGCCGAGCAGTGCGCGGGCCAGGTCCTGGTTATTGAGAATCTGGGCGGACAGGTCCGCCGAGGAGTCCATGGATCCGATGACGGCGTCGGTGAAGGCGACGTCGATGTCGGGGCTCGCGCGGAACTGGGCGAGTGAGTTGTTCTGGGCCTGTGTCTTGAGGGTCTCGCTCTCTTCGAGCCGGTCCTTGATGTGGGTGACCACGTTGCGGACGGAGGAGTCGGGGTGGTTTCCGGCGAACAGGTCGTTGATGCGGTTGATCACCTCGTCGAGCGCCACCATGTCGGGGTCGCGGACGGTGCCGGTGCCGGCCCCGCGCGCCGGCTCGAGCGGCGTCCCGCCGGAGAGTTCGCCGTCCCGGGTGGTCTGCCGGTGGTGGCCGAGGTAGTCGATCGCCACCGCGGACAGGTCAATGGGCGTGTCCTTCTCCCCACTGCTCAGCTGCGGGGCCAGGAGCTTGAGATACAGCGCGAGCTTCTCCAGCCATGGGTTTTCGTAGTCGAACAGCTGGGACAGGAACTCGTACTGCCGCACGTAAGTGCCCACGTCCTTGCGGAACATCTGCAGCTCGTCGATTTCCACGGCGTCGGAGGTCTCGACCGCGGCCCGCATCCGCACGGTGAAACGGTCGGCGGCCGGGGCGACCCATTTCACTAGCGCATTGTGGCCCTCACGGGCGAGGAAGGCATCGGCGAAACCGTCGACCTCGGAGCGTTCGTAGATGCCGGCGACGGAGAGTTTGCGTTCGGTGTCGTGGACGATGTTCGGATCGGTGACGTCGGCCAGGGTGGTGGCCTCGTAGTAGGGGGCGAACGCGTCGACGATGTCGTCGACCTCGTTGGTGAAGTCCAGCACGAAGGTCTGGTCTTTCAGCGGCGGGAACGTCCGGTTGAGCCGCGAGAGGGTCTGCACAGCCTGGACCCCGCCGAGCCGCTTGTCGACATACATGGCAACGAGCTTGGGCTGGTCGAACCCGGTCTGGAACTTGTTGGCCACCAGCATCACCTGGAACTCGTCGGTGGCAAACGCATCCCGCAGGTCGCGACCCTTAAGCCCGGGGTTCATGTTGATCTCGGAGAACGGCTCGTCGGTACCGGACTCGGGGTCGGTGACCTCCCCAGAGAACGCGACCAGCGCGGCGACGTCGGTGTAACCGTTCTCGGCCACGTACTTGTCAAAGGCGAGCTTGTAGCGCACGGCGGCCTTGCGGGAACTGGTCACCACCATCGCTTTGGCCTGCCCGTTCAGTCGCCAGGCGACGTTCTGCCGGAAGTGCTCGACGATGATCTGCACCTTCTGCGAGATGTTGGTGGGGTGCAGCTTGACCCAGTTCATCACCGACTTCACCGCGGCGGACCGGTCCACCAGGTCGTCGTCGCCGCCCTCGGTAGTCACGGCGACGGTGCCTTCCCCGGTGTCGCTGGTGGCGTAGGTCTTGCCGTTGTGCGACAGCCGGAACGCGGTCTTGTACGGGGTGTAGTTGCGCAGGACATCCAGGATGAAGCCCTCGTCGATGGCCTGCTGCATCGAGTACAGGTGAAACGGCTGCGGCGTCCCGTCGGGGCCAGGGCGGCCGAACAGTTCGAGCGTGGTGGCCTTGGGTGTGGCGGTGAAGGCGAAGAAGGAGATGTTTCCGGCCTGGGCGCGGGCTTTGGTCTCGGCGGCGAGCATGTCCTCCGCCGACACGGCCCCGCCCTGGGCGACTTCGTCGAGTTCGGACTGCGACAGGACCTGCTTGAGTTTGTTGGAGGCACCGCCGGCCTGGGAGGAGTGGGCTTCGTCGGCGATGATCGCAAAGGACCGACCTCGGAGGGTGGTGCGGTCGGCGATGGCGTCCAGGGCGTAGGGGAAGGTCTGGATGGTGACGACGACGATGTGGGTCCCCGACTCCAGAGCCTCGGCCAATTCTGAGGACTTCGAACCGGTCAGCCCATCGATGTGGGCCACGACGCCGGTGGTGCGGTTGATCTGGTGGATGGCCTCTTGCAGTTGCGCATCGAGCACGGTCCGGTCGGTAACCACGATGACTGAGGAGAACACCTTGTCGTCGTCATCGTCATACAGCGACGACAGTCGCTGGGCGAGCCAGGAGATGGAGTTGGTCTTGCCCGAGCCGGCGGAGTGCTGGACGAGGTACTTATGCCCGGGCCCTTCGGTGCGGGCGGCCTGGACGAGTCGGGTGACGGCGTCCCACTGGTGGTAGCGAGGGAACAGCAGGGTTTCCTTGCGGGTCTTCTTTCCGGTGTCCGGGTCGCGCTTCTCGGTGATCTCAAGGTGCATGAACCGGTCGAGGATCTCCAGCCAGGTGTCGCGCTGGAGGATGGTCTCCCACAGGTAGGCGGTAGCCGAGCCGTGCGGGTTGGGCGGGTTGCCGGCGTGGTGGCCGTTGCCGCGGTTGAAGGGCAGGAACACGGTGTCCTGGCCAGCGAGCCGGGTGGTCATGTGCACTTCGGTGTTGGAAACCGCGAAGTGCACGAGGGCGCGGGTGGCGAAGCCAAGTAATGGCTCGCCCTTGGGTAGGCGGTCCTTCTTGTACTGCTCGATAGCGTGCTCGACCGATTGGGTGAAGTCGGTCTTGAGTTCGGCGGTCGCCACCGGTACGCCGTTTACGAAGAACACCAGGTCGATGGACTTCTTCGGGCTGGACTTGGAGTAGTGGACCTGCCGCATGACTCGCAACCGCACGGCTTGGTACTTGGCGGCGGTGATGGCGTTGAGCCCTGAGTTGGGCTTGAACTGGCACATCGCGAAGTTCGCGTTGAAGTCAGAGAATCCCCGCCGCAGTACGGCGAGCGTGCCGCCATCGGCTTTCAGATCCGTCGAAAGTGCTTTGGACAGCCGTTGCAGCAGCGCGACTTTCGACTTTTCCTGTGCCGCGGACGGGTCTTCGGGCTTGACGCGCTTGTCCCACTCGTCGGGCTGGGTGTGCTGGAGCCACCAGAACACGTCGTCGGGAAAGAGAGCGAGTTCACGGTCGTACCCCTGGTCGTTTGGCGAGTACTCCCAGCCATGCGCGGCAAGATGCGCACAGATCTCGTCCTCAAGCACGGACTCGTGATGCTGGGCCATGACTACACAGCCTCCCTCACGTCGATCTTGCCTGTCACAGCATTGGTGATCAGGGCGGACCGGTACTCGCGGAGGGTCTCGATCATCTCGATCGACTTGTTGATGAGAGCGTCGATGCTTGCGCATCTTGAGTCAAGAAAATCTACGATCTTCTTCTGCTCGTCGATCGACGGGTGAGGCCACTCCAACTCCGCGAGTTTCTCTGCCGTGAAGTGGGGGATCGTCGCTTTTCCGCACAGGATCGAAACGTGTCCGGATAACGTCGCTGTTTCGATTAGATAGGCCAAGAATTGTGGACTGTCGTTGCCCAGGGCACGCACTCGATTCAATGACTTCTGAAATCCCCATCCTCGGAGGTCTTCCTTGAGCACTGCGCATCGGCCGATTGCTCCGCCTTCTACGACGAGGACGTCTCCCGCTCGAAGGGCCAGAGATCTAGCTTCAGCGGGAGTGAACCAGCACATCATGGGATCGGCCAAGTTCAAACCGTTTTCGGTGACACTGCCTGCTTTAAGGTGTGGAAGTTCAACGTCACCGGGGCTCTTTGCCTCGCCTTGATACATCTTGCCTAGAGTCACTGAAAATCCGTGTTTAAGTTTGGCAAGTGTCCAGTGTGCTGGGACTTTTCCGACCCAAGGTGCTCCCGAGTCCTTCATCGCGACGTTCGGATTGAGCCCCTTGGTGACCGCGTGGGTGATCGTGGCGGCGCGGTCCTCCCGCATGGTGGCGATGAGCTGGTCCTGCTTGTCGATCAGCGCATCGATCTTGGCGGTCTCGCGATTCAGAAAATCTGCAATCGCTCTCTGCTCTATCTCAGACGGCACGGGAGTTTCGAATGACCGAATGTGCTCATCCGGCACGCGCTTAAGACCTCCCGCACCTGTCATCGATGCAATGCTCGCCTGGCGAAAGTGGTCAGATCTGACCAGGTAGTAAAGAAAGTCAGGGTAAAGACCCGCGCTAGCCCTCAGCGTTGTCACCTCGGTGGATCCAAATCCGTGCCCACTGGGAAGTGTGTCGACCAGCGCTGCCTTCCCGTTCTCGAAGCACGGAGTGACCTTCGCCATCAGCACATCGCCGTTCGCAAAGTATGAGTACCCAGTCAGTAGCTCACTGACTGGGCGTTCTCGAGTTGTGTCGAGCGTGCCATCTTCGCCGAGCGCCTCCATTGGAACGAACGGAACCAGACGGTCACTCTGAGCTCGAAGATCGGCAGGCATCGCGGGGTTGACCTCGAGTAGGAAGCGGAGCTTCGTCGTTGCCCAGGTGCTTGAGGCTTGAACTGCGTGAGTTTCAGTCGGCGGGCTACCCGCGGTGGTCATGCCCCCACCTCGGAGAGCATGACCTGGATCTCCGTCACGAGCTGGCGGAGGTCCTGCTGAATTTCGTCGAGGGGGCGAGGCGGGGTGTAGCGGTAGAAGTGGCGCGTGAAGGGGATCTCGTAGCCGACGCGGGTCTTGTCGTGGTCGATCCACGCATCTGGTACATGGGGTAGGACCTCGCGGGCGAAGTAGTCCTCGATGTCCTCGGACAGCGGCACGTTCTCCGTGTCCCGGAGTGAAGTGTCGGGCTCGGGATTGCCCTTGGCGGTGATGACGTCGGCCTCGGGGTCGTGTTCGCCGATCGTCGTCCAGATGGTCTTGATGACCGGGGCGCCGATCTTAGCCATGCCCGCGGACTTCAGCGCAGTCTTGAGTGCGGTGATGAAGGCGTCGCGGTTAGTCCATGAGCGACCCGAGAAACTGCTGAGGGCGCTGCGGATGGCGTCTTGATCGGCCGTAGGAAGCTTGGCGATCGTCTTAGTCGCGAGCACGAGCTCGGCGGTGTCGTCGGCGATATGGAATCGCAGCTGCAGGGGCCGCTCGACCGTGATGGTGCGGTATCCGAACTCCGAGTTGGCGAACACCTTCGAGAGGGCGGGCGCGTTGTCGTCGTCGTTCTGGTGGTTTTCAAAGTCGTCGTAGAGTTCGCAGATCTTCTCGATGTCCTGCGGGCGCAGCATCTTGCGCTTGGAGCCCAGGGACTTGCGCATCTTGCCGAACATCTCGACCGCGTTGATGAGCTGGACCTTGCCCTTGCGCTCGTCGGTCTTTGCGTTGTCCAGGATCCAGATGTAGGTGGAGATGCCGGTGTTGTAGAACATGTCCGTCGGAAGCGCGATGATCGCGTCCAGCAGGTCGTTCTCGATGATCCACTGCCGGATATTGGACTCGCCCGAGCCGGCGCCGCCGGTGAACAGGGGCGAGCCGTTGAGGACGATCGCCAGCCGTGAGCCCTTGTCTCCCGGGGAGCGGACGGGCCGCATCTTGCTGATCAGATGCATCAGGAACAGCAGGGAGCCGTCGGAGACCCGCGGTAGGCCGGGGCCGAACCGGCCCGCGAAGCCCCGCTGTTCGTGCTCGTCCTTGACGGCCTTCTGCTGGGTCTTCCACTCCACCCCGAACGGCGGATTCGACAGCAGGAAGTCGAAGTGCTCGCCGTGGAGGCCGTCGTCGGTGAGGGTGTCACCGTTGTAGATGTTGTCCACGCCCTGGCCCTTGATCACCATGTCCGACTTGCACATGGCGTACGAGCGCGGGTTGACCTCTTGGCCGTACAGCACCGGCTTGGCGTCGGGGTTCATCTCCACCAGATGGTCATAGGCCACCGACAGCATGCCGCCTGTGCCCGCCGCGGGGTCGTAGATGGTGCGCACGATGCCGGGTGTGGTGAGCTCGAGGTCCTTGTCGGCGTAGAGCAAGTCCACCATGAGGGAGATGACTTCGCGTGGGGTGAAGTGGTCGCCGGCCTGGGCGTTGTTGGACTCGGCGAACTTCCGGATGAGCTCCTCGAAGATGTAGCCCATGTCGTGTCCGCTGACCCGGTCCGGGTGCAGGTCCACGTTCGCGAAGCCCTTGACGATGAGGAACAGGCGGTCCTTCTTGTCCAGTTCATCGATCAGTTCCGGCAGCTTGTAGCCGTCGAAGACGTCCCGGATGTTGGCCGAGAACCCCTCGATGTAGTCGATGAGGTTGTCGGCCAGCCCCGCCGGATCCGCGGCGAGCTTGCCGAAGTCCCACACCGAGGTGTTGAAGAACGGCAGCCCGAACTTGGACCGCAGCACTATGAACGGGTCGATGCCGCTGTCCTGTAGGCGGGCGTACTGGGTGAGCACCTCCGCCTTGGTGGGCGCGAGGATCGCGTCCAGGCGCCGCAGGATCGTGAAGGGCAGGATCACATCGCCGTACTGGTTCGGCTGGTACGGCCCGCGCAGCTTGTTGGCGATGGACCAGATGAAGGCGGCGTTGGTGGTGGGCAAGGCAGAAGTTTCCTTTGTGAAGAAGGGTCCCTGCAAAGGTAGTTGTCGCGTCGGCGGTAGCACTTCGGGCGCGCCGCCTTAGCCCTCACGGGGAACCCTCGACGAACAGCGCGAGAAGCTGCTCGACTGACGCTCGGACAGCTCGCTCAGCCAGCCGAGCGGGAGTCGATCACGTCCTCAAGAATCTGCATCATCATCTCGCCGTGTGACGCGATCTGCGAGCGTCCCCATTCGCCTTTCGTTGCGATCTCGGCCATGAGTTGAAACTTCAGACTCTGCCCCTGGCTGGCGAACTGTTCGGCCTTCGCCTTAGGCATCAGATTGTTCCGGCGCGAGTTCTCTGACCGGGACATAATGCACAGATTGCCGAATTGGTCGACAACCTCGCCGGGTAGCTGCTCGTGCCCCTCCTCCGTGGCTGGCTGCGACGGGTAAAAGTGCTCCACCGACGTGCGATACCGGAACCGGAACTGCGGCGCATCCCGACGCAACACCTCTCCTGACAGCCTGCCCACCTCGGTGGCGGAGCCGAGGAGCCGGCCCATCCGGCCCTGATCCGCGGCGAGCCTCCACAGTTCATAGTCGAGCACGTTGAACAGGAAGTTCTGGACCAATGTTCCGAGATTCACGTTGTCGGGGCTGTACAGGACAGCGAGTCGATCGCGGGCAGACGACTCCAGTAGGGCAACGAACTGGCTGCCCCGAACCGGCGAGGACTGATCCTGAAAATGGAGCCATTGGAGCATCTGAAACAGGAAGTACTTTGACGAACGGCGGGTGTCGGACACCTGGAACATCGCCTGCAGGAGCAGCACCTGCCTGTGGACCGCCGCCTCACTTCCATCGGCATCTGAATCCGAGTCGGCCGCTCTGAAGGTATTCCGTGCGCTCAACTGTTGCGACTGTTTACCTTTCGCGGGCCTGCGGAATGCCCGGTGCAGAACCCAGTTCTCTTCGTGATCACCGGCGGTGTTGGTCTGCGTCCTGATCACGTAGGTATCGAGCAGGTAGCGCGACTTGAACAGGACAAATGCGAACTCGCGTACCCGGTCGGTGTCGAAGGCATGGCGCTGGCCAGGGCTGTCAGGATGTCGGAGAGCGAACTCCTCCAGGAGGTACTTGTCCTCGAGTCTCACCTCACCCGGCCTGAAATCGATGTCTACTGCCCAGGAGAACTCCTCTCGTCGGAAGATCTTGAGCGCGTGGAGGAGCAGGTTGGGAAAGTCAACGATCGCCCCGTACGAGCCCGACTCGTCAATCGCCTCATCAGTGGTCTCTCCGGACTGCGGTGGTGTTCCGGTCTCGAGGACCTCCGCCAACGAGATGCGGTCGACGTTGGCGTCCACCAAATCAGCTTGATTCTCGCCGCGACGTTGCTCGGCTAGTGCGTCGAATAACTCACGTCCGTTGCGGGGGACCAGGGTGTCCCACTCGCTGCCGAAGATTCGGGCGCGCTCAGTCACGCCGTCAGTCTTGGACGTGGAGAACTGTGTCTGGAGATGCCGGTCCAGAATCGCGCACGCATCCCAGATCTGGGAGAACGTTGCTCTTTCCGCTGGGGAATCGAGAGCCGCGATCAGTCGGGCCTTGAGGATCTCGTGCTTTTCCAGTTGCTCGCCCCGGGTGTTCATCACCTCGAAGTAGTGATTTAGATCGGTGCCGGGAGGCAGGTCCGTGCGCAGGATCATCACGTGCTCGAGTAGGTACTCGAGGTCCTCGACGGTGAAACTCGGATCCTCGGCCGCGCGGTGATCGGCGGCCGGCGCGGCGCCCGCTCCGACGTCGGTGCTGGCGCCGCGAAGTGCGGCCGCCTGGATGATCTCGGCGGCGTTTTTGATGCCGTCGGTGCGCAGACTGTTAATGGCCGAGGGGCCACGTCGTGCAAGCCGTAGTAGGTCGTCACGAGCGTCAGAGCGCCCCTCAAAGCTGAGCTTGTCCTCTAGGAGGTGGCTCCACGCCTGAGGATGGCCGAGCACCTCCGGTGCCACGGATAGCATCACGAACAGCGTGGTCAGTCGCTGCTGGCCGTCCACCACCTCGTGCACCACATCGTCCTCGGAACGCAACGTGTTCACGACCAGCGAACCGATGTAGTACTTGCGGGGGTCAGGATCCGTGCCGTTACGCAGACTGTTCTTCCTTGCGTCCTGGATATCGATCAGCAGCGTGTGGATTTCTGTCATGGTCCACGCGTAGGCGCGTTGGTACAGCGGAACCCGGTACCTGTCGTCGGCAAAAACGTCCTTGACAGACAGCTTCTTCAGGCCGTCGGCTGGCGCGTCAATAGTCATACCTGCGCCTCCTGCTCGTCAGAGGCCGAATAGCCTGAGTACAGGCGCTCGAGCGGCTTCGGGATGATGGTGTCCGCCTCAAGTACGGGCGCTGGCCGGGACAATACGACCTCCGGGTCCATCGCCTGGTTGATCTTAGAAAACAGGTTCTCGCGGCGGGCCTGCACGCGATCGTGGACCATGCGTGCGTGCAGGTCCACGGAACTGGCTTGCACCCGTTCAAGATGAATCCGTAGAAGAAAGGTGTGGCGGGCAAGCGCAAAGCCGGCGGCTCTCACGTCTTCCCAACCGAACCTGTCCACAAAAGCGATCAGGAAGCAGTCGAATAACTCCCGCACGTATCGGTTGCCTGTGCCCGACGGCATTTGGTTGATGATCTCGAGGACATCCTTCAGTGCCGGATCAGAGGCCGTGTACGACTCGGACGACGGTGGCGTGGACTCCCACCGCACACCGGCTCGGCGCGTCTGGCGCACATAGTGATGCACCGATTGGAAGAACGCCTCCCCGTCGATCACCGGCTGGGTGATCAGGAACGGATACTCCAGCTCCTCGACCACACCGTGTCGCAGCAGCGTGGCGTTCTCGTGCTGGAACCGGTCCACCGACGCTTTGGCGAGCAGTGCCTGGCGCGCCCACCGGTAGCGGCCGTTGCCGCTCGCGCCCTCCTTGATTCCCTTGAACAAGCCGATGTCGTGCGGGGTGAACCCCTTGTGTGGGATCGGACGGTTCGAGGACCACAATTTGATCCGGAAAAGAACCTCCGCTATCACGTGGTTGATCTCCGCCGGATCCACCGCCTCCCATTCGCGGACCGTCGCCAGCATGGCCTCCCGGCCCGGCGAGGCCTGACTGAACTCCCGTAGGTGGTAGGCCTTTAGCAGGTCGGTGGGGTACAGCGCACGGCCACGTGTGTTTTGTGAATCGAACATCTGGAACGCCGCGTCGAGGTCACGCACCCGCAGCACCACGACCGAGCAGTCCTCGAGGAAGAACTCGGTGAACTGCCGGCGCTCCTCGGTATCCCAGTCAGAAAACAACTGCACCAGATGCGAGTAATTTTGGCGCAGGTTCCGTTCGCTGCGCCCGTCCTTGCGAACCGGGAGTGTGACCCCCGAAGTTGCCGAGTGAAGGTCAGCGGTCAGGTCCGCGTCCTTTTCTTTCATCTGGGAAGCCAACGCGGTGGCTATCAACGCGAATGTTAGAAATCGCTGCTGCCCGTCCACGATGTCGAGCGTCTCTCCCGCGTTGTCGTCTTCTTCGCCGGGGGAGGGGTGAAGAATGAACGTCCCGATCCGGTAGTGCCCGGCTGAGCTGAAACGTCGGATGTCACTGACTAGTTGAGAGACGTTCTTAGCCGTCCACGTGTATGGACGCTGGTAAGCGGGGATGTCCAACTTCATCGTCTGCATCAGCTTCACCACAGACGTGATCTCTGTCGTGAGTTGCCCGCTGGGCCCTCTTTCAGTTGATGCATGTTGCTCCGTTGAGACCATGGCGCAATGCTGTCACAGGCCATCAATGGTCAAGCACCAAAGCAGCGCATGATGTACCGCGCCGACACAGTTGACGAGATAGTCAAGATCCGTGTCCGCCGATTCTCGCGGTGGGAGAACGCCGGGCCCCGGTGAGGCTGTTGATCAGCCGTCCTGGAGCCCTCGGAGGGTTCCGATCTAACAGGGAAGAGCCGTATAGCGGTCACGCTGCGGGTCAGCGCGTGTGGGGTCAC
>Ga0194138_10001180_pt1 | contig 12575 bp, 12 predicted proteins | sample TARM_MetaG_T2_14_FD_134022 | JGI IMG/M metagenome (GOLD analysis project Ga0194138, IMG submission 134022) | Freshwater microbial communities from Pennsylvania, USA, analyzing microbe dynamics in response to fracking - TARM_MetaG_T2_14 (version 2) | ecosystem: Environmental > Aquatic >...
GACAGGAATAATCAAAGTCGGTCTAAGAGAATCAATGACTTCAGGCAGTTTCAAGGTTTTCAGATACTTGACTAGCAAGCCTGCAATGATCCCTGCGATGATTCCGCCTAAAAAGCCTGATGCTTCTGCGTTTTCAAGAACCGGGTTGACTGCTAGCCAACCACCGATGAACCCTGGTGCAATCCCGGGTTTCCCCGCCATGGCGTATGCAACATACGCCGCAAAGAAAGGTGCGATGAACCCCATGACAGTCCAGGCGAATCCATTAAGGGTTGTCACCCAGGCAATGTCTGCGTTGATGTACTCACTGATAATCCCTGTAAATGCAATGGTCATACCCGCAAATACGATGAACGGCAGCATGTAACTGACACCGGTCATAAATGCTTTTCTGATGTTCATGATAACTCCTCCTATATTTTATTTTTTTAGTGGTCACTTTCTTGCATTGAATTTTTCTTCAATTTGAGTCAGAACGCGTTTTGGTGATTTGATGGCTGTTTTTTGTGGAATATTCACTTTCGGAATATCTTTGAAACGTTCTTCTTCGATGACGCTTACTTCTACTGACAATATGAGAACATCCGCGTTTTTAACGTCTTCTGCTGTCAGCTTGTTTTCAAGACCGGTCGCACCCTGGGTTTCCACTTTCATCGAATGACCGAGTTGCTGGGCTGCTTTTTCAAACGCAGCCTTGACCATGAATGTGTGGGCAACCCCCGTAGGACACGCCGCAATGGCAATGAAGTTCACGAGGCCTCGCCTCCTTCCACTTTTTTAAGTGCCTTGTAAATCGTCTCAATATCATTTTCATGGCGAATGATTTCCATGAAATCATCATCCATGAGATTCTGAGCCAATCGTGAGAGTACCTGCAAATGACTCTGATCGTCTTTTTGATTCGTATTCTTTATACTGAGCAGAAAGACCAAATCAGTTGGCTCGTCTTCATCGTTCCAATCCACTTTCTTGTTGTTTCTAAGAAGCACGACGGTTGAATCAAGTATGTTGTCGGTTTTGCAGTGAGGAATGGCGATGCCGTTGTCCATGTAGGTCGTCATTTCATCTTCACGACTCAAGACATCCTGATAGAATGTTTCCACACTTTCTATTCGGTTTTTTTTCTTCAAATCTTTTCCTATTTTTTTGAGTATCGCTTCTCTGGAATTCAAATCCTCATTCAAATAGATGAATGACTCATCTACAATATTCATTGTTGGATGTCCCCTTTGCTAAGTAAGTTGTATAACGTTTCTTTGTCTTTAATCTGCGTGATTTGTTTTTTCAAATCTTCATTTCCTATAACGGTGTAAAGCGCATCATAGAATTTCTTTAGTTGCTTTGTGGTTTCTTTTCTGATTGCGAGTAAAAAGACTGTTTCTACAGTGGAATCTTCCCATTTAATTGGTTTATTCAACGTCCACACCATCATTTTGTCCTTAAGTACTTCGGTGTAATCTCCGTGCGGTATGGCAACATTGAGCATGGCTGTAGAAGATATGTTTTCACGTTTCAAGGCACTTTCGTAGTATTTAGGCGTTACAACGCCTTCTTCTACAAGTTGATCGCACATAGATTTTAGAAGTCTTTTGTAATCGGTATGTCTTGAATGCACTTTGATGAATCTTTGATCAACAAGATGAGTAAACCCTTCAAAGTACCTTTTCGGGGCTTTGGTGTTCGTCTCAAGGTTCAAAGCACGATTGATTTTCTTGATGTCTTTTGAGGTAAGGAAGGGAGAAACGTGGACGGTCGCTATCTTTTGTTTTTCAAGGGGAACGGTCGAGACTATCAAATCGACGTCACTCAAATCCATTGTGTCAATATCAAGCATCGAGGCTGTAGCTACAATGTCGACATCCTTGAAAATTCTTTGAAACTTGCTTGTTACTAGTTGCGCGGTTCCTACGCCACTGCTGCATACAATCATGACACGGACTTTGTTAATGTCAGTCATGCTGTTTTGTCTTTCGATCGCGGCTTGAATGTGAATGGCGATATACGCTATTTCGTGATCATTGTATGGAAACCCGTATTTGCTTTTGATGGTATCATAGCCATCTATGGCTGCTTCGAATACAATCGGGTATTCGGTTTTTATGTCATCCAAATAGGGGTTTTTAATGGGGAGGTTGTTTTCTAGACGGTTCATGGATGCCTGTATATGAAGTGCAAGACTTCTTATGAGCAATTCATCTTGAAGCAGATTGACATCCAGAAGATTTTCACTTTTCCTGATGATGGTTTTAACGGTATCAAGCACATCCTCTGTGAATCTTTGGCCGGAGGCTTGAGGGGAATCCATCACTTTTGCGCCAAGCATGTGCATGAGGATATAACAGGCTTCGTCGTCAGGCATTTTTACATTGAAATAGCTTTCTATCTTTTTCAAGAACCGTTTGGCCATATCATATTCTTCATGTCTTTTGAGTTTTGAGACAGTCTCATCGGACAGTTTGATCCAGTTGCCGTCCATTGCTCTTCTAAGCGCAATGGCAATATGGATCACAATCGCCGCAAACCCTTCATCTGTAAAGTGAATTGAAGTTTCTTCTTCAAGGTTTTGAACAATAATCTTGAGTGTATCAATGTCAAAAGCCTCAAAGCGATTAAAGACAGCTGAGCCAACGTAATAATCAAGATCCTGGTGGTTGCCACCGAGTCTGATTTCTCTTATCATGCCTAACATGGATCGATCGGTTTTCAGATTGCGATAAATGGAGGCAAGCACTTGTCGTTTCTTTTTTTCATCAGTGGTTATTCTGATGCCTTTGGCGCGTCTTCTCTCAAGTTCAATGTCTTCTGCTTCAAACCACTCTTCAACTTTCTTAATGTCACTGACAAGGGTGGTGTGAGAAACAAAGATTTCTTCGGCCAGTTGATCCATTGTGAGATAGTCTCTATGTTCCAAAAGCCTGACAATGAGATAATACATGCGTGTTTCACTGTTTGAGAAATCCAAATGGGTATTCTGGTTGAGAAGCTTAAGAATCTCAGGACTATCCTTTTGACCTTCCAGCCACATCCCATGTCCTTGTTTCCTGGTGATTCTTACACCGGATTTTGACAATACTTGATCCAGTTTTTCAATTTCGTTAAATACGGTCTTCTTGGAAACATCAAGTTCCTTGGCAAGATACTCGTAATTAAGCAGTTCATTGTTCATAAACAGATTCAATAGTCTCTTGCCTGTTGCACTAAGCGTATCCATGGGCGCCTCTCCTTCTCGAATACAATTTCATCATACACTTCCTACTATAGTACTAAAATACAAACATTTACATGATTAATATTGAATTTTCTTTATGAACTTTGAAGTAACGTCTTATTAAAGGCATTTTCATAATTCACGATATATGTATGCGGTTACAAAAATGTCTGTGTCCATTAAAAAAAGACTCATGATTGAATCGAGTCTTTTTTCAAGAAACTCTTTATACATTAGGAGGAAATAAAACAGAAAGATAATTTCTGATTATTCATTTAAGGCTTTTGTAGAAGCCTTTTCTTTGATGAAACAATCAAGAGCCGCACGTCTGGTATATTTGGATGTCTTCTCGCTTTTTTCAATAAGAAGGTCAAAAGACTTGTCGGCCATTTGTGTTCTTGAGACTCTGACTGTAGTGATTTGTGGCTCGGAGATCCTGCTATAAAGAACATCGTCAAACCCCATCACGCTGATATCTCTTGGCACATTGTACCCAAGTGATTTAAGCTGATTTATAAGATGGTAGGCAACATTGTCGTTATTGCACAAGAATGCAGTTGGTAGTTCTTTCGGAAGATCATAAGTCTGATAAATTTCATCCCTGTTGCGATCATCTATCTTTGCAATATGTTTTTCATAGTTCGATTCCATCATGGCCTTGTAATAGCCAAGGTAACGATCATTGATACTACTCGTCTTTTTAAGGGTACCGAGAAAAGTGATCTCTTTATGACCCAATTCAATCAAATATGATGTTGCATCAAAAGCGGAAATATAGTTGTTGGAAATAACAGAATCAATATCAATGCCATGATAATAAAAATCTATACAGACAGCTGGAACATCAAGTTCAGCCATCTTTTCTGTTGTACCGTGGCTAAACTGACCCATCAGCAATATTCCATCATACTGAGAAAAATCATAGGTATCAAAAAGGGAAGTCTCATCGGCTTTAATCAGTATGAGACTCAGTTGAATATCCTTTTCATCTGAGCGTTCATTAAGACGATTGTAAAGTTCGTTATAGAACATATCATCTTTACTAAGGTAGATTTGTTTTGTGAGAACCAACACTTTGTGACGCTTCTTTTTGTTATAGGTATAGCCTATCTCCTTGGCCGCTTTCAAAACCTTTCTTCGCATATGATCAGAAATATCAGGGCTGTTTTTAAATGATTTGGAAACGGTCATTGTGGATATGTTCAATTTGTCCGCAATGGTTTTCATGGTAGGTTTTTTCATAAGTCAGCGCCTCCTTGAATGACAAAGATGAAAGTTGAAAACATGATGGCGAATATTAACAGTTGAAGATAAAAGAAGACGGAAATGAAACGATTCATTTTTCCTTTGACCATGTCCTTATAATAAAAAGCAAAAACATTGAATCCTGTAAATACAATCAGAAGTATAAAAGCCAGATAGGTCATGACTGCATCCATCAAGCTTTCACTCATGCTTCTGCTGTTGATCATGAATGCCCATGCATTCAAAAATGATAAGACAAAAGATGCTAATGAAATATAAAAAATCTGCTTATCTTTTGGCATGTTGTCACATCCTTACCTGCCTAAGAAGGGATTGTCCATATCAATCAATTGAACTTCACAATCAGACACCCCTACAATCAATGTGGCTTTGTTGTCATTCAATTGCAATCCCCCACTGAAAAGAACGTCTTTCAAATCTTCTCTTTTGGAAGGACCGTTTAAGAAATCAGACCGTGTCGCAATGATTTTCATCGGCGTTGGCTTCAAGGTGTCCGAATGCACTTTGAAAACCACGGGATAATAATGTCTTAAATTATCGTTGGTAAATGAAGCGACATGGCCAAGCACACCCATGCTGCCGTCTTCAAGCGGTATGAGTTCGTTGGCACCAAGCCAGTTCTTTTCGGGTACCTGTTCAAAAACAGGCGCTTGATCAATTGCACTTGTTGTAAAGGTCTCAGGAGAGTCACTTACAAGCATACCGATTTTTCCTCTTCCGCCTTTTTCTCCCTGTGGGCGTGTGAAAAGTACGTATCGGCCGTCTTTGAATTTCGAAAATCTGACATCCTTCATACCGATGGGTGCCTCAATGAATCGCTCGAGACTGTTTAAATCTCTGCCTTTGTAAAGAACAGTGCGCCATTTGGCCTCTTTTCCTTCAAAGAACACCTCAGTGCCTCCAAAGATGTAAAGACCATCTACTCTGGAAAGAAAAGGATCTTGCAGTGGATAGGTTGGAAGGGACTCGTTGATTTCAAATACATTTGGCTCGGTTTCTTTGAAGAACATGGCTGTTGAAATTTCTTCATCTCTTTTTTCGACTCTTCCGACGATATGTCTCATCCCATCATAGACGAATGTATTGGAAGGATTATATACATCATAACCCTCTACGCCTTTGAAGATTGGTTTCCGAGGATTTTTGACGGTTTTGTTTTTTTCATATGCCTTTAGCATTGATGTAACAGTTTGTAATTTCAAGTGTTCATCAGTCCCAGTAATGTGTCTTTGTGAATGGTCGCAAGTCCTATGGTTTCATCAGCTGCACCATAATATATATGGAGCAAGTCATTCTTCAGTAGTACACCGCAGGTAAAGACGACGCCCCCGAAAAACCCATTGATTTCATAGGGTGCAGAGGGAACCATGAATGGTTCGTTTGTACTTTTGATAATTTTAAACGGATTTTCAAGTGATGTGAGAAACGCACCAAGACTGTACACATTGTCACCTGATGCGGCGTGGTAAATGTGCAAATAGCCTTCATCGGTTTTTATGGGCGGGGCTCCTGCACCAAGTCTACCGGAATTGTACGCTTGTGTGTTGGCGCTTAACATATGGGTGTGTTTACCCCAGTATAACATATTTTCAGACCTTGCTCCCCATATATCAAGCGTCCCCACGCCATTTGGAACAGGGCGATGCAAGCAATGATATAGACCGTTTCTTTTCTCAGGAAAAAGGACCACATCTTTATTTTCCGGACCAAACATAAGACCTTTTCTTTCAAAGGTCTTGAAATCTTTAGTTTCAATTCTTGATACGGTCACACCAAAAGACGATACTGATGTGTAAATGATATGGTACGTTCCATCGATTTTTGTAATTCGAGGATCTTCAATTCCCCAGGTTTCATACTTACCCTTGGGAGATATCGATGGTGTTTTTTCAACATCGAAATGAATGCCATCTTCACTGTATGCGAGGCGAAAATGAGAAAGAGAAGTAAGATACTTAACCTGGTTTTTCTCCCCTTCTTTACGAGATCTTAGTACCCTGGAATCTGAAAAGTCAATAGTCTTGTTTTGAGTTTTATCCAAACGGGTCATTGTCACCTGACCATCAGGTGTAACTGTTGGGATGTTTATTTCCCTATCTGTATTGTCTTTTGATTCTTCCGCCACACGCAGCAAGAGAACGGTTTTGCCTTTATAAACGGTAACGGCCGCATTGAAGACGCCTACGACTTTCAGTCGAACGTCAGATGGTACAATATCTTCAGGTTTGATCAAAGGATTGCTTTCGTGTCTGCCTACATAGTCTTTAAACATATTATGAGTCCTTTTCTATTTTGAGTATTTGGCTGAAGGAATCCTTCAATCCGCTTTCCATTTCGATTTCAAATGTGAAGCGTCTTGAACCGTCTGCATATAGCTTAGAGGTATCAATTGTGATTGTGTTTGAATCCTCGACTGAAAATTCCTGATTGTTGACTGTGACAGTGATGTGTTTGATGGCATCGTTTTCCAGTGGGGATGCATGCCCTACACGCAGCGTAGAACTGTCAGTCAAGGTTGCACCGTTTCCATGACTCTCAAGTCCTGTAGATACATGAAGTTTCGTAATGACATGGCCAGATTCGTCCACATAACGGTTGTCATCCAGTGAGATTGTCTCACCTTCAGGGATTTCGGTAATAATCATGCTTTCTTTGGCTTCTAAGGAAAGGGAAACAGTGTCTTCGACTTCCGTTGCCACTTTCGTGGCACTTACACCATCAAATAGATCCACGGAACTACTTGAAGTGCTATTGTACGTAAACGTTTTGGATTCGTCATGAGGATTGTATACCAGGTAGGTCTTGTAAGGCCCTTGATTCAATTCCAGGGATGACACATCAAATTTGAGTATGCCTTCAACATCCGTTTCTTCCAACACACTTGAAAGAAGTCCGGTCGCTGCACCACTATAAACACTCATGTCTGTTTCGGCCCATCCCGTAATAAGGGGATCGCCGCCAATCCATGGCGTTTTGGAGTTATGTCCGTTTATAATGCCTTCATAAGGGAATGAAGCGTTTGTGATATCAATAAAATTTTTACACATAGTTTCAGTGCATGACTGGTGGTCTGCTTCACTTTGATCAGGGAAATAGTATCTTGAGTTGGAGGTAAGATGAACGAGCCATTTGCCTATATCAGACGCATAGCGAGTATCGTACTTCAAGACGTTTGGAATGGTATAGGCGGCTGCGAATGTATTCATTGAAAACGCATAGCCGTCTCTGTCAGTTGTAGATCCCATTGTTCCACTCATGGGATAATCTCCAAAGGAATCGGTAATCATTCCCCATCCACCTCTTGGGATGGACCGTCCGCTAAAGATTTCATGAATCGTATTTCCAACATCATAATCGGTTCCGTGTTCCGCATTGAGATACCCACTTAAGAACGGGGCATAATATAGAAGCAGTTCATAAAGGGGAGATCCATCATACGCTTCAATATAATCCATAGTTTCTTTCAATGCTTCAAGGTATTTTGCTTCACCCGTCAAAGTATAGCCGTAGTACATAAGCATACCGACTCCAGCTGCACTATCGGGTTCTTTCCAGACACCATTGAAAGAAGGTTCCATGGTCGTGAAATCGAATTTGGTGTATTCATAGCTGCCATTCCCAGAATCATACATCACATTATGCGCCTCATACCAGCTATCAATAGTCGCAAGCGCATTGTCACGCATGAGCGTTTCATCTTCATGCAATATGCTCACCTGCGTATACAAAATGGCTGGATAAAGTGAGTACCAAAGCGATGTATCCGTACTTGATGCATTCGTTCCATTTAGAACGACCGATTCACTTTCGTTGTAAAATGCATTTAGCTGTTTTACAAAGTTCTGATTGTGCTGATCTTGTTTGTCAATACCGTTCAAAGACGCACTTAGTACAGCCGAAATGAGACTGACGCCTTCTTGCGATCCCGCTTCATGGGGACGGTTGTCTCCCACGTAAGCGCCAAATCCATAACTGTCATTGACATCATCTTCCCAGATCAAGGGCAAATAGGGCCCTTCAAGATCATAATCAAACAAAAAACGATCAAAATCTTCGGCTTTTTGTCTGTAATCAATCAGCTTGAAATCACTGGGCATGTCGGATTCGAAAAGATTGACGCGCTCAAGAGATTTTTGATACTTAATCTCTTGAGCGGCGTCATCAGAACCAGACGAGTCGTCGTTGCCACATGCATAAGCTGTTATCAAGAATGTGCCTAAAAGGGTCATGAGCATCATCTTTCTAATCATTGTCATCAACTCGTTTCGAAGGTTTAATTAGTCCATGTAAACAATTTTAATTGAAGAGATTTCTACTGTTGCTTCTTCTCCACCAGTTGGATAAACCCAAAAACGGAGGTCGAGATTTTCACCATATTCATCGTAGATATTGCCTACACCATCCGCAATGCTTCCACCAGCGTAGTGGTTCCATTTAAGACCGTTGTCGCTGATAACGTAAAGAGCCCATTCATCGCCGACTTGGTCATCAATGATGGTTTGTGCACCCCAGTTGAAGCCATCTTCACTTTCATACACTTGTACAAATAGGAATGGGTTTCTAGTCATGTCAACTTCAAGTGCTGGTGTTTGGAGTCCGCCCCATCCGTTAGGACCCGCTTTGATGCTTACAAATCCTGAATCATCATCGACAGAGTCAACACTACCCTGGTCGTCTTCTCCACCGGGGGTCACCATGGGATCCCACTCTGAGATTTCATCATAACTGAATTCGTAGGCAACCTCCCAGCTGTCTACATCCTCTGTTACTTCACCTGAATCGCATGCAGCAAGCGTGAATACGCCTACCAGTACCAATGTCAAAATTGCTTTTTTCATGTAACTGATTCTCCTTTTAAAATATATTTTTTTGAAACGTAAATCCTAACCTTTGATGCCTGATGTCTTGATGCCTTCCATAAAGTATTTCTGCGCCATGATGAGCAAGAATATGATTGGTAAGAGTGCCATCGTTGACGCGGCCATGAGTGGTCCCCAAAGCGTTTCACCTGAAAGCGAGCTGAATGATTCAAGCCCGAGTTGTACGGTGTACTTGCTTGGTGACTGTATGTATATGAGCTGTCCTAGCAAGTCATTCCAAGTACCCATGAACGCCCATAGTCCAATGGTTATGAGCGCCGGTTTTCCAATAGGTATGAAAATCCGCCAGAAAATTGCAAACCAGCTTGCGCCATCGATCATCGCGGATTCTTCCAGATCCTTGGAAAAGGTTTCAAAATACATACGCAGAAAGAATATGAACGCCGGCGCGCCAAAGTAGGCAGGAAGTGTCAAAGGTACGTAGGAATCCGTAAGCCCCAAGAAACTCCATAGAATGAACGTCGGTATCATGGTTACTTCATAAGGAAGCATGAGCGTTGCAAGAAGCAACATGAATAGAAAATCCTTTCCCTTGAACTTGAAACGCGCAAAGCCGAATGCCACTGCGGCGGATACAAATACTTCACCGAAAATCTTGATGACGGCGAGTAGTGACGTATTGAACAACTGCCTTAAAATCGGCTGGACTTCCATGGCTCTTTTGAAGTTGATGAAGTTCCAGACCTCAGGCAGCCATTGTATCGGCATTTTGAGGATTTCATCCGCCGATTTGAAGGCGGATAGAATCATCCATACAAAGGGCATGATCATGACAATCGCACCCATTATGATTACTGTGTAATTGATGGTCTGTTGGACTCTTTTTTTTAGTATTGGGTGTTTACTGTTTACGGTATCTATCGTTGTCATAACATCTACTCCGTGTGGACCCAGTATTTTTTACTGACATTCAATATGACAGTAAGTGTCAGTATGATCATAAACAATATCCAGGCCAAGGCTGTCGCCTTGCCCATCTGATAATCGGCAAATGCAAGATCATAGAGATAGACCATCACGAATTCTCCTTGATCGCCTGCCCCACCGAGGATAAAGGCATCTGTGAATTTTCTGAAAGCACCAATGATACCCATGACCAAAGAATAGAATATGATTGGTGTGACCAAAGGCATGGTAATCCTTGTGGCTTGTTGGAAAACTGATGCGCCATCGATGATGGCCGATTCATATAGAGAACGTGGTATATCCTTTATGGCCGCGAGAAATATGAAAAGACCACTCCCAGCCCCCCATAAGGCAAGTATCAAATAGGAAGGGAATACCCAGCTAGGGTCTCCTAGCCAGTCAGGGCCGTTGATTCCGAAAAGTTCCAAAAAGCCGTTCAAAAGCCCGAAGTTTGCATCAAGAATCCATTTGAATATGATTGCGACGGCTGCGCCGCTTACGACTGCCGGCATATAGAATATCACTCTGAATATTCCCGCACCCCGCATGTCTTTTGCGAGGACAATCGCCACAACCAACGCGGTGATTGTTGTCATGGGGATTGCCACAATCGCATAACGGAATGTGACCCACATGGCATTCCAAAACGCATCTTCTCCAAAAAGCTCTATGTAGTTGTCAAAACCTACCCAGTTGGCATTACCGGCGATATTCCAATCGGTAAACCCAATAAAGAGCGCCGCAATGAGTGGAAACGTCGTAAACAATATTAATCCTATCAGCCAGGGAAGAATAAATAGAAATCCAACACGTGAACGTTTCATTCTCTCTCACCAATCAAATCTCTTGAAAAATCTGCAATATCTTCAGCTGCACTGACATAATCAAAATCCTCATCCCTGAGCATTTGAAGATACAGATCATACCAGAGTCTGTCGTTGATACCACTGGTTCCATCCCATTCTGGAATGTAGTGTCCTGAGCGTGCGAATTGAAGTGTATGCTCGATGGTTGGTATCATCGCTTCCTTATCAGGATTACTATCGATGATCTTGTCTGTAGAATCCTTCACAGGAGGGGCAATTTTCCAATCAAATATCTTAAGCGTCAAAGCTTCCATAGCTTCATACGCAAGAGGATCGTCCTCATTGGACTTGTGCAAGACCGTGGATGCTGTCCAGTTGAATGATGACTTGGACCCATCTAAATTTGTAGGCATGGGTGCATAGCCAAGTTCGAATTTGTCTTCTTCATCCATTCTTTCAATCTTTTCCTCAAAATCGTCTTGTACGCCACCCATGAACATTGCCGCTTGCTGACGTTCAAACCAGACATTGTTACCACCGAGGCTATCCACAATGCCATAGCGTGGCGTAATGCCTTTGGTAATCATCTCATGAAGATTATCAAGACCATTGATGGACGCTTCACTATCAAGCACTATGGTTTCATAATCATCGGCGATGACATCGCCACCACCTGACCAAAGGAACGTCTCGAGATTCGGCCACCCATCAATAACGGTTCCATATACGTCATCACCGTTATGATTTGTCTCACCAGTAAGTGCTTCTGCTTTATCAATGAATTCATTCCAGTCCCAATCATCCGTTTCGCTCGGTGCTTCAACACCGGCTTGATCGAAAAGATCCTGGTTGTAATAGACAACCAAAGGATTGGAAATCCATGGAAGCCCCCAGTAGGATCCATCGTAATACGTTGATTCAATGACGCCTTCATAATAATCATCCAGGTTCAATTTTTCACTGTCTTCAAGATTATCACTGATATCGGCGAGTGCACCCAAGTCATGCGCATACTTAGGCACAATCTCCTGAGTAAGCCAAAACATATCAGGTGCTTGTCGGGCGCCCATCAAGACAGCAATCTGCTGATAATAGTTAGAAGGAATGGAGTTAATTTTAATCTCAAACTCCCCCTCCGCTTCTTCATTCACCTCATCGACAATCTCTTGAAGTTCACTCAGCTCTGTTCCAGCAGCCCAGGTTGCGAGTGAGTAAACCCCCTCTTCTTCCTGATTGTTACAACCAATTAGCGTAATAGATAAAACCAAAGTCGTCATTATTAACCATATTTTTTTCATAGGAATACCTCCCAAAGCATTTATAACTTTATAATAAACTTTAATAAAGTTAATGTCAACGTTTTCAAGAATATTTCTTGATGTCTCAAAAAAACCTAAACAAAGCTGTTTTCTCTTATAAATTATAATTAATTCAATACTTTTTTCTTTCAATTTTTCCAAAAATACCTATTTTTTATAACTTTATTTCCTTGAAAAGAGACTCAAATCC
>Ga0194138_10001181_pt1 | contig 12556 bp, 8 predicted proteins | sample TARM_MetaG_T2_14_FD_134022 | JGI IMG/M metagenome (GOLD analysis project Ga0194138, IMG submission 134022) | Freshwater microbial communities from Pennsylvania, USA, analyzing microbe dynamics in response to fracking - TARM_MetaG_T2_14 (version 2) | ecosystem: Environmental > Aquatic >...
GCGAAACGCGTATCGGTTACTACAACTCCTCCCATCGTTGCTAGTTCATCGAGGACACGAACATGCGGGCCCCGGCCGAAGCGGCGCTGCATGGCTCCATGCGCGGCGTGGTGAAGGACGTGCTCGATTCGCTGACGCCGCGCGAAGCCAAGGTGCTGCGCATGCGTTTTGGTATCGAGATGAGCACCGACCACACGCTGGAAGAAGTCGGCAAGCAGTTCGACGTGACCCGCGAGCGTATCCGTCAGATCGAAGCGAAGGCACTGCGCAAGCTGCGCCATCCGAGCCGCTCTGACAAGCTGAAGAGCTTCCTCGAGGGAAGCTGATCCTGTAGCGAAGCAGGCGATTTTCCGAGTGGGCTCGCGCCCACTTTCAGGTAAAATCCTGCATCGGGCCCGGCCTAAGCGCCGGGTCTCTTTTTTTCTCGTTTTACAGGGCCGGACGCCGTGCTGGTTGCAGGCAGCGGACTCATAATCCGCCTCCGAAAGGACACCGTGGGTTCGAATCCCACCCGGCCCACCATTCTTTCCCCTGCCGCCTTTTCTTCCCTTTCATCCGCGTTTGTGTGCCATTTCATGTGGCGGCTTTTTCTTTTTCTTTTTCTTACGCGCGTTATTGTTTCGGGATCGTATTTTGCTACCGCAGTTGCTCTCGGCGAAATATATTCATTTCGACATAATTAAATAAGCCGCATTGCGCGGGCATTCCCCCCAACCGGAGGGGGAGTTTAAAACGCTTCAAACGAAACGGTTTCATTTCCTCGTTTGAAAATCCGCGAAACCGCGCCGCGCCTGCTTGTGCGGGGGATTGCCGCCGCTGTTTTGAATGAAATCTCTATTTACTTCATACTCCGGGCGGACCATAGTTTCGGCCATAACGATAAGTAAATAGCCAGTAGCGTACCCTTCGGAGACACAGGATGTTACGCATTCAAAACGGGCCCTTCCAGCATTTCGCTTCTGCGCGTGCCCACGCGCGTCATCGCCATCGTCATCACTGCAGCAGCGGTGGTGAAGCTCATCCGCGCTAGCAGCATTACCACGATTTTTCTTGGGATCGGCGCCCAGCCGATCAGCGTGATACCGGCCGATTAGCGGTAGCGCGGCCCAAGCACGCCCGTCGTTTTTGATGTTTGCAAGTCGATCTGCCGACGGGGCAGGTCGTGCGCTGTCGGCTGTCGTTTGCCGACAGGCGGGGGTATTGACCGGCCGTTGCACACATTCGCCGGCCCACAACACAACAAGTTCCAAAACATGAGGAGACAACCATGGGTAGTCGACGTCATCTTTTTGTTGTCATGGCAACCAGTTGCATAGTTGCAATGCCGTTCATTGGCGGGTGCGGCGGGGCAGACGACCCCGGCTCGTCGGATGTTGCGCAGTGTTCGGGGAGTTCTTGTCCGCCTAGCGGAGCGAACACCACGCCCAGCACGCCAACCAGTCTGTGCCCGGCGGCGCTGGACTACACGACTACGTACACCGGCGGCTCGGGTAGCGGCGAGTACATCAAGGTCAAGTTCGACACGAGCAAGAACACGTACCAGATGCAGTTCCTCGAGTCGTCGGTGCCGACCTCGGCGGGCCAGGTCAATACGACGCGCAAGGGATTGATCATCGACGGTACGTTCGTGCATCCGGCCAACTTACCGACCCGCGAGCAGAACCGCTGCGCTTTCGTGCTGCAGTCGGGCAAGACGGCGGACAACAGCTACGCGATCACCGTCAATCCGCAGGATCCGCCGATGCTGTTTGTCGGTCAGGGCATCGTGGGGGGCGGCATCCCGGGGGCGACCATCCAGTTCGCAGGCATCCAGCCGATTCCGGGCGTCGTGATTGGCGCAGTGCCGTCGCGAACGTTCGATTTCTATCCGTTCCTGGGCTTCTCCGAGACGGTGACGGATTTCTCGCAGGTCGCGGGGCGCTACAACCAGGTCGGCGTGCATGTCACGCCCACGGGTTCGGGCAACCAAACCTCGGCGCCGCAAGGCTGGCAGCCCGATGCCGTCAACTGGACGCAAACGTTAAAAGCGGACGGCTCGTGTACGGCCGAAGGGATCGACTATTCCTGCCACACGACGGGCACGCCCTGGACGCTGCGTCAGAACACCGATGGCTCGCAGGACAACGTGTTTGTCAGCAACCCGACCAGCAGCAACGTGCCGTATCCGTATGTCGGCCAGGTCTCACCGCTGGTGCTGCTGGCGCCGAGCCAGGCCAAGGGCATTCTGATTGCCGGCAAGCTCAACGGACAGGTCGTGCCGGTGGTGATCCGTGTTGGCTATTCGCACAGCGATCCGACAAACCTGCTGGCTTCGGTGGCGGATGACCAGATCGGCATCTCGATCCTCTCGCCAGCAACGGCGATCCCGGCCAATGCGCTCAAGGGCGGTTTCGTTGGGGCGACCAGCGGCTCGGCTTGCGGCGTGGTCACCAACAATGGCCCGAGTGGTGCGCCCGCCAGCGGCAACGGCTTGAACGCTACGGTTGATCACCCGGAACTGTCCGGCTCCTTTAGTGGGGGCTTCTTCCACGCCAATGCCGGCAACTGCAGCGACGGGACGGCCGTGTCGACACTCGCCGCCAACTACACATCCACGTTGTTCCAGAACGGCACCGCGGCCTTCATCAACCCGCTCACATCGCGTGTGACAGCGCAGTTCGGGCTCGACTACACGCAAAGCGCGCCGGGCAAGCTGATCGTGACCGCGCAGAACGACTTCAACGCGCAAGGCGCCAGCGGCAACGTCGCGTTGTTCAAGGCCGGCGACACCGGCGTGGCCGTCAAGGTGGGCAACGTGTACGCGATGCTCATGAACAACAACAAGTACAACCCGTTCTTCACGGTCGGCGCATTTGTCCAGTGAGGCGCGCATCAATGCAAGCACATCCGGTGGCGGCATGCGCAATGTGTGCGCCGCCACCTCTGAACAACAACATGGAGGAGACGCAAATGCAATGGCGTAAATGGTTGGTCGTGCTCGCGTGCGCACCGATGGTGACAGCGTGCGGAGGAGGCGGCGATGATCCGCCGCCCCCGGTGATCCAGCGCCTGTGTCCGCAGGCCATCGACTACAACACCGTGTTCACCGGCGGGTCGGGCTCAGGTGAACTCGTGAAGGTTCAGCTCGATACGACGAAGATGACGTACCAGATCACGTATCTGGCCTCGCCGATTCCGGTCAAGACTGGCACTGTGGCGCCCACGCGCGATACGGCGCCCAACAACGTGCAGACCGGCACGCTCACGCAAGAGACGGCGCTGCCGACCGAGAAGCTGAACCAGTGCGCGTTCCGCCTGAACAACGCGAGCCTTGATCCGAGCCGTCCGGCGCGGTTCTTCCTGGGGCTAGGCGTGCTGGGCGGCACGATTCCGGGGGCGACGATCCAGTTCGACGGCATTGTCGGCGTGGGCAAGATTGCGCAGACCACGTTCCCGTATTACCCGTTCATCAGCTTCTCGAACACCGAGACCGATCTGACCAAGATTGCCGGCAACTACAACCAGCTCGGCTACCACCAGGTGCCGTCGCAGAACTTCTCGCAGCAGGCGGTCGATGCGCGTTTCACCATCAACGCGGACGGCACCTACACCGAGTGCGACAACCTGGGCGTGAAGAACGGCGGAGCCTGCCTGACGTCAAGCGCGACGGTCAACCAGAAGCTGACGCTGCGCGGCGACGCGCCGGCCTTCACCACGCTGAACTATCAGCCGCAGGTGCCGGCAACCGTGTCGTCGCTCGATCCGGCCAAGGCGGGCAAGGGCGTGATGATCGTGGGCAAGCTGTATGGCCAGCTCGTGCCGATCTTCATTCGCGTCGGTGCGGCCAATTCCGACTTGACGGCCGGCCCGCCGGTGGCAGACGACGAGTCCGGCATTTCGATCATGGCACCGGTCGGCAACATCGCGCAGGGCTCGCAAGACGGCGAATACACCGGTGTGGACAGCACGTTCAACTACCGTGCCACGGCGCTGGTGGGCGCGCAGGCCACGATGCTCGATCCGTTCAACGCGTCGCAGGCAGCGCTGGCGCGACCGCTGAACCTGGATTTCACGCAGACCGTCCCGGGCGTGATCCGGACCACGCAGACCAGCGCGCCGGCCGGCTCGGCCCCGACGGGCAAGCTGATCTTCACCGGCAAGACCTTCGGCTTCCTGGACATGAGCGATACGAAGAACCCGTACTTCACCGTGGGCGCCTTCGTGCAGTGACGTTTCCGGAAACACACGCCACGGGGCGCGGCACAGAGAACCGCGCTCCGCTCAGAACAACAGGAGGAAGCATCATGAAACAACTGACTGTCGCATTGATGGCGGCCTGCGCATCCGCAGGCGCCATGGCGCAGCAGGCCGGTGACAACGTGGCGACGGTGGGCTGGTTCCACATCATGCCGCAGGACTCGAGCAACAACCTGACCACCAGCGTGATCAATGCGCCGATCAATGATCCGCTGCGCTTGCCCGGCAGCTTCACGTCGCCCAACAGCGGGCTGCGCGTAAGCAACGCCAACACGCTGGGCCTGACGCTCACGCACTTCTTTACCGACAACATTGCGCTGACCACGATTGCCGGCGTGCCGCCCGAATTCAAGCTGACCGGGCATGGCGTGATCCGCGCACCCGGGCCCGCAGGGGCGCTCGGCCACGTCGATCTGGACGACCCGTCCAACCAGCCGGCCGTGCGCAAGGCGCGCCAATGGAGCCCCGGGGTCATTCTGCAGTGGTACTTCGGGCACGCGCAGTCGACGTTCCGTCCGTTCGTGGGCGTGGGTGTGGTCTACAGCTTCTTCACCAACATCGAGCTGAATCCGTACTTTGCGGCTGCGGTGAATCGCGAACTGGGCAGCGTGCTGGCAGCGGGGGCGGGCAAGCCGGGGCCGACGTATGTCGAGGGGAAATCGTCGTCGTCGTGGGCGCCGATCTTCAACCTCGGTGCGAGCTACGCGATCAACAAGCAATGGGCCTTGACGGCAACGGTGTCGTACTTGCCGCTCAAGACCGAAGCGGCGACCGTCATCAAGGCGTCGGACGGCACCACGCTGGCCACCACCAAGACCACGCTCAAGGCCAATCCGATCATCACGTTCGTTGGGGTGTCGTACAAGTTTTAGCCGGGTGTCGGCTGTCTGCGCCTGGCTAATCGGCCCGGCGTGAATCGAGCGGGAACCGGTTTGCGCCGCATTCTTAAGGCGGTTTCTACCGTCAGTTCTAGTGAGGCAATAAATGAGCACACGTAAAGTCGTATCTCTTGCAGTTGCACTCGCACTTGCCACCGTAGCAGCCACACCCGCACTTGCCGTCACCGTTTCGCGTGTCGATGGTCAACCGATGAACCCGAATGGCGAGCCATTCTCGGTCACCGGGGCGACCACGCTGTCCAAAGGCTCCATCAGCGCCAATTGCACAGCGACCTTCACCGGCACGATCACGCCTTCGGGCATCGTCAACATCACGTCCACATCGTTTACCGGCGGCGGGACGTGCGGCCTCATCTCGGGCGCGACCCCGTGGACTGGCCAGGCCGACAGCACCACCAGCTGTCGATCAACAACGCAGCCGTCAGCGTGTTCCTGCTGGGCAGCTGCGGCCCCAGCAAGGTCGTGACCGCCTGGAACGATCCGAACTCGTCGCTCACGTTCACCAACGCATTGCTCACGCCGGACTGCACGGTGCAGCGGCACGGTGGTATCGACGCCGAAGTTTCACGTGCAGTCAGCACGTACCTGGTTGACGGGCGGTTGCGCAGCCGCCGTCGATTGGTCTGAAGCATGGGCCCGGCATGTCGGGCCTTGTTCTTTTCTGCGGGGCATGTTTCTCCCTGGGCAATACCCCTGTCGCCAATGGCGGCAACGCAATGTGCTGGGCGGTGGCATGATCCGGCTTTCGCCGCTGCACCGGGGCAGCGGTCTTTTCCAGGAGCCAAGACATGCGTTTGCTCACCTCTGCCGCCGTGGCTACCGCGATGGCGGCGTCCATCGGATTCGCCCACGCCCAACCCGCAACAGGCGCCGCCGGCCCTGCTGTCACCGCCGCCGCTACGCAGCAACGCACCCAGGTGCCCGGCTATTACCGCATGGCGCTGGGCGACGACGTTGTGACCGCGCTCTACGACGGCTACACCGATCTGCCTGCTAAGACCCTGCTTGGCCTGAACGCGCAATCGGTGCAGAGCCTGCTGGCGCGGATGTTTGTATCGAACACGCCGGGCATGCAGACGGCGGTGAACGGTTTCCTGATCGACACGGGTGATAAACGCATCCTCGTCGATACGGGTTCTGGTACGTGCTTTGGCCCGACGATGGGCGGCCTGGCCGGCAACGTTCGCGCGTCCGGCTACCAGCCCGAGCAGATCGACGCAGTGCTGCTGACGCACCTGCATCCGGACCATGCATGCGGCCTGTTGACGCCGCAAGGCCAACCGGCCTTTGCGAATGCGCAGGTGTATGTGGCCGCACCAGAAGCCGATTTCTGGTTGAGCGAAACGATCGCCGCTTCCAAGCCAAGCGACATGCAGCCGTTCTTCAAGATGGCGCGCGACTCTGTGGCGCCGTATGCGGCAGCGGGCAAGCTCAAACAGTTCAAGCCGGGCGACGAGGTCGTGCAGGGCGTGCGCTCGGTCGTCGCCAACGGGCATACGCCGGGGCATAGCGGCTATCTGTTTGCCTCGAAGGGACGCAGCCTGCTCGTCTGGGGCGATATCGTGCACAGCCATGCGGTGCAGTTCCAGCACCCCGAGGTCGCGTTCGAATATGACGTCGACAAGAAGGCTGCTGTCGCCACGCGCCGTAAGCTGTTAGCGGAAGCGGCGCGGGACAAGCTCTGGGTGGCCGGCGCACATCTGCCGTTCCCGGGCCTGGGCCACGTGCGCCGCGACGGCAACGCCTTCGCTTGGGTGCCGATCGAATACGGCCCGCTGCGCACGGACCGCGCTGATTGATTGTCGGCCTGATCGTTTAAGCGCCCGCCGGCCGCTTCATCTTGCAAGCGGTCGGCAGGTCCAGGTCTTTGGCTGCGGTTGTGCTCTCCGTCTTGTGGCCCCACTGGGTGCCGTCGTAGCCGACCTTCACGGTCTTTCCGTCCACCGGTGCGATCGTCGATACGACCTGCGGGAGCAGCAACTGGTGGTCGATCTTGCGCATCGTGACGTTGCCGAGGAAGCTCTGCTTCTGCATGCCTTCCAGCGCCAGCGCAATCTTCAGCGGATCGGTGGAATCGGCTTTGCGGATGGCGTCCGTCACGAGTTCGACAGACAACACGGTGCGCGGCGCGAAGTGCTCGCCGGCGGGCGTCTGCCGCACGCGCGCATCCATCTGCATCAGTTGCGCGTTGCCGTTGCCTGGCGTCCATTCCGACACCCAGGTCACCTTGCCAATCTTGGCCTGCGACACTCCCAGTACGGTGCCCGGGGCGCCTGCGCCGCTGTGGTTCAGATAACGCACGTCGTAGCTCATGTCGCCGGCGGCCCTGACGAGCAGGTTCAGGTCTTGCCCCCAGTTGCCGGTGAGGAGCGTGTCCGCGCCCGTCGCCTTGGCCTTCGAGACGTAAGGCGCGAAGTCTTTCACCTTGCCGATCGGGTGTAGCGTCTCTCCGGTGAATTGCACGTCGGGTCGCGCGGCCGAGAGCATCTGCTTGCCCAACGAGGCCCACAGCCGGCCGTGCGCGTAGTCCTGGTTCAGCGAGTAGACCGTGCGGATATCGGGCTGCGTTTTTACGAAGTTGGCGAGCGCGCGCATCTTCATCGCTGTGTTGGCCTCGGTGGCGAAATGCCAGAAGCTGCAATGCGCGCCGGTCAGGTCGGGATCGATCGATGCGTAGTTGATGATCAGCACGCGGCTGTTCGGATTGCGCTCGTTGTGCTTGGTGGCAGCGTCCACCATGGCCGCCACCACGGACGAGCCCGACCCGCCAGTAAAGACGATCTTCGCTCCGGCATCGATGGCGCTCTGCAGCGCCGACAGACTGTCTTGCGCCGAGAGCTTGTTGTCGTACGTCGACAGTTCGTAGCGCGCGCCGTTCAGCACGCCCTGCGGCTGCGCGTTGGCATCGTCAATGCCGAGTTTCAGATTTGCCAGAAACTGCTCGCCCACATTCGAGAGCGGCCCGCTCAGCTGATCGATGAACGCCACCTTGATCGGTGCCGGGTCTGCGGCATGGGCCAGCGGTGCGAACAGCAACGCTGCCGCACAAGCCGATGCGGACAACGGACGGGCAAAGCGGATCTCTGCGGGCATGTCTCCTCCTTGTGTGGGTTCTCGGCTACCAAGTGTCGATGAAGCGGCGCGTGGCCGGGTCGCGTGTGTGCCTTGGCGGGGCGGGCGGCGCCGATTGCAACCCGCGCAGCAGCCAGCGGCGCGTATCGGCCGGGTCGATCACCGCGTCGATCTCCAGATAGCTGGCGATGTTGAGCGCGCGGCCTTCCTCGTAGGCGGCGTCGACCATCTTGCGGAACAGGGCCTCGCGTTCTGCCGGGTCTTCCACCGCTTCCAGTTCCTTGCGGTAACCCAGGCGGATGGCGCCTTCGATGCCCATGCCGCCAAACTCACCGCTCGGCCACGACGCGGTGAACAGCGGCGCGTGAAAACCGCCTGCTGCCATGGCCATCGCCCCAAGGCCGTAGCCTTTGCGCAGCACGATGGTGAAGAAAGGCACGCGCAAGTTGCCGGCTGTCACGAACATGCGGCTGACGTGGCGGACCGTGGCGGTCTTCTCCGCCTCCGGCCCGACCATGAAACCCGGTGTGTCGCACAGCGAGACGATGGGCAGGTCGAATGCGTTGCACAGCTGCATGAAGCGCGATGCCTTGTCTGCCGCTGCAGAATCGATGGCGCCGCCCAGATGGCGCGGGTTGTTGGCAATGCAGCCGAAGGCGCGGCCCTCGATGCGGATCAGCGCGGTGATGATGCCCACACCAAAGGCTTGACGCAGTTCCAGAACCGAATCCGTATCGGCCAATGCATCGATTACGGCGCGCATGTCATAGCTGCGCATGCGGTTTTCGGGAATCACGTGGCGCAGGTGGCGCACGTCGCCGGCTTCCCAGTCGGCGAGCGGCCCCTGGAAATAGCTCAGGTAGCGGCGCGCGGCGTCCACGGCTTCGGTCTCGTTTTCGACGAGCACGTCGATCACGCCATTCGGCGCCTGCACGTTGACGGGCCCGACCTCCTCAGGCGCGTAGACGCCAAGACCGCCGCCTTCGATCATGGCGGGGCCGCCCATGCCGATGGTCGCGTCGCGCGTGGCGATGATCACGTCGGCACAGCCCAGCAGTGCGGCGTTGCCTGCGAAGCAGCGGCCCGACACGATGCCGACGGTCGGCACCAGCCCTGAAAGACGCGCGAAGTGGATGAAGGTCGGGCAGTCCAGACCACTGACGCCGCGCTTTTCAGTGTCGCCCGGTCGGCCGCCGCCGCCTTCGGCAAACAGCACAACGGGCAGCTTCCATTGCTGCGCCAGCTCCAGTGCACGGTCGGTCTTCTTGTGGTTGAAGGTGCCCTGGGTGCCTGCCAGCACGGTGTAGTCGTACGCGAGCACCATGCAGCGCGCGTCGTGATCGGGGAAGTGCGTGCCGTTGACGGTGCCAATGCCGGTGATGATGCCGTCGGCCGGCGTCGAGCGAATCAAGTCATCGAGTGCGCGCCGCTGGCGTTGCGCTGCGATGGCCAGTGCACCGTACTCGATGAACGAGTCTGGGTCGCACAGGTGTGCGATGTTCTCGCGCGCGGTGCGCTGGCCGGTCTTGCGGCGGCGGGCAACGGCATCCGGACGGTTCGCGTCGAGACCGAATGCATGGCGGTCGATGACGGCTTGCAGGTCCGGGCGAATGTGGTCGAGATCGATCTCTGCGTCGGTTGCGGCGGCGTCGTGTTGCGCGTCGCCGGGCTGCAGCGCGGCCAGCGGCTGGCCCTCGCGCACCGTTGCGCCCGGCTGTGCGCAGACTTGCAGGACACGACCGGCCGCCGGCGCGGTGACGACGTGCTCCATCTTCATCGCTTCAATGACGGCCAGCACCTCGCCGCGCGCGACCGTGGCACCGGCTTGCGCATGGATCTGGATCAGCGCGCCATCCATTGGCGCGGTGAGCACTTCTGCGTCGTCAGGAAGCTCGTCGATGAATGACGTAGCGGGCGTCAGGTCCGGGGTGGTGACCGACGTGGCGTGCAGTGCGGGATGCGCTTCACCGTTGCCTGCGGCCAGGTCGGCGAGCTTTGCATCGAGAAACTGCGTGTGCACGGCGTTGGTCTGCACGTCGGCATCGCGCAGCAGGTCTTGCAGCAGCCGCTTGTTCGTGACTACCCCTTCGATGCGGAATTCGCACAGCGCGCGGTACGTCTGTGTCAGCGTCTGCGCATACGTGCCGTGCGGCGCGTGGACGATCAATTTGGCCAGCAGCGAGTCGAAGCGCGGGTTCGGACGGTAGCCCGCATAACCGCAGGTGTCGACGCGCACGCCGGGGCCGTTGGGCGGCTCGAAGGCGGTGAGCATGCCGGTGGACGGGTGCGGCTGACCGCTTGCATCGAGGGTCTCCGCATTGATGCGCACCTGCACGGCGTGGCCGCGCGGCGCGATCGGCTGAGCAAGCCCGACATCTGCGAGCGACGCACCCTGCGCCAGCGCCAGCTGGGTCACGACCAGGTCGATACCCGTCACCATTTCCGTGACCGTGTGTTCGACTTGCACGCGTGGGTTGGCCTCCATGAAGTAGAAGGTGGCGTGCGGCGTGCCCGCGCCTTCCACGAGGAATTCGAAGGTGCCGATGCCGCTGTAGCCTGCCGCCTTGGCGAGCGTGACGGCAGCCTCGGCAATGCGTGCGCGCAGTGCATCGTCCAACGCGGGGCTGGGCGCGATCTCGATCAGTTTCTGGTGACGGCGCTGCAGGCTGCATTCACGCTCGCCGAGGTGCGTAACGTGGCCGTGCGCGTCTGCGACGATCTGGATTTCGATATGGCGCGGGGCGGGCACCAGCGCTTCCACATAGACGTCGCTGCCACCACCCGCGGCGGTCGCTTCAGATACGCAGCGCGCGTACGCGTCGGCAATCGCCTGCGCATCGTGCACGGCGCGCATGCCGCGTCCGCCGCCGCCGGATACGGCCTTGATCATCATGCCGTGCGAGGGCGGCAGCGCGGCGAAGAAGGCGCGCGCCTCTTCCAGCGTGGTCGCACCTTGCGTGCCGCTGACGACGGGAATGCCGGCCTCGTGTGCAAGGGCCCGAGCGCGTGCCTTGTCGCCGAAGAGGTCGAGCACACGCGGTGACGGCCCGATGAACTGCACGCCGGCCTGGGCGCACTGGCGCGCGAACGCGGCGTTCTCGCTTAGGAACCCATAGCCGGGATGGACGGCTTCGGCCCCGACGGCGCGTGCAGCGGCGAGGATGGCCGCGCCGTCAAGGTATGCGCGTGGGCCGGTCCCGGACAAGGGCACGGCTTCATCTGCGCGTAGTGGATGCAGCGCGTCGCGATCGTCCTCGGAATAGATGGCGACGGAGGGCAAGCCCATCGTGGCGGCTGCGCGGGCAATGCGAATGGCGATCTCGCCGCGATTGGCGATCAGCAGTTTGCGAAACGTCATGGAGCAGATGTGGGTTAGAGCTGTTCAGCGAGCGGCGCGAGATCCTGTTTGCGCACCTTGCCGGTGGCCGTGAGCGGCAGTGCATCGACGATGCGCACGATGGGCACTTTGTAGCCGGCCATGTTCTCGCGGCACCAGCCGGTGAGCGTGGCGCTGTCCAGCGTGCCGACGGCCTCGGGGCGCAGCATCACGAAGGCGACGGGAAGCTGGCCTCGGTGTTCGTCGGCGCGGCCTACCACGGCAGAACCCAGGATGGCCGGGTGCTTGCCCAGCATGGCCTCGATCTCCGCCGGGAACACGCTCATGCCATTGACCTTGAGCATCTCCTTGCGGCGACCGAGATAGTGGACGTAGCCCTGTTCGTCGATGCAGCCGATGTCGCCGGTGTGGAACCAGCCGTCGCGCAGTGTTTGGGCGGTTGCTTCGGGCTTGTTCCAGTAGCCTTTGAGCAGCGTGGGCGTGCGTACGCAGAGTTCGCCTTCGGCGCCGATTGGCACTAGGTCGTGCGTGTCGAAATTGCAGATCTTGAAATCGGTGCCGGGCACCGGCAGGCCCACGAAAATCGGCTGCGAGCGCAGATCGAAATCATCGTCCTGCATGCCGACAGTGAAGCTGTTGCAAGTCTGTGTTTCCGTCATGCCCCAGGCGCTCTCGGCCATCGTCGAGCCGGTCAGTTCGCGCCACGCGCGGCGGTATTCGGGGTTCAGCTTCTTCACAAATGACGACACGCCCGTATGTCGCAGCGAGCGTAAGTCGTACGCATGCACGCGTGGATGCGCCATCACCTCGGCGGCGCTATCGACCAGCATCGAGCCGTTGGTCACGCGATAGCGCTGCACGCCAGCCATGAAGGCCTCCGCATCCCAACGCGCGAGCAACACCAGTGGCACGCCAAGGAAGGCAGGGAAGATCAGCCCGGTGTTTTCGCCCGCAATCCAGAACTGCGGATAGAAGCTGAGCATGACGGTGTCCGCATCCGCGCGCAGCGACA
>Ga0194138_10001184_pt1 | contig 12546 bp, 9 predicted proteins | sample TARM_MetaG_T2_14_FD_134022 | JGI IMG/M metagenome (GOLD analysis project Ga0194138, IMG submission 134022) | Freshwater microbial communities from Pennsylvania, USA, analyzing microbe dynamics in response to fracking - TARM_MetaG_T2_14 (version 2) | ecosystem: Environmental > Aquatic >...
ACCTCGCGGATGTTCAGACCGGATGGGTGCAGGCGCTTCATGCCTCCCATGCGGTAGCCCAGGTGCTGGCAGCCGACGATTCCGATTGAGTAAGCCATGGTGTCCTTCCCATTCCCGACGCCCGGTTGGGTGCCTTGGTGAGTGCTCCGATGGCGCTAGTTTGGCACCCCCTTACGACAGTGCAGCAGAGCGTCCATTTGGCCTTTGCAGTGGAGGTTTGACGCGCCGAAACCGAACGGGGTCATGCAATAACGACCCTTCTGGGGTAATGTTCGCCCCATCGGAGATTCACAAATGAACGTCACCCTGAAGTAGTGACCTTGCGGTCACCAGTTCGGGGCCGAAAGGAACATCATGTCCCTCGGACTATTGCCTTCAACTGCCGCCACGCGTGTCCAGTCCCCCCGCCGAACTGGGCTTAAGCCCCAGACGGTGAGGCGAAGGGCCTGCGAAGTCAACCTGGGACTGTTCGACCCATTCGATTTCGTCAACGGTGACCTGCCCGCCAGCGAAGCCAGCCGCGCCCGCACCGCAATCGCCGCGTGCCAGAGCTGCCCCTTCCTCGCCGACTGCAAAGAAGACACAGTGGCCGCCCTGACCGGGGAATCGTCCAACCACTACCCGCTGCACCCGCCAACGGATGTTGTGCAAGCGGCGATCCTGTGGGACGAGAACAGCGAACCGTATGTCCCGCCGGCCGTCGAAGCCTGCGACGACATGCTGCCGATGGAGCTGTTCACCACCGGGCCGATCTACAACTCCTCCTGGTCGCCGCCCTCCCGGGCCACCCGACTCAACGAAGCCGCCATCAGCGCGGCCCTCTCCGCAGACGCCCTTGACCGCACTGTCACCGCGCATTACCTCAAGCGCATCCGGGTCTCGGAGGATCCGACCCGGATGGTGCTCTCCAGAGAAGAAGAGCTCGAGGTGATACGCCGCGGGATCGCTCTCGGCTACACCCACTACCACCTGGCCGGGAACCTACGAACCTCGTGGCGGCGCATCAACCGCACCCGCATCAAGTACAACCTGGACGCGCCGGCAGAGGACTAACTCGCCCCCACCGCAGCAAACAGCAGGGCCCCCGAAGCGATTCGGGGGCCCTGCTGTTTGTCGTGCCCTTATAGGTCACCGATCACCGCAAGTAGAGGCGCCGTCAGCGTCACATAGAGACGCGATCCGGTCACCTCGGCCACCTCGCGACACAACACCGCCACCAAGGCGTCGCAGATCGCAGCCTGCTGCACCGTAGAGAACTGATCCGTCAGGACTGACTGCTGCAGAACCGCGTTGATCAACGCGGAGGATTCGGGAAATCGCCTCTCTAGGTCGGGGTACCGCCACCCCGTCTGGTCCAGGGCGTCCGTCAGAACCGACGCCGCCGCCGACCGGCCGGACACTGTGCGTTCACACTCGAACTGCAATCGCGCATGAGCCTCATCGCCCATGGCGGCGAGCCGACCGATGGCGGATGAGATCCGTTCGGCATTGCTCCGGTCGACCTCGGCGTCGGTCTCCCGCACGTCACTGATCCGCACCGGGGACGTCAGCCGCGATGCTCGGCAACCACACGGGCAATCTCCTCGACTGTGGCCGTAGCCAGTTCGAGTGCCTCTTCCGCTGCGGTCTTCTGATCCGAGTCCGCCATCGGCTTGAGCAGCTCGCGCTGCTCAGTCAGCGCCCGCTGTGCCTCCTCAAGATCCTCGCCGCTGACACTGCCCTTCGTCAGCGCCGCCACCGTCTTTGCATGGGCGCGCATGTGCGTCCCATGCGCCTTCAGTGCGGCGTCGAAGGTGCGACTGTCGGCGGCGGCTGCGAGGGTTTCCTTCTCCCCGTCGTCGAGCTGGAGGATCACCTGAAAGCTGGGCATGATTCGCGCCTTCCGTAACTGTGGCCCCCACCGGGGCGCCGACTAATGCGTGACTGGCGATAACCCTACGGACGACTCGTGACCCCCTCCTGTACTGGGAAAAGGCCCCAAGAAATGCGCAGCCACCGGCATGGCCTGACCACCTAGTTCCGCACCTCGGGATACAGTCAGACAGTCACAGCGAAGGGAGTGCCACGATGTACACGTCAGGTTTCGGACTGGATGAGTCCGCAGTAGAAGAAACCGCCAGCGTGATGCTTCTGCTCTCCCATCCCGGGCGCCTCAAGCTGATGCTGGCGATCCAGCACGCACCGCACTCAACCCGCGGGCAGCTCGCAGAAGACATCCAGTTGGATCCCCGCCAGGTGACCCACCTCCTGCGCAACCTCCGGGAGAGCGGCCTGATTCACCGTCGCAAGACCGGCAGATCGGCCCACTACTCCATCGCTGACCCCGCCGTGGGCGTGCTTCTGGACACTCTGCGTGACCTGGCGGGGCGCGAGCACGCCCTGTCCGCCTGACAATCGACCGCTAGAACGGCGGCTCGTCGTCGAACTTGGTCGCCCAGGCTGACGTGGTCGACCGCTTCACCGTCGACCCGCTAGCGGTGCCTGCGCCGGCCACTGCCGAGACCGCAGCCGCGTTCCCTTTGCCGCCGTAGCGTGCCCGAACGGTGCTCTGCGCGGCCACCGCCTCGTCGGTGTGCGCGGGCCGGGCTGGGAATGACCGTAACGGCCCGCCGGTGTCCCCTGCTGGCAGTAGGTGCGCAAACTGGCGACGCGTTTCAGTGATCCACTGGGCATTGGCCTCGAGCCACCGCCCGGGATCGTTGAACGCTTCCACAAAGACTGGGTTCTGGCCGAAGCTGAGCCCCGTCACGCCCCCGCCGATCAGCATCCACGGGTACCTGCCGGTCGCCTCTGGGGGCGGGGAGGCCCGGTACAGGTCCAGGTGTGCATCGGGGACGCGGCCGGCGAGCCGCTTGAGTTCGGCGGTGTCGAGGAGCCCGTAGCCGACAAACACGGTGCTGATTTGCTTCCAAATCTCCTCGTTGAGGCCGGTGGCGGTCTGCAAGATGCAGGCGAAACCAATCCCGAACTTGCGCACTTCCCTGTGCATGCGGGCCAGCAGCTGCGACAGCTCGACTCGTGCAGCAGACGAGGACTTCGGATCGGGCTGGCCGGCCCAACGGTGCGCTTCGTCGATGTCCACTGCGACATTCAATGTGCGGCCGCGCGAATACTCCTGCTGCCCGACGAGCTCAAGGGTGGTCAACAGTTGCTTCATGATGCGGGCCTTGACGTCCGGGTCGTCCAGCAGGCGTGCGGCAGCGGCGATGTCGGGGTCGACATCCCCCTCGCCGTGGAGGCCATCGAAGTGCGTCATGTCGGCACTCAGGTCGAGCACCAGCCAAGGGGCCGGGCCATCTCCGGAGGGAGCGATGACCTCGCGGATGAGCGACCAGGCGTCCCGACGACGGTCGACCCCGTCGAGTTCCTCCAAGCGGGCGCCGGCGTCGAGCTTGGCGCGGCCGGTTGGTGAGACGGGCGACCACAGCGAGTGCAGCGCCATGAAGGGCGCGAGCAGTCTGTCGAAGGTGGCCTCGCCGCCCTCGTCCAGAGCGCCCGGTGGCAGCCGGTCGAGGATGGCCGGGTCGATCGGTTCGCCGTCCGCCCCATGCCTGGGGAGCCGGATCGTGCGCTGGACGCGCTCCTGCTGGTCACGTCCGGCGTAGATGGTGCCGGTGGGAAGAACGTCGTGGAGCAGAGTCAACAGGTAGCGCATGAGCGTGCGGGGGTCAGCCTCGGTCCAGTCGGCGGTGCCGCAGTCCCGTGTCATCGCCCGCTGGTCGCGGAGCGCGGCTTCCATGGTGCGGCGGGCGGAGGCTACGTTCTCGTCTGCGCCGGCACCAAAGGCCAGGTTGCGAAACCAGCCGGCCTCGTCGAGCAGTGTCAGGAACAGCGGCGCGTCCTTACGCAGGCGCAGGGACTGCGACAAGCGGGCGACGTTGACGGTTCTGCCGCACGCCGCAGCGAGTCCCTGCAGGGAAAACGGTAAGCCGACCTCCGAGCTCCACTGACCCTGCGGGTCCACAATGAGGTGCCCCTTGGTGGGCCAGCGCAGGTCGTTGGCCAGGGCGTACGCGTGCCAGGTGCTCTTGCCCGAGCCAGTACTCCCGAGAGTGGCGGAGTGGAAACTCCCGCGGGGGCCCGAGAAGTCCCGCAGGGTGTACGGCACTTGCACAGACGATCCTCGAAGGGTGCCGATGAACGCCGGCCGTTCCGCCTCGGCCATCAACTCGTTGGCGGTGGACTGGTCGAGCTCACGCACCACGGTGCCCGTATGCGGTGAGTTAGACAGGGTCGACGAATGTCGCCGCCACGTGCCGCGGTCCTCGTCGGTCTCCCGGAACACCGCCTCCACCTTCACCGACACCGACCGCGTATCGGAGGCACTGGCGGCGGTGGTCTTGCCAGCAGCGATGTGGGTGCCAAGCCGGCCGCTGGGAGCCATCTCCGGGTTGACGGTCTGAATAGCCGTCACGGTCCCGAGAGCCAGCTCGGTCGAACCATCGTTGTAGTCGTTGCGAAACAGCAGCATCTTGCCCAGAAGAGGCACTCCGAACGCGGGCTTGAGCAGGTTCAGTACCGCAGACGAACAGTCAGACGGCGAGCCGATCACGGCGATGGGTTCTGGTGCTGTCACTTCGTCCTCCTGGGCGTGAGCGGTTCGGCGGCCACACTATCGGCGCCCCCTGACGGTGCATGGCCCGCAGATTGAAGGGGTGCTACCTCGGCAAACGGGGCGGTTCTGCACCGGGAAACGGCACGTCAGTGGGTGTAGGGTGGAAATAATCGGAGGATCGAATTGGAAGGAGCGTCGGGGCGAAACTGGTCCCGTCAACACAGAAGATGGCACCAACACAACGGACCAAGTTCGCCGCGGTAGCCGCGCTCGCGGTCGGCAGTGTCGCCGCCGCTGCAGGTACCGCGAACGCCGCTCAGGGTGGCCTGGCCACCGAAAACGCCGGCGGATCGCCCGCGCCCACCAAGGTGAGCCAGACCAAGACCCCTTCATCCCTCACCAAGTCGGCCCCCAGCAGCGGCGGACAGGGGGGCGTCACCACAGAGACGAAGAAGGCCCCGACGGGGTCACCGGCCCCGGCCACCACCTCGGCCACCGTCCAGAAGTCAGCGCCCAGCGGCGGCGGCCAGGGCGGCATCGCCACGGAGGCTCCGGCCCCGACGATCGCGCAGGCCGAAGCTGAGCAGGAACAGCCGAAGCCCGCAGCGCCGGCGCCGGCGGCCCAGTCTGCCCCGTCTGCCGCTTCCGCCCCGTCGACGTCCACGCAGTCTGCTCCCGCGCGGGCGCAGACCGCGGCGTACACCGAGACGTACACCGACACGTCGAAGGTCACCGCCACGCCCGCCACGCCCGCCACGCCCGCCACCACCACGGCGCAGGTGGCGCCCGTCGCCTACACCGAAACCACGACGGCCACCGGCCAGACCGACAACGCACCGTCCACCGGGCAAGGCGGCCTGGTCACCGAGGCGCCCGCCGAGGACTCCGCCTTAGTCGAGGGCAAGCAGCCCGCAGACACGGCGCCCGCGGACTACACCGAGCGTGTCGAGACAGCGAGCCAGACACCCACCTCGGGCAGCTTCACCCCAGCCAGCCCGGCAGAGCCCAACGGCGCCGTCTCGACATACACCGAGACCCGCCAGGGCGAGACCGCGGCAGTTACCGGCGGTGAGGTCGGCGTCGTCGGCCCCGACGTGGCGACTGGGACCGCTGTGGAGGTCAATGACACCACCTCCTACGTCAGCAACACGACCGTCGGCGGCGGGGAGCAGGCCACGGCTGCACAGACGTGGGACGTCTCCAACGGCAACTACAACGCCACGTGGGCCACCACCGGCGGAGTGTCCGGCACCGGCGGTTTCTCTGCGACTAACGAGCAGACCGCGCCGAACGTCGGAACGACCACCGTTGACGGACAGTGGGCCTCCGCTGACGGCGCGAGTTCGGTTTCTGTGTCCGGCGGGGCCACCCTCGAGAACTACGGCGTGCACGGCGCCCAGGGTTCGGTGGAGATCACCACGCCCATCGGGGACTTCGCGTTCGTCTTCTGACCTGACAGGCATCAGGCAGCGGCCCCCAGCTTCGGCTGGGGGCCGCTTTCGCTGTCCACGGACCACTGGACCGTCACGACCCCAGCTCTACTCTGTGCGGCAGAACCTCCCGGCAGGTTGCGCGAGACGCGACGACCGGATGATGCGAAAGGAGGCCGACCGCCTCAGAGGGGCAGTCGATACGACTCATGGCAGACGACCGCACACCTCCGCTGGACGACGACGAAGACGACTGGGACTCGGAATGGGAGGACGACGACGTCGACACCCCGACCCCTGGCCCGGTTTCTGCGTCGACGCCTGCGGCCGCCCCCAGCCGGGCCACTCCTGCGCCTCCGACTGCCCCTGCCTACGACGACTCCCTGGCTGATGACGACGACGATGTCCTGTTGCCGCCCAGCCCGTCAGAGGTCATTCATGAGCGCAACCAGCAGCGTCAGCCCGCTCGAGCACCCCGCGTGCGCCCTGCAGGTGTAGCCGCCCCCGCGGCCAGAGAGAAGCCCGCACCCGACAGTGACGACGACGTTCAGGACCCCAAGCCGGCCAGCAACCGCAATAGCCGTGGGTGCGTGCTCGCGCTCATCCTCGGCATCAGCGTCTTCGTTGTGGCCGTCGCGATGATCATGCTGGCCTTCGGAGGGTTCGGTTCCCTCCTCGGAGGGTCGGGAGATGACCCCGCCGATCCGCTGCCCGGTGTCCCGATGTCTAGCAGCGCCCCCACCAGCGCCCAGCCCGAGAACGACGACCCGGCCACTGTCGCCCAGGTCGTCGAGGAGGAGTGCGTGCCCTCCGGAGATGAGGAGGTCACGGTCGGCAACGGGCGGGGAGACCAGAAGACCGGTGAAGGCGTCATCCTCGCGTTCGACTACGCCTACTACGTCGAACGGTCTGGTCGCGCGGCCCGAGGGTTCATGTCCGACACAATCAAGGAGACCACCGCGGACACCCTCCAGGGGGCCATCGACAAGCTGCCGCAGGGTGCAGCGCACTGCCTGACCATCACCCCAGACCGACCCAACGTCTACAAGGTCAAGCTCGCCGAGTACGTGCCGGACGGCGACGAGGTGATCAAGTCCGTGTACGACCAGGAGATCACCGTAGACAAGGTTGACGACCGGTTCGTCATCGTCGGCGTGGTGAACGGCTGACCAGCCACATCCGGTCACCGAAGTGCCCGCCACCCCAGTCGGGGCGGCGGGCACTTCCCCTTTTCAGGTCCGGTAGTGCCGCACCGCCGACGGGTGTTCCGTAGCGAGACGATCTGTCGCTGCCGACACCAGCTCGGCCAGCAGGCCCTGCACTTCCGATTTGGCGTAGGCATCCACCCAGTACTGCTCGATCGGTTCGAGGACGCGCGTCCCCGCAACACCGGTGCTCGCCTGCGTGGCCCTGCGCCCTGCCAGCTCGCGTTCATCGCCGCCGGCATAGGTGAACTCGACTTTGATCGCCCGGCCGGGCAACCCGTCCGCGGGCGAGCAGTACAGCACTCGAGGCTGGACCCAGGACCGCCACTGGCCCAGCAGGGTGTCGATTCGGTGCGCCCACTGAGCGGCCCGACTGTCCCCTCGCCGTGACGGGGATGCCTCCACTCGCAGCGCCTCAACCCCGTGGCGAGCAGCAAGGAACTGCCCCGGCGGCACAACGAGACCTGCGACCGTGCGGTCACGCTGCCGGGCCACCCAGTTCCGAGTCGTGTGCGACAACCCATCGTCCCCGGCCCACGCTTCGCAGTACGACGTGGCGGTGTCCTGCTTCGGCAGGGCAGACAGGCCACCCTGGAGCGCGAAGTGGACGTAGTCCTCGACGATCCCTGCGCCGTCGACGGCGTCGAGCACGTCGCACAGTTGGGCACTGGTAGCGGGGTCTGGGATCGCTAGAGCGGCCGACAGTGACATCAGGGGTGTGACGAGCCCCCCGTCCATCCACGCTTCCCCGACCTCGTCGCACACCTGGCGGGCCATCGACATCTCGCACAGGGCCATCACCGCGGACTTGAGGAGGTCTGTCGAGGAGCTCACGGGCGCCACGGCAGTCTTGCGGCGGACTGCGTCGCGGCGGCTGCTGGTTGCCACCGCGGCAATCCAGACCAGGGTGTCCGTCTGCTCAGAGGCCACAGCGCCGTCTACGCACACCAGTTCCGGCCCGTCGCCGGCGTCTGGGATCTCGAGGAGTTCACCCGCCGACGCCAGGTGCTGCGCGAGGTCCTTGCATGCAGAGGACGCATCCCCGGCCCCGAGCAGCGGTAGCGCTGCGTCGATGGTGGCCCAGACATCGGTGTCGGGATCGCTCATAGCTTCACCTCCAGGTGTGTGCTCGACGCACTCTAAACGCCCGGCGTGATGGTGCATCCCGCCCGAGTCTCCAGGCCCGGAAAAGCGCACGTACGCACGCATTTCAGGCCCGTAACTGTCATGGCCTTCTGCTAGCCTTGGCCCCAATCGGAGATCGCATAGGGACTGCTCTTGAACACCACGGAACGACCTGCATTGGCGGGGTCGTTCAGCGGCGAGAGCTAGACCGCCAGGTGAAGGAGTACGCGCATGGACCCCAGCCCAAGCCGGACGCGGCGGCGAGGTGAACAGCGCTGGCGGCGTGCCCTACAAGGGGCGCTGGCCGTCGGTGTGAGCTCGTCGATGTTTCTAGCTCACGCACCCACCGTCTCTGCACAGGATCTCGCTGTCCCGGATCTCGCTGAAACCCTCAAGGCGCTGCAAGGCGAGCCACTGCCAACCGTCCCCGGACAGCCCGCCCTGCCGAACATGCCCGGGCTGGGAGAAGCCGGCGGCGCCGAGCAACTCGCTAGCGGACTGCGTGCCGCCGCGGACCCGTTCGTGCCCGAGGGCGGTTTCCGGCAGCAGCAGACGCAGGCCCCGCTCGACGGGGTGGAGGGGTCCACGAACCCGCCGTGCGCCCAGAACGTCTTCGTCGGCGTGCCCGGCACGTTCGAGATCAACCGGGACGACGACCCGTCGGTGCCGGTCGGTTTGCTCGGCAACTTCGTCAAGCCGCTGCAGGCCGGGCTCGGCTCCGCATTGTCGGCGACCTTCATCAACTACGACGCCGACTCCGGGGTCAACGGCACCAGCTACAAGCGCTCCACCGACAGTGGCACCAAGAAGACCCTCGCCACGATCATCGACGTAGCGCAGCGCTGCAAAGATTCCCAGATTTTCCTGGCCGGGTTCTCGCAGGGCGCCGAGATCGCCGGCGATGCCGCCATGCAGATCGGCCAAAACCAGACCCCGGTCGACCCCGGCCGTATCGGCGGAGTCGTCCTGTTCGCGGACCCGCGACGCGACGAGAACGCCAACCTCATCGTCGGTACGCGGCAGCAGCAGCCGCTCCTGCCGGAGATCCTGACCGGCGCCATCGACCAAGTGCTCAAGGACCCGAGCCTGGCGCAGCTGCGCGGCGCAGCGAAGCCGCTCAATGACCTGTCTCGCTCCCTCGGCGGCGGGGACCTCTTCCCCGGCATGTCCGGGCCCTCGAATACCGACACCCAGCCCACGCGGGCCACTGCCGGCGGCGATGGCCGCGTTCACGACAGCGGAGCCGCCCAGTCGGCTCCCGGTGGCCTGCCCGGCGCTGGAGGCATCGCGGACGCCCCCGCAGGCGGCGGCGCAGTCCAAGACAGCGGCAATGCTGGCGGGATCAAGGCCCCCGCCGGCGGCGGCGCAGTCCGGGATTCCGCCCCTGCCGGTGGCCTGCCCGCCGCAGACACCTCGAACGGCGGCGCTGGCGGGCTGCCTGTCGCCGGCGCCTCAGCAACAACTGACGGCACGATCACCAACGGCCTGTACGTCCGCCCGGACGGGGAGAGCGCTTTCCGCGCCTACACCGCCGAGAGCCGCCCCGAGATAACGGTGAAGACGGTCCAGAACGAGACGGAGGAATCCTCCGACGACAGCTCCGCGGCCGAGTCCTACATGACCGGCGCCTGCGGATCCATGACCTGGGATCAGTGCAAGAACACCCCACCCGAAGAGGATGCCGACACCAGCGACGGCAACCCGTACGAAGCGGACCTGCGGGCGGCAGTCGAATCCGCAGACGGCGCCTCGCTCGAGGAGAAGGTCGCCGAGGTGTGCGGCGTGCGCCTGTCCGCCGAGGTGTGCGGCGGCTCGCAGATCCCCGCAGATGCAGCCACCTCCAAGGACGACCGCCCGGATGACGCGAAGGGGCTCGTAGTTCTGCCTCTCGACATCACGGAGGGCTGCGACGAAAGCCCCTCCCCGAACCGCTGCCAGGGTGGTGTCACCCGCATCCCCGATGCCCCCGCCGACACCTTCCCGACCGACGACGGTGTCAACGCCTACTGGGAGACCCCGGCACTGTCTAACCGGACGAGCGAACTGCAGGGCTACTGGCACGCACTGCAGAGCCAGTCCGTCACTCGCGCCGACCTCGCAGGCGGCGCCGAAAAGGTCCGCGTCGCCGATGGGGTGAGCACCGTGGTCAACCCGCAGGACGGGCAGTCACGAGACCTGGCCCTGACCAACGAAGCTGGACAGAACTTCCTGGCTACCGGAGCTGAGGGCGAGCAAGTGACGACCGCCGACCTGCCGGGCCTGCTGGAGGAAGGGTGGGTGCTTGGACGCTCCACTGCCGACGAGCACGCTCTGCCCGCGGTGATCGACACCCTGTACCGGTTCGGCGGCTGTGGCGAGTTGACCCTCAACGAGTGCTACACGACTTACCAGGCCGGCTCGGGGGATCCCGAGTCGACGATCCCGACGGGCCAGGTCGCGGCCCGCGCGGTCCACCAGAGCCAGTCCTCCCCGGAGGGCGACATTCCGGTCCACTACACGGAGACGTGCCTGGCGAAGACGCTCGAGGATTGCCTGTCGCAGCGTGCGGCGGCCGATGTCGCCTCCCTGCCGACGGTCAACGCCGATCCGGGCGTGCCAGAAGCGGCTGGGCCGGCGAACACCACCACTGCCACGTCGATCCAGGCCAGCACCTCCACCACTGACCAGGCCCAGTCTGACGAGACGGACACCACTGCGCAGGAGTCGGACATCGCCAGCGCAGAGAGCGCAACGAGCACCCCGGGTTCGGCCGGCACCGCGGGAGACGCCCCGGATTCTGAAGCGTCAGAGCAGCAAGCTGCTGGCGAACTGGTCACTAGCTCGGCGGCCGCCGCGGCGGGCGAAGAAGCACCGACCACGACCCGCGGTCAGGCCGGGCAGGACGCGGTCACACCGACGCCCTCCCCCACCGCCACTGGCGAAGCGGAACCGAAGACGAACGGAGACGACCAGCCCGCCACCGGGGGCACGAAGTTGGCTCAGGTGGAGAAGCTGACGCTCGGCGCAGTCGCCGGCGGGGGCCTGTCAGGTCCCCGCGATGCGGACTTCGGAGACCTCACCGGCCGAGTGGTGTCGCCGTGCGTTCCCGGAGACGTGGTCTGCTCACTGCCGGAGAACTCGGAGCTTGCGCGGTCCCTGGTGACGCTGGGCAAGAACGTCTCGCTCAACATCGAGGAGATCGCCAACGCTGAGGGACCGACCCGGATGGGTGGCATGCTCGCGGTGCAGGCGGTCGACATGATCCTCGACATCACGGGGATGCCCCGGTTGAAGCTGTCCCCGGAGACGATCACAGCACTGATCAACCTGGTGGCCGGTGCGACGATGATCCACATGGGCAACCAGGCCGGGGCGATGCTGATCGCCTCCACGATCGAGCAGCTGCCCACCGCCATCCCGGAGGTGATCGCGCAGCTGCAGGATCTGCCGGCCATCATCGAGCAACTGCCCAAGGCCGGGGAGAACGCGGCGAAGAACCTGGGCCTGGTCAACAACCGGGTCGGGGATGCCTTCGCGACAGCCGGGCTGGGCAACCCGACCGCGATCGAGAACCTGCCGGCCATGCTGCCGGGGCTGGTGCAGAGTCTCATCACGGACAACACCGGCCTGCTCGAGATCGCGACGAACCCGATGTACTACACCTCGGGCGAGAAGCACGCCGCGTTCGACAGCCTCAAGGTTGCCGGTGACGCGGACGCGATGGACTGGTCATCACGGTGGCTGACCGTGCTCGGCAAGGAACTCGCCAAGGCTTAGTGGCCAGCAAGCGCACGGCGAAAGGGGCGGGACCGTGATGGTCCCGCCCCTTTCGTTGATGTCCGTGTCATGCAGTGGGCGAAGCTAGCTGGCCTGCCGGTGCTTGACGACATCGAGCACGTTCGGACGTAGGAACTCAGGAACGGTCTCTGTGTCTGCTGGTGCAGCAGGCAGGTAGTACAGGGTGGCTTCCCGGTCCCCGTCCCGGTCACGGACCGCCGCACGTCCCCAGTGCATGCGCTCTTTAACTCCCGCGGGGGTCCCGGCGGGCCCGAACAGCATGTGCAAGTTGTACTCGTCCAGGGATCCGATTCCGACTCGCAGACCGTCCATGCCGTGAAGGACGGGACCCAGGATCTTGCGGTCGAGCACCTGCGCGGACCAGATCAAACTGATCCCGGCGTCCCCGCCGAACTTCACGATGCCCTCGAGGTAGGTCCGAGTCTCTGTGGCGACTTCTTCCCACTGGGGGTCG
>Ga0194138_10001186_pt1 | contig 12536 bp, 10 predicted proteins | sample TARM_MetaG_T2_14_FD_134022 | JGI IMG/M metagenome (GOLD analysis project Ga0194138, IMG submission 134022) | Freshwater microbial communities from Pennsylvania, USA, analyzing microbe dynamics in response to fracking - TARM_MetaG_T2_14 (version 2) | ecosystem: Environmental > Aquatic >...
CCTCTACGCCTCCAAGATCTGCTCCTACGCGCAGGGCTTCCAGCTGATGGCCTACGCCCAGGAGGAATACGGCTGGAAGCTCAACTTCGGCGAGATCGCCCAGATCTTCCGCGGCGGCTGCATCATCCGCGCGAAATTCCTGCAAAAGATCACCGAAGCCTACGAGCGCGATCCCGATCTGGCCAACTTGCTCCTCGACCCTTACTTCAGCGAGGCCATCCACAAGGCGCAGGCCAGCTGGCGCAAGGTCGTGGCGCTCGCCGCCGGGCACGGCGTCTCCATCCCCACCTTCAGCTCCGCGCTGTCCTACTTCGACGGCTACCGCAGCTCGCGCCTCCCGCAGAACCTCCTGCAAGCCCAGCGCGACTACTTCGGCGCCCACACCTACGAGCGCACCGACCAGCCGCGCGGCAAGTTCTACCACATCGACTGGCCGAAGGCCGACCGACCGCAGCTGGAAATGTAACTGGGCGGGATCCGGGATACAAACTACGCGATCGAATCTTCCAAAAGTTATTATAGACGCGGAACGCTTTGTGCCTCAAAGCCGTGTTCGATTATTTGTCATCGGATCAAGACAAAACAGCCATACAAAGGATAAGCAAAGCACCGAAGAACCAATAGAGAGAGTTTCTTAAGCGCTTCATTTGGTATGCGGTCGTCTACGCCACCGATTTGCCGAAATAGGCGAGCAGCCACATCTCTTTCCAGAGACGGTAGCAGCCATCGGAAGTGAGTTTCCCCTCCTCTTCCTGTCGGGGGCGGGGGACGAGGAAACCGGTCTCGGTGTTGAGGCGTTCGAGGATGCGCTGCTGCTCGTTGATCTCTTCGAGGGCGTCGTCCTCAACGGCGACGGGCTCGGCCCTGGACTCGAGCAGGCGCTTGCGGTGCAGGAGGAGGAGGCGCTGCAAGGAGCCGGTCAGCGGGCGGCGGCAGATGTTCCAACTGGCGGGGTAGTAGCCGCCGTAGGGCAGGAAGAGGTTGTCCGTGATGATGCGCTCGCCCGCCTTGGTGTGCGTGCTCACCGTGTAGCAGGCGGTGGCGCCGCCTTTGCGCTTCGGGAGGAAGAGTATTTGGATGCGGGTCAGGCCGTCGGCGCTTTCGTAAACGGAGGCGCGGAGGCAAGCGCCCTCGAAGAGTTCCGCCTTCAGCGGGCTGAGGCGGCGGTAGTTTTCCGTGCGCAGCCAATCTTTGAGCGCGATGAACTTGGCGTCGGCCGGCCACTCGTCGCCGTCTTCGTTGACGTAAAATTGCGGGAAGAGGGGCAGCTCGCTGCGGCTGAGGGCTTTGATCGCGATCCAGTTGTAGCCGGTCTCGAGGACGAACCAGAGCGCGAGTCCGGAAACGAAATGGACCCAGTCGGGACGGAAGGAGAACTCGAAGACCTTGAGGAAGTAGGCGAAAAGCGCCGCGAAAAGAAACCAACGCAACCAACGCCCGAGCAACACGAACGCGGGGACACCGAAGCGACCGCCGAAGAGCGGCAGCAGCACCGTCAACACGGCGGCCGCGAAGAGCAGGTATTGGACTGAGGTGGTGTCGAACATTGGAAAACGTGGCGTGCCCGCTTGCGGGCGCCCGAACAGGCCTAGAGGCAACTAGAGGCAACACTGGCGTCCGCGAGCGGACACGCCACGATAGAATTCGTTTTTCAAACTTAGTTCAGCCGCAGCGGCATGATGACACAGATGAAGTTGTCCAGTGTCTTGAAGAGGCCGGGGCTGAGCTCGTCCTTGAACTCGAAGAAGACTTCGTCCTTGGTCAAGGCCTTGAGCGGCTCCATGAGGAACTGCGGGTTGAAAGCGACCTGCACCTCGGGACCGTCGTAGGCGATGGCCATGGACTCGTGGGACTCGCCGTATTCGGTCGAGGCGCCGGAGATTTCGAGCAGGTTCTTGCTCATCTTGAGTTTGACGGAGTTGCTCTTGTCGGAAGTCACGAGGGCGGCGCGGTGCACGCACTCGAGCATGAGTTCGCGCTCGATTTTGACGCGGTGCTCGGTCTCCTTCGGAATGACCTGGCGGTAGTTCGGATAGTTGCCCTCGACGATTTTGGAGACGAGGTAGAGGTGGTCGACGAGGCCGGAATCGCCGACTTCGTCGATCGCGACCTCGAAGGCGGCCTGGCGGTCGTTGAAGGCGACTTTCACCTTCTCGCCCTTGCCCATGAGGCGCTCGAGCTCACTCACGGTCTTGGCGGGGAGGATGAGGCTGCCGGCGTTGTCGTCGCTCACTTCGAGCTCCAAGGCGGTCAGGCCGAGGCGGCGACCGTCGGTGGCCACGAGGGTGAGCTTTTCGTCGGCGAAATTGAAATACACGCCGTTGAGGATGTAGCGGTTCTCGTCGGTCGATTGGGCGTAGGACACGCTCTTGAGCATGTTGACGATCTCGTCCTGGCTGAGCTCGAAGACTTTGCGGTTCTCGAAGCTGGGCAGCGGGGGGAACTCCTCGGCGCTGATCCCCATGATTTTGAAGAGCGAGCCGCCGGAGGTGATCTTGGCTTGGTGGCTGTCGCTGGTTTCGACAAAGACCTCGTCGACCGGGAGCTCGCGGACGATGGTGGCCAGTTTGCGGACCGGGAGGGTGAGGCTGCCGCGCTCCGAGACGTCCGCCTTGATGCGGCAGCGGATGCCGAGGTCGAGGTTCGTCGTCGTCAGCGAGATGTGCCCCTCCTCGGCTTCGATCAGCACATTGCTGAGGATGGGCATGGTCGAACGGGTCGCCACGACGTTGAGGACTTGTTGGAGACCGTTGCTAAAGTGATCCTTGTTGATCTTGAACTTCATGGTGGAGAATTTGTCGTGTTTTCGGACTTACTGGCAATGCTTATATAAGAGTTCTTTTTATATATTTAAATCTCTCAGTAACAGTAAGGGGGTGTAATAGGGAGAAAAACTTATCAAGTGGTTGTCGGCAAGCCATTTGCGAGAGATTTTCTATGTAAATAAGAGCGTGGACGGATTGGGCGGACGGTGAACGATGTGGAAAAGTTTTTCCAGACACACAGACTATTCATACTTGTTCCCAAGTTATACACTGCCGTTTTCGGGCTGTGCTTCGAGCCGTTTTTTGGCACGGTAGAGCCGGTAGAGGTGTCGGATCGGGCCGTAGGCGATGTAGCTGATGAAAACCAGGGCGAAGGCCAACTCCTTGATCGTGAAGACCACGGCAAGACCGAAGACCAGGTAAATGAAAGTGCGGAACCGTGTGCTGGTCTGCCAGTCGATGTCTTTGAAGCTCGGGTAGGGGATGTTGCTCACCATCAGCCCGGCGATCGCCAGCATGAGCGGCGGCAGCAGGATGGCGAGGCCGCGGAGATCGAGGCTGTTCAGCACGAGCACGAGCGAGGCGATCATCCCGGCGGCTGCCGGCACGGGGAGCCCGAGGAAGTCCTTCGTCCCCTTCAGCCGCTCGGCGAGGGGGAGCATCGGGTGGGTGAGCACGTTGAAACGCGCGAGCCGGACACCCGCGCAGAGCAGGTAAACGAAGGCGATGAGCCAGCCGATCTGGAGGAAAAAGGGGTATTTCTCCGTCGGCTGCAGGATGAGGAAGATCATCATGAGCGACGGTGCCACCCCGAAGGAGACGACGTCGGCGATCGAGTCGAACTCCTTGCCGAAAAGCGACTCGCGCCCGCCGAGGCGGGCGACGCGGCCGTCGAGCGCGTCGCAGATGACCGAGAAAAGGATGAACCAGACCGCTTGGGTGAAGTAGCCGGTCACGATCTCCGGATCGGTGGCGTAGTTGGCCTGGATGCAGCGGAGGATGGCGAGGAAGCCGAAAAAGAGATTGCCCGCCGTCAGGCTGTTGGGGAGCAGGTAGATGCGGCTGGCCTCGCCGGAGTCGGCGTAATGGTGCCGGTTTCCTTCGGATTTTTCCTTGGTTTCTTCAGTCATTCGGGGTGGGGTCAGTCTTCGACGTCGTCCTTGTGGCGGAGCGATTCGAGATACTTCCAGAAAGAGTCGTGTTGCTCGACCATGAACTCTTCGGTGAAGGGCAGCTTGAAGCGGAAGATGAAATCCGTGAGCGTGTTTTTGTGCAGGATGTAGTGGGCGAAAAGGGCGTCGCCATCTTGCTCGAAATAAATGCGGAACTCGCCCGCGCGCACCCGGTAGTAGGTCTTGCCGCCGCGGTGGAAGCGCCCGAGCTCTTCGTTCGGGTTGTCCAGCTGTTCCTGTTTCAAGGTGCTGACCACTTCGACCAGCAGCATCTGCGAGCGCGTGTCCAGCTGGTTGAGCTCGTGCATACTTTGTTCGCTGAAATTGACTTGAAACATGGCGTCCGGATCGGGATTGGCTAACGCGAGAATTCAGTAATGTAATTGGCTTCGCCCACTGTGCAATCGCAGAATACGGTTCCCCTTACCCGACCGATGTATCCGTATTGACCCGCCATGTGATTTGGCCAAGCTGGCTTCCCATGGTTCAAATGACTGTGAAATACGAAGGCTCGCTCCGCTGCAAAGTGACCCACGAGCCTTCCGGCGGATCCTTCCAGACCGATGCGCCCGTCGACAACAACGGCAAGGGCGAGGCCGCTTCGCCGACCGATCTTTGCGCCGCCGCGCTCGGCTCCTGCATGGCCACGATCATCGGCATGCAGATGGAAAAGCTCGGCTACGACCTGACCGGGATGCGCGTCGAGGTGCAGAAGGAGATGTCCAGCTACAAACCGCGTCGCATCATCCGCCTGAGCACCGACATCTGGCTGCCCGCCAAGCTCGACGCCAAAGAAAAACGCACCGTCGAGCTCGCCGCCAAGGGCTGCCCCGTCCACCACAGCCTGAGCTCCGAGATCGACAAGCCGACCCGCTTCCACTGGCAATGAGCATCGCCACCGATCCCATCCGTCTGCTCTTCGACGCGGCGAACCACCTCCTCGTGCGGCGGGACTCTGAGGGGCGCTACGATCTCGCCGAGATCCCCGATGTCGGGCACCACTGGCATCCGTTGGCCGGGGGCGTCGCCTGCGCCGTCCTTCCCGAAAGGGACGCATCGTCGGGCGACTGGCGCACCCTCCACGAGCTGCGCCCGCTGGAGAAAACCCCCCGGCTGGCCGAGGCGCTGGCCGCGATCGACCCCCAACTCCACCGCATCCCCTACCTCGACATGGGGGAGAACGAATACATCTACCGCTTCCGCACCGCCAAGGAGCGCAACCGCGCCATTTACATCGACGGCCAGTCCGAAGCCCTCTACCAGAGCGCCCTTTGCCAGGCGATCAAAGAAGCCCGCCGCACCAAGGAGAAATCCTCCGGCGAGCCCGCCGTGCTCGATTTCGGCGCGGTCAGCTACGTCATCCCCAGCCATTTCGGCTTCTGCCTCGGCGTGCAAAACGCCATCGAGCGCGCCTACGAGACCGTCGCCACCCACCCGGACCGCCGCGTCTTCATGCTCAGCGAGCTCATCCACAACCCCTTCGTCAACCAAGACCTCCTCGCCCGCGGTCTCCGCTACCTGCAGACGGACAAAGGCCTGCCCCTCCGCGGCGACGGCGCCATCGCCGGCAGCAAGGACGACCCCGACGCCCTCTGGAACCAGCTCACGAAGGCGGACATCGTCATCATCCCCGCCTTCGGCGCGACCAACGAAGACAAGGCCCGCCTCATCCGCCGCGGCATCGCCCTCCGTGCGAACGACGCCACCTGCATGCTCGTGGAAAAAGTCTGGAAAGCGGCCCGCCGCTACGCAGAGGAGGGCTTCACCGTGCTCATCCACGGCAAGTCCGAACACGAGGAGACCAAGGCCACCTTCTCCAACGCCTCCGGCCACGGCCCCGCCCTCATGCTCCGCAACATCGAGCACGCCCGCCGCCTCGCCGAAGTCATCCGGGCCGCCCCCGCCGGAAAAGCCGCCCTTTTCGAGGACGCCTTCGCCGGACTCTACTCCGAGGGATTCGACCCCACCCGCGACCTGGAAAAAATCGCCGTCGTCAACCAGACCACCCTCCTGCGCAACGAGACCCTCAACATCATCGACTACCTGCGCGACGTCATCGCCGCGAAATACGGCGAGGCCCGAGTGGCCGACCACCTCTGGTCGAAGGGCAAAGGCGACACCCTCTGCTACGCCACCCAGGTCAACCAGGACGCCCTCCAAAAAGCCGTCGAGCAGCCCATCGACGCCGCCCTCGTCGTCGGCGGCAAGAACAGCTCCAACACCTTCCAGCTCTACCGCGTCTGCGCCGGGCGCTTCGGCGGGAGCGCCCACTACATCCAGTCCGAAGCCAACCTGCTCTCCCTCGAACGCGTCCGCCACTACATTTTCCCCGATCGCCTGACCGCCGCCCCCGCCAGCGTCGAGGAAGAGCGGCCACTTTTTCAAAAGCCAGCCGACAAGCCCCGCATCCTCCTCACCGGCGGCGCCTCCTGCCCCGACGGCATCATCCAGCAAGTCATCCGCCGTATCAACGGCTTCTTCCCGCCCGACGCCATCCGCCCCGTGGAGGCGATACTGGCTGATTTCCGGTAGTCGGGTTGGCTTGCCGCCCGACCGCAGCGGCCATCCATCTCTCACCACAATTGGCGGCTCAACCGTCGCGCGATCGGCGGGCATGCCGGAGGTTTCGTCTATTCATGGGAGGGCCGCCGTCCCCAGCCGTCCTCCGAAACAGCGAACGCCGGTTGCGGACAACCGCCCTCCCTCAATTTCCATCCCCCACTTGAAGAATCCATCGAGCTGAATTAGCCTACTTATAGTGTTAATCGGACTCACAGACATGCAGGGTGGTGCCGCGCCGGGGATCTATTACGACCTCGGCGTCGTCGTGACGCACAAACTCTACGGCTACCGCGGCGTCGTCGCCGCGGTCGATCCCCGCTGCATGGCGGGCGACACCTGGTACCATTCCAACAAAACCCAGCCCCCGCGCGAGCAGCCCTGGTATCACGTCCTCGTCCACGACAGCGGCGGCCTCAGCACCTACGTCGCCCAGTCCAACCTCGAAGAAGACCCCAGCGGCCTGCCCATCGACCACCCACGCCTCCGCTGCTACTTCGCCGGTTTCAAAGACGGACGCTACCAGCTCAAGGAAAGCTCCGGCTCCGGCGGCATTTGACCGCCCTCCCCTGAAACCGCAAAATTACATTTCAAGACTTGAACAAAACCTTGCCCGCCCCCACACATCAGGCATGGCCACCAAGCACGAAGCCTTCCTCTCCACCACCCTGGAAGAAAACGGGATGGGCGAAGTCATTGTCCTGCGCAAGAAATCCCCCCTCAAAGTCGAGGTAGGCGTCTTCCTCATCGACGCCTACTGCCTCGGTCTGCGCGACGCATTCTACTACGAAGGCACCGAAGCCGAGATCGAAGAGAAGCTCGCGACCAACCCGAATCCCTTGGATGCGCGTCCGCCCGCCTACGCCCGGAAATTCGTCGAAGAAGCCATCGCCTACGCCAAGCGCCTGGGATTCGCCCCCCACAAGGACTATAAAAAAGCCGCCCGCGTCCTCGGCGGCCTCAAAGCCGCCGATACGCTCGAAGACTTCGCCTTCGGCAAGGACGGCAAGCCCTTCTACATCCAGTCCCGCTACCATTCCGAGGGCGACGCCCGCCGCATCGTCGGCAAACTCGCACGTGCCTGCGGGGAGGACGGCTTCGACTACCTGCTCAAAATCGGCGGTGAGGACGAGTTCGACGATGGCTTCGAAGAACGCATCCTCGCGATCGAGGCGTGCCTCGGCGACGACCACACCCCACACGATCAAGCGTGGGACGGCCCGAGCGAGGCAGCCAGGCGCGCTTTCCGAGCATTGGCCGCCCGTGACGAATTCGGCGAAGATCCCCTTTTCCACGACCCCGACTGGATCGAGTCCAACGGTCAAACTGTATTCGACGCCCTCCTCGAGGTGGTCGATGTGTTCATCCAGTCCGCGCCTCCCGATTTCGAGGGAGACCCTGAGCACGTGCGCCAAGTGTTTATCAGTTTTTTCATGATGCTCATGAACCTCCACGGCGAGGATGAAGAGTCTGCGGACGAACACTTCGCCAAGCTTCGAGACAACGCTGCTTTTCCTCCCGAGTTGGCCGAACAACTCCGCGCCGTGCGGCAGTCCGATGAAGGAGAGGCGATACTCGATCAATTGGTGCATCCGAGCCCCGGGGTCACCATCCGCCCGGTCAGCTTGGAAATCATCGACCAAACCACTGGACACTGTATTTTTGTCTGCCACGAGGAATATGACCCAGACCAGTCCTGACCCGCTCATCGGATGAAATTTTTAAGTTCGTAGCGAACTCTCACAACCAGGGTCGACGAACAAAACAAGGAAAACATGTATGGCGGTTCTATTCCGCTCGTCGCCGAAGGTGTGCAAGAGTTTCCAGGATCCTGTCCAACACGGCGGCGAGCTCTCTTGCGATGTCCGTGGCGAGGAAACGAAGGATGAAATACCCATGACGCTGCAAAAGCGCGTCTTTCCGCCGGTCGCTCCGCCATGCGTCTTCGTCCTGCAAATGCTGCGCCCCGTCCAGTTCGACGACCAGCTTGAGCGGCTCGCAGAGGAAATCGACCTCCATTCCGCCGCGCTGATTGAAGGGGATGGGCAGCTCCACGTTCAGGCGGAATTTCCCCCGCGTCCCGTCGAGCGATTCCAGCCGTTTGAAGAAGAACGCCTCCGAAGCGCTGCGGGCGCGGCTCGCATCACCTGGCGGACAGGCGGCATGGACGAATAAGTCGGCCAGAGGCTCGTCCACACCGTCCAAAATCAGCCGTTTCACGCTGCCGGAGTAGTCCTTCTTCCACGCCGGGTCGATCGGCAGCGGGACGGTTTGCGGCCATCCGGGCAGAGCGCTGGCCGGCAAGAGGATCGAATAACCGACCGCTTCATAACCTGCGCAACGCTTGTCGAACATCCGTTCCAGCATGGGTTCGTCCAGATCCGCGTAATCGTAGATCCGCACCACCCGCTTGCCCTCGTGCAGGCGGTGCAGCCGCCCCGCGTATTGCGCCACCGTGCCCCGCCAGGAGACGGGCATGGTCACGAACAAGGTGTCCAGCCGCGAATCGTCGAAGCCCTCGCCCACGAAACGTCCGGTCGCCAAAACGACCGCAGGCCGCCCTTCGGAGCGCCCGCCTGCGAGCTTCGACAGCGCTTCGGCCAGACGCCTCTTCCCCATCGCGCCCCGCAGGCAGACCACCGAGGCCTTCGCCGCCTCGAACAGTTCGCGAAGACAGTCCAAATGCTCCGTCCGCTCGGTCAGCACCAGGGGCGTGCGCCCATCGGCCACCGCCTGCACGGCATCGCCCACGATCATGCGGTTCCTGTCCCCGTCTTGCATCAGCGATCGGCAGAGCTGTTGGAACTCCATGCGGGCCTCGTCCTCCGGTTCATGCGCCGCGCGAAAGCCCGTCGGCCGGACGATCACCTGGTGCCGGAACGGCCTCGCTTTGGCCTGATCCCTGGCATCCACGCGGTGCCGGATCGACCCGCACTGCATGAAGATGATCGGGTGGTGCCCGTCCTTGCGCTCGATCGTGGCGGAAAGCCCCAGCACATACCTCGCCTTCGCCCGACCGACTGCCCGCTCGAAACTCTGCGCGGACAGATGGTGGCACTCGTCGATGATCAGATGCCCGTAGTCCGCGATCCGGTCGTCCACCACATCCTTGCGCACCATGCTCTGGATCAGCGCCACGTCGATCCGCCCGCGCAGCTTGCGACGGCCGCCCCCGAGCCGCCCGATGGACTTCTCCGGGAAATCGAGAAATTGGGAGAGGCGCTCGACCCACTGCACCATCAACTGCTGCCTGTGGACGAGGACGAGCGTGTTCACGCCCCGTTCGGCGATCATCCACGCCGCGAGCACGGTTTTCCCGAAAGCCGTGGTGGCGGCCAAGACGCCGTTCTCGTGCGGGAGCAAGGCCTTCGCCGCCGTGATCTGGTCGGGCCGTAAGTCGCCTTGGAAAGATACCCGTAGCGGTTCCCCCGATACGCGCAAATCTTTGATTTTGTAGCGCACTTGATGCTTTCGCAGGAGCGCTTTCAACGCATCCAAACAGCCGCGCGGGAGCGCGATGTGCTCCGGGTGTGCTTCCGCGCAGGCGATGATGCGGGGCCTGCCATAGGTCGGCAGACGCATGGCCTGCGCTTTGTAGAACTCCGGGTTCTGGAACGCCGCCAGTTGCAGGATCCGGTTGCGCAGCGCGGCCGGAAGTTCCGCCTTCGGAAGGTAGAGCTTGTCCGAAAAGACGATCTCCAGCCTTTTTATTAGGGACGGGTCTATAATAATGAGATTCTCAATTCGACGCCGCGAGGGTGTTGCCTTCCACGGAGTCAGGGCAAATTCGTCCGACGGCGGCATGCGGATCGGGACGACACGGTTCGTCCGTTCCGCATGGGTAACCATTTCAGAAATCCGGCCTTGGCCGATTCGTTGGATGCGGCCAAGGAAAGCCCATTGATCTTCGAGCGGGTTCAACGAATCATCCAGAAACGACGAATGCCCCGCATCCCGTGCCGCCTTCTGCAGAGGCAGCGCGATCAAATTGCCGAACCCGCCCCGGGGCAGGGTGTCCTGGTTCGGAAACATCCGGTCGTAGGAGCCGAGTCCGATCTCAGGGCGGGCGTCCATCGCCTCGGTCAGCAGATGCGCCCCGAGTCGCCGCACCTGCGCGGCGGCGATGGCCGGCTCGAAGAAAAACCAGAGGTGCGCCCCGTTGCCCGAACGGGAACGCTCCAACACGACCGGCAGTCCAAGGCCGCGCACCACATCGCCCAGCGCCCGGGCGTCCTCCTGCCAGCCCTCCCCGTCCAAGTCGATGGCGAGCAAGTGGCAGGATTCGTCCAGCAGCATCGGGTAAACGCCCATCACGAAGGGCTGGCCGCTCGAATCTTTGCCCGAGAGATGCCAACGGATGAAACGGTCGCTCACCGGGATCCAATCCTGGTGCGGGCAGTTCGAGCACTTGATCCGCGGCTTCCCGCAAACCCCGCGCACCCACTCGTTCGAGCAAGCGGGCGAGTAGCCCGCGCGTCCCGTCCTCCGGCTCTCGAAGCGCAGCGGATACACGTCCGTGCGCCCGCGGAACAACGAGCGGAAACAGGCGATCTTCGCCTCCGGCGGCGAGTGCCGGGTCAAATTTGAAAATCTTGAATGTGACGACGCGGAGGGCATGGATACGGATGTTCACCATATTAATCCGCCCAGACCCGCTCAATCCCAAAATCGAAGGGACTCGTCTATGTGAACGCCTGTCCGCGCACGTTCCTCAAGAACGTCAACGGCTCGGCATCCGAGCATACGATGGATTTCGGACGGACAGCTGTTTTCCGGCCGGATATCCGTGTCCATCGTTCGGCGTGGCTCCGGACAAATTCTGCGGAACCCAAAGCCGCCCCCTCGCTGAAATAGCGCACCCGGCAGCGCAGAAGCGCCGTGGTTGGCAGGCGGCCATCCTCTTTCTCCAGCACCTGGGCGGCACGTTCCCGTCCGATATTCGCCTTTTGCTCGACCGGCGCGCTTCCTTTGCCGAACAACATTTGGCGGTAACTTCGAAGCGCGTCCTCATTGGAAACAGCGTAAAGGCCCGCAGACACGAATTTCAAACTGCGGAGTGCAGATTTCCGCCCGGCCACCGCTTCCGCGTAGCCGCAGAAACGGTAATCCTTCGGATCTTCCACCAAGCCCGCCCGCACAGGATTCAGGTCGATATAGGCCGCCATGGTCTGTAGCGCGTTGCCCTTCCCCTCGACCAACACACTCTTAAAGCGATCCGACCAGAGAGGTCCGTAGCGTTCATACGTCTTGTTGAACCATGTGGAAAAGCGCTGCTTCAGCGTCTTCATAAACGCCGAGACATCACCCATGCGCGCCAGCAGCTTCTCACGAATGGCCGCCGCTTCCTCATCGTCCTTTTGCAAGGCGGCTTCCATCAACCGCGCAGTCGCAGTCTGGTAAATCGTGGGTTTCGGGTAGAGCACACGATAGCGCCGCATCAATTCACGGTCGGACACCTCGGCGGGCTCGGGAATTTTCACAAGCACATGGAAGTGATTGTCCATCAGGCAATAGGTGAGAACTTCAACACCCGAAAAGTCCGCAATTCGATGGATCATTTTCCGAAGAACCTCTTTTTCCCGGTTTTTAAAGAGAGAAGCGCCATTCACCGTCCGCGACATGCAGTGGTAGATCGCCGCTCCGTCAATTTTAAGGCGCTTGGTTCGCATGCCACAAATCTGCCACCAGACAAACTGAACGCAAGCATAATATAAGGGACGGGTCTATAATAATCGCCCGATCCAAGCATCGCGGTGACGCAGACGGCGAGCCGCCGAAGTGAAGGCCATCACTCCAAGCCAGCGCCCGTCAGCATCGAGTATCGAATAGAAAAGACGCTCACCCACGGGCGTAAACTCGCCCAGATAGTGATGTGCCGTCAGCAAGTCCATCGCTTTGGACAAACTCTCCGGGCTGGTTAAACGGAAGTTAGATCATTGATTTTTGATCTACTGGCTACATGGCGTAATCTGTGGCTTGAATCCGAGCAAATCAAAGACTTTTTCCTGAATTTGTGTCGGTTCGGTGAGCTTGAAGAAGG
>Ga0194138_10001187_pt1 | contig 12518 bp, 10 predicted proteins | sample TARM_MetaG_T2_14_FD_134022 | JGI IMG/M metagenome (GOLD analysis project Ga0194138, IMG submission 134022) | Freshwater microbial communities from Pennsylvania, USA, analyzing microbe dynamics in response to fracking - TARM_MetaG_T2_14 (version 2) | ecosystem: Environmental > Aquatic >...
AAGCATAGCACTCCGTGGCTCAGTGTACTCATCCGGCACCAGCAACACCGGACGGTGTACGCTACGGATCACCGTTTCCAGCTGGCTGCCCACGTGTTTCGCACCTTCCCGGTTGCTGCCTTCACCGTGCAGCCCAAGGACAAACAAACGGGCCTCGGGCTCCAGGGAAACCAGGGAGCCGGCCAGTTCGTCATGGCGTTGGCGCTGATTGACGCGGTCCACGCCATCGGCCCGAACACGCTGCTCGGCTTCATCCAGCATCAGGTGGCCCTGCTTGAGGGCCAGCTTGCTGCGTTGCTGGTCCAGTTCCACCAGTTCATCCAGCAGGTGCTCACGGGCACCCAGGCCGATATTACCGGACATGTCCGATTGGGCCGGGTATTTTTCCTCATCCAGCACATGCAACAGCAGCAAAGGGTCACCCATACGCCGGCTGGCCCAGGCAGCGTAATCACACACGCTCAGCGCCGCTTTTGAACCGTCAACGCAGGCAACCACCTGCAGGTCGTTAGTGTTGTGGTTATTGTCTGTCATGTTCAACTCCCTCAGTGGCCGCCCATCAGTGCATCGGCAGCGTCTGGTTTGTCATGGACACCAAAGCGGTCAACGATGGTGGCGCTGGCTTCATTCAGCCCCAGCACTTCTACATCGGCGCCCTCACGGCGGAATTTGATCACCGCCTTGTCCAGAACGCCCACGGCGGTGATGTCCCAGAAATGTGCCCGGCTCAGGTCAATCACCACGTTATCGACCGCCTCTTTGAAGTCAAACGATTCCACGAACTTCTCCGAGGAGCTGAAGAAAACCTGGCCCACCACTTTGTAGGTACGGGTGTCGGTGTCTTTGTCATACTCCGAGGTAACCGCCATGTATTTGCCCACTTTGTTGGCAAAGAACAAGGACGCCAGCAGCACACCGGCCAGTACACCGAAGGCCAGGTTATGGGTAGCCACCACCACAACAACGGTTACCACCATCACGATATTGGTGGAAAGCGGGTGCTCTTTCAGATTCTTGATCGAGCCCCAGCTGAAGGTACCGATGGAGACCATGATCATCACCGCCACCAGCGCGGCCATGGGGATCTGTACCAGCCATTTATCCAGCACCAGCACCATGATCAGAAGGAACACACCCGCTGATAGGGTGGAAAGCCGGGTACGGCCACCGGATTTGATGTTGATGATGGACTGGCCGATCATCGCGCAACCGGCCATACCGCCCAGAAGGCCGGAGCCGATATTGGCGATGCCCTGCCCCTTGCACTCGCGGTTGCGGTCACTGGTGGTATCGGTCAGGTCATCCACGATGGTGGCGGTCATCATGGATTCCAGCAACCCCACCACGGCCAGCGCCACGGAATACGGCAGAATGATCATCAGGGTTTCCAGGTTCAGCGGCACGTCCGGCCACAAGAAGATCGGCAGGGTGTCCGGCAACTCGCCCATGTCGCCCACGGTTCGGATATCCAGGCCGACCGCCATGGCCACGCCGGTCAGCACGATGATGCACACCAGTGGCGAAGGCAGCACTTTGCCCACCACCGGCACGTAGGGGAACAGGTAAATAATGCCCAGACCGGCGGCGGTCATGGCATACACATGCCAGGTCACGTCGGTCAGTTCCGGCAGCTGGGCCATGAAGATCAGAATCGCCAGCGCGTTGACGAAGCCGGTCACCACCGAGCGGGAAACAAAACGCATCAGCGCACCGAGTTTCAGGTAGCCGGCAACAATCTGCAGCACACCGGTCAGCAAGGTCGCGGCCAGCAGGTATTCCAGGCCATGCTCCTTGACCAGGGTGACCATCAAGAGCGCCATGGCACCGGTGGCAGCGGAAATCATGCCCGGGCGGCCGCCGACAAAAGCAATCACCACGGCGATACAGAAGGAGGCGTACAGCCCCACTTTCGGGTCGACACCGGCGATAATGGAAAAAGCGATGGCCTCCGGAATCAGAGCCAGGGCAACAACAATACCAGCGAGCAAGTCACCGCGAATATTGGAAAACCAGTTGGTTTGAAGACTTTTCAGCATATTCAGTCAATCCGATTGAATGTCACAAAAAACGGCGAGATACAGATCGAAACCGATCGGCATCATAGTTTCTTATTGGGTTGTTACAGGAACAGGTACTGCGACCAGGCCGGCATCAAAAACGAACGTATTGGCGGACACGCACGGGCGATCGGCCAGAGGTGATTCGCTGACACCTTTGAAGAGGGGGATTAGCTTGAACGCTAGGGCGGAAGGATCGTCACAGTCTGGTTTCAGTTTGGTTAATGTATATCAGGTTTCGCTCAAAAGAGGGCGCGGAGTCTAACAGAGCCACCCATTAAAAGTAAGTTATTTGGGTAAAAACCCTTAGAGCTGTAAACAGTTTTCGATCAACGGCTGTCGGTTTGAATCAACGTGTTGAAAAGCGCGCGGTAGTGGCCGGCCAGCGCCGAGGCGCGCCATGCGTCCGGCGGAACCGGCCGGGGGTATTCTGCCTGCAGCCGTTCAAGGCAATCCACAGCGGCGAGGGCTTCTTGCTCCGGGTTCTGCTCATGACTGGCATAGCGTTGGGCCTGGGGCACATACTCCCGATAGGCCAGGCGGTCTGGTGCCAAGGCAACACAACCGGAGGCCATGGCCTCGAGCATGGAAAGGCCCTGGAAATCATGCAGTGCGGTGGACAGCGCAATGTCGGCTTCATTCAACAAGCGGTCGTAATCGGCCCTCTGCTCCAGAAAACCCCAGTGCTGCAGGCGGTGGCCAAACTGTTCGCGAATCCGGTCAAACGCCGGCGGGTACTGGCGAAACCGCTCGCCCACCACGCTCAGCCGGTACTCAAGGCCCCGGCGTTCCAGCTCGTGCAGCAGCGCCAGCAGCCGTTCCGGGCCCTTGTCGTATTCCCAGCGATGATTCCACAGCAGGTGCGGGCACCGGCTGTCAGGTGTGCTGACCCGGCCGGTGAACAGGTGATCCTCAATGGGTACGGGAATCACCCGGGATTTGGCGCGCAAACCGGCCACCAGACCATCCGGGACGCCGTCCGGCATCTTGTCGAGGAACTGCCAGGTACCGTCCAGAAAGCTATCCCGGTTCCAGGCGCTGTTGAACACAAGGCTGTCGGCGGCAATGGCGCTGTATAGATTCACCACTTGTGGCTCTGCACTGGAGTTTTGCTTAGCTGACACTGGGAAGGCGAACTGGTTTTCATGTACGTACAGCACGCAGGGAGTGGCGGCCAAGCGGGGATGGAAGCCTTTGAGGCTCGCCAGGTCCACCATGGAGGTGGCGATCACCAGATCCCAATGCTGCTGAAAACAGGGTTCGTTCAACCAGGACACTGGGTTGCCCCGAATGCGCCAGCGAAAAAACCGGGGCGCCAGGGCCAGGGTGTGCCAGCTGTAATCCGCAAGGAGGCCGGTAAGCTGCTCGCGCCAGCGCCTGTGGCTGGCGGCATCGTAGCCGGAGAGCAGCAATATCCGGGGGCCATGCGCCATTCGAAAAGCTGAGTCTGTCATGAAGTAATTTTCTCAAGCAGCTTCCAGCCCACGGTACTCGCGGGTAGTATGAAAGGTGATATCCGGCCACTTTTCCTTGGCGAGCTCGAGTACCTGGCGAGTCGGTGTCAGGAAGGTCAAGGAGCCTGAAGCATCCCGGGCCAGGCGGCGATGATTGGCTTGCTCGAATTGTCTCAGCATCTGGTCGGCATCCGCCGTTACCCAGAGCGCTTTGTGGATATTCACCGGCTCGAATTCGGCATGCACACCAAACTCGGACTCCAACCGCTGTGCCACGGTTTCAAATTGCAGAACGCCAACCGCGCCCAACATGACCTCGCCACCGTCCAGGCGCTCAAAAACCTGAATAGTGCCCTCTTCACCCAGTTCTTTCAGCGCTCGTTTCAGCTGCTTGCTTTTTAGCGGGTCTTTCAGGCGGGGAATTCGGAAGAGCTCAGGGGAAAAGTAGGGAATTCCACCCAATTCCAGATTCTCGCCCTCCGTGAGCACGTCGCCGATTTTCAAACGACCATGGTTCTGGATGCCAATGATATCCCCGGCAAAACCGGTCTGTAGCCGGCTTCGATCCTTGGCCATGAAGGTAATCGCCTGCGAACACCGGAACTTTTTACCGGACTGGACGTGTTTCATTCGGATGCCATCGAAATACTGCCCGGAGCAGATACGAACAAAAGCAATCCGGTCGCGGTGCTGAGGATCCATGTTGGCCTGGATCTTAAAGACGATGCCACTGAACTTGTCTTCCTGAGGGTGCACCATGCGCGAGTCCGCCGCGCGGGGTCGGGGCGCTGGCGCCCAGTTTACCAGGGCACGCAGAATGTCCTGAACGCCATAGTTATTGATGGCGGAGCCAAAGAACACCGGTGACAGCTCCCCGGCCCGAAAACGCTCCAGGTCAAAAGGCGCCGCCGCGCCGTTTACCAGCTCGATTTCGTCCAGAAAGGCTTCATGCTCGATGGGATATTCCGCTTTCAGGGCATCATTATCCGCTCCCTTGAAGATCTCACTATTGCTATGCACGTGATCCTGTCCGGGGTCGAAGCGCACCAGTTGGTCATCGGGGATGTTGTAGACCCCGGCAAACCCTTTACCCATGCCCAGCGGCCAGGTGATCGGGGAACACTCAACACCAAGCACATCTTCTATTTCGTCAACCACTTCCAGGGGTGAGCGCACTTCCCGATCCATCTTGTTGATGAACGTGATCACTGGCGTATTGCGGGAACGGCACACTTCCAGCAGCTTGATAGTCTGGGATTCCACACCCTTGGCCGCATCAATTACCATAAGTGCGGCATCCACCGCCGTAAGCACACGATAGGTATCTTCGGAGAAATCCTGGTGGCCGGGGGTATCCAGCAGGTTAATCACACAGCCGTCATACTCAAACTGCATGGCGGCGCTGGTTACTGAAATACCCCGCTGCTTTTCCACTTCCATCCAGTCGGAAGTAGCATGCTTGCCACTTTTGCGGCCTTTAACGGTACCGGCGGACTGTATAGCGCCACCGAACATCAGTAATTTTTCTGTCAGTGTGGTTTTGCCGGCGTCCGGGTGAGAAATGATGGCGAACGACCGGCGGCGCTGGACTTCCGACTGAATATCGCCCGAACTCTGAACAGCCGGATTGGCCTCTAATTTTGCACTCATGAAACGCAATTTCCCTGAAACGGTGAACTAGATTGGTGCGAGAAGATGGTGTGCAGGGCTAGGGCGGACACTGGCCCGGGAGGGTTGAACACAGCGGAAGATGGAAGGGCTTTAATGGCATGCGAAGATGCTAACAAACAGGCTCGGGTCGGTCAAAAACTCACCAAATGGCAAAAAAGGAGCCTGCCCGCTAAAAACACAAAGAGGTACACGTAAACAGGTAGAGCCGAAACAATTGAAAAATTCTCCGACCTACTCCACTCAATCTCACGCCAATTGCGATGCACCGGAGTGCCTTGAAAGCTAACGTCAAATCTTGCAACTTGCCCTGGTGACGACGCTACTTTGAAGCGAACTACAACAACTCTTGAGGATGGGTAGAGTGTGAAGAAGCGCTACATAATATTGATTCCATTGACTTCCATCGCGCTGTTAATGACATTTTGGGCGCCAATATGGATCGACCGATCTTTCAGGGAGGCGTCCAGCGCCGCGCCGATGTTTTTTGACAAATGCCGCAAGGCCTGGGCTCACCGCGGTTTTGTAGGCAAAGGTCGGGAGAACACTGTTGGCAGCGTACGACGGGCCATTGAACGCGGGGCCACCGGGGTTGAGGTCGATATCCTTTATGACGTCGAAACGGGTCGTTTCATGGTTTCCCATAACCGACCCTATCAGCAAACGGACGGCAACATCCTCACACTGGACCAACTCTTTAGTAGAATTGAAGCAGACACTTATTATTGGCTGGATGCCAAGGACCTCAGCGATCTATGGCCCTGGCAAGCCAAAGGCGCCGTGAAGCGCCTGACAATGATTCTAGAAAAACACGGACTGAAAGAACGGGCACTGGTGGAATCACGCAGCCCATTTTATCTGGCTTGGCTAGCGGACCATGGCATTCATACCAGCTACATGGTCAGCCCCAATGAAGCCGATTATTCGGCACCGATCTTCTGGGGCAATATCTATTTCATGAAGCTTGCCTATACGCTTGGCCCCTTCAGCGCCCTGTCGATGAACGATGATCGTTACACACGCTCGGTCGAGCAAGCCTTTGGGAGTGAAGTTCCCATCCTGGTGAGTACGGTCAACAATCGCTCGGACTTTGAGTATTTTGCTGAGAATCCGCGCATCAAGATTGTACTAAGCGATCGAAACTTCTACAGCTTTAACAATTGCAAATCGCCTCGCGAGACCCAGGCTCCATCAGTTCAGCTGTGAGGCGTTCAGACCAGTATGGGCCTTCATAGTGCTGACCGTTGGGCACTCCCGATCTCATTCTGAGACCCGGCCAAGGACCGGCTTTCCACTTTGCAGGGCGTTAGCGCAGTCACTTTACTTAGCAGCTGCTTATTGCAGAACACCAGCCCCTTGGGCCGCTCCACAATCGTGGTAAACAAATTGTCGGCATAGAGCTTTTCACTATGCAGAAAGTGTAAACCGGGTTGCTCGTTGGGATTGATCAAACGGTAGTTCATTAGCGACAGTAGCCATTTACCCAATTCGTAATGGCTCAGGTAATCTGTATCTGGTAGCTGATAGGGTTCATCGGCTGCGGAATCCCGCCAACCTCCGATAATCATGGGGACATCCGCCACACGTTTGGTTAAACGGTTGTGTCCCCAGCGCCCATCTTCCCCCAACATCTGGCCATGATCGGAGGTGACAATCCAGACGCTGTCACCCGGCAAACTTGCCTTCAGTGTCTTGTTGAGATCCCGGATGAGGGCGTCCAGATAAATCAATGCGTTGTCATACGCGTTGGAACGTTTCTGGTCACTACTCAGTGAGTCACCTCTGCTGGGCCAGGTTCGATAAACCGGATTTTCCGACTGGTCATAGGCGTCTTTATAGGGCGTGTGTACACTGCGCAACGGAATCACAATGAAATTGCGCGTTTCCCACTGTCTGCTCCGAAGCCAGTCCAGTACCACCCGATCGCCTTGGGCCGCATAGCCAACTGGATCATCTTCTTTGGTCAGAGAGACATCTATATAGCGGCTCCCGACCCCGTTCAGCATCTTCGACTCGTGAGTGGACAGCCAGAATGTTTTATAGCCGGCTTCACTGGCGCGCCGGAAAAGGTTCCCCACACCCCGCTCCAGCTCACTCACATTGCCCGGCTCATTAACCACGTTGAAAAACAGAGGCAATGAAGACCCCGTTGCCACCGAACTTGCAATGCCCTTGAGAAATTGGGCTTCGTTCTTACGGCGTAAGGTTTTCAGATATGGTGTGGTGTTCCGGGTATAGCCATAAGCGCTCATTCGTTCGGAACGCGTGGAGTCTGGAATGACGATGATAATATTCTCTGGCCTGTCGCTCTGACCCTCGCTCTCCATACGGTAAGGCACATAGTCCGGGCGTTTGACGGTGGACTCATCCCCAGCCATGCGGGTGAAATAGTAGCTGAACACATTAATTGAGTTATGTAACGAGCTCCGCGTCGGCCCCGGCATGAAGGCAATCATATCGCGCCGAGCGGCGCGTTCCGGCTTGCTTCCGATAATCAGTACCACAATGAGTAACGCAATCCAGGAGCGAGGTGTGCACCACCGGGGCACTCCCCAATTAAAGATCAGGAAGAGCGAGGCATAGGGAATCCCCCAAGCTAAAAGCACCGGCCACTGTTCAGCAAACGCAACATTGACCGTAGTGCTGATCTCCCACCATTCTTCCACCAGCTTGCTCAAATCAAATGGGGTGATAGGCGAACCGATAAAGGCAATGTGGCTGAGCTGCAAGAGCTGCATGGTAGCGAAGAGCAGCAATACAATATTAATAAACCAGCGCCGTCCACTAAGCCACAAGCATAGATTCACAACCCAGAGTACGAGGACATACTCCGCTTCCAGCTCTGCCTGATTATTCTGGGTATACAGTTTCTGCAGGAAGTCATCCGAAAGCATGACGAGCGTGGTAATAACGGACAGGATGAGTGTTTTACCAATACCGCTGGAAAATAGGGACAGGAAGCTTCCGAACACACTACGGATTGATGGAGACAACAGAGGAATCACCTTTAATCAAACACTTTAGGTACCTGACGGATCAGGCCGACTTATTTCTCCTTGGGTGCCACAGCGAATAAACTCCATCTATTCTGACATGACCATTCATGTCAACAAGCAGGCGCGGACGGTAACAAGTCCAACGACAACGTTCAAACTGGCCAGCGAGCACTCACTTATGAGCCGCACATGAGCACCCCAGGCCGGCAAGCGCCCGACAGCCACCGACACAAAGAGGTACGCAGATGAGCCCGGAAGAACTGGAAAAATTTCGCCAGCTACTACTGACACTACGAGAAGAACTGATCTCGACCAGTGAGGCCCGGGATGAGGCCAGCGGGACCGTGCACTTGGATCAACAAAGCGTTGGTCGCCTTTCAAGAATGGATGCCCTGCAGAGCCAGGCCCTGGCCAAAGCGGGCAAAGAGCGGGCGGAACGACAACTTCGGCTGATAGAAGCGGCTTTGGTGCGAATCGACAAGGATGAATTTGGCGAATGCCTTGAGTGCGGTGAGCCCATCAACCCAAAGCGCCTGGAGATCGACCCGACGACGCTTTACTGCATTGAGTGTGCCAGATAATCAAACACTTTTTATCTGCGCATCCCGCGCCCAAGCGACCACAGCCCCAATACCGGCCCAGGCACCAACAATAGCGCCACCCAGACGCCCCAGCTGTCCCAAAGGGCACTGGTCAGCCAGATGGCCGGCAGGGTCAGGCCATAACCAACCGCGTTCATGACCGCCAGCGATGACCCAATGGACTCCCGGGGCGCCGCCTCCGCCGCCAGGGCAGAGAATTGGGGCGAGTCGGCAACCACCATCACGCCCCAAAGCAGCAGGAGCATCAACAGCAGCCAGGACGGCAGGTCCGCCAGCAAGGGGTAGCCCAGGCACAGCAGACCGGAAATCGACAGCGCCCGTATCGCCACCCAGGCACTTCCCCGGGTACGGCTGAGCTGACCGCCGCCGATACAGCCCAGCGCGCCGATAGCAATCACGGCAAAAGCCAGCCAGGGCAGCAGCCCGGCGGACCAGCCGGCACGGTCGAGCTCCCGGGCCACTAACAGTGGCGTCAGGGTCCAGAACGCATACAGCTCCCACATGTGGCCGAAATAGCCACCCGCCACGGACCGGAACCGGGCATTACCCAGGGCGGCCAGCCCCCGGCTCAGGGGAATGCGGCCGGAGGTCCTGGGCAGGTGCGGGCCATCGCCCAGCAAAAACACCAGGGCACCGCCGACCAGGGCTAGCATCGACGAGCCCAGCAGTGGCCATTCCCAGGGCAGGCCCAGGGTCGCGCCGCGCATCAGGTGCGGCAGGGCCGTGCCCAGCGTCAACATGCCAATCAACCAGGCCAGCGCCGCACCGGCGTATTTCGGCGTCCAGGCGATCACCATTTTCATGCCCAGGGGATAGATACCGGCAAGACACAAGCCCGTGGCGAACCGCAGGGCGAACCCTAGGGCGGACTGCTCCACCGCCATCACAAAGCCGGCATTGACGAGGGCTCCGGCCACACTGGCCGCGGCAAACATGCGGCTGGCCCCGAAGCGATCCGCGAGGCCCGTCACCGCAAAGGTAAGCGTACCGGCAATAAAACCACCCTGCACCGCCAGGGTGAGCGTGCCCAGCTGCGCTTCCGCCAGCCCAAGCTCGCGGGCCAGGGACAGCCAGACGCCATTAATACTGAACCAGAGCGAGGTGCCGAACAGCTGGGCCAGCACAATCACTGGCAGGGGGTAACGCCGCAGGACTTCAATCATTGTTGTTGTCTTTGTTGTCAGCTTTGCATTTTATGGCCGCAAATCCGGCCGCTGCTGTCGGTCTCTACCTTGCAGCGGCTGGCGAGGGCTACCCGGAGCCGCTCCCGGGCCCGGCGAATTCGAGCCTTGGCAGCCGGTAACGAAAGACCGTGCGCCTCAGCATACGCCATCTGAGACATAGTCCCCAGATCGCAGGCCTCCAAAATATCCCGGTCCGTGTCGGCAAGCACCGGGAGAGTCCTCTGAATACACTGGTCCAACTCATCCACCGGCTCCCGATCATCCCGCCGTTCATCCGGCAGGTGATCCGGCACCGGCACCCACTGTTTGCGCAGACGGATGTTGTCGGTCAGGGCATTGCGGGCCACCCGAAACAGCCACGCCCGGGGATTGTCCAGCTCACAGAACGTTTGCCCTGCGCGCATGGCACGGAAGAACACGTCCTGCAGGAAATCATCGGCCAGGGCGGGATCAGGCAACCTGCTGACGAGGTACTGCCGAAGTTCCGATTGGTGATCTTCCCAGGCTTTCAATACGCACTCAAATGCCATGGTGCTCGGTAAACCCCTGTGTTTTGGCGGTACCACACATACCGTTCCATTGATCCGCCATTGTATCGCGTTGTGTTTAGCGTTGCTGTCAGCACTTGTCTGTCCAAACCGGTGTATCTTTTCTGTGTCTCGTTCGTCTTCTTCTGTAACAACACTTTTTCGTCGACACCGGACTGGAACAAACCACCATGCTGGAAATCTTTACCCTGCTGGCCGACTGGCTGGCGTACACCCTGTTGGGGCTTAGCCCGGGCACCAGACTGGGCACGGCCATTCACTTTTTCATTGAAGACACCACCAAGATCCTGTTCCTGCTGGTGGTGATGATCTACGTGATTGCCTTGATGCGGGCCTCCCTGAACCTGGAGCGGGTACGCGCCTATATTCAACGGAAAAACCGGGCGGTTGGCTACTTTTTCGGCTCCGGCTTTGGCGCCATTACGCCGTTCTGCTCCTGCTCCAGTATTCCGCTGTTCCTCGGCTTTACCAGCGCGGGTATTCCGCTGGGCATCACCATGGCTTTCCTGTTCACCTCGCCCATTATCAACGAGGTGGCGGTGATCATGCTCTGGAGTCTTCTGGGCTGGAAGTTCACCCTGGCCTATATTGTGGTCGGCATGGCCGTGGGCATGATCGGCGGCATGATTCTGGATGCCATCAAGGGTGAGCGCTGGCTGAAAGACTTTGCCGCCAAGGCCTATCAAAAAGCAGCGCAGGAAGCAGAAAGCCACCCCGGCGACGTTGAGGTACCCGAAGCCCCGAAGCTCACATTCAAACAACGGCACGAGTTTGCCAAAGACGAACTGAAAGAAATCGTCGGCCGCATCTGGAAATGGGTATTGATCGGCGTTGGCCTGGGCGCCGCCCTGCACGGCTTTGTGCCGGATGGCTGGTTTGCCGAGAACCTGGGCGCCGGCCAGTGGTGGAACGTCCCCGCCGCCGTATTCGCCGGCCTGCCCCTGTATTCCAATGCCACCGGGGTGATTCCGGTGATGGAAAGCCTGATCACAAAAGGCCTGCCAGTAGGCACCACTCTGGCGTTCTGCATGAGCACCGTGGCGGCCAGCTTTCCCGAGTTCATCATGCTCAAGCAGGTGATGACCTTCCGCCTGCTGGCAATCATTTTTGCCATCCTGCTGGCCAACTTCATGGTGGTCGGCTGGGTGATCAACCTGATCGGGCCCTGGCTGTTTAGCGGGGCCTGATGTATTCACACGAGAAACCGAAAACAGGAGAACCCAATGAAAACGTTTGAAGTACTGGGCACAGGCTGCAAGAAGTGTACAAATACCGCCGAAAAAATCGAAAAGATGGCCGGTGAGCTGGGGCAGGACGTCGAGGTAGTAAAAATCACCGACCCAGCGAAAATCATGGAGTACCAAGTGATGTCCACGCCGGCCGTGGCCCTGGATGGCCAAGTAATTCACAGTGGCTCGATTCCCACGAGTGACGCCATCGCCGAATGGCTCAAAGACTGAGGGTCAGGCCACAGAGAGCGGGCACCGGCTCCTCACCCGTGCCCGCCCGCATCACGCCGCTGCCAGTCTCCGCTCCGGTAACATCAACGACAGCAACGCCGCAGTCGTCACCAGCCCCGCCGAAATCCACAAACAGGCCTCCAGCCCCCAGACCTGATACACCCAGCCCGACAGGACCGTACCGAGCAACCGACCAGCCGCGTTGGACATGTAATAGAACCCCACATCCAGCGACACGCCATCGCCCCGGGCGTAGCTGACAATCAGATAGCTGTGCAGGGAGGAGTTAATGGCGAACAGCACACCGAACAACAGCAGGCCACCGATCACCACCGGCTGAGCCGGCCAGCCGGCCATCAGGCCGGCGGCAATCACCGCCGGAATCAGCGCCAGGGCACCGGCCCAGAGCACCGCCCCCTGACGGCCTTCGGTTTGCCCGGTGATGCGCGGGGCGATGGTCTGGATGAAGCCGTAGCCGATGATCCAGCTGGCCATGAAGCCACCCACCTGCCAATGATCCCAGCCAAAGGCGGTGGCCATGTATACCGG
>Ga0194138_10001188_pt1 | contig 12511 bp, 8 predicted proteins | sample TARM_MetaG_T2_14_FD_134022 | JGI IMG/M metagenome (GOLD analysis project Ga0194138, IMG submission 134022) | Freshwater microbial communities from Pennsylvania, USA, analyzing microbe dynamics in response to fracking - TARM_MetaG_T2_14 (version 2) | ecosystem: Environmental > Aquatic >...
GGTTATGCCGCAGTTCGGACAGGTCCATTCGCGGATGTTCAAGGCCTTCTTGCCGTCGCGGTGTCCGCAAGCGGAACAGATTTGGCTGGACGGATAGAACCTGTCCGCCTTGATGAGCGTCCGACCTTTCCATTCGGCTTTGTACGCCAACTGTCGGCTGAATTCGAACCAACTGACGTCCCCGATCGCTTTCGCAAGTTTGTGGTTCTTCATCAGATTCGAACTCCGCAACGTCTCGATCACGATGACTTGGTTTTCGTCCGTGATTCGGTTGGAGAGGTTATGCAGGAAGTCCTTGCGTTGGTTCTTGATTTTTTCGTGTTTCTTGGCCAGAACCAAGCGGGCTTTCTCCCGGTTCTTGCTGCCTTTTTGTTTGCGGGACAAGGCGCGTTGGGCTTTCTTGACCTTCTTTTCGGACTTCCGCAGACATTTCGGGTTCGGGTGTTTTTCACTGTTGCCCGCATCGTTTGTGGTGACGGCGAAGTCGGAAAGGCCCAGATCGATGCCGATTTTGTGTTCCGCCGGCAACCATTCTGGCGTTTCCTGTTCCACCAGAATGGAAATGAAGTAGCGACCGGCTTTGTTCATCGAAATCGTGCAGGATTTGATCAATCCATCAAAATCCCGGTGCTGCTTGATTGTGACGAAGCCGATTTTTGGAAGTTTGATTTTTCCGTCAACAATCCGGATGTTCCCGCCTTGGTTGTTGGTGGTATAGGATGCTTTTGACTTGTGCTTGGCTTTGAATTTCGGGAAACCGACGGATTTGTCGCGGAAGAAGTTCTGGTAGGCCTTGTTCAGGTTTTGGCCGGCATTCGCTAGAGCCAGATTGTCCACTTCCTTCAGGAACGGAAATTCTTCTTTGAAGGACGTATAGGTCCTCGGTTTGATGGATTTCAGCAATTCCTTGTCATCTTTGTAAGTTTCATAATTTTTTTTGCGGTCTGCCAACATCTGGTTGAAAATGAACCGTGCAGAGCCAAAACAATTGGCGAAATAGATTTTCTGTTCCTGATTGGGGTATAACCGGAACTGATAAGCTTTCATCATGATACGCACCTCTTTGGCTTTATTATACACCTTCGAACATAAGTTCGCCTAATGTGAAGTAAAGAAAAAAGACCGTGCCGCCTAACTCATGACTGAAGTCACGAGAGTGCGGCAGCACTTATTTCAATAGTTCAATACACTTCGCGTTCTCCATTTTTTCCTCCTAAACGTTTCGTCGTTCTGTTTGTTAGCTGAGTTGCCTCCTCCAACTCTCTTTTTATATTGCAACCCCTTTCTCGATTATTGTAAATACCTACTTATAATTTACATTTACAACTTATACTTTAATTTGATATATCCTTGTCCGGCGGGGATCTGAACCGCTTAGCTCTGGTGAACGGAGTTGCGGCCGATTCTTCCGGGTTATCGGACAACTTCCGACGCACGCACGCCAAAAGCGCCGTCTCGTTTCGAGATGGCCCTCTGTGTGGTGTCTATGCGCATTTACGGGGCGGAAACCCGAGACAACCCCCATCTGTCGACTGAACGATTACCAAAAACCACAAAACACCAGACAGATCACTCTTCTGTCGGGCGTACGCCCAGGACGGTAACCTGATTAACCGAGAGATCACACAACTGCCGACTGTTCGGTATTCGTAGACATTCCAACAGCCGACAACCACATATTCTTTTTCTTAAAAAAAGAAGAAGCCATCTCAATTGATTTTGAGATAGCCCCTCCCGCATTCTGTTTTGGTCTTATTCATGCAGTTCCAGCGGCAAGCCGTCCGGATCTTTGAAAAAAGTGAATTTCTTGTTCGTGTAGTCGTCCAAGCGGATCGGTTCGGTCTCCACGCCTTTGCGGTTCAATTCAGCGACAGTCGCCTCGACATCCTCCACATAGAAGCAGAGATGGCGCAGCCCGACCGATTCCGGACCGCTCTTGCGCTGAGGCGGATTCGGAAAAGAGAACAGTTCGATTTCGCTCTCCCCCAGTTTGAGATCGAGTTTGTAGGAATCCCTCTCGGCCCGGTAGTTTTCGCGGATGATCGGCAATTCCAGCACCTCGGTGTAGAAAGCTTTGGAAACTTCGTAGTCGGAGGCGATGATCGCCACGTGGTGAATTTTTTCAAATTTCATGGTAACATTCCTTTCGGTTTCGGCTTTCTTCCATTCTATCATTGTGCACCCTTCCGCACACGTTAATCGCGCGAGCATCGCAACGATTTCTGTTTCTATTCCAGCTGTACTTTTGATATAATGAGGATATCTTCAGAAAGTTATAATCGATTTGTTGAACTGATTGTTTCGTCGTCAGGAAGAAAGGAAGGTACATCCTATGATTATTACAACAACCGCCCATATCGAGGGAAAAAGAGTTACGGCTTATCAAGGCATCGTTTTCGGGGAAGTCATCACAGGCATCAATGTATTCAAGGATTTAGGAGCCGGCATCCGCAATCTCGTCGGCGGCCGTTCAAAAAGCTATGAGGATGAACTGGCTGTCGCGCGCGAAAATGCCTTGGCAGAAATGGAAAATCGCGCATCCGCAAAAGGCGCAAATGCCATCATCGGCATGAAAATGGATTATGAAGTACTGGGCGCCGACAACGGCATGCTGATGGTCACCTGCAGCGGCACCGCCGTGAAATTGATGGATGAATCGGATTATTTAGGCTAAAATGATTGAAAAAACGGGGCTGCCTCATTGCGAGGCGGTCCCGTTTCGCTGTTGTCCGGTAACGTTCTGTGCAATGACATTTTGTAGCAGTAGTGGGGAGATGGCGGCTGTTGTCTTCTCCGGTGAACGCAGGCTCGCCGGAGTTCGGCCCACATTCTTCTTGCTCACCTCCTGTGAGCACCGCCTCCCCGGAGGTCGGCAAAATTTTTGGAGCCCTGCTCCGGCGAGCAATCCCTCATCGGAGCTGCGCCCATATTCCGGCCCGCTCCTCCGGCGACCAGGAGACGCGCGCCACGACAAAGAAAAGCTGCCCCGTTCGCAAACGAGGCAGCTTTTCTGTTCAGTATGCCTTCTTCCGCACCGGCTTTTTCTTGCTTGGGGCGAACGGTTTGAAGGAAACGGCATAATTGCCGGCTTCGTCTTTCCCCAACAGTAGGGCCGTCGAAAAGCTCTTGCCATCCTTTTTCTTGAAGCCCGACAACCGCTTCGTTTCCTTGCGGGCCAACAACTCTTTGGCTTCCTCCGGGGACAGGTAACGGCGGGCGATGTAGCGGGAAATCCGGAACGGACAGGTTTCGCCGTAATCCTGGCATTGGAGGTAACTGCCTTTGATGATCGCTTCCTTCCCGCAGACCGGGCAAACGCCGACCACTGCACCGTCTCCGGCCGCATCAATACGCTCCGCTATCCCTTCCGACTGCAGCATCTCGTTCTTTGTGCCGAGTATTTCCGTGACGAAGTGTTTGATGTTCTCCAGGAAATAACCCTGGTCGCCCTCGCCTTTGTGGATTTTAGCCAAATATTTTTCCCACTCGGCCGTGAACGCGACATCGCTCATTTTGTTGCCGGCAACGGCTTCGCAAAGCAGCGTGCCCTTTTCGGTGATCGCCAGCTGATTCTTCGCGGCCGTGATGTAGCCCCTGTCCTTCAGGTTTTCGATGACGCCGGCGCGGGTCGCTTCCGTTCCGATGCCGTGCGTTTCCTTCAGGATCGCCTTGTCTTCGGCATCATCCAGTTCCTTGCCGGCGTTCTTCATGGCTGCGATCAGCGTGCCTTCCGTGTAGGGCTTCGGTGGGGTCGTCTTTTTCTCCTTCGTGGCCAGGACGGCCGTACCGGTTTCCCCTACCGTGACCATCGGCAGGATTTTGTCCTCCGGTTCGCCTTTTTTCTTGGCATTGCCTTCCAACTTCTTCCAGCCCAGATTCTTGATGATCTTGCCGGATGCCACGAAGTCCAGTCCGCCGATATCCGTCGTGATGGTCGGTTCATCGTAAATGAAGTCCTCCTCGAACATCGCCATTGTCCGGCGCAGGACGAGATCATAAATCTTCTGCTGGTTCGCATTCAGTTTTGCAAGCTGTGCCTGATCGGGCACCTTTTTCGTCGGAATGATGGCGTAATGCTCCTGCACTTTGGCGTCATCAACGTATTTTTTGCGCGGAATCAGATTCGGCTTGTCGATGGTATATCTCAGGATACCCAAGTAGCCGGCAAGATTGGCCTTCAGATAGGCAAATTCGTTTTTGGTGATGAACGTCGAATCGGTCCGCGGATAGGAGAGCAGCTTTGCCTCATACAGCGACTGCACGGTAGCCAAGGTGTCCTTTGCGCCCATCTTGAATCTGGCATTGGCTGCCCGTTGCAGGTCGCTCAGCGAATACAGGCGGGGCGCGAGTTCCCTTTTGTTTTCGTTGGCTTCATAGCGCTTGATGGTGGCGGGCATCTCCGCCGCCAGTTGATTACCCGTAATGAACGCCTTAATCGCCTGTTTCGATTCGAATTCGTGCTGATACTTGGCTTCGAAGGTCCCGTTCGTGACGGTGATCCGGGCCAGACACTCGTAGTGCGTCTCTTCCTTGAAGGCCGCAATCTCCTTCATGCGCTTGTAGATCATAAACAGCGTCGGCGTCTGGACGCGGCCGACCGAAAAAGCCCCTTCCTTGATTCCGGCCTTCTGGAGCGCGATCGTGTACAGCCGGCTCAGATTCATCCCCACCAGCCAATCGGCGATTTCCCGGCTTTGGGCCTCGATGTAAGACGGATAGGTGTCCTTTCCGTCCAGCAATTCGCTGAACCCGCGGCGGATTTCATTGGTTTCCAGGCTGTTGATCCAAAGCCGTTTCATTTCCTTCTTCTCGGCGCCGGCATGGCGGATGATCGAGCGGGCGATGTTCTCCCCTTCGCGGTCCGAGTCGGTGGCGATGATGATGCGGTCAGCCTCTTTCAGGTGCTGCTTGATGTTCGCCATCTGCTTGCCTTTTCCGTATTGGATTTTGTATTTATAGCTTTCCGGAAAAATCGGCAAGTGCTCCAGGCTCCATTTTTTCCATTTCGGATCGTATTCTTCCGGCTGCAGCAAGCCCAACAGATGGCCCGATGCGTGCACGATGACGGTTTCGCCGTCAAACAGGCTGTCCTGGATCACGTAGTTGCCGGCAACCGTCGCCTTCTTTTGGAAAGAGCCCGCATAGGCGGCCGCCTGCGAAGCCTTCTCGGCCAAAATGACTGTTTTCATCTCAAACTTCCTCCTTGACAGTATTGCCGTCTTCTCTTGTTGCGGCAATAGATACCCTACGATTATAACATACGCACACCGCCGGAAACCGATCGAAAAAAGGACTGCGGGCGGCAATAAAAAATGCCTCCGCAATCCTTTCCGTAACGTTCACTAGTCATCGAGCTTGAGTTTCTGCAGCGCCTCGAACAGGGCGTTGTTTACCGGCTCCTCGGCTTGATTCTGTTTCTTCAGATATTTTTGGACGTCCTGCTTGGCGGCTTTGCCGCCCGAGCCTTTTTTGCGGCGTTCATTGAAGGCCGACAGTTTTTCGCGGTAGCCGCATTTGCAGGTGAAGATCTGGCCGTCGCCCTCGCCGTGCAGCTCCATCTTCTTCATGCACTGCGGACAGCGGGCATTGGTGACGCGCGCCACGTTCTTGCGGTAGCCGCATTCGCGGTCCTGGCACACGAGCATCTTGCCCTTTTTGCCGTTCACTTCCAGCATCGGCTTGCCGCATTCCGGGCAGGTTTTTGTAGAGATGTTCTCGTGCCTGAACTTGCCTTCGCTCGTCTGGATCTCCGAGACGATTGCTTGCGTATAGGCCTTCATTTCTTTGATGAATGCGTCCTTCTTCAGCTTGCCGGCAGCGATCTGTTCGAGCTTCTGCTCCCATTCGCCAGTCAAAGCTGGGGATTTCAGTTCTTCCGGAACCAGCTCCAGCAATTGCTTGCCTTTGGAAGTGACATGGATTTCCTGCCCGCGTCTTTCGATCAGGAATGAGTTGAACAGCTTCTCGATGATGTCGGCGCGCGTAGCCACGGTACCCAATCCGCCCGTTTCCTTCAGCGTCTGCGCCAAGGCTTTATCGGTCGTCTCCATGTATTTGGCCGGATTTTCCATCGCCGTCAACAAGGTCGCTTCATTGAAGTAGGCAGGCGGTTTCGTCTGACCGGAAGTCTCGCTGACATAGCGGATCGCCAGCACATCGCCGGTTTCGATCTTCGGCAGGGTCTGCTCCTGCAGTCCGTCCTCCGTTTCCTCATCATCTGAGGTGCGGTTGCTGTAGACTTCTTTCCAGCCGGCAACGGTGACCGTCTTCCCGCGGGCGACGAAGCGCTCGCCGCCGATATCCGCGCGCAGGGTCAGCTGCTCGTATTCATGGGCCGGGTACAATACGGCCAGGAATCGTTTCACGACCAAGTCGTAGATTTTGAGTTCCTGCGCCGACAGTTTTCCGATCTGGACAAACTCTTCGGTCGGGATGATCGCGTGGTGATCGGAGACTTTGCTGTCGTCGACGAAGGCTTTGTTCGCCTTGATCGGACTCGCCAGCACTTTGTTCACGAGCGGACGGTATTCCTTGATGGCGCAAGCCTTCAACCGGTCCGGCAGCGTAGCGACGATGTCGTTCGACAAGAAGCGCGAATCCGTGCGCGGATAGGTCAACAGCTTGTGCTGCTCATAGAGTTTCTGCATAAGGTTCAGCGTCTCTTTGGCGGAATAGCCGTAGAGTTTGTTGGCGTCGCGCTGCAGTTCGGTCAGGTCATAAAGGCCGGGTGCATAGACTTTTTTCGGTTTGCGGTCAACTGCCACAACCGTCGCTTGTTTCTTGTCCAACTTTTTGACGATGGCTGTCACTTTGTCGCGGTCGAAGCTCTTCGTGTCGTTCGTTTTGGCGTCCTGCCAAATCAGCTTAAGTTTCGTGTCGGTCTGGGCTTCGATGCCGTAATACGTCTTCGGCTGGAACTTTTTGATTTCCTCTTCGCGTCTGGCGATGATGGCGACGACCGGCGTCTGGACGCGGCCGCAGTTCAACTGGGCGTTGAACTTCGTCGTCAGTGCGCGGGTCGCATTCAGGCCGATGTACCAATCCGCTTCCGAACGGGCCACAGCCGACTGGTACAAGTTTTCGTAGTCCTTGCCCGGCTTCAGGTTCAGGAAGCCGTCTTTGATGGCCTTGTCCGTCACGGACGATATCCACAGTCGCTTGACCGGTTTGGTGACTTTCGCCTTTTCGATGATCCAGCGGGCGACCAGTTCGCCTTCGCGGCCGGCATCGGTTGCGATGATGATGTCGGAAACGTCATTGCGCACCAGTTGCGACTTGACGGCGTTGAACTGCTTGCCGGACTGCTTGATGACCGTCAGCTTCAGGTTTTCCGGCAGCATCGGCAGGTCCGCCAAGTTCCAGTTTTTGTATTTCACATCGTAGGCTTCCGGATCGGCCAGCGTCACCAGATGGCCCAATGCCCAAGTGACGATATAGTCCTTCCCCTCCAGATACCCCTGGCCCTTTTTCTCGCACTGCAGCACGCGGGCGATGTCGCGCGCCACCGATGGTTTTTCTGCTAAAACTACACTCTTACCCATAATTTATATTTGCTCCCTTATCTCTTGTTTCGTCAGGTCCTACTATATCACAGAATTTTTGCAGAGGCCTTACCTTTTTCTTGTTTCCCACCCACTTTCTATTGTAACCCATAAAATTAACCAGGTTGACATCACCCCGATTTCTGTGTTACCTTTTTCTGGACAGGAGGAAGCGCTTTGGAAAAAACACTGATATTGAGCCGCGACGGCGTGGCTGCGTGGCAGCAAGCTCTGGGTTTGAACTATGATTGGCAAACTCGGATTCCGCCCACAATCGGGGCCACCTTGGCATTGGCCGTGCTGGCAGAAGAAGTCCCCGACGGCTTCTATTTGGCCAAACAGGATTTCCTTTTCACTGGCCGCCTCGAACAAAACAAGAACTATGCCTTGGCCGGGAAAATAATCAAAATAATCGAGAGAGACGCCTTGGACTGTTTGACTTGCGAGGTGACCATCAGCCATGCAGGCGAAACGGTGCTCGCTTTGGTTTCCACCTTGGTCCGGCCGAAGCGGGAAAACGAAAACAACACTGCACAGACGGTCGGGGGGCAAACCTGCACTGCGGAACAGCCCATCCAGCGCAGAAGTTTCAGCCCAGGAGAGATCATGCGTTACACCCAACTCAGCGGCGACCGCAACGGCATCCATCAAGGCGATCATCCGGTTGTGCCGGGCATGCTCTGCCTTTTGGCCATCGAAGATGTCTTGGCGCTCCAGGACATTTTCTGCCGGCGGTTCTCCGTCCAGTACAAACGTCCGCTCTACGCCGGCGAAGACCTTGCCCTTTATCTGCAAAATGATCTTTTATACGGCAAGGTTCAGAATCAGCTGCACTTGAAATTGAAATGGGAGGCTTGAAACATGCACGCACAAATCAACGCGATGAAGGAAGTCTATATTGTGGGCGGTCTGCGCACACCCATCGGCAAAACAAACGGCAAGCTCAAGCGTTTTTTGCCCGAACAGTTGGCGGCCAAAATTTTGAATGACCTGCTGGAAAAATTCAAGCTTGAGCCGCCAAACATCGATGAAGTCCTGCTTGGCAATGCCGTTGGCCCCGGCGGCAACCTTGCCAGGGTTTCGTTGCTGGAAGCCGGCTGGCCCTATGCCATCCCTGCCCACACCATCGACTACCAATGCGGTTCGGGTCTGAGCGCTGTCCAATTCGCAGCCAGCCGGATCGCAACCGGGGAAAGCGACCTCGTCATCGCCGGCGGGGTGGAGAGCACAAGCATGGCGCCCCTCAAGCAATTCAACCCGAAGGATCCCCGCTTCCAAGGGCACGGCATCAGCTACGAGCGCGCCCCCTTTTCCACCCCGGCCATCGGTGACCCCGATATGGGAGAAGGCGCCGAAAACGTGGCCCGGCTGATGGACATCTCGAGGGAACAGATGGACACTTATGCCTTGGAAAGCCACCGAAAAGCCCAGGCGGCCTGGGAAAACGGCGCGCTGAAGGACATTGTCGCCCCGCTTGCGCTGCAGGACGGCACACTGCTGGAAAAGGATCAATGCATCCTGCCCGGTTTATCCCTGGATTTCCTCAAACGGCTGCCCCCCGCCTTCATCGCGGACGGCAGGATCACTGCCGGCAACGCCTGCCTGAAACACGATGGCGCCGCCGCCCTGTTGCTGTGTTCAAAACGCGCTCTGGAAAAATATGGCCTGACAGCGCAGGCGGTCATCCGGGCAACGGACTGCACAGGCTGCGATCCCAACCTGTTTCCGCTCAGCCCGGTCCCTTCCGTCCGGAATCTGGCCCAAAAAGCCGGCATCACGTTGGACGCGGTGAGCGCCTTCGAGATCAACGAAGCTTTTGCGGCAAAAGTGCTGGCTTGCTGCGGGGAACTCGGCATCGAGGCGGAACGGACCAACGTGCTCGGCGGAGCCCTTGCCTACGGTCACCCCTACGGAGCATCGGGCGCCATCATCCTGCTGCATCTCCTGAAAGTACTGGAATTGCAGCAAGGTTCCCTGGGCATCGCCACGGTGGGCGCGGTGGGCGGCCAAGCCATCTCCATCCTGATTGAGAGGTGTACCGATCCATGCGCATAGACGGGAACCTGAAAAAATGGGCGCAGGAAATGCCTGAAAAAATTTGCCTGATCCACAGTGGGCAACGCTTGACTTATCTTCAGCTGGAAAACGAGGTCGATACGGTTTCCCGCCGACTGGCCAGCCAGTTGCAGAAAGGGGACCGGGTCGCCATCCAATTGGACGACCCTATCCAACAGATCCTGTACCTGCTGGCAACCGTCCGCGCCGGCGGCATTGCCGTTCTATTGGACCCATCTTTACCCGCGGACAAAAGACTGCAAACCGAAAAGAAAATAAAGGCTGCGCTGTTGATCGACCCCACTTTCATCCTTCCCGAGGGCCGCGCGGAGCAGCTGCCGGCAATCAAGCCCAGCGACCTTTTCCTGGGCGCCTTCAGTTCCGGCAGCACGGGCAACCCAAAACTCATCTGGAGGGATCATCAAAGCTGGACCAACGCCTTTGCGGCCCAAAGCCAAGTGTTTCATTTGTCCAACGAGGCTTGCCTCTACCTGGTCGGTTCATTGGTCTACACGGGCAACCTGAACAGCGCCATTCATCTTCTGCATGCAGGCGGAACGCTCGTTTTCGGGAAAAACCGCTCGCCGCGGACTTGGGTCCAGGAAATCACAGCCCAGCAGGTGAGCGCAATTTTTATGGTGCCCACCCATTACCGGCTCCTGCTGCATGCGCTCGATGAACCGCTGGACCAAATCAGCACGCTGGTCAGCTGCGGGGCAAAAATGGATTTCCAAACGGCCCGGCAACTCACGGAACGCTTCCCGGCTGCCCGGTTTTGCGAATACTACGGAGCCAGCGAACTGGGGCATGTCAGTTACGCTTCCTTTGCCGATCTGGAGAAATATCCAGACAGCATCGGCAAGCTTTTCCCGGGGGTGCACGTGTCCCTTCGCGATGGCTTGATCTGGGTGGAAAGCCCCTACCTCGCCCCGGACTTCCGCCCTTTCGCAACCGTTGGCGACCTGGGCAAAATCAACGAGGATGGCTATCTCTTTCTGACGGGCCGCGAAGGCGACATCATCAACAGCGGAGGCATCAAAATCCGGCCGAAGGAAGTGGAGCAGGTCCTGAACCGCTGCCCCGGCATTTCCGAAGCCGTTGTGAAGGGGATAGCGGATCCCTTGCGGGGCCAGAAGGTAGCCGCCTGGATCGTCAAGGCGGATCCGGATCTGAAACCGGATGAGATCAAGCACTTTTGCAGCAGCCAGCTTTCCAAACAAGCCGCTCCTCAAAAAATATTCTTCATCGACAAGCTTCCTCTGACCACCAGCGGCAAACCGGACTACAGCAAATTGACGTGCGAGGATTGAAAAAATCCGAATGTCATTAACTTAAGGGTACTGACAAATAAGAGACAGTGGAAATCGGAGATAAATCCTCTCATTTCCACTGTCTCGTTCATTTCTGACAAGCGAATAATCCCAGGAAAACAAACCGCTCAGCACAGGGGCTCGAAATTGTCGATTAGGTGAGGAACATTCGATTATGTGCTTCCGCATCGGGCCGAGTTTGTCGAATGCCAAGAAACATTCGGCAATTTGATTCCGCATCGCACTGGAATTGTCGAATGCGCGAGCGACATCCGACAATCTCTCACCCCGCAGTCAAAAAAAGCGAGGATGCATTATGCAGCCTCACTTTTTTTACAGTTGTCAAGTCGCTTAAGTTAATGACATTGAACAAAATCCTGCCCACATTAAAAAGCCTATGCAGAATTCACGAGTCGAATCTGCATAGGCTTTTTTCATCTTTGTTTTTGCGGCTGCCCTTCATTAAGTCAAATAGCACAAACATTTTTCCAGATCTGATCTGCTTTGGTCTATTTCTTTCGTTAGTTTTCTCTCGACTTCAGCTTTATCGATCATCAGCCTATGTCGTTTGACGAATGCGTACAGCTCTTGCCTGAACGCTGCATCCAAGCTTCCGAAGTCCAGCGGCAAGCGGGTCCTGTCCCCCGTTGTAAAATACATTTTGTACTGTTCCTTCGCCCAACTTTCGGCCTGTTCGCCAAGGCCGAAAGCTAATTTTTGGTTTTCCTTGGCTACTCTTTTCCAAGCAAGCAGATTCGGCTGCAAATACCTTGACCACAGCGCCTCCCTTTGCAAAAGAAGGAAAGCATTCCGATATTTTTCCAGGTAATACCGCAAGAGCGTTTCCTGCAGATAATCTTTATGCACTGCGAAGCAACGCTCCACTTCAATTTTTTTGCTGTCGGTTGCTTCCTGTTCAAACTTATAGCTGAATCCCCGCACGGCACCGTCCACAGTAACAGTAGAATTGCCGTAGCTGGAAAGCAGCCTGTCTTCTTTTGGAACATCAGGCAGCCCACCAGCGAAGTATCTCTTGAAGGCTACAAACAAGCTGTAGTCCACCTGGATAAAGTCGTTTATCGGAACGGCGGGCATCGCTTCGCTTAATTCTGCTAGCTGAGGTCCTGCCCACGAAGATTCCAAAAACGAACGCATCCTATCAAAACTGAAATATTCAACTTCAGATCCCGACATCTTTGAGGACATCAGGAAGGCAAAATAAGAACCTATTGCAAACAGCAAGACAAGCATCGTTACAAAAAGCCCTTGGAAACCGCCGACAGCATAGCCCACCACGGTGAGTGCCAGAACAAGAATCAGGAAGATATTGTTAACGTTCTTCATAGTTCTAGTGTAGTGTCTCATTGATATTTAGAAATAAAAATTATATTCTCAATTCCTTTTAAACGTTCGAAAGAACAGTTTTAGGATACAAGGAAATCATTTTTGTCCGTGCTTCAGTATTTGTAAAGTGCCATCGGATTTTTGCTGATCCGCCATTCCGGCCTCGCTCCCAGGCAGACAACTCCGAACCGAGCGTCTCGATATTATCAATTCTACGAGATAAACATTGCTTGGTCATCACGTTCAATTCTATTTCGGCAA